>Ga0068712_1003787_pt1 | contig 13616 bp, 14 predicted proteins | sample MTBAKSrepl1MetaG_FD_62987 | JGI IMG/M metagenome (GOLD analysis project Ga0068712, IMG submission 62987) | Enrichment culture microbial communities from Arthur Kill intertidal strait, New Jersey, USA, that are MTBE-degrading - MTBE-AKS1... | ecosystem: Environmental > Aquatic > Marine >... | reverse complement strand
GTGCGGCTGCCGTTCTGAGGTTCTTCCAGCGCTTCGACCTGTTTCTGTTTGGCCGCCGTTCTCAGCGCCATGCGTACGACGATGCGGTAGAACCATGGTCCAAATGGACGCCGGTCATCGAATTGATCGATCTTTTGGTAGGCCCGCAGAAAAGCTTCCTGCACTACCTCTTCGGCGGTTCCCTGATCGATCACGATCAGAAGCGCCGCGTGCACTGCGTTGGCCTGATATTTCCGTACCAATTCAGCCATTCCGGCTAAATTTCCGTTCTTCAGATGAGTAATTGCTTGTTGTTCATTCAATGGGTCTATTTTGTCCATGACACCGATGCCTTTTTGGATTGGTTGCGCAATTTCTTCAGAAGTCTTCTACTAATACTATACTTTGAAGAAAGGAAAGGATAGGTGAATGATGGGAAGAGGTTTGCGTGATAGAGCCTTATGTCCCCCGAGGCGGAATATCTGAGCTGCAGCGTACGTATTTTTGGAAGAAATAATTAATGACTTTAGAAACAAGATCTTAGGATAAAGACTCGCTACTTGAACCCTCATAAGTGATTTCAGGGTTCGCAGTCATAATACAAACGTAAAGGTCTTGTAGGGGCTTGGCGTGCCAAGCCCACGGTTGTGTCTTTGTAACGAGATTTAGTTTCTATTTATAAAGGTCCGCGTGAGAACCGGTTCTCGCAAGCCTCAATTCATCCCCAACAACAGAGTAGACAAGAAGCCAGTCAGGCTGAATATGACACTCTCTTTTTGATGAGTACTTTCCTTGCAATGGATGGTCTTTATATCGCTCCGGAAGAACATCCCCCGTAACCAGAAGATTGATCACTTCGGCCAGTTTCGACAAATCCAGATTTCTTTTCTTCATCAACTTGCTGTCTTTCAGAAACTGGTTCGTGTATACGATTTTGAGCATTACCCCTCAATAGCTGCCATTAAGTCGTCTACAGAAGCCGCTGCGTTTACATTGATGCCCGCGTCCATTTCATCAAAAACCTGCGCAGTCAGATTGTTCGGAATCTCGACCGGGAAAGGCAATCCTTTACGCATCTTGATCTGGCTGTAAAACATGGTAATCGCTTCTGTGGGCGTAATTCCCAATTCGTTCAATATGTTTTCCGAACTTTCTTTTAATTCAGGCCGAATTCGGACGGATACGTAAGCCGATTTATTCATTTCTACTCCTTCATCGTTGCGACGAAATGTGTAACGATTGTTACACATATTATAGCATTTTGTGTTACAGATGTGTTGCGTTTTTATTTTCCAAAACAGCATACATATTATGCTGCGGCACATAGTAAGGCGCTTCTGCGAGAGAAATTTGGCACGCTGCAGCGTGTCGCCATACATCATGTCCAGTTAATGTGAGTTACAACGTGCCCCTACAAATCACTTAATTCGTATTCAACTTCCCACCAAATTGAAGAAGGTGAGATATAGTGAATTTTCCCATTGGGATAAAAAACAATCCACCCATTTTTAACAAGTAAAGATAGTTCGTTACGGTAATGAATCCCCATGTTCTCTTCAAGTGAAGCGCTCTTAAGATCTCTAACGAAATCAGGGTTGAAAATGCCATCAAAAGCCGCAATGAATTCTTCTCGATTTTTTATTTCATCTACATATTTGTAATCGTCATAAGCAATGGCTAAAGGGTATTCTATCAGATCAGCAACCTTTTCCTTGTCATAAGCGGTCACTGCATCTAAAAAGGTTTGGGCTGCCATGTCGAGGTTTGTCTCTTGTTTCATTGTAAGATTCATACCTGAATATCGACCGGGCGTGGGAGAAGGGCCGGGGGTATTGGTTGGTTGAGGCGTTAATACTTGAGGCACAATTTGTTGATATGTCGTGACCACAAAAGAAATAATTGGGTTTTTAAAATACTCAGAGTACTCTGTTGCCTGGTCAAACCTCAAAATTGATAGACGCCCTTCATTGGTAAGAATACAATAATCTCTACCGCGACCAAACCAAATGGATTGGGTCATATAGTAATCCGGGTCCATTTTGGTGAAAGGAAAATGCTCCATACAGGAGTCGTAACTCATGTTGTTAAGATCTGAATAATAATATCTGGAACCGTTGGAGGTGAACAAATTAAACCAAGTGCCCAGTTTATCCGTTTCGTGAAACAAAATAATATCGCTATTGGAAAAACCGTTGTCCTTTAGATTATCCAGATTCAGAAAAACTTGCCCATATTCAGGCTCAGTAATAATCGTGACATTGACATATTTATATAGGAATTGGTTATTTGAGGGTTCGTGGGTAGTGAAATATACTGCCCCTTGAGGGATATCAATTTCAATATTTGACAGACTCCAATCAAAAGTAGCTATTGTGGTTTCTGTTGGAACGGTCATTACCGGTGTTTGGGAGGGACCGATATTGGTTTGACTTTGTTTCAGTGTTGAAGTGGTTTCAGTGATGACTTGCGTGGGGATTATAGTTTCTTGCGATTTGTTACAGCCAATTATTAAAATAACCACGAACGCAATTGTAAAAACATTTCGAACAACTGCTTTTTTAATTCTGTGTTCAGAAATAATAGGATCCATTGGTTGCCTCCCTGTTTACTGCTTGCCCAATTTAATAATTGTACTGGAAATATGAATTTGAAAACAAGGAAAACGGATTCTTTGAGTTCAATGATATGGGGTGGAACTTGCGGAAAGCCGATTATGAAGAGATAAGACTCTTCGCGAGAGAAACTGGTAGCCCCTTGATCGAATACCAGATCTTATAGCGGCACCTTACAACGTGTCACACCTATTATTTACTCATTTTCATTTTTCCACCAAAAGGTAGAATTTGAGATATAGTGAATTTTCCCGTTGGGATAAAAAATAAAGAATCCATCTTTAACGAGTATGGATAAAATGCTCCTATTATGAATTCCCATATTTTCTTCAAGAGAAGCGTTCCTCAGTTCTTCAACAAGATTGTGGGTAAAAATCCCGTCATAAGCCGCTATGAATTCTTCTCTATTTTCTGCATAATCTAAGTATTGATATCCTTCATATTCGATTGATAAAGGGTATTCCATCAGATCAGCGACCTTTTCCTTGTCATATGCAGTTACTGCGTCTAAAAAGGTTTGTGCTGCAAGGTCGAGATTAGCCTCTTTATTCATTGTAAGATTCATGCCCGAATATCGACCAGGCGTGGGAGAAGGGCCGGGGGTATTGGTCGGTTGAGGCGTTAATACTTCGGGAACGATTTGATTGTATGTGGTGACAACAAGTTCAAGATAAACATGATCCCAGTCTTTTGGGATATAGGTATCCTGTACATATCTAAAAATGGACAAACGCCCGTCGTTTGTAAGTACACAATAATCTCTTTGTGAGACCACTATACTCGATTGATAATGTGTATAGAGGACGGGATCCATATTTGTGAACGGATAATGCTCCATACAAGACTCGTAGTTCATGCCGTGCAGGTTGGAGAAATAGTATGTCGCTCCATTGAGAGTATAAAGATCAATAAACGTCCCACCCGATCCGGTTGAATGGTCAATGATGATATCGCTGTTATAGTAGCCATTGTATTCCAGATCGTCCAGGTTTAAACGTGTCATAGATTCATCACTTGAGGGAATAAGGAACGTCACATTGGCATATTTATAAAGGTATTGGTCGTTTGAGGGTTCATGGGTTGAGATATAGGGGGATTCTTGTATGACAATATTTGAATTCATTGAAGATCCAAAATCAAAAGTAGGGGCAGGTGTATTATTCTGGAAATCATTTTCACTTGACTCAGGATCCGGAGTTTTCTCGGCTTTTTGAGTTATATCGGGTGTTTGGGTGGCTGCCAGGGTTGGTTTGGTTTTGGTGGTTGTTGGGGTTTCTGTCGGTATGCTTGCCTCTTTTGAATTGACACAACTGGATAAAAACACCGTTGCCAACAAGAAAAACAGCAATAGATTGCGGGCCAATGAATTTCTGTTTGAAAAACCTGCAAGTTTTTTTGACATTTTTATGTCCCCTTGAAAAGCAGATGGGGTAATTATACCTGTTTAGGTTTCTCTGTGTTCTCCGCGCCTTTGCCTGAGATACTTTTTTCTCTCGCCAAGCCGCCAAGAATATCTTAACTATAAAGAAAGAACTTCTTTGCGAACTTTGCGCCTTTGCGTGTAAAAGCTTTTTTCTCTGCGCGTTCCGTGCCTCTGCGTGAGACATTATTTGAGCGTATAATTATTTCAAATTTCCTCTTGATGGAGGTTCGATGTCTTCTCCCCGCACCATCCGCGCGCCGCGCGGAACAACGCTGACTTGCAAGAACTGGCTGATCGAAGCGCCCTACCGCATGCTGCAGAACAACCTCGACCCTGAAGTGGCCGAACGCCCCGAAGACCTGGTGGTCTACGGCGGCCGCGGACAGGCCGCCCGCAGTTGGGAGGCTCTGGACGCCATCCTCGACAGCCTCAAGAACCTTGAACCCGACGAAACCCTGCTGGTGCAGTCCGGCAAGCCGGTGGCTGTCTTCAAAAGCCACCCCGACGCGCCGCGCGTGCTGATCGCCAACTCGAACCTGGTGCCGCACTGGGCCACCCAGGACCATTTCGACGACCTGGCCCGCAAGGGACTGATCATGTACGGCCAGATGACCGCCGGATCGTGGATCTATATCGGCACACAGGGGATACTCCAGGGCACCTACGAGACCCTGGCCTCCCTGGCCGTCCAAAAGGGTTGGCCCTCCCTGCGCGGTAAGTTCGTGCTCACCGCCGGACTGGGCGGCATGGGCGGAGCCCAGCCGCTGGCCATCACCATGAACGAGGGCGTCGGCCTGGTGGTTGAAGTGGACCCCGAACGCGCCCGCCGGCGCGCTGAGATCGGCTATGTGGACGTGGTGGTCGATACACTCGAAGAGGCCATGACCCTGGTGGAGGAGGCGGTCGACCAGAAGATCCCCAAATCAATCGGGCTGGTGGGCAACGCCGCCGAGATCTTCCCGGAACTGGTCGCGCGCGGGGTCATCCCCGACGTGGTCACCGACCAGACGCCCGCTCACGACGTGATGAGCTACGTCCCGGCGGGGTTAACCCTCGAGCAGGCGGACCAGTTGAAGAAGGAAAACCCGAAAGGCTATGCGCAGCAATCCGTGGATTCCATGTCGGCGCACATCCGCGCCATGCTCGAATTCCAGAAACGAGGCGCGGAAGTCTTCGATTACGGCAATAACCTGCGCCAGCGCGCCTTCGATAACGGCGTGAAGAACGCTTTCGACTTTCCGGGCTTTGTGCCCGCTTACATTCGTCCTCTCTTCTGTGAAGGCAAGGGACCATTCCGCTGGGCGGCCCTCTCGGGCGACCCGGAGGACATCTACCGCACCGACGAGGCCGTGGCCGAACTCTTCCCCGAGGACGAACACCTGCAGCGCTGGCTGAAAATGGCGCGCGAACGCGTGCCCTTCCAGGGGCTGCCCTCGCGCATCTGCTGGCTGGGCTACGGTGAACGGGCCAAGGCCGGGCTGAAGTTCAATGAACTGGTTGCCAAGGGCATCGTCAAGGCCCCCATCGTGATCGGCCGCGACCACCTGGACGCCGGTTCGGTGGCTTCTCCCAACCGCGAGACGGAAGGCATGCGCGACGGCACGGACGCGGTCAGTGACTGGCCAATCCTGAACGCGCTGATCAACACTGCCAACGGCGCTACCTGGGTCTCTTTCCATCACGGCGGCGGGGTGGGCATCGGTTTCAGCCAGCACGCCGGCATGGTCATCGTGGCGGACGGCACGCCTGAAGCGGCTGTGCGCCTTGAGCGCGTGCTGACCAGCGACCCCGGTATGGGCGTGGTGCGTCACGTGGACGCCGGATACCCTGAAGCGATCAAAGCAGCGCGGGAGCGCGGCGTGAAGATTCCCATGCTGCCCAAGGAATAAAACCTGATGAATAAACGCATGATCGGATTCATTTGCGCGATCCTGGCCGGTATGGCAGGCGGACTGGTGCTGGGCTGGTTGATGAAACCGGCCACCAGCAAAGATTCCACCCTGGAGAGACTGCGCAGCGATTATCAGGCCGATTATGTGCTCATGGTGGCCGAGAAATACGCCACCGACCAGGACGCCCTCATGGCCGAGGCTTTGTTGCTCGACCTTTCTCCCAAGGCGCATCTTGATACCATCAAGCAGGCGCAGGTGATGGCCCAGCAGTTGGGCTATTCCGATGTTGAGAAGCAGCTTCTCTCCACGCTCACAGAGGCTTTGATCGTCGAACCCGAAACGCCTACGGAGGCCGCGCAATGAACGAGAATCGCGGCGCCTGGTATCTGCTGACCGGAGCGGTCATTGGACTGATCGCGGGCATCCTGATTTCCCTGATGGTAGTGCCGGTGAAATACGTCAACACCGATCCCGCCAGTTTGCGCGCTGAAGATCAGCAAAAGTACCGCGCGCTGGTCGCGGAGGCATACCTGGCCGAAGGGGACCTGGGGCGGGCGCGTTCCAGGCTGGCCTTGCTGGGTGACCCCGACCAGGCCGAAGCGTTGGTCGCCGAAGCGCAGAACATCCTCGCGGAGGGCGGCAGCGATAATCAGGCGCGCGCGCTGGCTTTGCTGGCAGCCGCGATCAACGAGCCCTCCATGCTGGTGACGCCCCTTCCGCTGGCGGTGGAACTGGCCGTTCGGCCGACCGAATACGTCCCGGCTGGCACACAGACGGTTGGCCCCACGCGTACGCCGGGACCCACCGGAACGCCCAGGCCGACATCCACGCCGCTGCCCACCCAGGGCCCGCCTTTCGTCAAGATCCAGGAGTTCCCTGTCTGCGATCCGCTGCCGGAAGAGCCGCTGCTGCAGGTGATCGTGCTGGACGCAGCAGGCAACCCCGTGCCGGGCGTGAAGATCGAGATCTCACAGTCCGTGGGCGGCATTGAGACATTCTATACCGGGCTTTACCCAGAGATCAGCGCCGGTTACGCCGATTACACCATGGAACCAGGTGTGAATTACGCCATCCGCGTGGGGGAATCCGGCTTGACCACATCCGACCTGACCGCGCCCTCCTGCGGCGAGAGCGATGACGGAAAGACCTGGGGGTCGCTCAAAGTGGTCTTCCAACAGCCGTAAGATAAAAATAAAATCCCGCGTTTTTGAATCGCGGGATTTTTTATCACCTTTAATTATTTCTACCAATAATTGTTTTTACACCCAGCCGCGCAACTGCATGGCCTTGACCACGCGGTCGATGGCCACCATATAGGCGGCGTCGCGCATGAAAGCCTTGCGGCTGAGACTCATTTCCAGCACGCCGTTGAAGGCCACGGTCATCTTGGTGTCGAGCTTTTCCAGCACTTCCTCTTTGGTCCAGTAGTAGTTCATGTCGTTCTGTACGCCCTCGAAGTATGAGACGGTCACGCCGCCGGCGTTGCAGAGGAAGTCGGGGATGACGAAGATGTTGCGCGCCTTGAGCACCTCATCGGCATCCGGGGTGGTGGGACCGTTGGCGCCCTCGGCGATCATCTTGACGTTGGGTCCGATCAGTTTGACGGTGTCGGTGTTGATTTGCCCCTCCAGCGCGGCGGGGATGAGCACGTCCACGTCTTTTGTGATCCAGGCGCCGCCGTCTTCAACGGCATAACCGGCAGCCTTGGCCTTGCCCTTGTCGATCGAGCCGTACTGGTCGGTGATGGACATTAGGAAATGCGGATCGATGCCGTCCGCTTTGCTGACGGTGTAAGAGACCTTGTCGTCGCGGTCGTAGTAAGAGACGCAGATGACCTTGCCCTTGAGGGACTCGGTAAAGCCGATGGCGGCGTATTGCGCCACGTTGCCGAAGCCCTGGATGGCGGCCGTGCATTTGGAGGGGTCAAGGTTGAGGAACTTCATGGCTTCGCGCACGGTGTAGATCACGCCAAAACCGGTGGCTTCGGTGCGTCCGAGTGACCCGCCGCCGCCGAGGGGCTTGCCGGTGATGGTGCCGGGTGAGTATTGCCCCACCAGCTTGGAATATTCATCCATCATCCAGGCCATCATCTGCGGGGTGGTGCCCACATCCGGGGCGGGGATGTCTTGCCGTGGACCGATATTGCGCCACATGACCTGCACCCATCCGCGCACCAGACGTTCCTTCTCGCTGTTGGAGAGGGTGGCCGGGTCGATCACGACACCGCCCTTGCCTCCGCCCAGCGGGATGTCTGCCACGGCGCATTTCCAGGTCATCCAGGTAGCCAGGGCGCGCACGGTGTCGATGGTCTCGGCAGGGTGGAAGCGGATGCCGCCCTTGTTGGGTCCACGGGCGTCGTTATGCTGCACGCGGAAACCCTGGAAGACGCGCACTGAACCGTCGTCCATGCGCACAGGGATGCGGAAGGAATACTCACGCAGGGGCCAGCGCAGGATCTCGGATACCTGCGGGTCGAGGTCGAGCAGTTCGGCAACGTGATCGAACTGCCTCTGAGCCATTTCAAATGCATTGATCGGAATTGCCATTTAGATCACTCCTTGAAACAATATTTTCTAGAAATAATTGATCGGAGAAGAAAACGTAAGCGGGCAACCCATTCCTGTGCCCGCTAAACTACGTGATTTTGTTCGGTATTTTCTCCGATATGTTTTTTCACAAATTAAGAGTAGCCTGCTAAAAAAGAAGGGTCAATATGACATTTGTCGTAGAAAAGTATGTATTTGTCAGAACGGAAGGGATAAAATCTTATTAATCTGATGATATCGTGGTTATTTGTGAAATGGATGGTTTTTATTCCTTCGTGTGCGATTCCAGCTGCCTGATCTTGAGCAGCAACTTAATGAAAATAAAGATCCACAAGATGAAGATGATTCCCATTAGGATCATCGCTATGGCATAGATGATTTCCAAAGCGGAGCCTATCCGAAGAGACTCGAAATGCACCGTTCGGGGAAAGAGCACAATGAAGAGGATGAAGAACGGCATTAACCCGAATAACAGGCGGCGGTATTTTTGCGCCTTGGCGCGATCTGAATTAAAGATTTCCGGGACTGTCTGGTTTTGCGGCAGTGCGCGGAAGTAATGCCAGTTCGCCATCACAGCCGCCAGTTCCCAACCGGCGTCCTTGAAGATGTTCAAGTATTCCTGATAATCCTTGTCGAAGGTTTGCTTGTAATCGAGCCGGTAGATCGTCCTTTCAGGATCGGTTTGCGTGAAGGTATAGAGATAAGGAGACGTTGATTCCAACCGCCAACCGTTGACCGACATCTCTTCAAGCCACTTTTCTTCCTGTTCATCCTGCCAGGGCAGAAATATTTTAAACATGTTTTTCTTATCTTTGTTTTGTGGCGAAGTTTCCATTTTTTTTACCTTCTCATTCCAGATGTTTTGATTCAAGTTTTCTGATCTTAAGCCAGATGCGAATAATGCCGTAAATTGCAAACAGGATGAACAACCAGAAGAGACTGTCAAACGCAAGCCTGAGCAGCAGATGATCGGCATGGATGGTGCGGTCGATCATTTGCAGTAGAGGATTGAGTAGAAGCAGGAAGAGCGTCAATGCCGTAAAAAAAAGACGGCGGTATTTTTTCGCTTTGGCCCTGTCAGAATTATAGATTTCGGGCACATTGCCGTTCTGCGCATTGATCCTGAAGTAGTGCCAGCCTGCAAAGGAGGCCAGCAGTTCCCAACCGGCATCCTTGAAGAGGGTCAGGTATTCCTTGTAGTTTTTTTCGGTACTGGCCATGTAATCCAGGCGATAGACGATCTTTTCGGGAGCGCTGCGCTGGAAGGTATAGACGTAGGGATAGACTTTTTCCAACCGCCAGCCGTTGGCGGCCATTTCCTCCAGCCATTTTTCTTCTTTTTCATCTTCCCAGGCGAAAATCGCCTTGATGATGGTTTTGGTCTCTTTTTTTGAATTGCTTTTCATTTTTGCCTCAAATTCTTAGTAAGTAGCGTCCGTGACGGGCGAGTTCTTCGAAACGTTTGATCTCGTGTTCGGCGATCATGCGGCCGGATTCGGTCATGCAGTAAAGCTTGCGCCGTTCGTTGCCTGATTCGCCGACAGACTCGATCAACCCCAGATTCTGCAGGTTGGAGAGGGCGCCGTAAAGCGTACCCGGTCCAAGCTGGACCCTTTTTTGACTCAGTTCTTCCACCTTCTGCATGACCCCGTAGCCGTGCAGAGGTTCATTCAACGAGATCAGGATATAAAAGGAGGCTTCAGTCAGGGGGGTGGCCTTTTTGATCAGTTCCGTTTTTTTCTTTTCATCCATATTGTTTGATGCCTTTCGTTGTGTCGCGCGACGATGTAACGCTATGCGATATATCGAGTGACGATATAATATCAACAAAAAGAACCTCTGTCAAGAGGTTTTATGTATTCACATGAAGAGTATTGGGGAGTTTGGATGAATCAGGCGGACTTTTTCGCCTGCAGTTGTTTTTCCAACTCAGATTTCAGCACAGCCGGATTGGCCTTGCCGCCGGCAGAGCGCATGACCTGTCCGAAGAACCAGTTGGCAAGTGTTTCCTTGCCGTTGAGGAAACTGGCAAGTTCCTCAGGGTGGGCGTCGATCACGTCTTGCACCATCTTCGAGATGGCGCCTTCATCTGAAGTCTGCGCAAGCCCCTCCGCTTTCACGATCTCGACGGCTTTGCGGCTTGATTTGAGCATCTTGATGAACACGTTCTTGGCGGTATTCTGGTTGATCACGCCGTCCTGCACCAGGTCGATCAGTTCCGCCAGGTCTGAAGCGTTTACCTTGATGTCCGTAAATGCAGTTCCGTTATTGTTCAACCAGGCGAACAGTTCTCCGGTGATCCAGGCGGCAACGGTGCGCGGCGCGGGTTTCTTCAAGGCCTTGGCGCAGCTTTCAAAGTACATGCAAATCTCGCGTTCGAGGGCGATCTTGGCGGCGTCCACCACGCTGAGTCCGTATTGGTCTTGAAGTCTCAGCGATTTGGCTCTGGGCAGTTCGGGCATCTCAGCTTTTATGCGTTCCACCTGTTCGGCTTCCACTACAAGGGGGGGCAGGTCGGGTTCAGGGAAGTAGCGGTAGTCGTGGGCTTCTTCCTTGGAGCGCTGTGAGTAGGTGCATTGTTTTTCTTCGTTCCAGCCCAGTGTTTCCTGCACCACGCGTTCACCACGGTCAAGCAGTTTGGCCTGGCGTTCCAGTTCATAGAGGATGCCGCGTTCCATGGCGCGGAAGGAATTGAGGTTCTTGATCTCAACGCGCGTACCCAGTTCGGTGCTGCCCTCGGGGCGGATGGAGATGTTGGCTTCAAAACGGATGACACCTTTTTCCATGTCGCCCGTGTTCACGCCTATTTCGCGCAAGATGGCGCGCAGGCTGGTGGCGTATGCGCGCACTTCTTCGATGGTGTGCATGTCGGGTTCGGTGACGATCTCAAGCAGGGGCATACCGGCGCGGTTGAGGTCGACCAGCGTGTAATCCTCGCCGTTCTCGTGGACGTGGGTCAGTTTGCCTGCGTCTTCTTCCAAATGCGCACGGCGCACGCGGATGACGCGCTCGCCTTCGGGTGTGTCCACCACCAGGCGGCCGTTAATAGCTAAAGGTTCCTCAAATTGGGAGATCTGGTATCCCTTGGGAAGGTCCGGGTAGAAGTAATTTTTTCTGGCAAAAATGGAGACGTGCTGGACTTCGCATTCCAGCGCCAGCGCGGCGCGGATGCCGTATTCCACGGCTTTTTCGTTGAGCACCGGCAGCGTGCCGGGCATGCCCGCGCATACCGGACAAACGGCAATGTTGGGCTCAGATTCGGTATTATCCACGGTGGGGCAGGCGCAGAACATTTTTGTGTCGGTGGCCAGCTCGGCGTGTACTTCAAGTCCGATGACGGGTTCGTACTTCATAATGCAGATGATTTTATCATTAACCCGGCGAGGGTTGTTAACAAAAAGTGTTTGATTTTGTATTTCGTGGAAAATAATGCAAAAAATGCCTTTCCCGACCTGCTATAATCAAATCAGGTTATTTCCCTGCAGTTTACTGTGAGAAGATTTTGTTTTACATACTGGCAATATGGACTACATTTGGAGGAAATATGACCGAGGACTTAGTTCCCAAAGAAGAATCAATCGAGGCGCCAAACGCCCACAAGAAATTTAACCCCGCGGCTTTGATCAGTCTGCTCAGCGGCGTTTTGGCGTATTTACTGCTGTTTTTCCATTCTTTGATCAATATAAAAACAATTCTTGCCCTCTTTCTGGCGCCGATTCCCGCCTTGCTGGCAATTTTTTCAGGTGCCAGGGCAAAACGCCTGATCCGCAAAGGGGACGGCCTGGTAGCCGGCAAAAAGATGGCAAATATCGGATTGTGGCTGGGTTGGATCTACATTATTGTGACCGTTTTGTTAATAGTATTGGCGGTCGTGATTGCCGGCGGACTCGTTTCGGGCATCAACCAATTATTGGGATCCATCGGTCTCTTTTAATCGACCTTTTTTGTGAGTGAACATGATCTTATGTATTGATATCGGCAACACCAACATCAAGATGGGTTTGTATAAAAACGGCAAGCTTGTTACCCACTGGCGTATCTTTACAGACATCAGCAAGCTGGCGGATGAATATGCCGTGCTGCTGCTGTCGCTCTTTACCAGTGAAAACATTGAGAAAAAAAATATTGACGGCTGCGCAATCTCATCCGTAGTGCCGGAACTGACGGTGGCTTTCCACGACCTGGTCAAGCGGCACCTGGGCCTGGAAGCGGTGATCGTCGGCCAGGTGAAGAAACCTGTCATCCGCATTAATACGGATAACCCGGCCGAGGTGGGCCCTGACCTGATCGCCAACGCGGTGGGCGCCATCTCGCTTTTCGGCACACCGGTCATCGTGGTCGGGTTCGGAACGGCCACCACTTTTGCGGCCGTCTCGAAGGACAAGGTCTTTGAAGGTGTGGCCATTGCTCCGGGGATCGGTACAGGCGCGGAATCACTCTTTAAGGCCGGAGCCATGCTCCCGGCGGTGGATCTGCACAAACCCGATCAGGTGATCGGCAAGAACACCATCCTGTCGCTGCAGTCCGGGTTGATCTACGGCTTTGCCGGGCTGGTGGAGGGCATCGTGGCGCGTATGAAGAAGGAACTGGGGGGAGAGGCCAAAGTAGTTGCCACAGGAGGCCTGGCCGGACTGATCTCCGGCGAAGTGGACTGCATCGATGCGGTGGAGCCCGAATTAACCCTGCTGGGTGTGCGCATCATCTACGAACATAATCAATAAAAAAAAGAGGTCGGAGCGAGAGCTCCGACCTTGAACTTTATCTTTATAACCTTCCCACAAACCTTTCAATTCGTTCGAGTGCTTCTTCCAGCTGGTCGTAGCCGGTGGCGTAACAGCAGCGCGCGAAACCTGCGCCGCCGGCGCCGAAGGCATTGCCGGGGATGGCAGCCACGTGTTCTTCTTCGAGCAGCCTGTTGCAGAAGGTCTCATCGTCCAGGCCGGTGACACTCACCTTGGGGAACGCGTAAAAAGCGCCGCGCGGTTCAAAAGTGGGCAGTCCGATCTGGTTGAAACCCGAGACCAGCAGCTTGCGGCGGCGGTCATATTCGGCCACCATTTTCTGCACGTAAGATTCACCGCTGATCAAGCCTTCCAGGGCGGCGAACTGGGCCACCGTGGGCGCGGACATGACCATGAACTGATGCACGCGCAGAAGTCCGCTG
>Ga0068712_1003767_pt1 | contig 13669 bp, 12 predicted proteins | sample MTBAKSrepl1MetaG_FD_62987 | JGI IMG/M metagenome (GOLD analysis project Ga0068712, IMG submission 62987) | Enrichment culture microbial communities from Arthur Kill intertidal strait, New Jersey, USA, that are MTBE-degrading - MTBE-AKS1... | ecosystem: Environmental > Aquatic > Marine >... | reverse complement strand
CCTGGCAAAAGACAATATCAAGGAGCTGTTCCAGCTTGAGGAGCCGAAGGAAAACCACGATGACGGGCAGTTGCAATTGGAGTTCAATATTTTTTAACATTTTTTAATAGACACTACTGATGCAAAATATTTATATATTCAAGTTATTTAGAAAAATATCTTACTATCAAAATAATAGTGGGAATTATGTTTTTAACATAAATAGATCAGGAAATCTTTCACAACATATAAAAAGTAAAATTAATGAACCTGCTAAATGGTCAGAAAATCTGTCTTGTGTAAAGGAATATGCAATTAAAGTATTATTTTCAGCTATTATAGCTGCTCTTATATTTTACGGCATACAGTTTATAAAAACACAAGTTATTGCAATTAATAGTTGGAATTATGCTTTTAATATGTACAATTTGGGTTCATTCTCAAAAAGTATTGAAGATTATGAGAAAGCTTTGAGAAATTTACATCATAATGGTCATTTTCTAACATGTTATGGAAAAGCTCTTTCCATGTCTGGAAAACATGATAAGGCAATAACGGTATTACAAGAAGCTGGAAAATATTTTCCCAATACAGTTGTTTATACTGCTTTAGGAGACAGCTACAAAGCATTAGGCCAATACATAAAAGCTGAAAATGCATACTTTCGTGCTTGGTATATGGTACCTAGTCGCTTTTATCCAAAATATCTATTGGCAAGATTATACGATCAAAGTGGTCAAAAGGCGAAGGCAGTTAAAACCGCAAAAGAATTACTCATAAAAGACATCAAAATAGAATCAATTGCAATTGAGGAAATTAAAGAAGAAATGCAAAAGATAATCGATAAATAAGCTCTGGTTGAAATTATAAAAGAACAGAACATAAAGATGAGGACAGGTTAGGTTCTATTTTGAAGTAAGGAGTTTTTAATTATTAAATCTATAGTCGAGGAGATATGAAACATAAAAAAATAAAATTAACGTGGATCAAAATCAGAAATAAAAATAGAGAAGTTTATATTGATCCCAAAGATGTATATTATTGCCAAGCTGAAAGAAGCTATTCTCGTATATTTTTGAAATCTGGTAAAATTTTAATGATTTGTAAATCTTTGAATATTCTCGAGGAACAACTAATAAATGATAACTTTCTGCGATGTCATCGTTCTTATTTAATAAATATTCAAGAAATAATAAAAGTTGACTATGAAAGAAAAATCATACTTCTAAAATCATGCCAAATTCCATTTTCAGAACAAGAAATCGCTAAGAAACTTTCCAAACGATATTTTGGAAAGTAAGTATTATATATATTGGAATATTTAATTAATATAAGGAACTTTGTTATATGTGAAAATAAAAAATCAACTAATCTTACTTTGAATTTTGAAATCGGAATTATTAAATTGAAGGGGAAAAGCAATAGTAAAAAAAGTGATTCCATTTATTTACTAGAATAGAAAGGAGGTGGAATGATAAAGAAAAGTATTAATAAATAGATAATTTTGATTTGAAATTCGAACAAGTAAAAACTAAATTACTTTACAGATAGGCAATGCATGCAAAGCTAAGATTATTTTGTTAGTAATATTTAAACATTTGACCAGTATCGAAAAAATTAATTTAAAAATTTTGCAAATGAAAAAAGTAAATAAGTTTTTAACAATGGTATTTTTTCTTGCTATCTTAATGATATATAATTATCATAAGTATGAGAAATCTAGTATCGAACAAATCCTGTTAAGCAATCTTCTTACAACCGTTCAAGCTGATGGGGAGGGAGAGGTTGTGGATTGTTGGGCTTCTTGGAATTGGTTACTAGGAGATACTCAACAATGGATTTGCAAAGAAGGATCAGGTTATGAATGTTGTTATGAATATGTTACTTATGTAGACCATCTTAATACATGTTATACAGGTGGCTATTAATAATATAAATACTTTTTTAATTTTTTAAAATTTATAAAGATGACAAAAAAAATAATAAATTTTAGTTTGATAGCAATTATATGGGTTGCTATAATGATTTTCAATATTACTTTCAATACGACAAAAGCAGTTCCTTCGACTGAAGGAATAGTTAACCCTTATTATTACGAAGATTGCTATAATAATTATACGCGTGGAGGTTTACAAAGTAAAATAGTTTGTAAAATTGATATTAACGGAGAAACCTATCATTGTAGATTTGTAGATGATTTATATAGTTATTCTGATGAGAATATTTGTTATTATCATTAACTTAGGCATATTATAATAATAAATTTAATATAAATTGATAATTATCATTCATTTGGGGGAAAAATGTATAAGTTATATTTGATAATTTTAATATTATTATTTAGTGTTAGTTGTCTGGATGATCGGCAAATTAGAATTGACTATTCTGTAAAATTTAATGATGAAGTTGAAGTAAGTTTAGATACAATAAAAGTTCCATCTGTTTTATTAAAAGAAAGAAAAATAATTGCTAATAACAAATACTTAATTTCAACAAATACAGAGTCTGATACTCTTTTTAGGGTTTTTAATTTATCAGATCATGCCTATGTTGGAAGTTTTGGATTTAAAGGAAGGGGTCCCCATGATTTTTACCATGCTAATGTTTCAGGATTCCGCCCAATTAAAAATGGTTGTATTGTTACCGATATGAGGTACGTAAATGTAATAGAATTTCCAAATGGAATGATTACTAATGATAAAGTTCATTTTAAACAGCAATATTCAATTCCAGGACAGCTGATTCCATTTAATCACGCTGTAATGATCAATGATTCTATGATTTGTGGTGAGGTTTTAATCGGCTCGCCAAAAGAATTGACATATTATAATCCTCAAACCAAAATGATTGGAAATCTTATTGATTTTCCCAAGACGACTATTAATGCGCCAGAAAATGTACTCCCTCAGCTATTTCAAAAGAGGATTGGTATTTCTAATGACAAGTCAAAGATAGTTTTTGCATATTGGCATTTTCCACTTATAAGAATATTTAGCGCTAATGGGGCAGTTTTACATGAAGTATTTGTTGAGGAAGGACCTCCCCAAAAGAAAATTAGATTTAATAAGCATGGAATTAATGGGATGGAGCTTTATGGTTATTATTATAGAGTGGTTGCAACTGACAAATATATTTACGCCTTGTTTGAACCAAGTGAATTTAGAAAGAAATATAAAGAAGGTGGCGAATATATTGCCCAACCAATTGAAAAAAAGCAAATGCATATATTTGATTGGGAGGGAAATCCAAAAATTAAGGTAATTCTACAGGATTGGATGATAACATTTACACCCACTTTGGATGATAATTATATTTATTTTGTACATCCGAATCATTCAGACAGATTATATCGTTTTACCTTATTTATAAAATGTTATGAAAATTAGATATATATATTTGTCATTAATATTCCTACTTATTATTTTGAATATTTTAATTGTTGAGTATTTTAATAAGAAATATCAAAAAATAAGGGAATATAATAATCAATTAAATCAGGAAATTATTAATCAAAAAGATCTACTATATTTAAGAAATAAGTTAATTCAGGAAACATATAAATGTTCGGTATCAAAAAATTATTTTGAAGTAATAAATCATAATCCATCACTTCGAAAATCGTTGAATTCTGGAAAGAAAGTCGTATTATTTTTTAAGGAAGGCGTATGTGGATCTTGTCTTACAAAAATTTTTCAAGATTTAGATATTTTGGCTAAAGAAATAGGTCAGGAAAATATCATAGTCGTTACTAATTGGGAAAAAGAAGGGAAACCCATGGTAAAAGAAGACTGTATTTATAAACATTTCCTGATTAGTGAATCTATCATTGATGATAAAAACTTCAATCTTCCTTTTGTCTTTGTTTTAGGAAGAAATGGTAAAATTGAATTGTTGTTCATTCCAGGATTATATTCAGATTATCAACAGATTTATTTTTCAAAAATTTTATTGAATTTTTCCATAATGAATCTAATATTTTGATTCATTAAACTGTATTTTATATTAGTATGAGATCTATATATATTTCTCAAATTATATTAATGCTAATAGCCTGTTCTTCTCCTGTAAAAAAATACGAGGTAATTATCCTGTTTAATGCAGAGGAAATTGATTTGGATACTTTTCATTTTTAGTCCCTTATTGTCGGGCAATATAGCTCCGAGAAAAATAACTTGAGAAAATATGCTAAATTTAAGCGTTGCCCCATGCAGTGAAAACCGTTATTTCTATGATGCTTTAACGTCAATATCACCGAAATATCCAACGTCACATAAGAGTTTGGTTCTGTGTGGTTTTAAGAGTCCCGATTGGCAGTTGGATGCCGTATAAGAGAAAAAAGTAAAGTTTAATCTTGACTATTATTATCCGGGGAATACCGTCCTTGAAAATAATCGTTTAATAATTTATACTTGGATTTCAGAAAATAATTTGTCAACTTGTACTCAAAATAATATGCTTAAACACTGAATTCAGAAACTAAATCATGAATAATTTTTATAAATTTGATACATCAAACCGGTAAAACTGATTGGCATGAAAAGTAGTAAAACTATTGATTTATTGACAGGCATAAGGTTAATCGCTTTGGGACTTATATTTTTAATGTCATTTAGTTGTAATGTCAAATCAGGCGAACAGGACACTCCTTCAGGCAATGAACCCCTTCCGCCTGAGCCTAATAAGGTAGAGATCATGCTTCTTGAAAAATCTGATTTTTACCGTGAGATAGTCAGTAACGGAAAACTTTCAGCTATCGAAAAGGCCGGTCTCTATTTTCGGAATGCAGGTACAATAGAGGCGGTACATGTTAAGAACGGCACTTATGTTAACAGAGGAGATGAGTTGTGCAGCCTTCAGAAGGATGAGTTTCTGTTTAACCTTAAAAAAGCTGAAGTGGCACTCGAAAAAGTTACTATTGACCGTCTTGATGCTCTTTTGAGCATGGGTTATAAAAGTCTGGGCGATGATATTTCACCCGACCACATGAATATTGCAAATATACGATCGGGTTATAACCAGGTACAAATACAGTATGAGGAGGCATTGCATCAATTGGAGAATGCTGTTCTTAAAGCTCCTTTTTCGGGTAAAGTAGAAGGTGTTTCACAGAAAGCATGGGAAAAGGCTGATTTGTCTAAGCCTTTTTGCACACTTATCAACGACCGGCGGTTTACAATTGACTTTCCTCTGTTGGAGACAGAGGTACATGAGGTAAAGACCGGACAAAAAGTGACGGTCAGCCCTGTAACCGGTCTTGAACCTGTTGGGGGAGTGATTACTGAGATAAATCCGCGGATCGACCAAAACGGGCTTGCACAGATAAAGGCAGAGCTTATCAATCCGGGCGGTTATATTGAAGGGATGAATGTGAAAGTGAGTATAAAAAAAATAGTTCCGGGTCAGCTTGTTGTGCCCAAACAGGCAGTTGTTTTACGGCAAAACCGTGAGGTGCTGTTTCGTTATACTAATGGCACTGCTTATTGGACATACATTGAAGTACTGGATGAAAATGAGAATCAATATGCAGTAAAAGCCGCCTCTGATGCAACACTTAATCCCGGAAACACTATAATAGTATCCAATAACCTGAATCTGGCTCATGATTCGGAAGTAGAGACAGAATAACTAAAATGGTAAACTTTCTGATAAACCGGCCCATAGCAGTATTGATGTCTTTTCTGGCATTGTTGCTGACAGGTTTGGTCACCATGACCAGCCTTCCTGTGTCACTTATGCCTGATATTGACATTCCTGTTGTGTCGATTCGTGTCTCATCAGGCGAGATGCCTGCCCGCGAATTGGAGAACACAGTTATTAAACCACTTCGCAATGTATTGAAAGAGGTCAATAATGTTGAGGTATTGAAAAGTGAGACCCGCGACGGTACTGCCTGGGTAGAGTTGCGTTTCAGGCACGGCACACCTGTAGATCTTGCTTCGGTTGAAGTAAATGAAAAGGTAGATAAGGCTATGAATTTTCTTCCCCGTGATATGCGCCGGCCTGAGGTTATAAGAGCCAGTGCAGCCGATATTCCTGTTTTTTACCTAATGGTAACAAAAAAAAGAGCGGATATCCCCGGAATCACACTCACCGGAGATTATAGTTCCGGGATTAGCACTATTGGGAGCGGTAATGCTGCAGGGGGAGTTTCTGAGCTTCTTGATCTGAGTAATTTTACAAGTCAGGTTGTTCGCAAACGTCTTGAGCAGCTTCCCGAGGTTGCCCTTGTTGATATGAGCGGACTTCATCATCCTGAAATAAGACTGATACCCCGCAGCGCATATATTCAGAGCGGTTCATTCTCAATCTCACAATTGGAGCAGGCTCTGCGGGAAAACAATGTTGATCTTGGAAACCTTCTTATCCGCGATGGACAGTATCAGTATAATATACGCTTTAATACGCGTCTTCGTGATGCAGATGATATTGAAAATATTCCGGTGAATATCGGTGGTAAGGTAGTAAAGCTTAAAGAGCTGGTGGAAGTCAACCTGAAACCGCAACTGGCACACGGCAGTGTTCGCTTTAACTCAGAAAATGCAGTCAGTATGGCTGTAATCAAGCAGTCGGATGCCCGCATGGCTGATATGAAAAAAGAGTTGGAATTGATGGTTTCCCGTTTCAGGGAAGATTACCCTGACCTTGAATTCTCAGTAACACGAGACCAGACCAGGCTACTTGAATATTCAATGGAAAATCTGTGGCAGAGTCTGCTGGTCGGCGGATTACTGGCGTTTTTATCCATGTTTATTTTCCTTGGTGAACGAAGAGCACCCTGGCTCATCGGCATTAGCATACCGGTATCTCTCATTATCTCTTTACTTTTATTTTACCTGGCGGGACTTTCAATTAATATCATCTCTTTGTCGGGCCTCGTACTGGGAGTGGGGATGATGATCGACAACTCCATAATTGTCATTGATAACATCACCCAGCACCGCCAGCGGAAATATCAAATGTCAAAAACCACAGAAACAGCAGATGACGATCAAATTAAAGGAATTACAACTAAACAAAAAACCACAGGGACAGTTGAAACAACTGAAACCACAGGAATCACAGATCTTCCCGGAGGCGGTATACCCTCCCTGCCGGAACTCCTCAATTCTGCCTGCACAAACGGCACAAACGAGGTTATCCGTCCGCTAATAACTTCAGTTTTGACAACCTGTGCGGTTTTTATTCCGTTAATATTTATGAGAGGTATGGCCGGCGCTCTCTTTTTTGACCAGGCTGTAGCTGTGTCCATCGGACTTGTTGTATCGCTCCTTGTAGCCATTACATTGCTGCCAACCCTGTACAGGCTCTTTTATAAGGATGTGAATAAGGAGTTTGTTATTAATCAAAAACAGCCCTTTTATTATTACTGGTATGAATCAGGCCTTAAATTTGTTTTACGCAGGGGATATTTTTTTGTCGCAGTTGTTTTATCAATGCTTTTACTGGCTGTGGTATTCTGGTTCTGGCTTCCTGTTACCCAGTTCCCGGAAGTCAGCCATGATGATGCAGTTCTTGAGATAGACTGGAACGAGCCTGTGACTCTTGATGAAAACATGGCCAGGACAAATGCATTACTTCAGGATATGGAAACAGAGCCTGTTTATGTTATTGAAGAGGCAGGCCGGCAGCAATACATGCTTAACAGCACTGAGGAGGCCGGTATCTCTGAAAGCAGGCTGTTTTTTAAGGTAGAAACTCCTGAAGTGCTTGAACAGCTGATAATTGAAATTGAAGGGCGGATAAAGAGAAGATATCCGCAAGCTGAGTTCAGCTTTTCCGAGACTGAGAATCTTTTCAACCTGGCATTTGGCAAACCTGAAGCACCATTGGTTGCCCGGTTTATTCATTATAATCCGGGAGGTGAGAATTTTCTGACTGAGCTCTCTTCCCTGCAACAGGCAAATGAAAGGGAATTTGGTGAAAGAGTGCAGTCTAAGCTCATAACCCGCCAGATTATTCATCTGGAAACAGATCCGGAGAGATTACTTTTTTACGGGATTGACCATAATGACCTTTTGCGGGAGATAAAAAGCGCTTTCAATACCAATACTGTTTTTACTATCAATGACAATAACATGTATATTCCGGTAAGCATCGGCAACAGTTACCGGTCGGTGTTCGATATTATTCAGCGGGTTACGGTAAAGAATGATGACCACGGGCAGATCCCGTTATCTGGACTTGTAAAGGTGAGTACGGGAGTGGGATTAAAATCGATCGTTGCAGGAAAGGAAGGGGAGTATTTTCCGGTTATGCTGTCCGCTGATACACGTGAATTCGGGAGTCTGTCTGCCAGGATAAAAGAGATATCAGACAGTCATGAAGGTTTTGATGTTCAGTTTGGGGGATCTATACTTTCAAACCGGGATATGCTTAATGAGTTGATGCTTATAGTAGTCATCAGTCTGTTGCTGCTTTATTTCATACTGGCAGCCCAGTTTGAATCGTTTGTGCTGCCCCTTATAGTACTGTTTGAAGTACCGTTGAATATGTTTGGTGTGTTTTTATTACTAAAACTGTTCGGTTCAGGCATTAATATTATGTCTGCAATCGGGATAATTGTAATGGCAGGAATTGTCATTAATGATTCAATTTTAAAAGTTGACACAATAAATAAATTAAGGGATAGCGGCTATTCATTGCTGCACTCCATTTTCGAAGGAGGTCACCGCAGGTTAAAGCCTATTATCATGACGAGTCTTACCACTATACTTGCACTTTTACCTTTTCTGTTTCAGCAGGGAATGGGTGCAGAACTGCAAAAGCCGCTCGGACTGGCTGTGATAGGTGGCATGATCACCGGAACTTTTGTCAGCTTGTTTTTTATTCCGCTGTTATATTATCTGTTTAAGAGAAGATAAATTTTTTTAACTGTCTGAATATTCAACTTTTTGATCGTTTGAAATGCTGAAACAATACTAAATAACAAGATGTGAAAAATGAAGGATCAAATAATTTTTCACCCTTTTCAGTGATTGTAGTATTCCTGGCGCTGATGATTATCGGGGTGGCTTTTCTGCCGTTGCTGGATGTGCGGTTTCAGCCTGATAACAGGCTGCCGCAGCTTGCGGTAAGGTACAGCTGGCCCAATGCCTCTCCAAAAGTAATTGAGGAGGAGACATCCAAAATAGAAGGTGTCCTGGGAAAGATCACACAGGTACAATCTGTCGAATCGACCTCTTCTGTTGGCAGCGGAATAGTTACATTGAATTTTGACAAAACCGCTGACCTGAACCAGAAAAGGTATGAGGTTTCCATGTTGATTCGCCAGCTTAGAAGCAGTCTTCCTGACCAGATGAGTTACCCGGAAATTACGACTAACGTGGAATCTGACAATACCCGCTCTTCTTTTATGACCCTTACAATTAATTCCTCAACCACTACACATGAGATAGGGAAAACCGTTAACAGGTATGTGATTCCCGAGTTATTGAAGATAAAGGGAATTGGTGACATTTCTCTTTTCGGGATCACTCCGCATCAATGGGAAATTACTTTTGACCCCCGGCTTTTAAAGAACAATTCTGTTACTCCTTCTGAAATAAGCGCTGTAATAAACAGGGTGGGCACTACTGAGTTTCTGGGTAATCAGCGTGACGGCTCAGGTTCTTCTGTTCCGGTCATGGCATCAGAAAAATACATTCCGCCCGATAAATGGATAAGCCTTCCTGTATCGGGTAAAAACGGAAGGATCATCACACTGGGTGATATTGCAACTATTAAATTAAGAGAGAAACCGCCGGATACTTACTACAGGATCAACGGAAAAAATGCGGTAAATCTTGTTATCTATTCCACGCCAGGAGAAAACCAGTTAAAACTATCCGGAAAGATCCGGAGTCAGCTTCAGCAGATAAGGTCACAACTCCCCGGTGGTTATTTTGTTCAGATAGCAAGGGATAATACCATATTTATCAAAGATGAGCTTACAAAGATAGGTTTAAGAACCTTTTTTTCTTTGCTTATCCTGCTTTTATTTGTTCTTGTTGTCAGCCGTTCGTTTCGTATTTTAGGTATCCTCTTCATTGCCCTTATAGCTAACCTTCTTATTGCCTGCGGTTTTTATTACCTGTTCAGTGTTGAGATACATATGTATTCACTGGCTGGGATAACCGTTAGTTTCGGAATAATTATCGACAACAGCATAATAATGGTCACCCACCTGCAAAAGCAAAAAGGACTGCGGGTGTTCATAGCCCTGCTTGCTGCTACTCTCACCACCCTGGGAGCGCTGTCGGTGGTTTTCTTTTTGAAGGAAAACCAGAAAGTTCTGTTGGTTGATTTCACCTGGGTCATGCTGATCAATCTTTCTGTATCGCTTGTTGTTTCACTGTTTTTGGTGCCGGCATTGATGGATACACTTTATCACACAAAGCCAAAACCGGCAGGAGTGAAAAGAAGAAAGAGAGTTATTCATTTGACCCGATATTATCAACGATTCATAAATTTTGAAAAAAGATACAAATGGGCATTCTTTGTCCTGGTAGTTTTAGGCTTCGGTCTGCCGGTATGGATGCTGCCCGATAAACTGGAAGGAGAAGAGAAATTTAAAGCAATATATAATAAAACACTGGGCAGTGAGAAATTTACAGCCGACATAAAACCTTTGCTGGAAAAAATATTCGGAGGCTCTCTGCGACTTTTCAATGAACATGTATATGAAGGAAGTTTTTATGCTGATCCCGGAAAAACTACTCTGTATGTCCGCGGAAGCATGCCCGAAGGATGCACTGTTCACCAGCTCGATGAGGCAATACGTAAAATGGAGCAGTATATCAGTCAGTTTCGTGAAGTGGAGTTGTTTGAAACAAGGATAAACTCTTATAACAGCTCATCAATAACAATTCATTTTACTGCTGATGCAGAGCAGTCGGCATTTCCTTTTCTTCTTAAAAGTGAAGTTGAATCCAAAGCCGTGTCATTAGGTGGCATGGACTGGTCTGTTTATGGAGTGGGGAAGGGTTTTAACAATTCACTGAATACTGATTACAGGAGTAGTCATATTCTGCTTACCGGATATAATTTTGACCAGCTATACAGGTATGCTGAGATCCTGGAGAAGAAGCTGCTTGAGAATTCCCGGGTTGAAAAACCTGAAATAACAAGTTCGAGAAGTTGGTATTCGGCATCCCGGTTTGAATATAACCTTCAGGTTGATAAGGAGCTGCTTGTTGCCCAGGATGTTAATTATGCCGATTATACCGGATCGTTGTTTACTCAGCTATATGACCGTAACCTGCCATCTTTTTATAATAAGGCTGAGTTACAGCCGGTGGTATTACTTTCTGATCAAAGCAGGGAGTATAATAAATGGGACTTTTACAATATGCCTGTTCATACACAAAAAGGGCTGAAAAAGCTGTCGGTGGGAGGAGAGATAGAGAAGAGGCTGACCGGAAAATCCATTTATAAAAAAGATCAGGTTTATCAGTTGTACTTAAACTATAATTTTATTGGTCCGGGACCACTGGCACAGATGGTTCAGGAAAGGGCAATTGATGAGATGAATCAGGTGCTGCCGCTGGGATATAAAGTGCAAAAACCCGAATCTTTTTACTACTGGTACACAAAAGATAAAACACAATACTGGCTTTTGCTGCTCATTATTGTAATAATCTATTTCATTACATCCGTTTTGTTTGAATCGCTATTGAAGCCCCTTGCCGTTATCAGTCTGATACCAATATCATTTATCGGGGTGTTTCTGACCTTTTACCTGTTCGGATTTAATTTCGATCAGGGCGGATTTGCATCGTTCATTTTGCTGAGCGGACTGGTGGTAAACTCAGCGATTTATATTATCAACGACTTCAATAATTTAGTTAAAGGAAGGGAAAAGTCAATCACTGTTAAAACATATCTTAAGGCATTCAATCAAAAGATAGTGGCTATAGCTCTTACTATTCTTTCCACTGTTCTGGGACTTGTACCCTTTGTCTGGGGCGGACAGAATGAGGTGTTCTGGTTTGCATTTGCTGCCGGCGCTATTGGAGGACTGCTATTCTCTATAGTGGCTATTTTGGGTTATTTACCTCTGTTTCTGAAAATTAAATAATACAGTTTCTGAAATATTTATAAACGAATGGTAAACATAAAATATTTTGTATCGGAGTCACTGTGTACGTTATGTTAATGGAAACGAATCGAGATCTTAGAGATGAATTTCCTGATCATATTCATATGGTAGTTAGTATTGGCCTGAGAAATTCTATTGCCGGATTTTCACCTTTTGATATGGGCCAGATAATTGAAAATGCTGTCTGCCTTCATTTGATATCTGTTGGTTTTTCTGTACTGATTGGTAAACAGCAAGACAAAGAGATAGATTTTATTGCAGAACGGCAGGGAGAGAAAATATACATACAGGTGGCATTGCGTATCACTGAAAAACAGACAATGACAAAAGAATTCGGAAATTTACTCGCATTAAAAGATAATTATCCTAAATATGTTATCACTCTTGATGAATATTCAGGTACCAGTTATGAGGGCATTAAACACTTACCATTAAGGCAATTTTTATATAAGTTCGTTTAATTATAAAAATGTTTGCATATTTAACAGTTTGACTGTTTGACTTTTTAAAACACTCTGGCAATGGAATACCGGGACATTAACTGTGCTACTTATCTTTTTCCTTAAGGGTTTGAATTATTTTTTTATCATATGCCTGCCCTCTGTTCACCAGGTATTCAAAATAAATTGTATTGGTTTCTTTATCGATTTGAAGAAAGAAAAATGCTCTTAGATCTCCTATTCTTAAACGGTAAATATTTTTAAACCCCGTTAATTTTTCGCAGTTGCTTAATTGCCCGGTGTTTGCAGCTTTTTTTGCTTCACTAATAGTGTCTCTTACTTCATCAAGCATTTTACCAGATAATTTTTTGACTGCTTTAACAAATGCTTTTGAGTATTCAACATTCATAATCCAAGCCAGCTTTCAAATTCTTCTTTTTCGAGGCTATTGACTATTTCTTTCCCTTCAGGATAATTTTTTAGTAAGTATGAATAGATTTGTGAGTCCTGAAGATTTTCAGCCAATTCGTTAAGCGATTTTTCGATTAAAGCTTTAAGATTAGTTCCTTCTTCAGCTGCTTTGATTGATAAAATTCTAAATGTATTTTCATCCAAATCGATGATTTTTCGCTTTCTTTCTTTTTCCATTACGATTTTTTATTACAAAAGTACATAAAATATACTATATATACAATATATACTTTATATATCAAAAAAGTAAAAAACTATGTTCTCGTAAAAGCATAACTTTTAGTGATTATATTCACCATAAGTTATGATATTAACATCAAAAACACTGAACACTAAAACATTCCTGTTTTATGTAATGTTGTATTTATAACCGCTTAATAACTAAATCATACCGTTTAATAAATATGATTTGGAATCATCCTTTTTAAACTATAATTTTAAAGAAAATGATATTATCAGTAAAAACCATTATCCGCCCGCTAACTTCTTTGTATGTAACTGAGAGGGCGGAGCAGTAGAAATTCGCTTCAGGTGAATTTAAATGAAACATATTTATATCTCTGCTTATTATAAAATATTTACTTATGAAACACCCATGACGTTTTAAAACGCCCAAGCGAATGAAAATTTCGGGTCTGCTATCGTATCTTTGTTTAAAAACGACAGCTATGGATACTCAAGTTTCATTCAATCAAGTCGTTTC
>Ga0068712_1003765_pt1 | contig 13672 bp, 7 predicted proteins | sample MTBAKSrepl1MetaG_FD_62987 | JGI IMG/M metagenome (GOLD analysis project Ga0068712, IMG submission 62987) | Enrichment culture microbial communities from Arthur Kill intertidal strait, New Jersey, USA, that are MTBE-degrading - MTBE-AKS1... | ecosystem: Environmental > Aquatic > Marine >... | reverse complement strand
CTCGGCCGACACCTTCGACGCCCTGAAGGAGATCCGCCTGAGCCGCCCGGAGCTCCAGGTCCTGGCCTGCTTCAACATGGTCATCCCCAACACCCGCATCGCCCAGGAGGTCCTCTCCGCCAAGGCCGAGTTCGAGGCCGGCTACGAGGTCCGCTTCATGGACGCCCATCTTTGCGGCCGGGTGGCCTACAAATACTCCGCCGGCGACGGCCGGGCCGTGACCGAGGCAGAGGGCCGCTCCCGCGACCTCCAGGCCATCGGCGAAATGACGGCGTTTTATCGTGAACTGAAAGGAGCCCTCGATGGAACTGCGCCGAAAAAATAAACCCGTCCCAGCCGAGATCCAGCCGCCCGCCGATCCCGAGGACTGGATCGCCCGGGCCAACGCGGATGGTGAGCCGTTACAAGCGGAGACCAACTCCAACAAACCAGCCAGGCGCCTCACTACCAAAGTCAGAGCGAAACAACCTGAGTCCCAGGAGAAACGAGAGAAGCAAAAGCAGATCCTGCCCCCTACGCCAGCTCCCTCAACCGGATCCCGCTACATCAGCTTCGCCATCGACTCGCTCACCCTAAGTCTTTTCCGGGATCTCTGCTTCACCCTGGACAAGAGCAACACGGCCACCCTGGATCACATCATCGAGACCTGCGCCCGGATGGGAGACGAGGAGTTCCAACGGTTTCCCGAGTCCCAAGTCATCATCGGCAACACGAAGCGCACCATGTCCTTCCTGATGCCTTATTCGTCACTGGACACCCTCCAATCTCTGGCTCAACGGCTCCGCTTCCGGAACAGATCGGCCCTGAACCGGTATCTCATTCAGTTGATGGCCAGAAATTCGGGCATCAAGAGTGATTCTCAGCGTTGATTCGCCTATCTGGGCGAACTTCTGTATTATCAGGCGAATTAGCGCAGTTCTCTTTGACATTTGGCGGTACAATGCGCATAATTCAACAATAAAACAGTTTTGAGGTGCAATGGTCCTCTCCACCCGCAGAAACCACTACATTGAGAATCGGGCAATAGAAAACTCAGGGGCATCTTTATTCGTTGTCCATAACCATGTAGATCAATCCTATTCGACGGATACCTGACGGGAGTTGCGATGGACCGAGCCCAGCTGAAGCCGAATGTCATCGTTCACGGCGCCATCCTGCCGGAGCCCGTGCAGGTGATCGTGGTTATCCCCATGGGGGATTCCGTCAAACTCATCGGCAAGGGGCTCAAGACCGGGCAGGTTCACGAACCAATCCTTAATGCCGCCCAACTGGCCCTCCTGGAATGCACCCCGGAAAAAGAACCGTTCGACGGGGATCCTCTCCGTTTCAAGATCGGTATCGAGGCCCTGCGCCTGCAACTGGCCTACGAATACGACCCCTATTTTACCCTCTCCATCGCTCGGGTGGATCCACTGCCCCACCAGTTGGAGGCCGTGTACGACTACTTCCTGAAACTGCCCCGCATCCGCTTCCTGCTGGCGGACGACCCCGGCGCCGGCAAGACCATCATGGCCGGACTGCTCATCAAGGAGTTGAAGATTCGGGGATTGATCCAACGGATCCTCATCGTCGCTCCCGCTAACCTGACCTTCCAGTGGGAGCGGGAGTTGAAAGACAAATTCCGCGAGCAGTTCAAGATCGTCAACAGCAGCATTCTGCGGACCGACTACGGCATCAATCCCTGGCAGGAAAACCATCAGGTCATCACCTCCGTTTCCTGGGTCTCCCGGATCGAGGACGCCAAGGAAAGTCTCCTGCGCAGCCACTGGGACCTCATCATCGTGGACGAGGCCCACAAGATGAGCGCCTACAGCCCCGAAAAGAAGACCTTGGCCTACCAGCTCGGTGAAAACCTCTCGAAATTAACCGACCACTATCTGCTCATGACCGCCACTCCTCATAAAGGAGACCCCGCCAACTTCCGACTTTTCCTGGAGTTGCTGGACCGGGATGTCTACGGCGACATCGCCAGCCTGGAAGAAGCCATCACCCGGCGGGAAGCCCCCTTCTATCTGAGGCGGATCAAGGAAGCCCTGGTCACCTTCCCGGAACCGGAAACCGGGACGGTGAAAGCGCTCTTCACCCGGCGTAACGTTCAGACCATCGACTTCCAGATCGACTCCGACGAGTGGGATTTCTACGACGCCTTGACCCGCTATGTCGAAGACCAGTCCATCAAAGCGGCCGCGGACGACTCCGCCCGGAGCCGGGCCATCGGCTTCACAATGGCCTTGCTGCAGCGCCGTTTCGCCTCCAGCCTCTACGCCGTGCGGCGCAGCTTGGAGCGGATGAAAGAGAAGCGGGAGAAAATACTGGCCGACCCGGCCGGCTACCGCCAGGAACAGATCGTGAAACGACTGCCGGAAGACTTCGATGAACTGCCCGAGGACGAACAGCAGGAGATCATCGCGGAGTTGGAAGATGTCGTCGCTTCGGTCGACCCGGCGGCCCTGCGCGAAGACATCCTGCAGTTGGACAAGCTGATCCGCCTGGCTAAGCAGTTGGAAGGCCGCGAGGTGGAATCCAAGCTCTTGAGACTGAAAGAAGTGCTCACGAGCAACCGTGTCTTTGATGACCCGAAGATGAAGCTGCTTATCTTCACCGAGCACAAGGACACGCTGGACTACCTGGTGGGCAAGCTCCGGGATTGGGGCCTCAGCGTGACCCAAATCCACGGCGGCATGAAGATCGGCGACCGGGACATGCCCGGCTCGCGTATCTACTCCGAACGGGAGTTCAAAGAATCCTGCCAACTGTTGGTGGCCACCGAGGCGGCGGGCGAGGGCATCAATCTCCAGTTCTGTTGGTTCATGATCAACTATGACATTCCCTGGAACCCGGTCCGCCTGGAGCAGCGCATGGGCCGGATCCATCGGTACGGTCAGGAGAAGGATTGCCTGATTTTTAACTTCGTGGCCACCAACACGCGCGAAGGCCGGGTATTCCAGAAGCTCTTCGAGCGAATCCGCCAGATCGAGGAGGACCTGGACCCCGGCCGGACCGGCAAGATCTTCAACGTCCTGGGAGACCTGTTCCCCACCAACCTGCTGGAGCGGATGCTGCGGGACATGTACGCCCGGAATCTTACCGAGGATGTCATCAAGAACCGGATCATCCAGGAGGTGGACACCGACCGTTTCCGTAGGATCACCCACTCCGCCTTGGAGGGTTTGGCCAAACGGGAGCTCAATCTCTCGGCCATCGTCGGCAAGTCGGCCGAGGCCAAGGAGCGCCGGCTCGTACCGGAGGTGATCGAGGACTTCTTCCGATCGGCGGCGCCACACTCAGGTCTTCATCCCAAGGAGACTTCCACTTCCAGCCATATTTATCGCGTTGGCCGGGTGCCCCGCAACCTGTGGCCAGCGGGTGAACGGCTGGAGCCGCGCTTTGGCAAGCTGGGCCGCGAATATAAAACCATCATCTTCGACAAGAAATTCCTCAACGCCGATCCCACTTTGGAGTGGGTTACTCCCGGTCATCCGCTCTTCGAATGCGTCCGGGAAGACGTGTTAGACCGGGTTCAGCGCGATTTGAGGCGAGGGGCGGTCTTCTATGACCTTAATCAGCGGGAGCCGGTTCGGTTGGACATATTTTCCGCCGCCGTGCGAGACGGGCGAGGCCGTGAGCTGCATCGCCGCCTCTTTGTGGTCCAGACCACGTTGGAGGGCCGCCTATCCGTTCGCCAGCCAACACTCTTCCTGGACCTGATGCCGGCGCCAGGCGGCACGACGGCGCCATCCGACAATGGCCTGCCGGGAGACGACCATTTGGAGCAAGCGTTGGTGGAACAGGCATTGAATCCGTTCCTGGAGGAAGTGCGTCAGGGTCGGGAGAAGGAGATCGCCACAATTTCCCACCATCTGGAAATCAGCCTTAACGAGCTGATCAATCGCCAGCAGTTGCAGATGGCAAACTGGCTTGAACAACAGCAAGCGGGTGATGATACCCCGCTCTTGTTGGCAAACATCAAAAACACCGAGAACCGCCTGGACGAGCTGAACGGCCGCCTGGAGCGTCGGCGGGAAGAAATCGCCCAGGAACGCCAATGTACGGTAGCGGGGATCCAGAAGCTCGGACGAGCATGGGTGCTGCCTCACCCGGAGCGACAAACGCCGGGTATTGCCCCAATGGTGCGGGATGACAAGATCGAGAGAATCGCAGTACAAGCGGCAATTAAATATGAAGAGGCTCGCGGCTGGCGGGTGCAGAGCGTGGAGGCGGATAATCGTGGATTTGATCTCATTTCCCGACGACCCCATCCGGAAGATCCCGCCACAGCTGTTGAAATTCGGTTCATCGAGGTGAAGGGCCGTGCTGGCGTTGGCGGAGTAGCACTCTCGCCAAACGAATATAAGACAGCTGAGCGTCTGAATAAGGATTATTGGCTTTATGCAGTTTTTAATTGTAGCGGCAAACCGGATCTCCATACAATTCAAGATCCATCCCGTTTAGAGTGGAAACCATTGACTAAAATAGAGCACTACTGCATCGATGCGGGGGCACTTTCGACTGCTTCAATTGTAGCGACAAGGAGTGCTGATGAGTAATGGAGAGCAATATCATAAGCGTGATCCGTTTACTTTGAATCTCCTCGAAAATGGAATTGATTTTATTCGATCTGGAATTGAGCATTTTTTCATTAATGAAGCGGTAGAGCCAAGATCTTATAAATACGCCATTCTTCATCTATTTGCAGGAGTGCTCTTGGTACTCAAGGAACGACTCCGGAGAGAACATCCATCTCTTGTATTTGAACGAGTGCATGATGTTGGGGATGATAAGGCACGAACTGTTGACTTTGACTTGCTTTTACATCGCCTCAAATGTATCGCGCATGTCACATTATCTTCTTCAGATGAAAACCGCCTACGAAAAACTCAAGTTTTACGAAACCAACTTGAACATTATGAGGTTGCACTAAATCTTCACCATGCTGAGGCTATCATTGGTGAACTGTGCACTCTAGTTGTTTTATTTCTTAGAGATGAATTGAGTATAAACCTTGAAGAACATCTATCAAGCGAAGCTTGGGAGAGAGTACAAGAATTGCGGGAAATCGCAAAGCGACTTCGACAAGAGTACATTGAACAATGGCGAGATCGTACCCAGCATTACAGAGAATTAACTGATGTAGAGTTATCGAATCTTGCCGACATAGAGCCATACCATCCCAAGCATAATCCTGACCCCGATATCTTATATAATTGTGAGGAATGCTGGAAGACTTCTGTTCGAATCGTGGATGATGAGAGCGTTGGTGAGATAGCGGTTTGTACAAATCCAACATGTAGGCAGGTATACGAAGTAAATAGATGCCTTCGATGCGAAGAACCGCTCTTTGACTCAGAAGGATTTTGTGAGGCTTGTAATTCTTGGATCGACGAACAATAGAATCTTCATTTGAGGGCAGGAATGAACCCACCAGAATTACCCAAACGCTTAATTGAAGTAGACCTGCCTATTCGACGGATATCGGCCCATGCCCGAAGGGAGAAAAGCATCCGTCATGGGCATATTTCTACTTTACATATCTGGTGGGCTAGGCGGCCGCTGGCGGCCTGCCGGGCGGTGATCTGCGCGGCGCTGTGGCCCGATCCGGCGGACCCGCTGTGCCCGGCGCAGTTCAGGACGGCGGCGGCAGAGATCATCCTGAAATTCGCCCGCCAGGCGGCCGGGGACAAGGATTTGGCCGAACGATGTTCGGAAGAGAGCTGGAACCGTTGGATGGGATTGACCAAATTCGGGCATGGTTTCGACCTAGAGACCGAAGCCGGCCGGCTCCAACTCCGGGCGGCGTTGCTGGACTTCATCGCCGATTTCGCCAACTGGGACAGCTCCACCGTGCTGGCGTACCTGAAGGCGAGCCGCGCGCTAACCCAGTCCGCCCATGAGGCGCTGGGTGGCGCCCCTGGCACCCGGACGCTGGTGATCGATCCCTTTGCCGGCGGCGGTTCCATCCCGCTGGAAGCACTACGCGTTGGCGCGGATGCCTTCGCCAGCGACATCAACCCTGTAGCTGTCCTAATCAACAAGGTCGTCCTCGAATACATCCCAAAGTATGGCAAGCACCTTGCTGATGAAGTCCGCAAGTGGGGCCAGTGGATCAAACAAGAGGCCGAGAAAGAACTTGCCGGTTTTTATCCCAACGGTCCCAATGGAGCAACCCCCATCGCTTACCTTTGGGCGCGGACAATTTACTGCCAGGGTCCCGGATGCGGCACGGAAGTGCCACTCATTCGTTCTCTCTGGCTAGCTAAAAAACCGAAAAACTCTGTGGCATTGCGACTAGTACCGAATCCAGAGGCTAAGCGTGTAGAGTTCCAAATCATCATCAAAAAACGTGACGGCTGGTTGAATCAGGACGATCCCGAGGAGAAGATCCACGATCCAAAATTCGATGGTACTATCAAACGTGGCTCCGCAACATGTCCATGTTGCGGCTATACAATGTCTTTGGATTCTGTTCGTACACAATTAAAGCAACGGCATGGTGGTACTAGAGACGCACGTTTAGTTGCAGTCAGACAAGATGATCCGCAAACTGCTGAAAGGGGCTATCGTGCTGCTTTTCCTCGAGAGGAGGAGAAAGCACGTAAAGCCGAGGAGCTTTTGGAGCAATTTAAAAGACTGAACGAAGACGGAGTTGATTTCATTCCGAATGAATCAACCACTGATTATCATTCATTTGTTAACCGAGGGCCAATATATGGCATGGCATCATGGGAGGATTATTTTACACCACGCCAACTATTAGCCCTTGGAACATTATCGAGGTTGGTTCGGCGAGCTTCCGCAAATATCATGAATCAATCTGAACCAGCCTTTGGAGTTGCTGTAAAAACCTGTTTGGCCCTAAATGTTACAAAACTAGCTGATTTTTGCTCCTCCCTATGTGTTCTAAACTCGACTGGTGGTAGAGGAGTTGTCCACACTTTTGGCCGACAGGCAATTCCTATGGTTTGGGACTTCATGGAAACAAATCCATTCAACGGTGTGGGTGCAAATTGGATGGCAGGAATTGAGGCTCTTGATGGTGTTGTCGAGTCTGAATTACTTAACAATCTTGGTAGTGTTGAGATGGTTTCTGCAACTGCACATTCTTTACCAGATGATTCTGCGCATGCTTTAGTTACAGATCCCCCGTATTACTATTCCGTTCAGTATGCTGATCTTTCGGATTTTTTCTATGTTTGGCTTAAGCGAATTCTGGCAGAAACATACCCAGACTACTTCAAGACCCCTCTTACTCTAAAAGATGATGAAATCATTGTTCAATCTCCTGGACATCAGTTTGCCAAGAATGGAAAGAATAAAGATTTTTACGAAAGAAATATGCTCCGAGCAATGCAGGAAGCAAGACGCATACTGCGTCCTGATGGTGTTGGTGTAATAGTGTTTGCTCATAGTTCCACATCTGGTTGGGAAGCGATGCTGGATGCAATGATTAATGCTGGATGGACAATAACTGGATCTTGGCCGATAGACACAGAACGCGAAAGTAGACTTATAGGACTGGGGAAAGCTGTTTTAGCGTCTTCTATTCATATTGCCTGTCGACCGCGCGAGAATTCCGATGGCTCTGTCCGCACAGATGACGTTGGTAATTGGCGGGACATACTGGCGGAGTTGCCAAGTCGCATCCACGACTGGATGCCGCGTTTAGCCGAAGAAGGTGTAGTGGGCGCCGACGCCATCTTCGCATGTCTAGGCCCGGCCTTGGAGATTTTCTCTCGCTTTTCGCGCGTGGAGAAGGCTAGCGGTGAAGCTGTCACACTCAAGGAATACCTAGAGCAGGTTTGGGCCGCTGTAGCCAGGGAAGCCCTCTCCATGATATTTGAAGGCGCAGAAGGTTCCGGCCTGGAGGAAGACGCCCGCCTCACCGCCATGTGGCTCTGGACATTATCCACGGGAGGAGATAAGAGCGGCGGAGCAGATCATGAAGATGAACCGCAGTACGAGGAGGACGGTGAAACAACTGGCAAGGCGAGATCAGCAGGCGGATTTGCGCTGGAATTCGACGCTGCCAGGAAGATCGCCCAAGGACTAGGAGTCTATCTGGATCAGCTTAAAGCAACGGTGGAGATCAAGGGCGACGTTGCACGACTGCTACCAGTTTCTGAGCGGGCGGGATATTTATTTGGGCAGGAAACGACCAGATCAAAACAGAAGCAAAAAAAGAAACAGTCTCAGCTTAACCTCTTCGAGCTTCAAGAGAAAAATCCAGCTGAAAGCGTGCTGGAGTTACCTCCGGTCTCCAACTTGGGAGAAACGGTATTGGATAGGGTTCATCAGTCTATGCTGCTATTCGCCGGTGGAAGAAGCGAGGCGTTGAAACGATTCTTGGTCGAAGATGGAGTTGGCCGTGATACCCGCTTTTGGAAACTCGCTCAAGCTTTATCTGCTTTATATCCCACAGGAAGTGATGAGAAGCGTTGGGTGGATGGCGTCTTGGCTCGAAAGAAGGGACTGGGATTTTAATATTGAGAAACACCGTTCGATCAGAGGATGGAAAGATGGCTTTGAAACCATGGTATAAAATCGTTACTCCTCGCGAGGATCTTCGGGAAGGGAAACCTCTGGATGCCTCGGAATTTGCCGTCCATTTGGACCAGGTGCGGGATGGGCGTGCTCCCGTAGATTATCAAAATCCGGGTCGGTTCTTCGAGCGTACCTACCTGACCACGAATCTTTCCACCTTGGCGGTGGAGACGATCCGCCGGCTCTCCGGAGAAACCACCCAGACCTCGGCGGTGTTCAACTTGGCCACCCAATTCGGCGGCGGCAAGACCCACGCTCTGACTCTCTTGTATCACTTGGCTACTGGCAGTCCGCAGGCGTCATCTTGGCATGGCGTACCCCGGCTAATCGAAGCGGCTGGCGTAAAGACCATCCTGCCCGCGGCAACGGCGGTTTTCGTAGGCACCGAGTTCGATTCCCTCACTGGCCGGGGCGGCTCCGACGGGACGCCTCTGCGGAAAACCCCCTGGGGCGAGATCGCCTTCCAGTTGGGTGGTGCGGAAGGGTTTGCCTTCGTAGCCGAACACGAAGCGAAGATGATCGCCCCGGCTGGGGACGTAATCCGGCAATTTCTGCCGCCGGACCGCCCCTGCATGATTTTGTTGGACGAGCTGATGAACTACGTCAGCCGCAACCGCAAGAGTGGTCTGGCCACGCAGCTCTACGATTTTCTACAGAACCTCTCCGAGACGGCACGGGGACAGAAGAACATGGTACTGGCCGTGTCCATCCCCGCCTCCGAGTTGGAGATGACCGCCGATGACCATCTGGAATATGAGCGGCTGAAGAAGTTGCTGGATCGGCTGGGCAAGGCGATCATTCTGTCGGCGGAGTCCGAGACGGCGGAGATCATTCGCCGTCGGCTGTTTGAGTGGTATGGTTTGCCCGCCGAGGCCCGCCGGACGGCGGCCGAATTCGCCGCCTGGGTAATGGAGCACCGCCACCAGGTGCCGGCATCGTTCCCGGTGGACCATGCCCAGGAGAGGTTTGAGGCGACCTATCCGTTCCACCCGATGGTCCTTTCGGTGTTCGAACGGAAATGGCAAATGCTGCCCCGTTTCCAGCAAACCCGGGGCATCCTGCGACTGTTGGCCCTCTGGGTCTCCAAAGCGTATCAGGAAGGATTCAAGAGCGCCACGCGCGATCCGCTCATCGGCCTGGGCACGGCGCCACTGGACGATCCGAATTTCCGCGCCGCCGCTTTCGAACAGTTAGGTGGTAGCCGGTTGGAGGGAGCCGTCACCACCGACATTGCTGGCGGCAAGGATGCTTTCGCCGTCCGGCTGGACAAGGAAGCCGCCGAGGACATCCGCAAGGGCCGACTTCACCGGAAGGCCGCCACCATCATCTTCTTCGAATCCAATGGCGGCCAGCTTCGGGCCGAAGCGACTGTACCGGAGATCCGCATGGCGGTTGCCGAACCGGATTTAGACATCGGCCACGTGGAGACAGTCCTGGAATCTCTGGCCGTCAGTTGCCATTTTCTCATGCTGGAAGGCAATAAATACCGCTTCAGCATTACTCCAAACTTGAATAAGCTCCTGGCGGATCGGGTGGCCAGTGTTTCTGCTCCGGCCATCAAGGATCGGATTCGAAGCGAAATACAGGGGATTTTCTCTGGGAGCGCCAACGTGGAGCGAGTATTTTTTCCCGAGAAGAGCAACCAAATTCCCGACCGGCCGGCGCTGACGTTGATCATCCTTCCTCCTGATCAGGCTCTGCGGGACGATCCCAATCTCCTGACCTGGCTGGATACCATGACCAGGGAATATGGCACATCAGCCCGGACATTCAAGAGCGCCCTGATCTGGGCGGTTCCCGAGACGTCGGCCCACCTTCAGGAAGAAGCACGGAAGTTGCTGGCTTGGGAATCCATCCAGCACGAGGATATCGGCAAACTGGACGAGAGCCAGAAAAAGCAGCTGGCCGAGAACTTGGGCAAGGCCAAACGCGATCTGAAGGAATGCGTCTGGCGGACCTACAAAAACCTGGTCCTGTTGGGCAAGGACAACGCTCTTCGCACCATTGATCTCGGTTTGGTTCACTCCAGTGCCGCCCCCTCCCTGGTCACCTTCATGATCACCCGGCTGCGCCAGGACGGCGACGTGGAGGAGGCGGTCAGCCCCAATTTCCTGGCTCGAAACTGGCCCCCCGCCTTCACCGAGTGGAGCACGAAGTCGGTCCGTGACGCCTTTTACGCTTCGCCGAAATTCCCCCGGCTCATGAATCCCGAAGCAGTGAAGGACACGGTGGCTAAAGGGGTAAACAATAAACTCCTGGCTTACGTCGGCAAATCCTCGGAGAGGTATGACCCGTTCTTCTTCGGAACCCCTCTTTGCGCCCACGAAGTTGAAATCTCGGAAGAGATGTTCATCATCACCAAGGAAACGGCCGAGGCATACTTGAAGGCCCAGCAGGAACCGGCCCCACCTCCGATTGTCAAAGAGCCCATGGCGCCTCCTCCCACTCTCGAACCAACTCCGCCAGGTGTTTCTCAGGGACAGCCTATTGTCGGAGGAACACCGTCGCCAGGTGCCCTCACGCCTCCGGGAACAGCTACGCCTACTCCACTTGTGCCCAAACTGACTTGGACCGGCGAAATCCCCGCCCAGAAGTGGATGAACTTCTACACCAAGGTGCTCGCACGCTTTGCCTCCGGCGGGACTTTAAAGATTCAATTGAAGATCGAGATTAATCAACCAACGGGGATCTCTTCACAAAAAATTGAAGAAACCTCAGTTGCATTGCGTGAATTGGGATTGGAAGATACCCTGAAAACAGATTGAGTGATGAGAATCGTATGCGAAATCATCTGGAAGAAACCGAAAGAAAATCATGACTAACATACAAATTCCCAAATATAATCGCAAGTGCTTCGTAATAATGCCTTTTTCTAAAACGAAGGGCAAACATGACGCAAACTATTGGACGAACTTTTACGAGGAGTTTATTGTTAAAGCTCTAAAAAATTGCGGATATGATGCATATAAGTCAGTCGCGAACCTGAATAATATAGCGAAGGATATAATTCAACAACTTGCATCATCAGATATTGTGCTAGCAGTTCTCACTGATAGTAATGCAAATGTTTTCTATGAATTGGGTGTTCGCCACTGTCTTCATCGTGGGACAATCATGATCCTTGAAGAGGGGAAGCGAGCGCCATTCGACATAGGTCAGCATGGAATACTCTTCTACAGATCAACTGACTCCGGGTATGATTTGAGTTCTTTCACTGAAGATTTAAAAGTCTGGATTCAAAAAGCCGAAAAGATGCAGGAAGATAACCTTGTTTGGGATTCGCTAAAGTATCAGGAAATCTCTGAAGTAGTGAACTTGTCATTTGCGACATGTAAACACTGCGTGGATCTAATTCTGAATAATATGAATTGTGAGGGAAAATCTATTGAGGAAAAATTGGAAATTCCGTTGGCATTAATTAACCACTTTAATGATGATTTGAAGAAGAGAGGACACGCTAATGCCAGGCAAGTGAGTATCATACACTGTGATCACAAATGGCAAAAGGAAAGACTTTTAGTCCATCTGGATCCAAATTTAAAGAATGTCCCTTCTTCTGAATGGTGGAAAGATGTAACGCTGAATGATCAATCGGTCTTCCATGAAATAATTAAGCGTCGAGGATCTGGATTCCGATTAGTTCAGATTGGCGAGCGGGTGAACCGATTGACAGCTGTAACATTTGAGACGGTAGATCTGCAGCTCTTTGATAAATGCGTCGTAGTGTCAGAGGCACATTATTATCAGAGATAGGATGGTTTCGGGATTACTCTTTCCTGCAGACAGTAGGCAGCCCAGATATGTGTTCTTCGAATTGGATCTGAGGATTTCTGTACATTTAGCGAGGCGATTTTAATTCAATGGTCATACCTATGGCGACTAAGGAGAGTGAAAATGTATACAAAATTTGAGATAAAAGGATTTCGTTGTTTCAGAGATTTAGAGATCAACCACTTAGAACGTATCAACTTATTTACAGGGACGAACAATATTGGGAAGACAGCTTTGCTGGAAGCAATCTTCCTCCACCAAGGCATCGAAAATCCTGAACTACCCATGCGTTTCAATATTCTAAGAGGCATTGACCGATTCTCAGTCAAAGCTGAAGAAATGTGGGGTTGGTTATTTCCAGATCGTACTTTTGATCGTCCTATTGAGTTATCTAGTATTGACGACACAGGAATCCAACGCTCAGCTAAACTGAATCTGATTGATATTAAAGACACTGTACAAATCCCGTCTATGGATGAGCATGCTCCTTCAGGAGTCTCGGGGTACATTTCAAGCGCGTCACGGAAAGGAGGATTAGCAATAGAATATCAGGATTCCTCTGGGCGAAGCAGTAAGATAGAAGTGTCAATTACGTCTGTCGGCACTGATGTTAAATTGCAGTATCGTCGTATTGCTGGCCAACAGATAAACATGCCATTAAGCATCTACTTGAGTAGTAATCGGATCTTTCATGCGGAGAATGTTGAGAGATTCAGTATAATAGAAAAATATGGACGGCAGGAACAGATTCTAAAGCCACTTCAGTTGCTAGAACCTCGGTTAAAAAAACTATCTCTACTAGTAGTGGGGGGTGTACCGGTAATCCATGGCGATATTGGATTAGGAGAATTAATCCCATTACCCATGATGGGCGATGGAATTTCACGTTTGCTGTTTGCCCTTCTGGCAATTGCAAATGCACCAGGAGGTGTTGTTCTCTTGGATGAGATTGAAAATGGATTGTATCACTCCACCTTGGGTGCAGTTTGGAAGGTTCTTGCAGACGCAGCAAGACGTTCAAATGTTCAACTCTTTATAACTACGCATAGTTGGGAATGTATTAAAGAGGCACACGAATCGTTTGCTCAAGAGAATAACTACGATTTTGCCTTGCACCGATTAGAACAGAAGGCATTTGAAATCAAAGTAGTTACTTATGATCGTGAAACATTGGCAAATTCAGTCAAAATGAATTTGGAAGTAAGATGATGGCCGGATTCCGTACAGTTCGAATTGTTAAAAATAAGGCTCTTCGCTTTTTAGTGTGGGTAACGCTATACAAGTCCTGCACTCCTGGTTACGATAGAGCGGCAAGATGGGCTGTGGAAATATGGAAATCCCTGCGCGGACCCCGGGATTCCCA
>Ga0068712_1003764_pt1 | contig 13687 bp, 11 predicted proteins | sample MTBAKSrepl1MetaG_FD_62987 | JGI IMG/M metagenome (GOLD analysis project Ga0068712, IMG submission 62987) | Enrichment culture microbial communities from Arthur Kill intertidal strait, New Jersey, USA, that are MTBE-degrading - MTBE-AKS1... | ecosystem: Environmental > Aquatic > Marine >... | reverse complement strand
AGGTTTGCCGGGATGACGACGAGATAGACAGCCTGGACCATAGCATTATTCAAGATTTATTGGAAAACATGGCGTCCCACCAGGAGATCGTGCCCGGGGATCAGAGCCAGATCACCATCGTCCGCAACCTGGAGCGGGTGGGAGACCATACCACCAATATCGCCGAACAGGTGATCTACATGGTGGAAGGAGAGAACGTCCGCCATCGTTGCCAGGGGTAGAAGAAGGAGGCCCGCAACCCCGCCTTTGCAGGTTCCCGGTCTAGAGCAAAAGTTCCTTATATCTCTTGACAAATCCATCAGGCATTATTATTTTAGATAGGATAAATATGGCTTTATGAGCAGAATCATGGAATCTCTGGCAGAACGGGACACCCGGGTCTTGAAGACCGTGGTGGTTCAATATATTGCCACCGGGGAACCGGTGGGTTCCCGCACGGTGGCCAAACTCTGCGGTCTCAGTCTCAGTCCGGCCAGCATCCGCAACCTGATGCTGGATCTGGAAGAGCGGGGTTTTCTCCGCCAGCCCCATACTTCGGCGGGACGCCTGCCCACGGCCCTGGGATTCCGGTACTACGTGGATTACATTTTACCGGTGCAGGAATTGGCGCCCAAGGTGCAGAAGCAGATTAAAAACGCCCTGGCCTTGCCGGAAGTTGAACCCCAAGAGTTATTCCGCCAGGCTTCCCGGGTGCTCTCGGCCGTGAGCGGCCATCCGGCCCTGGTGTTGGCTCCCCGTCCCCAGGGCATGCGCCTCAAGCACATCCAATTCATCAGTATGGGAGGTGATGGGGTTCTCACCGTCCTGGTGGCCCAGGACCATCAGGTGCAGACCCGGTTTGTGCGCAGCACCATGCGCTACACTCAGGAGCAGTTGGACCGCTTCAGCCAATATCTGAATGAACTCTGCCAGAACCTCACTTTGGGGGAGACCCGGCGCCAGATTCTGGCCCGGATGGAAGAAGATAAAAATCTGTTCGACAAGATCGTCTCCCAGGCCCTGAGCCTAAGCCGCCAGGCCCTCCAGAATGAAGAGGAAGAGGAGCTATATATCGAGGGGACCAGTCAGATCCTGGATTATCCCGAATTTACCGAAGACGTGGAAAAGATCCGGGCCTTGTTTAAGGCCTTTGAAGAAAAACACCACCTGATCACTCTGCTGGATCAAACCCTGGCTTCCCAGGGGGTGCAAATCATCATCAGCCCGGATGAGCAATTCCCGGAGATGCAGCTGAGCGTGGTAGCTTCATCCTATTCAGGCGACCATACCCCGGTGGGCAGCCTGGGCGTCATCGGCCCCATGCGCATGGATTATGGCCGGGTGATTCCCATTGTGCGCTATACCGCCTCCATGGTCACCAATTTGCTCAAGAAGTGGCATAGTTAAGGCTATTCCCCGCGGGGTTCGCCACCCGGTGGCTGACCTGTGCCCGGCAGCAGGCGGGTTAAGAGGTAAAAAGGAGAAAGATACGTATGACCTTATCAAAAGATAAGGGAGACAAAATAAAGGTAACCGTTGCCAGCGGCAAGACCCAAGAACCTGAGCCGGTCCCGGCTGAGGAGTCCGTTGAAGCCAAGGAACAGCAGGCGGAACAGCCTACGGAGGCGCAGGATTATTACGAACGTCTGCTGCGCTGCATGGCGGAGATGGACAATCTGAAGAAGCGCCAGGAGAAGGAAAAGAGCGAACTCCTGCAGTTCGCCAACGAGAACCTGATCAAAGAGCTTCTGCCCATAGTGGACAACCTGGAGCGCGCCCTGGAACACGGCCGCCAGTTGGATGCCCCGGCACCCCTGATGGAGGGGTTGGACCTGGTGCATCAAAGTTTTATCAAGGCCCTGACCCGTTTCGGCGTCACCCCCATTGAATGCGTGGGCGCGGTCTTTGACCCGGCCTTTCACAACGCGGTGATGCAGGAAGAGAGCACGGAAGTGCCGGATTGCACCATCATGAAAGAACTACAGAAGGGCTACCTCCTCCAGCACCGGCTGCTTAGGCCGGCCATGGTAGTGGTGGCCAAAAATGATCAAAAAACTACATGTCCCATTGATGTTAAAGTTTAGGAGGAAGGATAAATGTCCAAACCCATAGGCATTGATTTAGGAACCACAAACTCCTGCGTCGCCATCATGGAGGCGGGGGAGCCCAAGGTCATCCCCAATGTGGAAGGCAGCCGCACCACGCCTTCGGTGGTGGCCTTTGCCGAGAGCGGCGAGCGTCTGGTGGGCCAGATCGCCAAACGCCAGGCCATTACCAACCCTTTGAATACCATCTTCTCCGTCAAGCGCCTCATCGGCAGAAAATTTGACGATCCGGAAGTGCAGCGGGACCTCAAGATTCTGCCCTATAAGATCGTCAAGGCCGAAAACGGGGACGCCCATATAGATATCCGGGGCCGTACCTACAGCCCGGCCGAGATCTCCGCCATGATCCTCACCAAGATGAAGCAGACCGCGGAGGAGTATCTGGGAGAGAAAGTCACCGAGGCGGTGGTCACGGTACCCGCTTACTTCAACGATGCCCAGCGCCAGGCCACCAAGGACGCCGGGCGCATTGCCGGGCTCAACGTGCTGCGCATCATCAATGAGCCCACGGCCGCGTCCATGGCTTACGGCCTGGATAAGAAGAAGGACGAGCGCATCGCCGTCTTCGATCTGGGAGGCGGGACCTTCGATATCTCCATCCTGGAACTGGGTGAAGGCGTCTTCGAGGTGAAATCCACCAACGGCGACACCCACCTGGGGGGCGACGACTTCGACCAGCGGGTGATCGACTTTTTGGCGGATGAGTTCCGGAAGGAACAGGGAATCGATCTCAGGAGCGATAAAATGGCCCTGCAGCGCCTCAAGGAGGGCGCGGAGAAGGCCAAGATGGAACTCTCCACCTCCATGGAGACCGAGATCAACCTGCCCTTCATCACCGCCGATGCCAGCGGTCCCAAACATCTGCTCATCAAGCTTACCCGGGCCAAGCTGGAGGGCCTGGTGGAGGACCTCATCAACCGGGTGGAAACCCCGTGCGTCCAGGCCTTGAAGGACGCCAACGTCAGCGCCGGAGAGATTGACGAAATCATCCTGGTGGGGGGCATGACCCGCATGCCCAAGGTCCAGGAGAAGGTCAAGGCCATCTTCGGCAAAGAGCCCCACAAAGGGGTTAACCCGGATGAAGTAGTGGCCGTGGGCGCCGGCATCCAGGCCGGGGTGCTCAAAGGGGAAGTAAAAGACGTCCTGCTGTTGGACGTTACCCCCCTATCTTTGGGGATCGAGACCCTGGGTGGGGTTTTCACCCGGATTATCGACCGCAATACCACCATTCCCACCCGGAAAAGCCAGGTCTTCTCCACCGCCGCGGACAACCAGACCGCGGTGACCATCCACGTTCTCCAGGGTGAGCGGGACATGGCCGGAGACAACAAGACCCTGGGCCGTTTCGAGCTCTTCGGCATCCCTCCGGCGCCCCGGGGCATGCCTCAAGTCGAGGTCACCTTCGACATCGACGCCAACGGCATCGTCCACGTCTCCGCCAAGGACCTGGGCACCGGCCGGGAGCAGTCCATCCGCATCACCGCTCCCAGCGGTCTCTCCGAAGAGGAAATCAAAAACCTGATCAAGGAGGCCGAACTCCACGCGGAAGAAGACCATCGCAAGAAGGAGTTGGTGGAGGCCCGGAACCAGGCGGACACCCTGATCTACACCACCGAAAAGACTCTGGCGGACTTGGGCGACAAGGCCGACCCGGCCATCAAGGCGGATATCGAGAGCCACATCACCCAGTTGAAAACCACCATGGAAGGCACCGATGTCCAGGCCATCAAGACCAGCAGCGAGGCCTTGATGAAGGCCTCCCACAAGCTGGCCGAAGCCATGTATTCCAAGACCGGGGCCGAGGCCGGTGCGGCGGGAGCCGGAGCCGGCGCTGCGGGCCCCGAGGAAAAGGCCAAAAAGCCCGAAGAAGAAGTGGTGGAAGCCGAGTTCGAAGAAGTGAAGTAGTCGGCCCGAGGGCAGGCGGCTTACCGGCTCGAAATGGGCCGGTAAGCCTCTCCCCCCGGACGTTGCCCAATAATTTAGGGGGAAAGAAATTATTTCTTTCCCCTTTTTTTTTGCTAACGGCCTGCCTGCACTTGCCTCTAATGATAGAGATTACTATTGTTCTAACTAGGTAAATCTGTTAGTCATTATGTTTATGAAAAATCGCCCGAGAAAACTGAGCTGGGGAATTTTTCTGCTGCTTCTGGGTTTATGGCTGAGCGGGTGCGCACCCGCGTCCTATGTCTTTCCTGCCAAGGCGCCTGCAGTCAGCTCCCGGGAGGCGGAGGAGAATCTTTTTCTGCAAGCCCAGGAGAGTTACCGGCGCCAGGATTACCGCCAGGCCCGTCTCCAATACGGGGCTTATATTGACCGCTATCCCCAAGGGCAGCATAATCTTCTGGCCCGCCTGCGGGAGGCGGATCTGGTGGGCCTCCGGGGAGACTGGCACGATGCCTTGCGGCGCTATCAGGCCCTTCTGGCCCGGGGACCCCAGACGGATATCGCCCTCCAGGCCCGCTACGGGGTGGGCCGGGCCTACTTCAAGTTGGGACAGTATCAGCAAGCCAGCCAGGTGTTGGAAAACCTCACCGCGGTGGAACTGCCCCCGGCCTTGCGTTTTTCCACCCAGGCGCTGCTGACGGAGATTTCTCTCAAGCAAGGCCGGGTGCCCCAGGCCTTTGCCCAACTGCGTCTGGCCGCCCAGGACCTGGCCTCCGGAGATAAAGAGTGGTTCGAAGATCTGAAGACCCGCGTGGTGGAACAGGCCACGCCCCAGGAACTGGAGAACCTGGAGGGCCTCTACCGGGATTCCCCGTTGAGCGCCGTCTTACTCCTGCGTCTGGCCAAGCTGGCCCAGAAGGCCGGGAACTCCCAGGAGTTCCAGAAGTGGACTTCCACATTGAAACAACGCTTTCCGGAAAGTCCGGAAGCGGCCAAGCTGGAGCGCGCCCTCCGGGGCCAGAGGATCCTGGTGGGCTGTCTGCTGCCCCTCACCGGGGACTACAGTAATTTCGGCCGCCAGGTGAAACAAGGGATGGAGTTGGCGGCCCGGGGCACGCCCCTGGAGTTGAGTTTCCGGGATACTCCCAATAACCAGGAGGCCGCGGTCAAGCAGGTAAAAGATCTTACCAAGGACCCCCAACTGATGGGCATCCTGGGGCCCTTGGGCTCCGCTGCGGCTTTAGGCGCGGCCCAAGCCGCCCAGGAGGCCCAAGTGCCCCTCATCGCCCTCTCCCAGAAAGAGGGCATCACCCGGGCCGGGGATTTCGTCTTCCAGGCTTTCCTTACCTCCCGCCAGCAGGTGCGGGCCCTGCTCAACCGCACTGCGGGGCAGATGGGCCTGAAACGCTACGCCGTGCTCTACCCTGACTCCGCCTATGGACAGGCCTTTATGCAACAATTTCTGGAGGAAGCCGCGGCCCAGGGAGTGGAAGTGGTGATGCAGGTACCCTATGCCCCGGCCACCCGGGATTTCACCCCCGCCCTGGCCACGTTGAAGGCCGTGTTCCAGGAGCAACAGGGCTCCCAGGGATTTCAGGCTCTGTTCATTCCGGACGATGCCGCTACGGTTGCGGCCGCGGCCGGACAACTGGAGGGGGTGGGCCTGACTAACCTGCAACTCCTGGGCACCAATCTGCTCCACAGCCCCAACCTTTCGGAGGCGGAGGCCCGGGCCCTGGAAGGTGCCCTGTTCCCCGGGGCTTTCTATGACCGGGATTCCTCTTCCGCGGTCCAGGAATTTATCAACGCCTACCGCCAGCAATATAATGAAACCCCCGATTATCTGGCGGCCCAGGGTTACACGGTGGCTAAGCTCTTCCTCAAGGCTATTGAAGGTGATAAGGACCGGCAGCGGGCCGACCTGCCGGGGAAGCTGCTGGCCTTAAAAGGATTTTCCGACCTCCCCTGGTTCAAGGGCTTCAATACCGACCGGGAAGCGGAACTCTCCCTTTACCTCTTCACCATCAAAGGCGGAGCCGTGGAGTTGGCGCAGTGATTAATATGGGGGAAAAGGGAAAAAGGGGAAGAGGGAATTAAGCAACCATTTTTTTCCCTTTTCCCCTTTTCTCCCTGATTTCTCCCCGGGGTCCCGCCTGCCTCCAACCTCATCTAAACAACATCTCTAGAAAAGCCTTCTTATGGGGAGCCAGGACCTTGTCCTTGCGCAGGACCAACGCGAGATAATCCTCCGGGAAATAGTGGCTGAGAGGGATAAAGGCCAGTTTCCTCCTCTCCGGCAGGGGCAGCTCACTGGCGACGGTGGCGAAAGAAATCCCCAACCCCATTTCCACGTATAAGGAACTCAACTCCACGTTGGACGATTCCATGATGACGTGGTAATCGAGGCCCAGCTCCCGGAAGTGATCCTCCAGGAGGCTGCGGCCCGTATACCTGAGACTGGGGGGAGGCAGGATTAAGGGATACCTGGCGATCTCCGCCATGGTGGGCTTTTGCAAGGCCGCTAAAGGGTGGGCTAAAGGAGCCAGCAGCATCATGGCCACCCGGTGCCAGCGCCGGGTGACTAAATCCTTGGGTACTGCGGATTCCAGGGCCAGGCCGAAATCCAGGTCCCCGGCCTTGACCAGTTCCAGCACCCTTTCCTGGGAACGGTCCAGGATGCTAAGCTGCACGTGGGGAAATTTCCGGATATAGGCGGGCAATAAATCCCGGAAGAGGTGGTAGAGGGTGGTGAAAGGCGCGGCTATTCTTAAATGTCCTTTCTGGAGCCCCTTAATTTTGCTTATCTCTTCTTGCAGGTGCTCATATCTATCCAAAACCCCGGCGGCAAAATACTGAAATCTTTCCCCCGCGGCGGTGAGCCGCAACTTCTTTTTGCCGATCCGTTCCAACAGGGGGCAGCCCAACTCCTCCTCCAGGGCCTTGATCTGCTGGCTTAAGGCGGACTGGGTGCGAAAGGTGGCCTCGGCTGCTTTGGTGAAGCTGCCCAGCTTGGCCACCTGGTAAAACCCCAGGATCTGCTGCCATTCCATATAAGCTATCCTAATTTAAAATAGTAAATTTATTAATTTTACTTAATTAAAATCTCTTCATAAAATCAAGGAAAAATTAGAGAGGCGATTGTTATTTCGTAAGCAGCGAGGAATCTCAAAATCCGAGATTTTTAACTCCGCTGCGCTCCGTTCAGAATGACAAAAATTGCGTCTTTCTTTGCGCCTTTGCGTCTTTGCGTGAGGCCAATCTCTTTAAGGCAGGAGGACACCGCCATGAAACCTTCTCTCCAGGTCGGTTTAACCTTTGAATTTCAGTTCCCGGTGCCGGAAGAAAGAACCGTGCCTTATCTCTTACCGGAATCCCCGGAATTTCAGCTCATGCCCCAGGTTCTGGCCTCCGGTTATATGGTGGGGCTCATCGAATGGGCCTGCATCAAGGCCATAAATCCTCATCTGGACTGGCCCAGGGAGCAAACGGTGGGCATCGATTTCCAATTGAACCACTCCGCCGCCACCCCTCCGGGGATGACCGTCACCGTCAAGGGCAGGCTGGAGAATATGGAAGGCCGCAAGCTCACCTTTTACATCCTGGCCACGGATGAGGTGGACCAGATTTCCGAGGGCTTCCACCATCGCTTTGTCATCGATGCCGCCAAGTTCAATGCCAAGGTGGCGGCCAAGCAGGCGAAGTTGAAGTCCTAGTTTATTCGCGCCTTTCTTTGCGCCTTGGCGCCTTTGCGTGAGGTTTCTTATGCTGCTCCAAGACTTCCGCCGGGAGTTCGTCCGGCCGCCCAATCCCAGCGCCCAACACCTTCGGTGTTTCGCCCACTTTGAGACGGACATCGCCGAAATCCTGCCGCATCTGAACGCGGTCTTGAAAGGACACCAGTTATCCCAGCAGCCGCCGATGCTGACCGTAAAGCTCCGGAAGGGAGATCAGGCCAGGCTCATTACCATTTATCCACACGAGATTGCCATTAATATCGTCAAGGACCAGCAGGAAGCCGGGGAAATCCTGGAGTGGCTGCGCCAGGTGATCAATGACACCTGGGAGCGGCGCCAAGAGATTCAGCCCAGGTTTGACGTGCCCGCCAGGCCCCGCATCCTGGATATTTTAAGGTTGTTGCCCCGGAGTAATTGCGGGCAATGCGGCCTGCCCACCTGTATGGTCTTCGCCGCCCAAGTGAGCGAGGGGCTGAAAAGTCCGGCCGCGTGCCCCCCCCTGGAGGAGCAAAACCGGCAAAAGCTTACGGATTACCTGGCTAATTTTTAGAGCCCCGGACTTGCTGCTCCTCTAACCGCCTGTGCCTTTTCACTCCTACCCCTCTGCTCCCCTTGCGGCCGCGCCGGGGCCGAACTTGCGCCTGCTTGCCGGCCTGGGGATTTGCAGAACACCCCTTGAGATACTGACAAATAATATTTATATTTACGCAACTTGTGTTTCCCGGATAAGGGTAGCTCATTAAAAAGTAAGGTTTTTATTATCATGACGTGCGGTGATTACCCGGCAATAACTTGGAACTTGGAACCCGGGACCTGGAACTCTTTAGAACAGGATAATGCATCATGATCACCCTGGTTTCCGGTTTTTCTTTAGGCCACGCCAGCGACTTTAAAAACATCACCGGCTGCACCGTGCTCCTCTGCCCGCCGGGCACCGTGGGCAGCGTGGACATCCGGGGCTCTGCGGCCGGTACCCGGCAACTGGACGCCCTGTTGGGCTTTCATGTGGTCAATGAGGTGCACGGGGTGTGCATCTCCGGAGGCAGCGCCTTCGGTCTGGACGCAGCCGGGGGAGCCATGGAATTCCTGGAGGAGCGGGGCCGGGGTTTCGACGTCACCATCACCCGGGTGCCCATCGTCCCCTCGGCGGTGATCTATGACTTGTCCGTGGGTAACTGCCAGGCCCGGCCGGATAAGGCCATGGGTTATGCCGCCTGCCGGGCCGCGCGCACTGAGCCCCAGGGTGACGGCAGCGTCGGCGCGGGCACCGGTGCCACCATCGGCAAGCTTCTCGGGGTCCCTCAGGCCACTAAGGGAGGCCTGGGCACCAGCTTCCTGGAAGGCCCCCAGGGCTTGAAGGTGGGGGCCCTGGCCGTGGTCAACGCCTTCGGCGATGTGGTGGACCCTCAAACCGGAGAGATCCTGGCCGGGGCCCGCACCGCTCCTACCAGCCGGGAGTTTGCGGATGCCGTGGCCCTGCTGCGCCAGGGGGTGGTGCGGCGCCGTTTCGGCGAGCCCAGCAACACCACCATCGGGGTGGTGGCCACTAACGCCCATCTCAGCCGGGAAGAAGCCCAAAAGATCGCGCAGATGAGCCAAAACGGCCTGGCCCGCTGCATCCGCCCGGTGCACACCCTGTTCGACGGCGACACCATCTTCGTTCTGGCCCATCCCGAAGTTGAGGTGGACCTTCATATCGTCGGCCTTCTGGCGGAGACAGCCGTGTCCCAGGCCATTATTTCCGCGGTGAAATCCGCCCACGGCCTGGGAGTGTTGCCGAGTTACCAGGATTTGCGGGGACAATGAGCTGTCAGCTATCAGCTAAAGAAAATTTCCGGAAAATAGCAATCATTCAAGATCATCGTATATTATGAGCTTTTCTCTGCCCTGTTTATAAAAGCTGACCGCTGAAAGCTGAAAGCTTGGCGTCAAGGAGCCGCTAGCCAGGCAAGCCATCAACATGATTAAACAAATAGACCTCATTGTTTTCGATCTAGACGGCACCCTGGCCGATTCCCTGCCGGATATTACCAAGGCCGCCAATCATGCCTGCCGCTCCCTGGGGCTGCCGGAACACCCGGTGGAGGCCATTAAGCACATGATCGGCGGGGGCGAGCGAAAGTTGGTGGAGCGGGCCTTGGGGCCGGACCGGCAAGAGCTGATGGAGGAAGCCTTCCGGCTTTATCTGGACTATTACAGCCACCACGTGGGGGATTTCACACGCCTTTATCCGGAGGTGAAAGAGACCTTATCCCAGTTGGGCGGCAAAAAACTGGCGGTGCTCTCCAACAAGCGCCAGAGTCTCACGGAGGCGGTGCTTAAGGTCACGGGCATCTTGCCTTTTTTTGCCGCAGTCCGGGGCGGAGGCCGGGAACTGACTCTGAAGCCTTCACCGGAGCCGCTCCTTGCCTTAATTAATGAGGTCCAGGGCGACCCGGCCCGCACCCTGATGGTGGGGGATAAACCCGGGGACGTCCTGGCGGGCAAAGCCGCGGGGACCCTGACCCTGGGGGTCACCTACGGCTACGGGGAGCCGTCAGCCGTAGTGGCTGCGGGACCGGATTTTTTGGTTGACAGTTTTGCCGCCATAAAAGAAGTTCTCCTGTCCTGAAAAGATTGGCCTCACGCAAAGACGCCAAGGCGCAAAGCAAGACGCAAATCTTGTTGATTTATGGGTGAGTTGTGGGCTCGTGAATGATTAACCGAAAAGTTAGCCGCCCCGCTCTTCCTCCCTCTCCCCCCGCCGGGGGGAGAGGGAGGAAGAGCGGGGGGTGAAAGCCCCCGGCTGATCTATGACCAGCCTAAAAAGTAATCTCCTTATTTACCCAAAACCAGCTTCACCGTCACCGTGGCCGTCTTTTTTCCCGGATCAGGGAAGGTAATGGTCTTAACCACCTGGCTCAGGCACTTGGTCAGGGATTCGTAACCCAAAGGCATTTTGGGCAGCACCGGGCCGCTCACTTGGCCGCCTGCCCCGACCTTGAAGGTGAGGATGACGGCCGCCGGCAGCTTGATCCCTTTTTTCAGGGAATCCTGGCAACAGGCCGTCAACCGGGAGAGGTTGGCCTCCAGGGCCTCTTGGACGGCCTTCCGGTCCAGACGCCCTTGCACCTGCACCGACTCGATCTTGACGGCGGGCGCCTGGACTGCGGTGCTGGGCGGGGTGGGATGCACCCTTGCCGGCCTGCTCGCGCGCACATACGCCTCCGGGCTGGCGGCCGCGTAGAAAGGCGCCATGGATTTGGCTATGCGGCCTCCCGACAGCCCATATCTGCCGCCACCGCCCACGGCCAGGTCACTGACTCCCTCGGGGAGGGGCAGAGGCTGCTTCACGGTGACTAACTTGCCGTCGGCCCGTTTGACCTTATCCACCGCCACAAAAGAGGTGTAAGGAGACATCAGGCTGTATTTGAGCCCCAGGGCGGTGATCTCCTTGATGCGCGCCTCGTCTTTCCCCCGGTCTAGGCGGGTTAGATCCGCCAGGCGCATCAGCCGCTGCCGGGCCCAGAGCAGCCGCAGCGCGGCATTATCGGGGCTGGCTTCTTTCGCGTCCACTTTGATCTTTTGTTTAAACTCCCCCTCGGCGGTCTTCCCGGTGACCACGATGGCGCCCGTGGGTTTGCCCCGGTATTTGCCCAGGAGGGTCAGGGGCCGCTGGGCGAAGAGGTCCGGCAGGGCCGGGGGTTCCAGGTCCAGGACCTCAAAGCCCTCAAAAGAGACCTTAATATTGGTCAATAAAGGGCTCTCGATGTAATCTCTGAATCTGGCCGCCAGTTTCGGGGCCTCGCCGGGGTTGAGGACCACGAAGGGCTCACCCTGGCCGGCCCGGGCCATGCCTTCGATGAGGTGGCGGTTTACCCCCCGGCCGATGCCGAAGGCAAAGAGATTGGCGGCTCCCAGATTCTGGCGGATGAGCTCAAAAGTCTGGGGTTCCACGTGCACGTAACCGTCGGTGGCCACCACCACGATACGGGAGGTGCCGGGTGTCCGGGGCAGGTTCAGGGCCTGCTTCAAGGCCGTCAAAATCTCGGTGCCGCCACCCCCGCTCTGTCCTTTGATGAACCCCAAGGCCTGTTTCTTGTTTTCCGGGGTGGCCGCCAGGGACCCGGAGGCGGACAGGACCTCAGGCTTCCCCTCAAAGAGCAACACGTTGAGGAAATCGTGGGGTTTAAGGCCGTTGATGATGTCGGCCATCAGGGTCTTGGTGGTATCCAGGGGAAAGCCGTGCATGGAGCCGGAAATATCGACGATGAAGATATATTCCCGTTTGACCACCGCTTCCGGTTTGACCCGGGCCGGAGGCTCCATCATCAGCAGGAAGAAATTATCGTCTTTGCCGGGATACATGAGCAGGCCGCTGTGGATGCGGTCACCGCCCAGGGCGTAACGCAGGACAAAGTCCTTGGTGCCCGCGGTGGCCGGGTCCTTCAGGCTGATGCGGGCGGAGTTGGGACTGGGATATTTCACCTCAATATCGTGGCTGGGGCAGGATAATTTGCTGAGGGGCAGGCCGCCGTTGATTTCCACCTTGATATCGTAGCTGAAGGGGGGGGCCTGGCCTTCATGGAGATAGGGGTTTTTCACCCACCGTTCCGTCTCCGGTGCGCCTGCCTCTTTCATATTGGAGTAGCGGGGCCCCACTACCGTGGGGAAGACAAACTCATAGATCCGGTTTTCCGGCACCAGCAGTTCCAGGTAGGTCAGTTCCACCTTCACTTCGTCGCCGGGGAGGATATTGGCCACGTTCATCTGAAAGACGTTGGGCCGCTGCTGCTCCAACAGAGAGGTGGTCTTACCCTCTTTTTTCGCCTGTTCATAGGTCTCTCTGGCTTTTTGCCGCTCCATGATCTGGGCCACCACCACCCGTTTCCCCACGGTCATGCGCATGGCGTGGACCGCGGCCCGGGTGGAGGCCGGAAAGACGTAAATGGCCTCCAGGGTCTTTTTGCCCCGGTTCTGATAAACCTGGGTGATTTTCACCTCCGCCACCACTCCGGCGATCTTGACGTCGGCTTTGGTGGCTTTTAGAGGCAGTTGGTCTTTTCCCGGGTCATCGGTTTTCACCAGGAAATAAGGGGACAGGGTCTTATCCGGGACTTTGGCGCTCTCCGCCCCGGCGCTCAAAGGCCGGGTTCCGGCGGTGATGAAAAGGACGGCTAACAACAAAGGCATCAGGGGGGCAACAGGAAATGGCTTTCTCATTTTTTTCTCGATCCATGGTGGTTATTGGTAAATAATCGGAGCCTAATTTGTCGGCGTCCTCCAACTCAGGAAAAAAAACAAATCTGAGTTGGTCTTTTTTACTAACATTAGACGCTTAGTTTTATCTTTGAGTTAAATGAAAAAAAATATGACAGGGATTTTCCAGCCGCGGCAAAGGAGGGCGGCAACGGCATCCAACCCCTATTATCCCCGGAATTTCTGCGGCTCCCAGGGGTCGCTAGCGGAGCAATTCTATTGACAGACCGGCTGAGGCTTAATAAAATTCAAGACTAATGGCGGTGTAGCTCAGTCGGTTAGAGCATGCGGCTCATATCCGCAGTGTCCGGGGTTCGAATCCCTGCACCGCCACCAATTTTTTAAAATCGCGGTCAACTTTATTAGAGGGAGAATGAACATGAAGAAAATGGTTACCATTGCCACAGCCGGAGTCTTCCTGCTGAGCCTCCAAGGCGCCACCCTGGCTCAGAAGGTAGAGAAGGCTCCGGCACCCCCGATGGTAGAAAAGCAGGCTCCTGCGGCCCCGAAAGCAGAAGCCCCTGCGGCTCCCAAAGCGCCGGAAGCGAAACCGGCCCCGGCCAAAACCAAGGCCAAAGCTAAAGCTAAATCGAAAAAGAAGACCAAGAAAAAGAAAGCCAAGAGCAAGAAAGCCAAGAAGAAAGCTCCCACGGAATAAACCGGTCTTCAGACCGGCGCGGCAATCCCGCGGTTCCGGGAAAGCCCCAGACTGGTTGGCCTCCCGGAACCGCAAGCATGAAGGATTAT
>Ga0068712_1003759_pt1 | contig 13705 bp, 12 predicted proteins | sample MTBAKSrepl1MetaG_FD_62987 | JGI IMG/M metagenome (GOLD analysis project Ga0068712, IMG submission 62987) | Enrichment culture microbial communities from Arthur Kill intertidal strait, New Jersey, USA, that are MTBE-degrading - MTBE-AKS1... | ecosystem: Environmental > Aquatic > Marine >... | reverse complement strand
ACCCCGCCGCCGGGCCGTGGTTCCACTCCGGTCACCCGGGAGCGCACCAAGCCTATTCCCTGTTCCTCCGCCCGCTGTAGATAAGCTTCGTGCCCCTTGCCCTGGGCCCGGAGGTCCATGTAGAAAATCACGGTCCCGGTGCGGCCATGGCTCAGTTCCCGGGCCACCAGGGCCTGCTTCAGGCTGGCCAGACAGCAGAGCGAGGAGCAATAGGCCGCGCCCCGGCTTAAGTCCCGGGAGCCGGCGCATTGGATGAAGGCGATCCGTTCCGGTTCGGTCAAATCCGAGGGCCTGAGCAAGCGCCCCTGGTGGGGACCCCCGGCGCTTAAAAAGCGCTCGAACTGGATGCTGGTGACCACGTCCGCTTCTTTCGCGCCGGGAAAATCCGGTTCCAGGTTGGCCCGGGCGCCGGTGGCCATGATCAGGGCGCCCGCGTGCAAAATCCGGTTTTGGGGTTTTTGCTGGAGATCAATGGCCCCCGCGGGGCAGACCTTAACGCAGGCTTCGCATTTTTTCCCCCGGAAGAGGCGGCAGGCCGCAGGCGAGATGACCGCGGCCTGGGGAATGGCCTGGGGAAAGGGCACGTGGATCGCCTTGGTCTGGGTGAGGCCCAGGTTATAGGGGTCCGGGATCTTCACCGGGCAGACCCGGGCGCACTCCCCGCAGCCGGTGCACCTGGCGTTTACATAGCGGGGCCGGGAGCTCAGCATCACCCGGAAATCCCCGGGTTCCCCCTGGAGGTTTACCAGCCGGGTGAGGGTGAGGATATCGATCTGGGGATTCCGGGAAATCTCCAGCATCCGGGGCGAGAGGATGCACATGGCGCAGTCGTTGGTGGGAAAAGTCTTGTCCAACTGGGCCATGACCCCGCCGATGGAAGGCCCCACCTCCACCAAAGTCACCGGCAACCCCAGCGCCGCCGCGTCCAAGGCTGCCTGCTGCCCGGCCACGCCGCCCCCCACCACCAGCACCCGGGCACAGGCCACCTGCTCCAGGGGTCGGACCAAGGCCTGGTGGTCTTCTTGCTCCCTCTGCCTATTCAAGATGTTGGTCGCAGGCGATTCAGCCATGATAATGCCATTTTTGCCGATATGAAATGTCACTTGTAGGGCGCGTCTTACGCGCCGAAATGGTGCTACGTAACTGCCTGTTAAAGGTGTTGGGTGCGGGCGCGTCAGCCATGGTCAGGGACATTTTTATCTCGTTCCCAAGTTCAACTTGGGAACGAGTATTAATAGCTACAAGATTTCATTCATTTTCATGATTTCCTGAAATGCATCTTTAAATGTTTTTGAAATAATCCTATAGTTCATCCCATCGATCTTTCCATTCTGGCTTGCCCACTCCTTGAATGAGGATTGAGAATCTTTACTTGAGTTCACATATACTATATAGGCATTTGTTGTTCCAAGCGGTTCCCACAAATGTTTGTCGGTTGGGTGAGAACAATATACCCCTATAATTGTTATAAGTTTCGCATTTGCAATAAGTTCCGAACATCTATCCTGCTGGTTATCTATGAAATAGTTTTTGCCTACTGTCGGACGTTTTGAGGGCTGATATCGGCAGATCATTGGAAACTGAAACATATCGCATGCTTTTGGGATGTTTTGATATTTCAATATATGATTTACGCCACCTGTCTGACCACTACTTGCATTTTTACCAAATACGATATTTCCCTCACCTTCTATTTTTAACCAGTTTTGGCCTAAAAAAAACTGGCATGCACCATGAGGGTAGCATATTTCGAAAAGCTGATTGTCGTGTAAGATTGGAAGGTTATCATCATAATAAGTCACGCCTTTAACCACTGTAAAAACGGAATTTCGCATGAACGATTCTTCAAGTAGCCTATCATAATTCAGTGTTATTGATGCACCAGTCCAATTCCGATTCTTAAGTTTCCTTGAAATTGCTTTTGCTAACTTCCAATAAAGATTGGATGGCAATGGTCTAAATCTTGCGAAAAAACGTACTAAATCCAAGTCCCTCCGCACTGACTCCTTTTCCCATTCTTTATTTTCCTCCAAAAAATCCATAGCCTCTTCGAAAGGTCGTGTTTGAAATAACTCCACAAAATCTTTCGGAATTTCATTCCAATATTTTAATAAAGGATCTTTATGAAGGGCGGCAAACAGATCTCTTCCTAATGGAGGTAGGTTGCCTTCCCTTACAAGATGGGCAGCATCTGATCCAAAACTAGCGCCCGCTCCAAAGAAAAAAACATACTCTGGGTGTAAAGGTGCTTTACTGTATAATTGATATGATGGGTTCGAAAGTTGTCGAAATTCTTCTATTTCATTTTCGTCCCAAGGTGCACCGATAGGGTTCCAAATCATTCTATTTGATTCACGATCAAGATCATAATATCCACGTATCTGCATTTGGTCTCGAAACAACGGTGGTGGTGCTTCATCTGTTTTGGGGGATATGATAATTTTGCCTTCTAACAAAGCACACCATATTGATGGCATATCGCTTTCTGTGCGAGCAAGAGGTCCCTCATCTGGTATATACTTTTTTTCACCTCTTGAAAAAACTATTGACTCATAAGGTCCTTCTGCACGTAGGCGCTTTATTCCATACCAACCAGTAAAAACACTATCTTTTTCATGGTTCTTTAACTCGCCAGTGAGGAGATAAATTGGAGTTACCATATTAATTTTCTCTGTTTAACTTACACCTCAGAGAGTTATTGTGTATTAATAAAAGGAGGTAACCATAAAAAGACTTTATATTTAACGATTATAGTTTGTCTATTTCCTTTATTAAAAGTGACAAAATTTCCCGGGGATCAGCATTTTCCCCATCCTCCGCCAAAATCCGCTCTATCATCCGTGCCCGCAGTTCCTGGAGCAATCCTTCCCCCTTCTCCAGCAATTCCGCTTTATCAGCGCCGATCAGGCCTTCCCGGAGGGCGATGGCGCGCAGGCCCTGGATGATGTCCAGGAAGCGCACGTCCTGGGGGCATTGGAAGGAGCAGCGGGCGCAGCGGGCGCAGTACCACAGGGCCGGAGAGGAGAGGAGCTGTGCCCTTTGGCCGTAAAGAATCTGCCGGATAATCAGGCTGGGGGAAAAATCCGGGGTGATCTCGCTCACCGGACAGGTGGCGGTGCAGGCCCCGCAGCTAAAGCAGCGCAGGAGGTGACCGCAGCCCGGCTCCCGGGCCACTTCCTCTTTGAACAGGAGATCGAGGTCTTGCAGGCGAAGTTTGTCATCCATAAGACGGCAAATCCTTGGCTATGGCGGCGATTCAGAATTAAAGCGTCATCGGCAAAGCGGCTCTTTTCCCCCTTTTCTAAAGGGGGGTAGGGGGGATTTTATCAGCGCTCGAAAATCCCCCTAAATCCCCCTTTATAAAGGGGGACTTAAAATACCGGGCATTCAAGGGTTCAGCTACATTTTCGCGTCTTTGCGCCTTTGCATCTTGGTGTGAGACGAAGTTTATCATCCATAAGACAGCAAGTCCTTGGATAGTATACGGTTTCCTCTTCTAAAGAATTGGTGGGCAGTGCCCACCCTACATTAACCCCCCTCACCCCAACCCTCTCCCCCCGCCGGGGGTAGAGGGAGAAAGAGCGGGCCGATTAACTCTTATGGGCGGTTAGTCAGAAGCCAACGGCTCTCCCCTGAATCATGAAAATCCTGGTGGGGCGGGCCTCCGTGCCCGCCTTTCCCGGAGGCGGCCGGAGACGGCCGCCCCACCAAAGCCTTAACCTTGAACTTTGATGGCTTCTTAAAAAGTCTAAAATGAATATCATTTTGAAAGGTCTATCCCCTATCTTGATTTTTAACACAATGATATTCCACCATTAATCCCCTCTCCCCTGGGGGGAGAGGGTTAGGGTGAGGGGGGTGTAATTTCTGGACCCGCCGCCCTAATTTCGCCACCCCCACCCCGGCCCTCCCCCCTCGCAGGGGGAGGGGGAAAAGCCGGATAACTTAACCAGATATTCCAGGAACGGCGTCCTGGCGAGTCGTTTCACCTTGCAAACATGAGATTCTTCACTCCGCTACGCTCCGTTCAGAATGACAAACAGATGTTTGCGTCTTTCTTGGCGCCTTTGCGTCTTGGCGTGAGAACCATCTTTTCCCATCCGGCACCGGCCTTAGGTTAAAGTAATAGCCCCAGTGGGGCAATGGTCCCCGCATTTGTTGCACTTTTCCGCGGCCTGAATCAGCCGGGTGCAGAGCTCCTGGTGGAGCACCACCACCTGGCCGTTGACCACCTTGAAGACCACAGAATCGCCGGGGCGGGGCCCCCGGCCCAAACGGGCTTCGGCGCAGTTGCCCAAGTGGTATTCGCACATGGTGACGCAAATGCCGCAGCCGTTACATTTCTCCTGATCGATGCTCATGCCCGGGGCCGCCGGCCCCAGGAGTTCCTGGAGAGCTTCGATGAAACCGGCAAAATCCGGCTCGTGCAGCACCGGACAGTCTCCGGGGGATAGTTCCCTTGTGCTGAGAAATTCGGCAAACTCCCGGCAACTCCCCCCGCACTGGCCGCAATCAGTGCCGGGCAAAAATTCCAGGAGTTCGTCCACCGTCGCCATGCTTGGGCCTCCGGCCCATCCGTGATTTTCGTCGTTGGTTTTCGGTTTTTCGTTTTTCTTTAATCGATTATTATCTTAGCTCCGATTCCATGCACCTGAGAGGGGCAATTAAATCCAAGAAAACACCAGATGCTGAAAAAAACGGCCGCTAAAGTCCCCCCTCCCTTGAGGGGAGGGGGTTAGGGGGAGGGTGGCGACTTTGGGACCACAATGACTCAAAGGCGCCACCCCCTCCCTACCCTCCCCCCTCAAAGTGGGAGGAGAAAAATGAGAACACCATTGCCTTTGGTCATTTTTCACAATTCCGGAGCTAAAGCAATAATCGATTCTTTAAAAGAAAAATGTCATTCCGGTCACGGTGCGCCATGCGCGCCTTACATCTTGCGTCTTTTCTTGGCGCCTTGGCGCCTTGGCGTGAGGCTTGCCGTTTTAATCGAGCTCCACCCAGGCCCTGCCTAACTCCTCCGGCACCCAGAGATTCTCGGGCCGGATACTGCGGTACTGGCAAATTTCGGAGAGCAGCGGCCCCTCTTTAGCGCCGCGGCGGCGGTAATAGGTGGCCTTGGGGGTCTTAGGGGCCACCAGTTCATAATTTTCGATAACTGTTTCCCCGGCCTTGAGCAGAGTGTGGCACCGGCCCAAATATTTGGCCCAACTGGCCGGGGGAATCTCCGGGGGCAGCTCGAACAGCGCCACGTCGGCCCGGGCCCCGGGGGCAAGATGCCCCCGGTCCCCCAGGCCCAGAATTTTGGCGGGCAGGGTGCGGGTGGCCCAGACCCAATCCATTAGGGAAAATTCCCGGTCCGCTAAATCCTGGGCATCCACCAGGGGCCGCGTCCTGCGGTCACAGAGCCAGGAAAAAAGCGGGGGAAATTCTTCCAGGGGATTCCTGACCGGCCCGCCCAAAGAAAAAGCCAGCCCCGGCCCCTGATGAGCCAGGGCCAGGCGCAGGGCGGGGAGCATATCCCCCGCGGCCGGGTTAAGGTCCAGGGGAGAATATCCGCCCAGGTCGATTTTAACCGGCTTTCCGTCCAAGGGAGTCGCGGCTATGGGCGACTCGAACCCTAGATCCGCGCTGACCCCTTCTGCCAGCCGGGCCAGGGCCAGCTCCAGCAAGCGGTCATCGGTCACCGCCCGGCCCAGGACCGCCAGATGAAAGGCCCGGGGTTCGGGGCAAGGCAGCTCCAGGACCTCGGGGCTGGCTTCCAGGGTAAAGCGTAAATCGAACTCCCGGGCCAGCCGGGTCAGGACTTCCAGGGTTTTTGCAGTGTCCAGGGTCCGGTGGGAATAAAAAGATTGCCGGTAGCGGACAAAGGGTTCCAGGAGCCGGAAATCCAGGGAACGGGTTTTTTCCTGCAAGGATTTCAGGGTTTGCGCCACTTCTTCCAATTGATCAAGTGATTTTAGGTAATTATCCAGATCCCGCAAATTAAGCACCAGGGAGGCGGAGGTGTCTACCAGGGGGATGGCGGCCAACTGGCGGTGGACGTAGCCGGCGGTGTACAACGTCAAAAAAGGCTCATGGACATGGGTGTAGCCCGCGGCGGCATAAAGCCGGCCCAAGTCTTCAAGAGAGGGAAAGCCGTTCCATAGGCGCAGGAAATTAAGGCCATAGGTGGCCACCTGGCCCCGGAGATCAATCCCCCCCGGCACCACCACCCGGCCCGCAGCCGAAATCACCCGGTCCGGTTTCTGGAGGCTGGAGACGATCCGGTCCCCTTTAATAAAGAGGTCTTGTTGGACCCCGTCCAGCCCCTGGGCCGGATCGTAGAGGCGGCCTCCGGTTATTTTGATATTCATTTACATCGCCTGTATCAGGTCCAGAAGAATGTCCCGGTCGGCAGGCAGGGACGTGGGCAGCAATTTCTTCAGGACCAGGGGCAGCCCGTCCATGCGGTAAGCGACTTCCGCGGCCTCCAGGCCCGCCAGGGCCGTGGGCAAGACCACCTGGGCGCAACTGGTGGTGCGGTTGGCAAAAGGACTCATCGAGACCACCGGCACCTGTCGTTTCTGCAAGGCCAGTGCCTGATCTTCCGGAAGAAACCAAAAGAGGTCGGCCCCCAGGACCAAGATGGCGTCAAATTCATGAAAATCCACCGGCGTCGAGGAGGTTAGCACCCCGCCTTCATGGCCGAAATCCGGGGCCTCCGGCGCGCCCAACTCGTTGAGCAGCAGGTGATAGAGGCCCTGGGAATTGAAATCACCGGACAAGGGAAACAGCGCCCAAGTTTGCTTCTCCCCCAGCCGGGCCGCCAGGCCGCCCAGGGCGTCGAGCACCGCCAAGCCCTGGTTATAAGTGGCCCCCCGGCCAAAAAAGATGACCCCGAATTCGGCCTGGGAGAGAAATTTCGCCAGTTTCCTGGCCCCCTTGACCGCGGGCTTGACCCCGGAGCCTCCGGGCAAATGTGCCCCAATCCCTTGAAGAAGAGACAACTCCTGGCCGGGCTCGATCTGGACCAAAAGTTGGCAGAATTTGGCCATCTCCGTCTGGTAGAGGTCCACGGCCGCCACTTGCCGGTCTTCCACTCCTCTTTCCGTGTACCGCCCCCGGGCAAAGACGCTGTAGCGCACCAGATGGCGGGGGCAGGTGTGCAGGGGGTTGGCCCCCCAGAAGAGCACCGTGTCCGCTTCATCCCGGATGACTTCCAGGGGGGCCCAATAAAGGCCGTGCTTGCGCAGGCTGTGATAATAGGGAGCTTTAAAGGCCAGATCGGCCGGTTCCAGCCGGGCCTTGATCTTGCGGGCCAGTTGCAGGGCCGCTTCCTGGGCCCAGGAACCGGTATTGGTCAACCCGTAAATCAGGGGCCGCCGGGCCTGGCCGAGAATCTGAGCGGCCTGCTCCAGGGCCGTGGTATACGGCACTTCTTGGAGGCGGCCGTTCAGCCTCGACAGGGGTTCCAAGAGGCGGTGGCGCTCTTTTTTGGGATGCAATCTCTTGGTGGGAAAGAAGCGGCTCAGTCCCCAGAGGCAGACATTGGCCACCTCCTGAAGCTGACCCTGGGCCAGCGTCACATCCAGGTCGTCACACAGGCAGCCGCAGCCCGTGCAGATAAGGGATTGCTGCTCGACTTGCACCGTTTCTTGCACCCAACTTGGTATAAACAATTATATACTAACACCGTAGACGGCTGATCCCCAAATGAAAAGGGGCACAAGGGCAATTCTTTTCAAACTTTTGCGGCCATTAAAGGGTCTTCCGTTTCAGTGAACAGTTCAAAGTTCGAGGTTCAAAGTTCCAGTTAAAGGGAGGTCGCCGGAAAGTTTTCATAATTTTTGTTGGAAACAACCTAGGTTAGCTATATCCTTAAAAGCGGCTCCTGCTTTGAGGTTGCTTCCCTATGTGCAGAAATTCCGCTAATAAAGCCTTAAGATTCATTCTTGTCCTGTTCTTTCCTATTTTTCTGCCTATCCTGGGGCCGCCCGGGGCCGCTCTTGCCGGGAAGGACCTGGTTATCGGCGAAATTGACCCCCTGTCCGGGCACCTGGCCCAGCACGGCCTGGAGATTCATCAGGGCATCCTGTACGCCGTGGCGGAGGTTAATTCCCGGGGGGGCCTGGCAGGACGTCAAATCAGGCTGATCAGCCGGGATGACCAAAGCCGGCCGGAAGTGGCCATCAACCAGGCCCAGGACCTCATCTTCCGGGAACATGTCATCGGCCTGGTGGGCGGCTATGTGGATTCCCTGGTGGGGCCGGTCAGCGAATTGGCCTTAAGATACCGGGTGCCCTTCGTGGCTTCGGCCAGCTTGCAGAGTGGTCTGACGGCCCGGAAAAATCCTTATTTTTTCCGGGTTTCCTGCCTTAAGGGCATTGTCCAGCCTCTATGCGGGTTCCTGGGCCAGACTTATAAAGCCAAGAAAGTAGCGGTACTGCACGTGGCCACCCCGGGGGCCACCGAATTCGCCGCCAGCCTCAAATCCTGCCTGGAAAAATCAGGAGATAAGGTGGCCGTTCAGGAGAAATTCCGGCCCGGCTGGCCCGATTTCTCCGTCCTGCTCCTCAAAGTCAAACAGGCCGGGATAGACGTCTTGATATCCGGGGGTTTTTATGCCGACAATCTGATCCTGGTCCGGCAGATTAAGGAGCGCCCCCTGGGTCTCCAAGCCTTCATCGCCCCCTGGGGGTTGGCTTATCCCAGCTTCATCCGGGAAGTGGGCCCGGGGGCGGACGGGCTGTTCGGCACCTGCGCCTGGAACCCCGGCATTACGCAGCCGGGGACGGAGCAGATGTCCCGGGAGTTCGTGGCCGGGTTCCGCCAACAGTTCGGGGAGGAGCCCAATACCACCGCCATGCACGGCTATACTTCGGCCCGAGCCATGCTGGCCGCCATTGAGGCGGTGCTCCAAAGCGGGGCCAAGCCCACGGGGGAGACCATCAGTAAGGCCCTGGCCTCCCTGGACCTGAAGCTGCCCATGGAGCGGCTGGCCTTTGACGCCCAGGGCGACCCCAAGTATTATCACCACGTGGTGGTGCAGATTCAGCAACAAAAGATGGTGGTGGTCTACCCGCCGGACCGGGCCACCGGCCAGGTGGACTTTTCTTTGGCCCGTCGCTGAGAGTATCTCACGCAAAGGCGCAAAGACGCTAAGACGCAAGAATTATTATTTAAGGACTCTTGCGTCTTTGCGCCTTGGCGTCTTTGCGTGAGGTCAGACAAAAGAGATTAATTTCCCTAACCATGTCCATTACTGCCTTCCCCTGGCCCCAAATTATCGTCTCCGGCTTCGCCCTGGGGTCTTTTTACGCCCTGGTGGCCCTGGGTTTTTCCCTCATCTTCGGGGTCACCCGGGCCTTCAACCTGGCCCATGGGGAGATGATCGTCCTGGCCGGCTACCTCGCCTTTGTTTTGTGGAAATTCTGCCAGGTGCCTTTTTACCTGACCCTGCCGGTGTGCCTGCTGGCCCTGGGCCTGCTCACCCTACCGCTTTATCTTTTGCTGCGGCGGCTGAAAGAGCCCTACGCCTTGAATACCCTGGTGGTCACCTTCGGGTTGGCTTTGCTGCTGCAAAACCTCATGCTGGTCCTCTTCTCCGCCGACTACCGCTTGCTGAATTCCGGGCTCTCTTCCTTTACCATCCCCGGGCTGGGCCTCACCTTTTCCTGGAATCAGGTCGTCCTCTTGCTCCTATCCTTGCTGGCCACCGCCGGGGTGCATTTGGGGTTGCACCACACTTTCCTGGGCAAGGCCCTGCGGGCTACCATCCAGGATCAAGAAGCCGCCCAGATATCGGGGATCAACGTCAAATCCATGTCCTTAATCGCTTTCGGCCTGGGGGGCATGCTCATCGGCCTGGCCGGACCGCTCTACGGCCAGAACATGTATCTTTATCCCCTGGCAGGGGCCGAGGCCACTTTGATTGCTATTATCCTCACCATCTTTGCCGGGGTGGGCCGTATCCGCGCCCTCCTGCTCGGCGGCTGGCTTCTGGGGTTAATGGAGTCCGCGGCCATCTTGACCGTGGGCAGCAAGTGGCGGGAATTGGTGAGCGCCGCGGTGCTCCTCATCCTCCTTTACTTCCGGCCCCAAGGGATTTCTTTCCGGAAACCGGGATAGCCCCATCAGGTAAATCCTTGAAACTGAGACCTTTCCCTTCCTCCATCCTGGTAACGGCCGCGGCCTTGGGCCTGATGGTCTGGCCCCTGTTTTTTCCGGACGCGTTCTTATACTTTCAGGTCTTGGGCATGGCCTGCCTTTACGGCACCCTGGCCCTGGCCTGGAGTTCCTATGGACTGTCCGGCGCCGTTTCCCTGGGCCATGCGGCCTTTTTCGGTCTGGGAGCCTACGGCTCGGCCTTGCTCAACCATTACTGGCACTGGTCGCCCTTTCTCACCATCCTGGCGGGTTCCCTGGCCAGCGTGGTCTTCGGCCTTATCTGGAGCTTCTTTTTCCGCCGCCTCCGGGGGGTTTACCTGGGTCTGGCTTCCCTGGCCGCGGTGGAAATTCCCCGGGTGATCATCGACAATTGGGATTCGCTCACGTCCGGCTCCATGGGCATGACGGGCTTAGACAGGCTGCCCACGCTGCACCTGGGCGACTGGCAGTTGGCCTTCGGCGCAGACCTAAAGGCTCAATACTACCTCCTCCTGCTATTGGTTATCGGGGCCACGTTCCTCTATAAAACGATCATTGACTCCAGGTGGGGCTGGGCCTTGCGGGCGCTCCGGGAAAATGAAACCGCGGCCACCATGATGGGGATCAGGGTCAACCGGGAAAGGACCAAGGCCCTGCTGTGCAGTTCTTACTTGACCGGGATTTGCGGCGGTCTTTACGCCCATATTTTGGGACTCATCGAGCCCTCCCTGGTGTTCAGCCTGCATGTCTCGGCCCTGCCCCTGATTTTCACCATCTTTGGGGGCCGCACCCTGTTCTTCGGCCCCGTCCTGGGGGCCTTGCTCCTTTATCCCCTGGAACAACTGGTGTTTCAGCCGCTCTTGCCCCAGGGCCACGCCGCGCTTTACGGGTTGGTGATCATTCTGACCATCCTCTTCTTCCCCAAAGGCATCGCCGCATGGATAACCAGACGCGCCTCTGCTTAGAGGTCAAGGGCCTCAGTAAGCGTTTCGGGGGCCAGCAAGTCCTTCGGGAGGTATCTTTTTCTCTTCAGGAAGGAGAAATCCTGGGGATCATCGGCCCCAACGGGGCCGGCAAGACCACCCTGTTCAATATCATCAGCGGCTGGGTCACCCCTTCCGGGGGCGAAGTGGTCTTTTTCGGGGAAAAGACTACCGACTGGACGCCGGATCGTCTCTGCCGGGCGGGTATGGCCCGCACTTTCCAGATGCCCCAGATCTTCCCGGAAATGAGTGTCCTGGAAAACGTCATGACCGGGGCCTGGTTCGGCCAGCCCTCCCCGCCTGCTGCGGCTCAGGCCCGGGCGCAGTCCCGCGAGTTCCTGGAGCTGGTGGCCCTGACTGCGAGCGAAACCACGCCGGCCCGGGATTTAAGCCTGATGCAGCAGCGGCTGCTGGAGTTGGCCCGGGCCCTGGCCACCCGCCCCAAGTTACTGCTCCTGGACGAAATTGCCGCGGGCCTCAGCTTAAAGGCGGTTAAATGTCTGACCAACTTGATTCTCCGGTTGCGCACCCAGGGCCTGACCCTGTTGCTCACCGACCATCTCCTCAATCTCATCATGCCTGTGTCCGACCGGCTCCTGGCCCTGGACCAGGGAGAGATCATCGCCGCCGGCCCGCCCCAGGAGATCATCCATGACCCCGAAGTGGAATCCGCTTATCTGGGGGTACGGGACCCGGCCGGAGAGGAGGGTTGAACCGTATGGCCCCACAAGACGCTCCCCGGCCCCTGCTGGAGGTTCGCCATCTGTCTTTTTCTCCCCCGGGGAATCCGGTGCTGAAGGACGTCGAACTCACGGTTTGGGGCCACCAAATCACCGCCATCGCCGGGGCTGACGGCGCCGGCAAGACCACCCTGCTTAAGGCCATCAGCGGTTTGCTGCCGGAAATCTCCGGGCAGATTATCTTTGCAGGAGAACCCCTGGTGGGGCTGCCCCCCTGGGAGGTGGTCAAAAGGGGGATCGTCTACGTCCCGGAAGGGATGCGGGTCTTTCCCCAAATGAGTGTTCTGGAGAATCTGGAAGTGGGAGCTTATCTTAAGCGCCAGGGCCTGGCCGCGCGCCTGGAGCGGGTTTTCCAGGTCTTCCCGGAACTAAAAGATAGAATCCATTCTCCCGCCGGGAGCTTGAGCGGCGGCCAGCAACGCATGGTCACCCTGGGACGGGGCCTCATGTCCGAGCCCCGCTTATTGCTCCTGGATGAACCCTTCATGGGCCTCAGCCCCAAACTGGTTACCAGGTTTTGCAACTCCTTCCGGGACCTGCGGCGCTCCGGCATCACCCTGCTGATTTCGGGCCAACATATCCGCCGGGTCCTGGCCATCGCCGAAAGCGCCCATTTCTTGAAAGGCGGGATGATCGTCTGCTCCGGGGTGGGCGTGGACCTTTTGCAGAATCGTCTTCTCCGGGATATTCTCTTCGCCGGGTGAAGCAAGTCGGCTGCGGGATAGTTTAGACCAGGCAAGCGCCCGGGTTGGTGGGACGGACTTCCGCCTTTAGTCTTTGGCAGTCTCCTTTCCCAGAGGGCGCTAATGCCGGATCGGCCCCGGGCCAAACACAGAAAATGCCTTCCCGGACTTGCCCGGTAGTGGGTGGAAAATAACCGTCAAGACTTATTGCAGACAGCTCGCAGATAGAGCCATGAACCCTTAATGATATTCGTGGGTTCCTAAAATCACCGGCACGCCGGTCTTTCCCTGAATGAGCTGGGACATCTCTTCCGCCGTGCTATAAGGGCATCCTGGTTTGGCGTTGGCCAGGCAGGAACTCAGATAGATCGCCTCGGGCTTCATCTCCGAGAGTTTCATGGCCATACCCACGTTGGCGGCCAGGCTGCGTCCCGGACAACTGCACTTCACAAAGCTCATGACCTGCACCGGTTCGGTAAATTTTCCTTCTCCCACCGTGGCCGCCTTCAAACAGCGCCACTCTCCCGGACAGCCGTAACCGCTGTCCATATAAGCTCCACAACCCACCAGCAACACTTGTTTCATGGAGTACCTCCTACTATCGCTAGTTGGTAAAAGTGCCATTAGTTGGCAAATTTTTCCCGCGGCTGCCCGGGGCCACCAGAGACTCTAGCCTCACCGCGGCCGGGCCTGCCGGCGTGTCAACCTCCCGCACCCGGTTCTCATGGTTAAAATTATGGAACGCTCTGAATAATAAAAATTCGGCCATTCCGGCAATTCCGGAGGCAATGCTTTCTTTTTATGGGAAGAGCTCATTTTTTTCATCGCGGGGTTCCGCTGACTTTCCGCCTGCTGATTCCTTGTACGTGACCTTCCGGGAACCCTGCCCCGTGAGATCCGTAGCCCCCAGGAAATTAACCAGCCAATCCCAAAACCTTCCTCAATTGGTGCAGCAAGTCGGTGGCCTCGCCGGCACCGGGCGTCAGCGGCAACCGGCAAAGAATCCCCAGGCCCTCGCTGGCTTCGTGAAACTCCTCGTCGGCCAGAGGACTGACCACCGCGGTATTCACCAGGGCATTGACCATCAGCAGCTTCTGGACGAGGTCCAAAGACGGGAAGTCCGGGAGATCGGTATCAATAATCACCAGGTGTGGGGCAGAGGCGCTCACAG
>Ga0068712_1003753_pt1 | contig 13730 bp, 18 predicted proteins | sample MTBAKSrepl1MetaG_FD_62987 | JGI IMG/M metagenome (GOLD analysis project Ga0068712, IMG submission 62987) | Enrichment culture microbial communities from Arthur Kill intertidal strait, New Jersey, USA, that are MTBE-degrading - MTBE-AKS1... | ecosystem: Environmental > Aquatic > Marine >... | reverse complement strand
ATCGAGCAAACCGATTTTTTGCATGGCGTGTTTTCCGAACGCCCTGACTGTCCTGTCAAGGGCGCCGCTCAGCTTTGTCCCGGCGAGCGGACTGCGAGGCGGAACATAAATCTCGAATCCCCTTGTTCCTATGACCATAATTTTCTGTACCGGGGTCACTACGTCAGCTTCTTTGTCATAGATCCATGAATCGATCGTATCCTGACTATTACCAAAGACCATCGATGCATGATAGATTCCATCAATACCTTCGGAGACATGACGCATGAGCTTGGGTTCTTGCACTTCGTCAACTCCGCTGTAGCGGGCGGGGTCGTGCGGATGGATATGGCACTGAACAACGTGCATCTGTTTTTCGATCGCTTCATTGAAGACTTTATTTACGAAATCTTTTGTCACCTTATAATAGCCGCCACTTCTGCTCTCGTAGTCTTCAGGTTGGGGTTTTATGATTTGCGATGGTATGAGTTTGAGATTCCCTTCCCATTCCGAACTGTGCGCAAGTAGGAAAGCGCTTTTTTCTTTGCCGTCATCCCATTTCAACGCTTGTTTTAACTCGTTGAAGGTATCTTCGAGAAAGACGATTTTGGTCATTTTCATAGCTATACTCCTTGCCGTTGCGCGAGGAAGTTGTAAACTCCTTGGCAGATATCCACGAGATTGTCGCCTGACACCAGATCCATGGTCGGTCTGAAGGATCTCAGGTGATAACTGAGCCGGGCATAATTCCGGTCCGCAAGGTCATTGTAGTTGTGGTCATCGAAGTAATGTGTCCAGCTGACCCCGTCTGTCCGCCGAAGCACTTTATTTAAATAGAACTGGTAGCCTTGATGATTCTCAAGGTTGTAACCCGGCGTCCTGATAAGGAGCGATGTTGAGTATTGGTTATAGACCGGGGGAAGGATAAAGTTCTGAATCCTGACCCATGTAAAGCACTGGTCATCATACGCTACGGTTCCAAAGATCCTTTGCAGCATGGCAATGTTTGCCGCATACCAATTTGCGATCATAACCCTGTTCTCCTTTCCGAGGTGGGAGACTCAGGTAGTACCTGAGCCTCCTCTAGTTGATGGTTTATTTGCCGCCGTCCGCAGGCAACTGGGTTTCAAAGCGTTGGCCGTTCACTGGCTTGATTCTTCCTTTTCGTGGAACGATGTTGGTGGTGCCGTCTTCGTTGGCCATGACAAGCTGTCTTTGGTTAGGGTTCTGGCCGGCCGCCCTTACAATATCCTCGGGGGTAGCGTCTGCCGGAATGTCGACCATTCTTCCATCTACATTTGCTCTGATCATGTCGCTGAAAGCCATTTCCTCTTTCCTCCTTATTGTTTAAAAGTTGTATGGTATTTCCCTCGGCCTCTTTTTCGGGGGTGCGGGGCTAACTGGTTGAATATAAATGGGGTTAGAAAACGCCTGATGCGCCGATATGCCCGCCATTCGCCTTGGAGAGCTCGGCCTGCGTCTTCTTCTGTATTTCCAGTCTAGCGTGTGCTGCTGGATTCTCTTAAATAGAACCACGCCCAAGCACACGACTATGCCAAACACGAAGAGTCCTCCTAAAAGCATCGGTATGTTCCTCCTTTATCGTTTGAGTAGGCCGCTTATGAAGCCTGCCAGGCAGATTGCGGCGGTTATTCCGATAGCGCATAAAAGATCTGTTGCCGTGTAATCGAAACCCAGGTCCATGCGTTCACCTCCTTTCATCTCGTAGGGTTAGTGGTTGAAGGGTATTTCTCTCGGCCTCTTCCCTTGATTGGGGGGTTGGCGTTGAGTTGGAAATCCTTGTACAGGCGGCCTTGGGCGCGGCCTCCTTGTTGCGTCTGGTATCCTTGAGCATTTTTCCACCGCTTTTATGATGGCGTAGATCACCACGATGAATATGATCGCGTCGAGCACGCTGAGGGTGGTGAAGAGCTCTTTGACCTCGCCGATGACCGTTGAAAACGCTTCTGCAATGGTTGGCAGCTCATGCATGTCGCTTTTCCTCCCTGAAGAAGTTTTTTAGGCTTTTGTCTATTACGTGACCTCGGAAGCGGCTTTGTGTGAAAGATTCCTCCATCAGGCTCAATTTTTCTCAGACCGCGTTTTTAATTGCCCATTCAAGAACCAGGCGCCGGCTTACAAAAGAGTAGTGGCCTGCAAAGCCGTCGCGTGTGAATAATCCCTCCATAAAATTTCCTTGGGCTTAACTTTTTACGATCGAATGCTGTTTCAGATCCTGTCGGGTTACACTGAGGGAGTGTCTTCGGAAGGCTCCGCGCGTGAATATTTCTTGAAGATAATTTGGAGAGGATTTTTGGTTTTTAATTACTCATGAATGGTAACGAACCGAAAGCTTTATATATTTCGGCTTATTTCCTACTACTCATGAGAAGTTACATTAACGATTATTATTTTCATAAACTCTATTCGCCTACCTATCAGACCGCAAAACCTGCTCTCTACATCCCTTTCAACGACGCCTATAGCGCGCCATCAGACACGCCAGGCTCGTCTCTGGACAGCGTTCTTGACGCTAAGCTCATGAGAGCCAAGACGCGTATCGACGCTGTGGTGAGCGCCATTGAAGCCAGAAGCGAAATGAAGGAATCCAACCTTGGCAAGCTGGAGGAGGACCTGTGCGCATGCCAGACGCTCCTGTTTGACCTGGGCTATAAAATCTACGCGCGAAACCATGAATGGCTGGATCTTGAAAAAAAGAAAATCGATCTTGCGAAAGAGAAACGGATGGAGAGCGTGTCCTACTTCAGGGACGTTACCCTGTTAGGGAAAGAGTTAAGAGACACGAGACAATACTACCAATCCATTCTGGATAAGATGGCCCTGATGGGCGGAATTGGAGAAACTTTTGAGGTGATGGAGGAAAACCATGTATGACCCGATACGAAAAGAAGCTGAAAAATTGTATGACGACCCAGTCAGTTACGCCTGCGCCATGAGCAATGACGAACTGGAAAAAGTGATCGTATGTTTTGTGACCGAATTGCTTGCGCGCACCGGTAACCAAGGAGAATGACATCGAAGTTCAAGCGGATTCAGAGTCCGTCATCGATCTTGGCGTACCGCAGAGGTGACGGATTCAAATGGGGATGCCCTCGCAAATACTATCTTCGCTACATCAAGAAACTGAAAACCAAGCCCAGCCTGCCGCTGATTACAGGAAACATGGTCCACTCCACCATCGAGGATTTCACCAAAGCCTACCTTCCGGAAATGCTCAAGCGAGACCATGACGATCTTAAGAAATTTGCTTTAGCGTTTCTGCAAAAGCATTGGCGACAACGACAGCCTGAGATCCTGAAACTGTGCGACGGCAACGGCAAATATGTTGAGGCCTATAATGAATGCCAGGCCATGATTTTCAATTGGCTGAGCGTATTTTTGATGGAGATGCGCGCGGGAAGAAGTCCTCCAGCAGCAGAGACTCGGCTGATTTGTGACGTCAACGGCGTGCAAGGAATTATCGACGCCACCTATAATGATACCGGAAATTGTGAAGTGCGGGACTACAAGACCGGCAGGAAAAATGAAATCACCCAGGACATCAAATTACAGCTCGCCATCTATTCCCTCCTGCATAAACAACACTTCGGAAAATTTCCTTCCAAGGTAAGCATTCATTTCCTGAAGTACCCTCCCTCGAAAGACAATCCCAAAATATTTCGACCAACGCGGAAACTTGTCGACTGGGCGGCGCAGGAAATCGCCGACCATCATGAGCGTACCCGGTCAGACAATGAAGAAGACTACCCGTGCGTGTGCGGAGGCTGGTGCGAAAAAGACTTTTTACTATGCTGACGGTGCAGGAAAAGGTGCGGAGGCTCTCCGCGGTAATGCCAAAGAATGACTTGAAGCGGCTCTGGACCGCGTATTTGCTAGAGGACGATCCACGCGAGAAGCGCGAAATAGAAACCATCATAGATACACTGTTCCTGAAAAAAACCGGGGTGGGCTATGAGCAGGAAATCATTCTCCCACCACCAGACAAGGAAGCGTGTAAAGGAGACATCGAATTAGGAACCGTCAATTACTGCGGCAAGAAACTCCATAATTTCGTTGTCAGAAAGGACGAACTTCTCCGTCATGTGGGCATTTTCGGTCAGACCGGAAGCGGAAAAACCGTGGCCTGCATGAACCTGCTCCGCCAATTCATTCAACAGCATGTTCCCTTCCTGATTTTCGACTGGAAAAGAAACTACCGCGACATTCTCACCCACCCTGACTTTCAGGATAAGGAGATTCTTGTTTTTACCGTCGGCCGCGACACGAGCCAATTCACCTTCAACCCCAAGCTTCATCCGCCTGGAGTGGAAAGCCACGTATGGAAAAAGAAGCTCATCGAGATTCTGGAGAAAGCCTACCTATTAGGTCCCGGAGCAAGCGACGTGCTCATGTCGGAAATGGATGCGCCGACGTTCCAGGAAATGAAAGCGCGTATCGATAAGCAGCGCCGCAAAGGAAGGGAGATGCTCTGGCACATGTCCAGCAAACGAACCTTGAACAGTATCTGCTTTCCGGGAATGAACGAAGTGGTGAATTCTGAAGCGCACATGCCGATCGAGGAGCTCTTAAAAAAGAATGTCATTCTGGAACTCGACGGCTTGTCTGATACTGACAAGACCTTCATCATCGGAAGCCTGCTTCTCTGGATTTATCACTTTCGCATGAGCCAACCCGAACGGGAAGTCTTGAAGCACGTGTGCGTGATTGAAGAGGCCCACCACTTACTTTTACGGACTGGAAAAGAGGAAGATATTACGGACGTCATCATGAGAGAGATTCGCGAGCTTGGTGAGGCCATGATCGTTCTGGATCAGCACCCGCACAAAATCTCAGTCTCAGCGCTTGGGAATTGTTTTACGAAAATGGGGTTTTCCACATCCCTCGCTCAAGATATCAGCGCGCTGTCCAATTCCATGCTTATTGGGAATGAGAATAAGAACTTCTTTGGCATGCTCACTGTGGGTCAAGCCATCGTAAAAAGCGGAAGAGCGCCATTCCCATTCCTTATCAATTGTCCCTATATCGGCGTTGAGAAAGGTAGAATAACGGACGAGTTCATTCGGGAACATATGTCCAAGTTTACCTTTATTTCATCCCCGAATGAGGGTTTTCCGCCTCCGAAACAAGATTTTCAGACGTTTTCAAATCCTGAAACCCTTACCCCCCCGGAAGCGATCGTGCTCGAAGACATCGCCCTTGATCCCCTGATCGGCGTCGACCGGCGCTATAAAAAGCTGGGACTGAACCCGCGCGACGGTAACGAGATCCAGCAATCATTATCAGACAAAGGTTTGATTCACAGCGTTCGCGTGGACCGCAACAAACTTTTCGAGCTTACCGACAAAGGGATCGACGCTCTTGATATGAACGGCCTGAAAAGACCCAAGGGATCAGCGCGCGGCGGAGCCGTTCACAACTATTATCTTGAAAAGATCAAGCAGGAGCTACAGCGGCTGGGTGGGACGACTGTCCTTGAGAAGGACGATATTGACCTCGTTGCACACACCTCTTCGGGCATTGTCGCCGTACAGGTAGAGACCGGAAAAAGCAATATTAAAAAGAACATTCAAACGCTTAACGAGTTCCTGGCGACTCACCGCTTAATGGTCGCGACCAACGAATCAGCCTTCAAAACGATCCAGAAAAATCTCGCCAATCATAATGCGCTCGGCGATATCCGAGCGTATCACGCAAAAGACTTCATTCCCTCACTTCAAATCATACTCACCCCGAATGGTTCGGAGAAGCCAGACCACTACTGAAGCGATTTCGTAGGCTCACCGACCACATCCAAAAACCTTAAGGCTCTGAAAACTTTAGAAAGAGACATTGTAGAGCGCATTGAGGAAGTCAGCGTGTCCGGCAAAACCGCCGGAGGCTGACCCTTTTGTCTAGTCACACCCCCGACTACCGGAACGGATCAGTTTCGGAAGTCACGCAGGCGGAGCCTTTCGAGGCTTCGCCTCACTTTTTTTAACACACCGGGAACCTTTAACCCACTTAAAGACCAGAAAGGAGGTGAACCGTGAAGGAGCGCTTTGACGAGGAACTGCGCGAGGTGCGCGAACAAGCCAGGGAATTCTTCAGCAACAACAAGGTGTCCACGCACATAGCGGCGTGCGTGACGCTGTCGGTTGTCGGCCTGCACCTGGAAGCGGAAGCAATCGAAAAAGCTTCCAGCAATGAGCCAGGCAGGATGGCGGAGTATCGCCGACATAAGGCGGTCTTAGAAAACATTTTTGCGAACCCTAACGGAAAGGAGCATGGCAATGGAAGATCAGGAAAAGAGAATGCCGGTAAAGAAGTACCGGGCCAACGGACTGGTGTTGAACGTATGGGAGAACGAGGGAAACAACGGCGCGTACCACTCGCTGACGCTACAGCGTAATTATAAGGACTCCGAAGGCGCTTGGAAGACCACAACGTCCTTCAGGATGTCCGACATGCCTACGCTCGTCGAATTATGTAGTGAAGCCTTTCGGGAGTTTGGAGTCAAAGAATGGGTGCCTGGTAGCGACCAGAACGAGGACGACATACCCTTCTGAGCGGTTGGCCTAAATTGAATAACCTTTAGATGGCGGGTCTGGTGAATACTCACCTTTCCCGTCTTTTTTCTGAAAGGAGAGAGAACTTGGTCAAGAGAATTGGCGATCCGCAAATGCTGGAGCTCGCGCGCGTGTTCCTGCAGAACTTCGACGATAGACACGCCTTCAAGCTGGTGAGCATTGTCGCCAGCCTGAGAGAAGGCAAGCCTGAGGCCACGCTTCAAGACCTTATTGAACTGATAGAGAGCGAGCTTCCTGACGTGGTGGCCAAGTACAGGAAGCTCTTCATGGGCTTTTAGAAAGGAGGTGATTGGTAAAATGTGGAACGAACCATCAAAGGAACGGCTCAGCAGGATTCCGCGGCTGTATGAAACCGAAAACAAGCCGCTCGCAGAAAAAATGATTCACCTGCATTTCTTTTTGGGCGGCTGCGACTGGTATGTAGCCGAATATGACGGAGAAGAACTCTTTTGGGGCTACGCGATCCTCAACGGCGATGACCGGATGGCCGAGTGGGGCTACATCAGCTTCGCGGAACTTAAGCGGATCAACCTTGACGGTCTGGAAGTAGACTGCGAGCTCGAAGAATACTGGCGCGTACGCAAAGCGAAAGAGATCGATAGAATCACGAAACTGTAGAAATGCACAAAAACGTATTTATGCAAATGAGAAAAGGAGCAAAAACACCATGGACATTACGAACTATCTGAAAGCAGGCTATCCGGCGCTCTACATCGCCACCAACGAACCGGAACGGGCTATTAATTCCATCCGCCCCGAAGGCTGGCGGACGTTTTCGTGGGACTGCATGCGCGGAATCATGCAGCCGCAAACGCGGACCATGATTGAGGACGTGCTTGACCCGCTTTCTGCGGTGAAGTGGTTGTGCGGCCAACAGAACGCAGTTTTTTTTGTGCAAAACTTTCACCATTTTTTCACCTCCGTGGAGATCATCCAGGAAATTCAGAACAGCGTCTCGATCTGGAAAGCGCAAAGCTCCACCTTCGTGATGGTTGGGCCTAGTGCGCGTTTGCCGGTGGAGATCGAGAACTACTTTACGGTCCTTGATTTCGATCTGCCCAGCTTTGAGGATCTGCTCTCTATTCAGCAAGAGCTTGGCCAAAGTGTCGGGGTGCAAACCGATCCTTCGAGCGTTGAAGCCGCCCTGGGTCTTACAGAGTTTGAGGCGGAAACCGCATTCGCGCTGTCTCTTGTGGAAAAAGGACGATTTTGTTCACGAACAATTACCGAGCAAAAAATGCAGATGATTCGTAGAACTGGACTGATGGAGTTCTGGCCCCCGGCGCGCGTTGAAGACGTGGGTGGACTGGACTTATTCAAGCAGTACATCATGAATCGGAAAAAGGCGTTTGAACCGGGCAATGAGCATTTGCCCAAGCCGAAAGCTTTGTTGTTGGTCGGAATTCCAGGAACTGGCAAGTCACTTTCATGCAAGGCCGCGGCGTCTCTTCTTGGCTGGCCGCTTATCCGCCTCGACATCTCGGCATTGAAAGGAAGCCTGGTTGGCGAGAGCGAGCGCAAGATGCGTCAGGCTACGGCAACGATTGACGCATTCGGACGCGCTGTGGTGTGGCTGGATGAAGTCGATAAGTCGTTTTCAGGGGTTAAAAGCAGCGGGACCAGCGACGCAGGAACCACATCGTCAATGTTCGCTCATTTCCTCGTTTGGATGCAGGAGACTACCAGCCCGATCCTGGTGATGGCCACCGCTAACAACATCAGCGACCTTCCTCCTGAATTCATGCGGGCTGGCAGATTTGACTCCATGTTCTTTGTGGACCTGCCTTCACCCAATGAACGCGAACAGATCATCGAGATCATGAACCGGCGCCACAACGCAGGGATTCCCGGAGACTTCGCTGAAAAACTCAAATCCTGGACAGGCGCGGAAATCGAACAGCTCGCAAAAGACAGCCTCTTTGACGGACTGGAAGCGGCGTTTGAAAGCATCGTGCCGCTTGCGAGGACCATGAAGGAAGAGATTACCTCGTTACGGCAATGGGCGCAGACGCGAGCCAGAAAGGCCAACACGCCCCAAGAGAATGCGGCGGAGAACGTGAGGAGGATTCGGGCATGAGCCATATCTCAAAAATAGAACTGGAAGTCAAAGACCTCGCAGTCCTGAAGACCGCGTGCGAACGCCTCGGCATGACATTCATGCGAGGACAGAAGGAATTCAAGTGGTACGGCAAGCCAGCGCAGTGCGACCACGCGATCCGCATTCCGAAAGCCTCCTACGATGTCGGCGTCGTCAAAATAAACAGCCACTATGAGATGCGGTGCGACTACTTCGACCAAGGCCTCGTCAAAGCCGTTGGTCCGGCAGGAGGTCTCCTCAAGCAGGCCTACGCAGTCGAAAAGACGCGGAGTGAGGCGCGCCGCAAAGGATATTCAGTAATTGAGAAACAGACAAAGACGGGCGTTCGCCTGCACGTCAGAATACAATAGGAGGTCAGAATGAAGGAAATCATTGTAGATGTTTCGAACGATGGAGAGGTCAGGATCGAGACCAAAGGTTTTAAGGGAAAGAGCTGCGTTGCCGAGAGCCAGTTCCTCAAGGACGTGCTCGGAAAAGAACTCAGCAAAGCCCTAACTCCCGCCTACTACCAGGAACAGAAGCAGACCGTAAAGAAGTACCTGGCGCTCTGCGGATAAAAACACAACCATATTTTGGCATTTGCCCCGGCCTATCTAAGTAGGTTCGGGGCATTTTTTTGCCCAAAAAAGGAAAGGAATTTTTTCATGGAAAATATTTTCGAGAAAGGGTGCGTCGTGCAACTCACCGTGTGCATGTGGAGAGCGACCAAAAAGATCGACAAAGCAAAGATCGCCGAAATGACCCATAACCACGAATGGCTCACCGCAACCAAGAAGCTCGTGGATCCGTGCGCGCTCAAACCAATTCAGAAAGCGGGAAACGCCGCCAGGGCTTATCTTGCCGGCGTGAGCCTGCCTTTCCCTATCAACGGCATGGTCTTTGTCCCGAAAGACCTTATTGGCGGCGTCGATGAGCGCCTGCAGGAGTTCAGAGACGAATTCATGAACAGGGTCGGAAAGTTCGTCTCGCAATACGATAGTTTACGCGCCTCGGCCATCACCTATTTGGGTGAGCTGTTCAGCGAGCTCGACTACCCGGTTGACGTGCGCGAACGATTCAGCTTTGTATGGCGCTTCATCAACCTGGACGTACCCAACGGAAGATTCGGCGTACTGACTCCCGAGATCTATGAACGCGAAAAGCAGAAGTTTTTGGAGACCATGGAAGAAGCCCGGGAACTCGCAGTCCAGAGCCTGCGCGAAGAGTTCAGCGGATTGGTCGAGCGTATCTGTGACCGCTTCACCGACTCTGAGACCGGCAAGCCCAAGGTGTTCAAGAACGCGACCGTAAATAGCTTTTATGAGTACTTCGAGACCTTCAAGCAGCGCAACATCTTCAATGATGAAGAGCTGGCTGGCCTCGTGAATAAGGCTCAGGAAGTCTTGGCCGGCGCCAATCCTGACGTAATCCGTTCCAGCGTCTCGCTGCGCGACAGCATTCGCGAAGGCATGGCGCAGATCGATACATCAATGGAAGAGCTGCTCTCACGACCGCGAAGAAAAATCATCATGAACTAAACAGTTAAATAAAAATTGATTGAAAGGGGCGGATTCCTGCTAGGGATTCTGCCCCTTCTTTTTTAGAAGGAGTCCGTCATGCGATTGGTAGCGCAAGCAAAGATGGGGTACTACCCGACCCCGCCAAACGTGACTGAAATCATCTGTAACCACCTGCAAAGAAAATCCACCGGAGCCATTCGAGTGTTTGACCCGTGCGCGGGCAAAGGCGCGGCGATACATGCCATCGGGCAAAGACTCGATGCCGAGACTTACGGCATAGAGATCGACCTGGACAGGGGAGCCAGAGCGCAAGAGATCCTGACAAAGTGCCTGGTAACTGACTATAAGAGCTCGATTGTGAGTAGACAAGCCTTCTCGCTCCTCTTCCTCAATCCCCCTTACGATTGGACAGCCAAAAGAGACGAAACCGAAGCTTCAGAACGTCTCGAACGAACCTTTCTGCGCGACTGCGCCACCTACCTCTGTCCCGGAGGCGTCCTCGTTTACCTGATTCCACAGAAGCGTCTCGACGCCAGAATTGCGGCAATGCTCTCATACCGCTTCGAGAATGTGGAGGTTTTTCGTTTTCCCGAGAAAGAGTATGAGGCGTTTCAGCAGATCGTAGTGTTTGGAAAGGCCAAAAAGAAGCCGGAACATGACGCTCAATCCCTTGAATACCTCAAAAGCGTGGGACAATTCACGGTGACGGCGCCGTTCCTGCCGGAAACTCCATCGCGCATGTACCATGTTCCCGCCTCCCCCAATATAAAGCAATTTCTGTTCAGGACCAAGCACATCGATCCGGCCGAACTCGCCGAAGAAGTGATTAAGCACGGTTTGTTCGACCGTTTTACAGAACTCACTACCCCGCTCCTCATGACCGAAAGGATCAGGCCGATCATGCCGCTCCGTCATGGACACCTCGCCCAGGTGCTCGCGTGTGCCCTGATGAACGGCGTTGTCTGGAACAAAGAAGGACGTGATCCCTTGCTTGTCAAAGGAGTCACCAAAAAGGAAGTGACACAAACAATCGAGCGCGATGGAGATATAGAGAAAACCACCGAGACTGACCACATCAAGATCATGATCAACGCCTTCAACTCCGAGGGCCAACTTCTCACCATTAAATAAAGGAGGTGATGAGCAATATGGAACTTGTGCCCTTTAGCGGCTCAATCACCGCATACTGCAGCGGCCTCATCATTGAACCACATGACGAAGAACGAGCGGTCTTCTTAAGCGCGTGCGGATACCAAACCACGGTCAAGGCCATCATGGCCAGAGTACTTGAAGGAATGGGGGTCTCCATAAAAGTGGGAGGACAGGCTTATTACATTGAGCGAGCTCAGCGAGGTTATCGATACGAAATGAATCGGCTCCCCTCGGGCCTTGCGCACGCGATCATTTTTCCTCTCGAAGCCCTGCCGGGAACAATGAATGAAGAGACCAATGAGTTTTTCGTGTTCAGTGAACGGCGCCAAAACATCTTGGACCGTTTCTTTCGGCACCTGGACGCCCGGACCGAACTGCCGCTACATCCATCATGGAGCGGATGGCTGTTCCAGCGATTCAAAAACATAGGATGGGCTAAGGAGCTTCATACCATCATGGGACCGTTTAGGGGATTCCAGTGCTGGTTCAATACAGAAGAGCTCAAAGAACTCATCTCAAAAGCTATTCAGAGTAAAGATCCTAAGATTGTGGAGTGTCTGCGAAGAAAGGAAGTGAGGCCATGACGGAGGTGTTAACGCTACAAGATTTTCTTGATAATTACGGCGAAAACATGGCCGAGAAAGTAACGCAGGAGCTGAATGTCATTCATGAGCCGGGCAAACATGAGGAGCCGGAAATCGGTCGCATCTTGAGTGAGCTGAAGAAAAAGCCGTTCGCCTCGCAAGCGGAGATCATCAAGGCAACCACCAAGTCGCTTTTGAGTGGAAACAAGGCGGTGTACACGGTGTGTGAGTGCGGCACCGGCAAGACCCTGATGGCGATCAGTGTCGCCAAGGTCCTCAATATCGTGAAAGGAATCCGCCGTGTGCTGGTGTTGTGCCCTCCTCACCTCGTGCCCAAATGGATCAAGGAGATACGGGACAGCGTGCATGACGCAAAGGCGTACAACCTGAACGGTAAAGACGCGCTCAAGCGCCTGCAAGCAATGCGAAACGATGGTCATCCCCATTCACTGGAGTTTTGTGTAATCGGCAGGGAACGGGCCAAAACCAATTATCTGTGGAGACCGGCCGCCGTCAAACGAATGAAGCTTTTGTGCTGTCCGCGGTGTGGCCAGGAACTTCTGGATGAAGACGGCGTTCCCCTGTCGTTATTTGAGCGCAACACGCAGGGACGATACAGAAAACGCTACACCTGTTCAAACACCGTTCCTGAATGGAAACATGTTGAGGAAAAAGGGACCCATGAGTTGGTTAATCGCATCTGCGGTGAGCAACTCTGGCAGCCGGACACCACCAAAAGGCAGTTCATCAAATACATGCCCGCCCGATACATCAAGTCCCATCTGAAAGGACGCTTTGATTTGCTGGTTGCGGATGAGGCCCACCAGTTCAAGAACACGTCCGGCCAGGGCTACGCCTTCGGAGCGCTCGCTTCAGCCTGCAAATATGTCCTGTGCCTGACCGGAACGCTTGCTGGCGGCTACGCCTCAGATGTCTATCACCTGCTCTTCAGAACCCACCCCCAGCTTATGCTGGAAGATGGCGCGACGTGGGGTAATCCCAAAAAGTTCATCGAAAAATATGGTGTGCTGGAGAAGGTGACCACGGTTCGCGAAGAAGATGGCCTCACCACAAAAGCCAAAAAGCGGGTAGTGGTCAAGGAAAAACCGGGAATCAGCCCGCTTCTCTTGGGAAAGATGCTGCTTACCAACTCAGTTTTCCTACGCCTGGGCGACTGCATGGAACATTTGCAACCCTATGAAGAAGATATCGTTGAACTGGGCATGAGTGATGAAATGCGGGATCTGTATCGGGAGTTTGAGGGCACCATGAAGGACTCTCTTATCCAGGCTCTTGCCAGTGGCGATAATTCATTGCTCGGCGCGTACGTGAACAGCCTGCTTTCCTATCCGGATCGTATGTTTGAGGGCATCACCGTGCTTCACCCAAGGACCAAAGACATAGTGGCTGTTGGGCCGCGACTGGAGGAGATGACGCCGAAAGAGCAGGAACTGCTCTCCATCACGTGCTCCGAGCGCGCATTGGGAAGGAAAGTCCTGGTGTATATTCAGAACAGCGACACCACGGACATCAGCCCAAGACTCGTTAACATGCTCGAAGCCGAGCGCCTGAAGGTCAAGGTTTTAAAGAGCGGTAACACCGAGGGACGGTCAAAGATCATTGACAACTGGGTGAAAAAGGGAATCGACGTCCTCATCACAAACCCCAAAAAGGTTGAGGTCGGCCTGGATCTCCTGGACTTTCCCACCATTGTCTTTTATCAGACCGGCTACTCCACCTACACGCTTCGCCAGGCGAGCCGCAGGTCGTGGAGGATTCCCCAAAGGAGGCCGGTCAAAGTATACTTTTTGACCTATTCAGGCACCATGCA
>Ga0068712_1003744_pt1 | contig 13763 bp, 16 predicted proteins | sample MTBAKSrepl1MetaG_FD_62987 | JGI IMG/M metagenome (GOLD analysis project Ga0068712, IMG submission 62987) | Enrichment culture microbial communities from Arthur Kill intertidal strait, New Jersey, USA, that are MTBE-degrading - MTBE-AKS1... | ecosystem: Environmental > Aquatic > Marine >... | reverse complement strand
CCGCCGGCTGTAAAAGACAATTTCTATTTTAGGGTCTCTGATAAAAAGCCATTGCTGCAGGGCCTCATACGCATCCGCACTTAAACAGACGACCCGGCCGATATGATTTTTTTCGCCTTCATAGATCAGAAGCTTGCGATCGGTCATCTGCACAACTGCCACTTTCAGATCCAGCACCTCTCCGATCCGCAGGCCGGTTCGGAGCATTACCAGGATCAAGGCGCGGTCGCGGACATCATGAACGGCCGCCAGCAGTCTTTTTACGTCCACCGGATCCATCGCTCGGGGAAGGGCCTTGGGCAGTTTAATCTGGATCTTTCGCCTCAGGACCTTGGGGCAAATTACTTCGGCATCCAGCAGGTATTGAAAAAAACTGCGGATGCAAACCACACGAAGCCGGAGGCTTGCCGGCTTTAAGCCCCGATCCTGCTCATGCTCGATGAAGGCTTCCATGTCCTGTTTGTCGAGCAGATCGATTTGCCGTTTGTCTGATTGTTCCAGGAAACAGAGAAACGCTGTGACCGTTGCACAATAATTGGACAGGGTTTTAGACTTGCAGTTACGCTGATACTTCCGATATAGAAACCTTAAAAAATGTTCCTTTGCCGGAAACTGTTTACGCTCCACCCGCCGAAAGATCTGCTGAACTGACTGGTGCCGGCCGCCTGAAACGCTGTCATCCAAATTAGGACTTTTTGCATCTCCCGGCAAAGTGACGAGCAATGAAAACGGTGTGCCCGAGAGACCGGGGCATTCCAAATCTTGAAAATGATCCTTGAGACTTGGCGGATGAAAACCATAGTATTCGTTGGGGTTGAAAATATGAGGATCGCTTCGGGTCATATCTGCCTCCTTTCCATCTTTCTTAGAAATATCAGACAGATAATGAACCGATACCCATTATCGGTCAACCCTCATTCTCGTTACGTCTAGTGGCAAGGAGTGCTGTTGATATTAGGGAAATGTATATTTTAAATAAAGTGTAGGTTCAAAATGAGTTATACAGAACAAGATGCTCAATGGGATGCACTTTGGGACCAAATGTCCGAAGAGCTTTATCCCGACCATAAAGAACAGGCAATTGATGAATTTACTACTGAACGTTTGCAATCATTCTATTTGAAGAACCCAGACATTCTATCTCCTGGAATTCGGATGTTTATTGAGGCCAAAGAGTTACAAGAAAATCATCCATCAGCATCATATGTATTTGCGACATCAGCAATCGAACTTTTTTTAAAATCATCATTACTTAAGCCAGTCGTATATGGTCTCATTCATAACGAATCATTGTCAGAAATTATTGTTGAAACAGCGTCCAGTGCTCCTGGCTTTGAAAGGTACAAAAAATTGCTTTCTGGCTTGTTTTCAGAGCTCGTTGGGAAAGATATCACGAAAACAAAGAGTGTTGGATCGGAAACCTTTCTTTTGCAAGAAGCATCTAAGATTCAAAAGAAAAGAAATAAGATTATCCACCAAGGGATTTTTGTTGGCAACGACGACGCAAGATTTGCTGTTAATGTGGCATATGGAGTCTTGCATAGAATCATTAACCCCATGCTATTGGGTATAGGTTTGTGGATGGACGCAAAGGGAACAGTACTCCTGAGAAATGAAAGAAGAAGGCTGGAGCCGGACGCTAAGCCAGATCCTTATGCCAAATGAAAAAAATAATAAATAATCAAGATCCTACTCAATACGCTCATTCTAAAAATGAAAAAGCATATGATACTAAGGCATCACTTTATTGTGAAAAGTTCATTTTAATTTGGTGTATAGTAGGGTTAATTTATGCCGGCGTTTCATGGCGTATCTTTTGGTTACCCGGAATACTCATTATTTTTCCTGGTATTTTTGTAGCGAGTTTAGTTGCCGCTATCTTTTTTATCCCATACTGGTTGCTCAGACTGAAGGACTACAATGATTGGACAGAAAAAGGTCGCAAAAGAAATGTTCTTTTTGCGATTGCCTTGATACTTAGGTCTTTAGGTTTTTTTGCTTCTATTGCCGCTCCTATCTACTATGTGAAAATCCTTCGTAATTTCATGAATTGATTATGAGGACTCCGGCTATGAAAAGGCAATAGTGTGGCCCTTGAAATTTTTGGGATTATCGAATATAGTTTGCATAATTTGTTTCCGGTCCGTAGGGGATGAGATCCCTCAGGATTTTTAGAGATTCATCCACTAAATTTAATAGGGGATATCGCATGGAATATGAAATTAAAAATATTAAAATGGAAGACGAGTTTAAGGTTTGTCCAACGTGTGGGTACAAAGATGGTTTTCATTCTATGTTTAAAAAGGCGGGTGGTACCATCAAATGGTTTTTTATTTGTCCGTCCTGTCACGATGTTTTTGATATAGGCCTCACTGTTTAATTTATATTACACGAATGAAGTGGTAAGCCTGTTGCCTGCGTTGTTTATTGGCTTGATTCCTGATCTAAGGTCTTCCGTATCATTGATATTTTGAACATTATTGAATAAAGTCTGATATTATTCCGATTAATCGCACAAGTGTATTTGCTGGCAAGCATTGCGCGCCTGCATATATTTAATATATGATTCCAATTTTTGACTTTAATGTTTCAAAAATCGAAACAACTTTCTTATACGAATATTAGGTCAATAGGATTAGGAGATGGTCTCTGCTTTTAACTTGAATGCCATAGCGCATCAGATAAAGCTCTCACAGGACGAGGTCAGGCAGATTAAGCCGATCACCTCTCAACTCAACAACTTCGACGTCCCCAGTGCTTATGAGGTAGCCCACATAATTCATCAAACAAGGCTTGACGAGGGTGCAATTCCCATTGGCCGTAAAATCGGCTTCACCAATCCAGATATGTGGTCTCGATTCGGGGTTTGCGAGCCTATATGGGGCTATATCTATGACACCACCGTGGTTTCCTTGTTCGCCAACCGGGTGAAATGCAACATAATAAACTTTGCAGAGCCAAAGATCGAACCTGAGATCGTCTTTCACTTTCGATCATCGCCCCCGGCAGCTGGAGGTCTGCCTGAAATACTTGAGTGCGTTGACTGGGTCGCGCACGCTTTCGAGATTGTACAATCGCACTTTCCTGGCTGGAAATTTCAGGCAGCAGATACAGTCGCAGATTGTGCATTGCATGGAACACTTTTAGTAGGCGAACCCCAAGAAGTCGAAAAATTAGGACCAGATCTTATATCATCGCTTGAAACGTTTTCGATCACTCTGTCTTGTGGCAGCAAGATTTGCGAGGTGGGTAGAGGGGCCAATGTGCTTGGCAGTCCATTGGCTGCCATCAAGCATCTGCTTGACGTCCTCGCAAAGCAGCCACAATTTATGCCTCTGCAGGCTAACGAGATAGTAACCACGGGTACCATCACAACTGCGCTCTCTATTAAGGCGGGCGAAACTTGGCGAACCAAACTGGAAGGAATCGCGCTTCCTGGTCTTTCCGTAGAGTTCATAGTGTGAGAACATAAATGGATGCATACTAACCCCATTAAGATACAGCCGAGTTCGATAGTTGTATTCTAAAAATTGTGGATTAGCGGAATCATTCTTGAAGATTTCAGCCGATTTGCACTAATGTAACATTTGGCAAGGAGTGTTCGCATCGAAATGGTCGAATCAAATAGGGTTCGGACTGCAATTTGCTAATGCATAATACGTTATCTTTGTCGCAACTACTTGTACTAAAATTTAAGTGCCCCCAATTGTATGATGTGTTTATGAAAAAACAGTATTGCAAACATTGGGGTTTTACACAATATCAGATAGATGCAAAACGATTTCCAGTTAAGAGCAATACTGATATGACTGGCAAGGAGTTTCCAATCTGTCGTTAGGAGGACTTCTTTTGATGGATAGTAAAAAAAACAGAAGAGATGAACCTCACATTAAGTTTTATGTTCATGATGAGAAATATATAACTTTTAATTGCAGCAAATGTGGTCACACGAAGCAAGTCGATATTTCTAAATTTGAAAAAATATCTCATAAAATGAAAATCAAATGTAAATGTTCGGCAATCTTTAAATGTTCAATTGAATTTCGGAAAAGTTATCGTAAAAATGTCAATCTCAATGGCAGATGTCATGATTTAAAAGCCAAGACTATATTACCTATAAAAATAAACGACATTTCAATAGGCGGAATTAAAATTACCTGTTTAATGAAACCTAACATTACGATAGGTGACATGGTCGAAACGAGTTTTCAACTTGATGATGCCAACAGGACCGAGATCAAGCCTACCGGTGAGGTAAGATGGGTTCAAAATTATAGCGCAGGCTTGAAATTTCAGGAATTACGTGGTTTTCAGAAAGATTTAGCATTTTATTTAATGAGATAATTCCTTGCTTTTTTTGTTCATAAAAGCCCTCAACGGTAAAAGAAGCAGCTATTGAAAGACAATAGTGGACAGATTAAAATCAAATGGGGATTAAAGATGGATACCAAGAACGCTTTCACTGAAAGAAGAAAAGATAGAAGATTTAAACTCAAGAATCCAGGATATGCGATTATGTATTATTCTCCAACGAAAATAGGACATATTATTGACATTAGCGAAAGCGGATTGGCCGTTTCGTATGTTAAAACAGGACAGCCTTCTGAAAAATTAAATGAAATAGATATTTTTAGATCAGATTTTCGGTGTTATATTGAAAACCTAAAGGCTAAAACCATTTCAGATTTAAAAATAAATGACCCCACATATATGGGATCAAAGGAAACGCGGCGATGTGGGATTCATTTTAAAGACCTATCAAGCCAACAAATTTCTCAACTAAATAATTTTATACAAAATTATGCTTCATCCGAAGAGAATTAAAAGAATTGAAGCTGTCCCTTTTTCTTGTTAAATTCGACTATTGAAAAGCAATGGTGCAGAGCCTGAAATTTTAGACACTGGCTTAAATATTCTTGTAATTTCGGACAAAAATGCACTACTGTCGGGACTGGCAAGAAGTCCCCGCTGGTCTTCCTTTCAATCAGGAGATATGGAATTGGAGAAAACGCCATCTCGGGATCATTTTCCTGTAAATTGTTTAGAATGCGTCAAATCAACCAAGCCATTCATTCATGGCAAGTGCAGCTTTTGCTGGGATATGAATTTTCAAGAAGAAATTCTCTGTGATCTAAACCGGTCAACACAGAACCCAACCTTTTTTGAATGCCATGCTTTTCAGCCGTTGCTGAAACTGATCCCATCATCTGGACAGGAAAATCGGTCAGATCACAAAGTCGAGTCTGCGGAGACCGCGTTAGACAAGCTGGTTAATTCCGACAAGGTAAAGTATCACCGGGCGTTGGCTCTGCAAAAACTGGCCAGTAACCCTGACGATGTGATACTTGAGATCAAATACCATTTTGCCTGGAACGTGATCGGCAGAAGACCAGTCTTTGCGTCACCAGGACCTATGATTGATTTTATTAGCAATACAATCACGACTTGTAGCAAGGCGGTGGGTGGTATTGCCGGTTTGCTGTGGTTAGCGCCAGACCATATACATTTATACGTTGATTCGGATGGGGAAGTATCTCCGGATAATATGGCTCAAGAACTGAAAAAGTTATCAGAAGCACCGATTATTGATCGGTTTTCAAACCTTATTGCAGCTCCAAGGCTGTGGGACGAAGCTTACTTCATTGAAACATTAGGCTGAAACAGAAAATACATAGAGTAATTGCATTACGTGGCGCCTTTCACAAAAGCTTATGCTAAAACCGCACTCGTGAAACCGTCATTAGTCAAGGAGAGACATGAAAGAGACAGCAACGGTAAAGATATTTTTGGCGGAAGGTGATCCGGCCTCCGTTCGAACAGCGGAAATATCGAATTGGACAGGCAAAGCCGTGGCAGGACCACGGTCACAGATAGATCTGATCCTCCAACGAGAGGAAGCGAAGAAGCCTGGGATCTACTTTCTGACCGGAATAAACGCCGAAACGGGGAAACCGAGGGTTTACGTTGGTGAGGCCGAAATCGTCGGATCAAGGCTGAAGGGGCATCTCGATCGGGATTTTTGGAAGACCGTCATCTTCTTCGTCAGCAAGGACGAAAATCTCACCAAGGCCCACATCAAATACCTTGAGGGCAAGCTTATCGAGATGACGAAGGCGGCAGACCGATTTGAATTGGAAAACACGAACGCAAGCGGCTCCCACCTTCCTGAGTCCGATACGGCAGACATGAATGTGTTCTTGGCAAAGGTTGAGCAACTTTTGCCAGTCCTCGGACAGGATTTTCTCAAGCCCATCGTCAAGCTTTCCGTGCCGGTTAAAACCTCTGAACTCTTGATTTGCACCATCAAGAAGGTAAAGGCAATTGGTCGGCCAACAGAGAACGGTTTTCTCGTTCTCAAAGGATCAGAGGCTGTTCTTGAAGAGCGGCCTTCGGTCAAGAAATATCCGTATCCATCGATTGTACGCTCTCAACTCCTCTCCGAAGACACTCTCACCAAAGAAAAAGATAGGCTTGTTTTCGCAAAAGACCATGAGTTCTCAAGTCCCAGCGCCGCCGCCTCGGTCATCCATGGCGGCCACGCAAACGGACTCATCGCATGGAAGAACGAAAAGGGAGTCACTCTAAAAGAACTGGAACAGAAAAAAATGGCCAACAATGCCATGGCCAGCGACGAAGAATAGCGTACCGCTTCGCTCTGCGTTGTCCCTCGCGCGTAATGCCTGGTGTTATAGTAGATAGCGGCTATCAGTGCTCGTTTATGATGATATCTGGTGAAACTATTCAGGGCTGAATGATCTGGAGCCAGCTAAATGGATAGACTTAAAAGGCTTGCCGCATTATTACTTTTAATTGTAGTTATATCGTTTTGTGTCAGCGTGGTGGTTTTCAGCTGGATGCGCAAGGATGCGATTGATAAGATGCTGGCGTTTCAGGAGGCGATGGTAATCCAAAGCCTGTCTGCAAGCTCTGAGGCGGTGCATAATTTGACACGCGCGAGGTTGCAGAAAACTGAGGAAATCTTATACAAATCCCTGGGCGTCAATATGGCCTTTCTGAAGCTGATTTATGATAAACGCGGCCGGTTGCCGGACCAGGCCGTTTCCTCCATCATCGTGGTGGTATCCGAGTATCAAAAAGCATCCGAGCTTTCCCGAGAAAAACGCCTAAGCCATGTGTTCGGCAAAGATGTACTGGATTTCATGCACCGGGTTGAAAAGGCAGGAAATGGAAAAGCATACTGAACCAGAAACATCAGGTCAAACGAGCTTTGAGGATAGACTCAGATATATCCGGGGCAATCTCAACCAGACGGAATTTTCCAACCTGATAGGCGTGCACCGGAACACGGTCAGCGGGTGGGAGACCGGGACACTGATGCTTAGCTGCGAAAACCTGGTCAATTTCAGGGAGCTTTTAAACGTGAATCTCAACTGGCTGTTTTCAGGAAAGGACGTGCTGTTTTTGGATGATCTGGAGTTGGCAACGGATCAGGAGGCCGAAGGTGATAGGCCAATTTCCCGGGTGGTAGTGATACATCGGGGCGGGAAGTAAGAGTTGAAGACTGTAAAATAAAGAATATATTCAAACGTCGTCCAGCTTCATAAAGACTGTGGCAAGCTAGATCTCGGTTGTGATAATCTTAATTTGTTCGCACATGCCTAACCGGACCGGCAAGGCTGTCAAAAGCCTCTTTGGATGAACTTTAGGGGAAATTCATGGGTATGTTATATAGAGACAATATAGTTATTATATTTATTTTTCGGTGACACTCACAAATGAAATTGTACGATCTGGGTTTTAATAAATGGTTTGAAGCGTATGCCGCTGAGCTCTTCCAGGAGGACTGTGGCATTGCCCGCGTATCGGCCGTTGATCGAGGCTCATACCTGATAAGAAACGAATCGGGAGAAGTCCCGGCCGCGCTCACAGGGAAGCTTTTCTTCCAGTTTGAAAGTCCTGTCGACCTGCCGTGTGTCGGAGATTGGGTGTCGGCACAATACTACGATAACGACACGGCAGCCGTCATCCACGGGGTATTTCCGCGAAAGACGTTTTTGCGGCGCAAGACCGCGGGTGCAAACGTCGATTTCCAGATGATTGCAGCCAACATAGATGTCGCCTTCATTGTTCAGTCATGCCTTTTTGATTTTAACCCCAATCGTTTGGATCGGTATCTGGTCATGGCGGCGGATGGCGGCGTTGAACCGATAGTCATGCTCACGAAGACGGACTTGATCCACCAGGACGAGCTGAAGCAGAAGGTTGCGATCGCCAACTCGGCCAATAAAACCAGGGTACTCACCGTCAGCAGCCTTACGGGCAGCGGGTTTGACGATTTCCAGCAGACACTCTGTCCGGGAAGGACGTATTGCTTCCTTGGTTCATCGGGTGTCGGGAAGACGACTCTCATCAACCGCCTTATAGGCCGGGAGGCATTCGCCACAAAGCCAGTCAGCGATACGGGAGAAGGCGCCCACACGACTTCGCGCCGGCAGCTTATCGTTCTCAGCCAGGGTGCGATGCTGATCGATACGCCCGGCATGCGGGAGATTGGCCTTATCGGTGCTGACGACGGGGTGAATGCAGGTTTCGAAGACCTTGTCAGGCTATCCGCAAAATGCCGTTATGCGGATTGCAGCCACGAACACGAGCCAGGCTGTGCCGTCCGAGCCGCGGTCGAACGTGGTGAATTGAGTGAAGATCGACATTCCAACTATCTCAAGCTCAGGAAAGAGTCAGAGTACTACGAGATGTCATATTTGGACAAACGAAAAAAGGATAAGGCGTTCGGGCGATTCATTAAATCGTTCAAGAAGCAAATGAAAGACTGAGATACAATTACCGAACAAGCTAATTCGGCCGATAGCATATGGCCGCGGCTGATATGCGCTACCGCACTTAACGGCTATAAAACGACAGTATTCCAATTGAAGCGCAAAACTGTCAGGTCTGGCAAGTGCTGCCCATTGATATTCTCAATTTAATCAACCTTTGATTCTATTTTTGTGGGCATAAAGCTAAATAACAGTATCTCTGGACAATAACGATGTTTAAGCGGTGTGGTTTTTTAGTACTAACCCTATTATTAACGACCGGATGTGCAATCGATTATATCTCGCCCAAGGATCCAGAGATATTCATTCCGGACAGGTCAGCGGAGGTCGTGGTGGGCCTTACGGAACGTGCGGCCGTTCGGGGCGTGTTGGGGGCACCACAGCTTTCCAGTGCTTACTGGGGTTTCGACCTATTTCGTATAAATACCGAGCAGACCAATGTATTAGTTGCGTTAACGCCTTGGCCAATCCCTTTCGCCCGCGAAAAAGACCAACTTCATCGATACACGCTGGTTACCTATGATGCCAAAGGTCTCACCAGCGCAATAGCCACCGGAATCTTCCGCCGACCAACTCGATGGCGCAATGTATCTCCGATAAGGTCCGATTATCCCTCACTGCACCTACGCACGGGAGAACTGATGTTCTTCCTTGACCCCGAAGGAGCCAGGGATGTGAATATACTCGCGGCACCCAATAGTCGAGACATGTATCTTCAACATGCCAAAGATTCTCCCGACTGCGTGGCGGTTCTCGGATGCGGTGATCGTGGCTGTGGCGACCAATTGTCCGTGGATGCTGGTCCGATCCGCAGACTTCCAATGCGTATCGCACACGCATATTGGTTCAAGGAGGGCGAACGAGACTCCTGGTTGAAGGGTATGGAATCGTCTATCAGTGATGCGTCAACACCCTGGTTTGAGGCACTAGTGGCTTTAAAGCTCACTGCAGGCAAGCACCTCATTGAGATCTCCGCCAAGCATCTTGGGGGGGCACATTCTTTTAGTTTCACATGCTGTTCTGGTAAGGTGATTTATATGATTGTCAGTGCATCCGACAACGAGAGTTTCTTGAACCGGGTGCTCGCAAATTGGCAAATCGAACAAACAGATAATATGCCGGAAAGCTTCGCACGTCGTCCGCTAGTTCTGCTGGATGATGGAAAATGGTATGTCGATGCCGAGCCATTAGAGTAACTGATTTCGCGTTAAGGCATCACAAAGCCAAGGCCACTGAAATCACATTATCATAGACTATGGTGAGAGTTTCTCCTTTGCCGCGTAGAGTGGCAATGGACCAGCAATAGCGCGATCTTCAAAATCTTAAACACTTGTTTAAATATTCTTGTAATTTCAAGAAAAAATGCACTATTGTCATCCTGGCAAGTATTTCTCGTTTGGAGGCTGCTTGCACATATGGTTAAATGAAAATTCTTTTTTTGACCTTGCTAAGTGATTTAGATCTATATTGTTTTCAATCTAGATGCTTAAAGCTGAGGACTATATGTATTCGAATTTAAAATTTCATAAAAGGTTATTCCCCTTAATTTCTGTTGTGTCTTTCACCATTCTCGTTTTAATGCCTATTTCATTAAAAGCAGAAAGTAGCTGGTGGGAGAAAGCTGCAAAAATTATAGAACCATTTACTGAAGGGAAAGGAAAAAATGAACTCACCGTTGGTGAAATCAACCAAGCATTCAAAGAAGCGCTTCACATGGGGACTGAAAATGTAGTTGGTCAACTTGGCAGTATCAATGGGTTCAACGCGGATCCTCATATCCACATACCATTGCCAGATGAGCTCAATAACGCAAAAAACATGCTATCTAAAATTGGCATGTCACATCTACTTGAAGATCTCGAATTAAAACTGAATCGTGCGGCGGAATCTGCCACACCAAAAGCCAAGGCGCTTTTTGGGGATGCAATCACAGAAATGTCATTTGAAGACGTTAAGGCTATTTATAAGGGTCCTGAAAATGGCGCAACAAAATATTTTCAAAACAAAATGTCTAAACCTTTAGCAAGGGAATTCCGCCCAATTGTTGAAGACAGTTTGTCACAGGTTGGGGCAATTCAGTCTTATGATAAGGCTATCGGCCAATACCGATCTTTACCTTTTGTTCCAAATGTAAAAGCTGATTTAACAAGTTATGTTATAGAAAAGGGTTTAGAAGGGATTTTTTATTATATCGCCAAAGAAGAAGCTGCTATTCGTCAAGACCCTGCTAAGCAAACCACTGCTTTGCTAAAACGTGTATTTGGCACAAAGTAATAACGAATCGCTGGTAATGAAATTTTAGACGCTGTCAGGTCTATGCTTGAAAATATACTCTGGGCCGCACTATTGTCGGGGTTGGCAAGTTGTCCTTGCTTTTTTAAAATTCTCCTACATGTCTTTTATTGAATCCATTTTATCTGATTTGCATTAATTGTTTTTCTGTATTTTGACTCGGAACTGTTTTTACGCAGAATAGAATGAAAATGTTTAACCAATTATCTCCTCATCCCATTGACATGTTCTCCTGCCAACGGAATAACCACCCATCATGACAGGGAAAAAGAGAATTATGAGGAACGCCGAATTTCATGCTCAAAAGAAACGAAAAAAAGTCTTCGAAACCTTCTCCTCACTGCGCAATATCGACTATCGCTATCTCTGGATAGGCATTCTGTTCGATATGAGCGGACAGTGGATACAACAGGTAACGCTTGGTTGGTTGGTATGGGAGCTGTCTGGTTCAGCTATGATGGTGGGAATCACCTCAGGGTTACGTTCTTTGCCGTTTTTATTCATGGGGCCTCTCGGTGGAGTAGTCGCCGATCGGATGGATCGACGCCACCTTTTAATGATCGTTCAGATTGTCATGGCGGCTGTAGCCGTGCTATTTGCTGTTGTGGTAGCACTGGACTGGGTGCGTATATGGCACGCGATGCTGTTCAGCTTTGTAATGGGTTGCGGTTTCTCGATGAACATGCCGGTCCGCCAGGCGCTTATCGCCAACACCGTCCCGCGCGAAGAACTGGCTAATGCCGTTGCCCTCAGCGCCATGGCCGGCAACACCAGCCGTGTCATTGGGCCTGCGCTGGGTGGAGTGCTGATCGTGGTACTTGGTGCGGCAGGCAACTTCTTATTACAGGCGGGTCTGTTTCTGGGCATGGTAGTGACCGTCATCCCGATGAAAACCCCATTCCAGGACGCTAAGTTTATAATGAAAACATCGGCCCTCCGCAGCCTGAAAGAGGGTATCAAATACGTCTGGACCGACAAAACCTTATTCGGTCTGATGATCCTCAGCTTCATCCCTTCCCTCTTTGTTATATCGATCCTGCATATACTGCCGGTTTTTACCGATGTCGTTCTTCACGCAAAAGCCAACATCTATGGCTATCTGATGACATCCTTCGGCGTTGGTGGTCTTCTGGCAACCCTGACGCTGGCTACATTCGGAAGCATTATTCGCAGCGGATTGCTGGGTATTATTGCTCTAACGTGTGCCACATTTTTGGTTATTCCGTTATCCCTATCCAGTGTGCCACGGATTGCTTATCTCATGCTTTCATTTATCGGTTTTTCGATTATGATGTTCCGAGTCAACAACAATACCCTCGTGCAGATGTTGTCCCCCGACCATTTGCGCGGCCGAGTCATGTCAATCTACCATATTGACCTAGCCTTGACACCAATTGCAAGCTCCATACTGGGGGTAATTGCGGATGTGTTCTCTACACCGGCAGCCATGTCGACATCAGGCATCGTCGGGATGGTATCAATAATCCTGGTCATGATCTTTGTTAAGGAGATACGGGACTTGCGTAACGTGCATATGTAAGGGTACATGTGGTCTGCACGCTCGCGACATCCGTTTCCAAATATACGGTGATTACCCTGGAAATATGTCTTGTGAAACCTATTCATTTCATTAAGATGGCAGGTTTTACGTGTGAGAGAAAATCACTATGCATGAAAACGCATTTTAGAGCACTCCGGCTATCAGTTCTTGCCTACAAACATTTTTTTCACCATGAAACTATCATTACAGTTTTACAGCATTATCTCCTAATTGATTTAACAAACTCATCGACCGCGCTGTCCAAATCTTTCATTGACTTTACCTTGTTGCCCGATTCCGTAATATGCCCCAAAAAATCAATATCCCCTTTTCAGTAACTTTTCGTTTATACTCAGATTTGTTCCAGCACTGTTCGACCAGATCATCGGCATAAATCTTTATAAGCGCATTATGCCTATCACGCGGTTCTTTCGCTATCGATTCCCATGTCATACCCATTTCAATAATATCCTTTTAATTTATTGACCTTCCGGCCTTTTCATCTTTATAACAAAACGATCCGGAAAATGGTGCTCTTTGGGGAATTTGATCTCTCCATCTGAACCCATTTTCTGTGACTGGTCGATAAGTTGCCTGTAATCCAGAATCATGTTGCCTACCGACTTGCCGTCATCGGCGGATAAAACAAATTTTGCCGTTTTGTTTGACGGGCTGACGTTTACCAGACGCATAAAAAATTCTATCGGTCTATTATCCTTTACCTTTACCGGCATCGTTTCGCTCGTCTACGGTGATTCTACGACGTCTGGCATCTTGTTTTGACGGGATTTAGGCATAAGAAAAGCCAGCTATTTATTATTGATAGCTGGCTTTTATTGTGTCTGGAATTGAAGCTAAAAATGATCGTTAATTAGTTTAATATAGTTTGAAACGCCGCCCCATATGGTGCATAGCCTCCGATGAGCATTCAAAACATACGTCAGATCGCGGCGGCTATCGCTTTCCGATCATCCGATTTGCAGTTCTCCATACGCTTCTGAAGTCCTCGAAGACGTTTAGGCTGCGATCACGCAAGGTCGAAGCGGTCAAGGTTCATCACCTTGTTCCAGGCCGCCACGAAGTCATCGACAAACTTCTTGTGCGCGTCCGAACTGCCATAGACTTCAGCTATGGCG
>Ga0068712_1003740_pt1 | contig 13774 bp, 12 predicted proteins | sample MTBAKSrepl1MetaG_FD_62987 | JGI IMG/M metagenome (GOLD analysis project Ga0068712, IMG submission 62987) | Enrichment culture microbial communities from Arthur Kill intertidal strait, New Jersey, USA, that are MTBE-degrading - MTBE-AKS1... | ecosystem: Environmental > Aquatic > Marine >... | reverse complement strand
TGACATCATAAAACGCCAGTTGCGGGATGATGAGACCGGTCTTTTTGGGTGAGTCCGGAATAAAGACTGCATCGAAATCGACAATGGCCGGGCGTTCTTCCTCGACCGGACGCTTCTTGAGGGACGACGCTTCCGGGCTTGCGGGGACAGCTTCTCGAGTCAATTTTTCTGCTATCAGATCGATTTGCCTTTCAAGATCAGCGGGTACGTCATAGTAGCGACCGATGAGCTTTTTAATGGGATCGGCAAAATCGGCCTGGTCCGGACGATAGGCTTCAACACCCATCACGACGCCGTTATGAGCGATTACTTCATCCCAGAATAAATTCATAAAGGTTTTCCCGTAGGGTTCATCCGGATAAAGGATTGCAAACCGGCTCAGGCCAAGCTCTTGAACGACAAAAGACACCAGGGCCTGGACCTGCATCCCGGGGGTGAAAAAGTTTCTGAAGACAAAATCGCCGATATCGGGAATATAATCCTTCTGGGTCAGGGTGATAATGGGTATTCCTTTGTCTTGAGCTTCCAGCGCCGCCGGTTCGATAATCGTAAGGGGGCCGATTATCGCCGCAACATTTTCTTCGGCAAGTTCGTACACCGCCCGCACGGCCATGTCCGGATCAGAACCGGTATCTTTGATGATCAGCCGGATATCGGAGTTCCGCGTTTGGCGGGAATATTGAACCAGGGCAAACTGAATGGCGGAAAGCGCCCGCCGGCCATAAAGTTTATAGGGGCCGCTGAGCGGCAGCAAACAGCCGATGGCATGGCGGTTAAATTCATAATTTTTGATCATTTCATCCAGCTTGATTTGGGCCTGGGTGCGATATTCATGTTCCGGGTAATTGTCTATAAATGCCGAAAATACGGCGATGGCAGCGTCGAAATTTTCCTCTGCGATCTTATTCAGGCCCAGCTGGTACATCAGGTAGCCGGCCGGCAGTTTGCCGGCCAGGCGGCCGAGCAGGCTCAGAATGCCGGGGGTGTCCAGCTGCTCGATTGCAGCTTTGATAAGCGCAAGAAATTGCTCTTTTTCAGATGGCTCCGATAAATGGTAAGCCATGGTGTAGAAACTGACCGCATCCATCGGCGCATGAACGGCCATGTAGGAATCGCCCACCCGCCGACTGATTTCCACCGTCTGCTTCGGCGTCAGTGTTTCCAATTTAACACCGGCAGCCTGTTCGATGGCTTCTCGGTATTTGCCCTCATAATAATAGGCAAATATCAGTTCAATTCCGGCAGCGGTCGCAAGGGGGCTTTGAGGGTGCTCGTCTATCAGGCGCTGATAGGTCATGCGGGCCTTTTCATATGCTTCCATAGCCATATAGATGCCCGCGGTTTGCATCAGGGCTTTGTCTGCGAAAGGTCCGGAGGGAAATTTGGAAAGATATTCAGTGTAGGCATCCAGTGCATTCGGATACCACTTTTCGCTAAAAAGCCTTTCGGCGTTTTCAAATAACGCGTTTCCGGTTTCTACCGGCGGTGCCGCCGGCGGCCGGGCCGGAGAGGACGGCGCAGGACCCGGCGTCGGTACCGGTGGGGGCAAATCCGGTTTGGGGGCGCAGGCGACCAGCCACAAAAAAACGATCAGGGCGAAGCCGCAGCCGCGCCTGAATCTACGACCGGACATCAACAGTATGGGCGTCATAACAATATTCAGCACGGTATGATTATTCTCAATGCCTGTTATTTTTTTGAAGAAAAACAAAAAAATATTATCAACAATCGAATATATATAGCAAAAAAATCGGGTTCAATCTATACCAGATTTTCAGTTTGTTAAACAATTGTTGCCGCCGGCTGTGTTGGCCGCCCTCTTTTTTTTCTTGACAGAGGAAGCCATGGCGGGTTAGTTGTTTTCCTGGTCTTACTTGTCTGACCAATTATTAAAAAAATTGTGATTATAATAAGTTAGAATAAGAATAAAGGAGGAAAAAAAGATGAAACTATGCTTCAATGCCGGGCCGCAACCCCTTGAGGAATACTTTCCGTTTGCCCATGAGAACGGGTTCCCCTGGATGGAACTGAGCTGCAACAATCCCAACAACTTTCTGGATAAGTTTACGCCCCGGCGTATCGCCAACCTTAAAAAATTACGTGATAAGTACGGGCTGCGCTATGGGCTGCATTCGGCGTCGTTTGTAAATTCCGGAGAAATTGAGCCGACCGTCCGAAAGGCCGTTGAGCGTCACCTGCTCGACTACATGGATCTGGCCCATCAGCTTGAGGCCGAATATATCGTTCTGCATTTCGGCTACCACTTCAGTCTGTTTCCCGATGAAGTTTTCCGTTGCCTTAAAATGACCTATACGCCGGTGGTGGAGCTGGCGGAAAAATATCAGCTTCCCATCGGCATTGAGAACATGAATAAGGTGCACGAAGACAGCGAGATTGTTTATCTGGGTGTACATATCGAGGAATTTCAGCGAATGTTCGAGGCCCTGCCGTCCAGATATTTCGGTCTGACGCTGGATGTCGCTCATGCCAGTCTGCTGCCGGGCGGGCCGGAATCCTTTATCAAGGCGTTTCCGGATAAAATTATCAGTACGCATATCAGCGACAACGACATGGTGCTGGACCGCCACCTGCCGGTGGGCGCCGGGAAGATCGATTTTAAAAAAGCCTTTGAGCTGTTGATCGGAATCAACTTTAAAGGAACGCTGAACATCGAATTGCCGAAGAGTAATGAAGATCGCCTGCTTAGCAAAAAACGTCTGGAACCGATCTTAAAAGAATTGGGTGTGATGTAAAACCGGCACACGGAAATTGTATTTGAAAGCGAAGCGGATTCTTTGTCCGAAAGTCGGAATGCCGGATTCCTTTTTGCTTGACAGACTGCCTGTTTATCCCATAATCTGTAACCGTTTTTAAAATAAAGACCCGTTTCAGCACATACAAATGACACCGGTTGAATGACCGGCCCTGCAGCGTTGACATGCATCGAAACATAGAAGGAGGTTTTGCGATGACCGTAACTCAAGCAGTTGATCTCAAAGAATTTGAAAAAGCGTTGCGGACGGGTCGTCCCCCAAACGTGGTGAGTCTGTTTCCGAATTCAAGAGCCCTTATAGTCAGCGGAAAAGTGATTGACCGGGCACTGATGGCGAAAGGCAAAGCCGTTACGATGGCGGCTAACGGGCGCAATTATTTTGTGATACGCGGGGCGCTGCTGGCCGCCCAAAAGGCCAACGCCGCCATTATAATTGAAATCGCCCGGTCCGAGGGTGGGGCCAAGGCCTATTGCGCCATTAATTTCTGGAACATGGCCCGGACGGTGGATGCCTTGTGCAATGAATTAGGAATTACCATCCCGGTGGCGATTCATGCGGATCATTACGGCATTAAAAGCGAGGGGGATATTGAGGTTGCAAAGATTGAAATTCCCACCCTGTTTGAAGCCGGCATCACCTCCATCGCCATCGACGCCTCGCATATGCCGGACGATAAAAACCTGCTGGCCAATATCGCTTTAAATCCGGTGGTGCCCGCCTGGGCCGGCTTGGAAACCGAAGTGGGAGAAATCAAGGGGAAAGAAGGGCTTTCAACCGTTTCCGAAGCACGCTTTCTGATTCAAGGGCTCAATGCCCACAACATTTTTCCGGACTGGATTGCACTGAACAACGGGACTACTCACGGCATCGAGGCCAGCGATCAGGGTATCCAGGTCGATCTGACGGCCGAGATTCATACCGCCATCGCAAAGTATAAGGTTTCCGGCGCTCAGCACGGCACCTCCGGCAACAGTTCCGAGCGGTTGCGTGAAATCGCCGCCAAGACCCGGACGACCAAGGCCAATGTGGCTACGGCGCTGCAGATGATTTCGTGGGGACTGGAGGTCAACGATTACGGCAATGCCATTATGGACGGCGACGGTAACTTTATCAAATTGAAAGAGCAGGGCATGACGGAGTCCATGTGGTCTGAAATAGTGGCCCAGGCGCAGTCAAAAGGTCTCAAAAAAGGCGACTACAAGAATCTGAATATTGTTTTTGAAAACAAGCTGCTGGGCCAGCCCAAAAACGTCAGAGACCGAATGACCCAGCGGGTGGCGGACTTCGTTTATCACATGCTTGTCAAGGTGCTGAATGCGGGCGACACCGCACCGCTGGCGCTGGAGGCAATCCTTCAGGCCGGGTCTTATGATGTGGGGCCGAAAGTTGGCCGCATTGAAAATTCGGTTGACTGGACACCCGCAAAGATTACCGAGCGGGCTGCTGCCATAAACAGCGACAAGGGGCCGAAAGGCAACTTTGACGATTAGTTTTTTGGAATTATAAAACAGAGAGAACGCACTTTTGAGGATACCCGCCTATCAAATCTATAACGTACTTCAGCAATATACCGATCAGTTGACCGGCGGCGGCAATGGAGATAAAAGTGACCCCGGCCGGGCAGCGCCGGTGGACAGGGCCGGATTTTTTGTCGCCGGCAAGCGCCGGGAAATAATTGAAACGATTACCGGAACAATCAAAGAAAATGTCAGCCGCGTAAAATCAGGCGACCGTCAGGAACCGGAAAATAATCCTCCGTCTTCGGCCGACGTGCAGGTACGCCCGGTCGTTAAGAACGGTGAGTTTACCCCGTTTATCTACCACGTGATTGGCAGGGATAACCGCAAGATTAAACGGACCATTTCGGTTACCAGGTTTTACGAACCTTGATGGCGCGGGAATCCAGAAATTTTTTAATTTCCGAAATGCTGTAGGTGCCGTAGTGGACCATTGATGCGATCAGGGCTGCATCTGCTTTGCCGGTTGTCAGGACATCGCTCAGATGTTCTGGTTTTCCGGCACCGCCGGAAGCAATCACCGGTATATCGACGTTTTCCGAAATAAGGGCCGTCAAGGTCAGTTCATATCCGTCTGTAGTTCCATCGGCATCAATGGAATTGAGGCAGATTTCACCGGCCCCGAGATCTTGCGCTTTAATGGCCCACTGCAGAGCATCGATGCCGATAAAGGTCCTGCCGCCGTTGATAACAATCTCATAGCCGGAAGGGATCTTTCTGCTTTTTCCTACCCGCTTTACATCCATTCCCAGGACCACGCACTGATTGCCAAAGGCTTTGGCGCCTTGGGAGATGATATCCGGATTTCTGACCGCAGCAGAATTGACGCTGATTTTTTCAGCCCCGGCCAGCAGGACTGTGCGCATATCCGCGACCGTTCGGATTCCGCCGCCCACTGAAAATGGGATAAAAATGGTTTCGGCCACGCGCCGGACAACGTCAATCATGATCCCTCTTTTTTGATAGGAGGCGGTGATGTCATAAAAGACGATTTCATCTGCGCCGGCTTCATAGTAAAAACGTGCCATTTCAACGGGGTCGCCGATTTCCACGTTGTTTTTAAACTTGACGCCCTTGGTGGTTTTGCCTTCATGAACATCCAGGCAGGGGATGATGCGTTTGCTTAGCATAATGGTTTCCATCGGCAAAAATTTTTCAAAATATCCAGTCCGGGCCTGCCGCTCTTTTCCGGGTGAAACTGGGTCGCCACCAGATTTTTCAATCCGATGACCGATGCAAAGGAAATGCCATAATGAGTGGTTGCAACAATGTCGTCCGGATCGGACGGGTCCGGATAATAGCTGTGGACAAAATAAAATTCAGCGGCAGGGTCGACCCCTTCCAGCAGGGGGTGAGGGTTTCGGACATGGATGCGGTTCCACCCCATGTGCGGTATTTTTAAACATCCGCCCCTTTCGGATTGAATGTTTGGGGGAAAGGCTCGCACTGATCCGTCGATCAGTCCAAGGCAGGCAACCCGGTTCTCTTCGCTGTGCCCCATAATAATTTGCGTACCCAGGCAAATTCCCAGAATCGGTTTGCCTTTGCGAAATTCGGACGCGATGATTTTATCAAGCCCCATACGTTTCAAGCTTTGCATGGCCGAACCGGCTGCGCCGACTCCCGGGAAAATAATTCGCTCCGAGCGTTCAATTTCGGCGCTGTTGCTGGTGACGCTACAGGTAAAGCCCATGTAAGTAACCGCCCGGGCGACACTGGTCAGATTTCCGGCGTCATAATCGATGATTGCGATCATAAGGGGACGTTCCTAAAATCAAAAATGCTGAAACTGCCAATAATTAAAATACAGGAATCCCTTATTCCAGGATTCCATCACGCCTCCCGGTGCAATTCTCCGGCCTGCTCTTTCGCCCGTTCCCAAAACCGGTCCATTTCTTCCGGGGAAAGGGACGCCATTTTTTTGCCAGTCGCAGCAAGGAGTTTTTCCATTTCCCTGAAGCGGGTTTCGAATTTTCGGGTTGCATCGGCCAATGCCGTTTCCGGATGAATATGGGCGAAACGGGCCACATTGACCAGCGTGAAAAAAAGATCGCCCAATTCAAGCGACACGTTGCCTTGATTTAAACCGGTGCCATCATCAGCCCGGATGGCGGATTTTAGTTCGCTGAATTCCTCTGCGACTTTTGTTAAAACGCCTTGCATGTCGTTCCAGTCGAAACCGGCCTTGGCAACCCGTTCTGAAATCCGGTAGGCACGTATCAGGGCCGGAAGTTTGGACGGCAGCGAATCCAGCAGCGATGTCTCCGGCGTCGATTTTTTTTCCTTCATTTTAATGGCATGCCACTGCCGCTTGACGTCTTCAGCACTGTTTAGCGGAGTGGAACCGAAAACATGCGGGTGTCGGCGAATCATCTTTTGAATATTCCGGGCGGCAACATCCTCAACCGTAAAATTTCCCGCTTCCGAAAACAGGAGCGCAATAAAAAAAATGTGAAATAAAACGTCTCCCAGTTCTTCGCAGACGTCATCCGGCGTGCCTTTCTCTAAGGCATCGACCAATTCATACATTTCTTCCACCAGGTAGATCGCCATAGAGCGGGAAGTCTGTTTTTTGTCCCAGGGGCAGCCGTTTTCTCCCCTTAAGGTTTCAACCAGCCGGATCAAGTCGTTCAGGCGTGACGGGGGATTTTTTCTCAGGGAATTTTCCAAGCCTTTTTAAATTCCTTAACTTTGGCTTCATAGAGGAGTTTCATATCCCTCGAAACAACTTTGATCATTTTTTCGGAAATAAGGGTAACAGGCGGAGACAGGAGTGAATTTTTGACAATCGGCGCCCCCGTGGGCAGAAATGCCGTCAGGGAAATCAGTACGACCGAGACAATCAGGATGCCTTTAATGATGCCGAAGCCGGCGCCGCAGATACGATCGACCCAACCAAAAAATGCGATATTGAGAAGGTATTTGATAATAATACCTAAGATACTGATTGAAATGAAAATAAAGCAAAAAATGATCATAAAGCTCAGAATGTTTGCGTACGGTATGGTGGATATCCAGCGGGATAAAGGTTTTGCCAGAAGTGCATAATACGTATAGGCGGCATAAAATCCGGCCAGGACCCCGATAATGGAGGAAATCTCCTTGACCAGGCCTCTGAAAATACCCCTGATCAGGCAGTACCCCAGTATGACAATGATGAGCATGTCTAGCGGATTCATAATGCCTCAATCAAAAATGAACAAAAACAATGCCTTAAAATTTTAAGCGGTATCAGGTAGTTAAATTAACAAAGCCGCTACGGAGAGTCAAGGGGTTTTTCTGCCCGGTTTTTCTGCCCGGGGTGCTCAGTCATAAAATGGTGTTTGCAATCCTTGAAAAAGGTGTGGTAAATGACCTGGAGGTAAATGCATGATAAAAACACCCCGAATAGATATGGATGAATACGCCGGCGAACCGTCGGTCAAGCTGGCCTTTCCAGACGTGGATCTGTTGCAGCAGCTTTTCGGTGAACACAACCGCAATCTGCAGAAAATCGCCTTGGATGTGGATGCTAAAATCCATGTCAGAGGCAATTCGGTTTTTATACAAGGGAACCCGGAGTCTGTAAGGCTTGCGCAAAACGTACTCGACCAGCTCTATGGCCTACTGCAGGCGGGCTATCCGGTTTATCCCAATGACGTGGATTACGCGGTCCGGGTATTAAGTGAAGATGATCGGGTCCAGCTAAAAGATATTTTTCTGGATAAAATCTATATCACGTCTACAAAGCGCAGCATTACGCCCAAGAGCAGCGCTCAGAAGGACTATATTGACGCCATCCGGCAGTATGATATAGTGTTCGGCATCGGTCCGGCTGGCACCGGTAAGACCTATCTGGCCATGGCCATGGCGGTTGCGGCCCTTTCCGAAAAGAAGGTCAATCGCATCATTCTGACCCGCCCAGCGGTTGAAGCCGGTGAAGCGCTGGGATTTTTGCCCGGCGATCTGGCGGAGAAGGTTGACCCGTACTTGAGGCCGCTGTATGATGCGCTTCACGATATGATGCGCTTTGAAAAAGTTTCAAACCTGCTGCAGAAGGGTATTATTGAAGTGGCGCCCCTGGCCTTTATGCGTGGCAGAACACTGAACGACTCATTTGTTATTTTAGATGAAGCTCAGAACACCACTTCGGAACAGATGAAAATGTTTTTGACCCGGATCGGGTTCAGCTCCAAAGCGGTCATTACCGGGGACATCACCCAGATCGATCTGCCCCCCGGGCGGCCCTCGGGGCTGATCGAAGCAAAGAATATTTTGCAGGATATCAAAGGGATAAAGATGGTGTTTTTTTCAAAAAAGGATGTCGTCCGGCATAAACTGGTGCAGGAAATCATCAATGCCTATGAGCAGCTGGAAGCGGATCGAACCAAGTAATGCGGGCGGTAAACGGACGAAGCGCTGTCGCGGGACGGCGGTTAAATCAGAAATAATATAACGAATGTTTATATGGACATCGAAAAAAGAAAAAAAACAGTGAGTGACTGGTTTGTTTCCACACATTGGATTCCGTGGGGGTTGCTGGTTGCCGTTACCCTAATATTTACCGGAATTTTCACACCGAACCTGGTTACCATCCATCACTCCTATCAGATCGGCGATGTCGCCGACCGGGACATCAAGGCACCGGCCGATTTTTTTGTCGAGGATGTCCAGGCGACCCAGGAAAACCGCCGTCAGGCGGCGGAGAGCGTTCCGACAGTATACGACCATGATGTGTCACTGCTGGCAAATACCGCACGACGGGTCAGGAAGGCCGTTACCAAGGTCCGTTCCGCTTTTGAAGTGAAAACGGAACAATCGATCGCTCAGATCGACGAATCATCAACCGGAGCTGAAAAGGCAACGCCCCCTCCGAAAGAAGAAAAGATATCCACCGAGGACCAAATCTGGCAATTGAAGCCGGCATTTGAAAAGGAAATCGGTTTCAGCATCAGCCGGGAAGCATACCAAGTCTTGGTTAAAGAAAAATTTTCTGAAGAAATCGCCGATTATACGATTAAAATATTGTCGCAGATTCTGGAAAACGGCGTAGTGAACAACAAAGAGCTGCTGCTTAAAGACTTGGACAAGGGCATCGCCTTGCGGGAAGTCGAGTCTAAAAATGAGCATGTGGAGCAAAATTTGAAATCGTATTACGGTCATGACCAGGCCAGGACCATGGTGCCGGTTATCGGCCAACCCCTGCTCAAGGACCACAGCCACGCGGTGCGCAACCTCATTGTCGAGTTTGTTCAGGAACTGATACAGCCGAATATCACCCTGAACAAGAGCGAAACCGAAGAACGGAGAAAACGGGCGGCATCTGAAATAAAACCGGTTTTATTTCAAATCAAGGCCGGCGAGATGTTGCTGCGCGAGGGTGAAAGGGTTACCGAAGTCCAGCTGTTGAAGCTGAAAGCGATTCAGGGGCAGATAAAAAATGAACGCCTGCTGGCCGTCAGCAGCAGCGTAGCGGTATTGATTTTATGCCTTTTCATATCGACCTATCTGTTGTACCTGCGCCGTAACCAGCAGCTGGAACCGACTCACAATAAAAACCTTCTGTTTATTGCCAGCGTCTTGGTGACGTTTTTCATTTTGGCCCGGGTTTCGGCATTTTTATCGGATTCCATGAACATGACCATGCCCTTTTCAATTACACCGGCGTCGCTGTGGTACGGTATTCCGATTGCATCCGCTGCCATGACCGTGTGCCTGTTTATGGGTCTGGATGCTGCCGTTCCGGTTGCTTTGGTACTGGCGGTCTGCAGTGCCGTTATCTTTAAGAACCGGTTTGAAGTGTTTGTTTATTTTCTGATTAACGGCTTTATGGCGGCTTACTGGATTCAGAATTGCCGGGAACGCAAGGTGTTCATCAAGGCCGGCGCCAAACTCGGTTGCCTGAATGTGGTGCTGGCGACCGCCATTGACGTTTTTCTGGCCAGGGTCACCGGATTTGAAATCGTTTCAAGCTGGGTATTCGCATTTTTAGGCGGTATCGGCGCCGGCGTCATTACCGCCGGGATTGCGCCGATCGTTGAAATCGCTTTCGGATACCCCAGCGATATTACCCTACTGGAACTGGCCTATCTGGATCGACCGATTCTCAGAAGGCTGATGATTGAAGCTCCCGGCACCTACCATCACTCCGTCATCGTCGGGTCCATGGTGGAGGCGGCCGCTTCAGAGATAAATGCCAATCCGCTTCTGGCAAAAGTCTGCGGATATTATCACGATATCGGAAAGATCCGAAAGCCGCTTTATTTTATCGAGAATCAGGTGAATGGGAAGAATAAGCACGACAAGCTGGCCCCTTCCATGTCGAGCCTGATATTGATCGCCCATGTGAAGAACGGAGTTGAAATTGCCCGGGAAAATAAACTGCCCCAGATCATCATCGACAACATCCGGCAGCACCACGGCACCAGCCTGATCAGCTACTTTTATGATAAGGCCAAGCAGTTAAAGGGTGAAGATGCCGTAAAAATAGACAACTTCCGGTATCCGGGTCCCAAGCCACAAACCCGCGAAGCCGCTCTGGTGATGCTGGCCGATGTGGTCGAGGCCGCTTCGCGGACATTGGAAAATCCGACGCCGGCACGGATACAGGGCCTGGTCCAGAACCTGATCAATAAAATTTTTTCAGACGGCCAGCTCGATCATTGCGAACTGACGCTCAAAGACCTGGATAATATCGCCAAAAGCTACAACAAAATATTAAACGGCATCCATCACCACCGCATCGAGTACAGCGAAAGCACTGCAGCGGCCAAGGGGAAGGCAAAAAATGGCGGTTCTGATCAGCAACCGGCAAAGCAAAATCCGGATAGTGCAAAAGAAAATGGTTCAAAAGGCCCAGGCCATCTTAAACGCCTTGGACTTTCCTGATGCCGAACTTTCCATAGTGATTGTTGACGATGTTCATATCGCTGAATTGAATAAGCGCTACCTGAATCGAAGCGGTCCCACCAACGTAATTTCCTTTCCCATGCGGGCGGGTGATTTTTCCGATATTACCCCGCGTCTCCTGGGGGATGTGGTTATTTCTGCGGAAACCGCCCGGCGGGAAGCCGTTGCGACAGGAACCCGTTTGGCCGTGCGCATGTCGGAATTACTGGTTCATGGGGTGTTGCATCTGTTCGGTTACGATCATGAGAAATCGCAAGAGGAATCCGAGCGCATGCAGCAAAAGAGTGAAGAGTTGCTGGGGATTATCGCAGGGATTTAACCGGCATGTGAACCTCCGCGGTTTTTTTATTGACAAACGGTTATAAAAAACGGAACTTGAAACCCTAATACGTTAATCAACATGCGGGCGAATCATTTCCGAAGAGGGCATGAAACACCCGCGTTGAATTTTAATCGGAGCAGCCATGGCAAAGCCTAAACTGAAAGCGCATGTCATCAACCGGGAGTGGTGCAAGGGGTGCGGCATCTGCGTCCATTTCTGCCCCAAAAATGTACTGGAACTGGATGACTCGGAAAAAGCGGTTGCATCGCGACCGCAGGATTGCATTTGCTGTCAGCTGTGCGAATTCAGGTGCCCGGATCTTGCCATCGCGATCATCAGAGAAGAATAGGCGGCGACATTATGAGCACGAATATCAGATTTCTTCAGGGAAATGAAGCCTGTGTCGAAGGCGCGATCTATGCGGGCCTTGACTTTTTTGCCGGTTATCCCATTACACCTTCAACCGAGGTGGCCGAGCAGCTTTCGATCCGCTTGCCACAGAAAGGCGGCAAGTTCATCCAGATGGAAGACGAAATTGCATCGATGGGCGCCATCATCGGAGCGTCCCTGACCGGGCACAAGGTCATGACCGCCACCAGCGGCCCCGGGTTCTCCCTGATGCAGGAGGCGCTGGGGTATGCGATAATGGCGGAAATTCCCTGTGTCATCGTCAATGTTCAGCGCGGCGGCCCCTCTACCGGCAATCCGACCCATGTCAGCCAGGGGGATGTCAATCAGGCCCGATGGGGGACGCATGGGGACCATTCGATCGTTACGATGACGGCCTCCAATAATCAGGATGTCTTTGCCGTCACCGTAGACGCCTTCAACATCGCCGAAACCTACCGGACCCCGGTGATCCTCCTGTTTGATGAAATCGTCGGTCATATGCGCGAGCGGCTCATCGTGCCGGAACCGGGTGAAATACCGCTGGTTGAAAGGCTGAGAACCTCGGTTAAGGGGGGTGTCGATTATCATCCGTATCTGCCGCGGGAGGACGGCCGGCTGCCGATGTCGGACTTCGGCGGCGTTCATCGATACAATGTGACCGGTTTATTTCATGACATGTGGGGATTCCCGTCCAATAATCCTCAAGTGGTTCACGGCCTCTTGCGTCATCTGGTGGACAAGATCGAAAACAACACCAACCAGATCGCCCGGTATAAGGAGTTTTATCTCGAGGACGCCGAATGTGTTCTCATCTCCTACGGATCTTCAGCCCGGGCGGCCCGGCATGTGGTGGAAAGCCGCAGACCCCGGGGCGAACGCTTCGGACTGCTGGAGCTCCAGACGCTGTGGCCGTTTCCCGAAATCATCGTGCGGGAGAAATGCGCGGACGCAAAATTCGTGGTGGTGGTCGAAATGAACATGGGTCAGGTGCTTCATTCGGTTAAAGCGGCTGTCAATGATCCTGAAAAAGTATTTTTAGCCAACCGCATCGACGGGGTCTTTATTACCGATTTAGACATCCGCAATATCCTGCGACTCATCCGGGGAAAAGGAGTGTAAGGCATGGCGGTAAAGGATTACATCAGAGAAAGGTTTTTTCCGCACCTGTGGTGCCCGGGATGCGGTCACGGGATCGTACTTAACAGCTTGCTGCGGGCGGTGGAAAAACTCGGCCTGAGCAAGAATGAAATCGTGATGGTGTCCGGCATCGGCTGTTCTTCCCGGATTTCCGGTTATGTCGATTTTCACACCCTGCATACCCTGCATGGCCGGGCGCTGGCGTTTGCCACCGGCGTTAAACTAAGCCGCCCGGAACTGAACCTGATCGTTCCCATGGGAGACGGAGATGCCCTGGCGATCGGCGGTAATCATTTTATACACGCCGCCCGCCGCAATATCGACATGACCGCGATCGTGATGAACAACCGCACCTATGGCATGACCGGGGGGCAGTATTCACCCCTGTCGGGCTATGGCACCAGCGCCACGACAGCGCCTTATACCAACATCGACCATGATTTTGATATTGTCCAGCTGGCAATCGCCGCCGGTGCGACCTTTGTGGCCCGCACCACGACCTATCATGTTCATCAGATAACGGAGATTATCCAGCGGGCCATTTTGCATGAAGGCTTTTCAGTGGTCGAAATCATGTCCCAGTGCCCCACCTATTTCGGCCGGAAAAACAGGGTCGGCAACGCCGTGGACATGATGGAGCAGTATAAAACCGATACCACCCCGATCGGCTCCAAAGCCAAACAGGAAAATCCCGACCTGATCGAACGGGGGATATTTGTGGAGAAAGAACTGCCGGAATACTGTAA
>Ga0068712_1003735_pt1 | contig 13784 bp, 16 predicted proteins | sample MTBAKSrepl1MetaG_FD_62987 | JGI IMG/M metagenome (GOLD analysis project Ga0068712, IMG submission 62987) | Enrichment culture microbial communities from Arthur Kill intertidal strait, New Jersey, USA, that are MTBE-degrading - MTBE-AKS1... | ecosystem: Environmental > Aquatic > Marine >... | reverse complement strand
AGCTCGATCAGTTTTCACCGGCGCAATTCGAAAAAGAGGTCGAAAAAATAAGAGTTTACGCGCGGGTCGCTCCGGAACAGAAGCTGAAAATCGTAAAGGCCCTGCAGGATAAGGAACAGTTCGTCGCCATGACCGGGGACGGGGTGAACGATGCACCGGCCCTTAAGCGGGCGGACATCGGCATTGCCATGGGCATCACCGGCACCGAAGTATCCAAGGAAGCCTCGCACATGATTCTTCTGGACGACAACTTCGCCACGATCGTTAAGACCATTAGAGAAGGCCGGCGGATCTTCGATAACATCCGCAAGTTTATCAAGTACACCATGACCAGCAATTCGGGCGAGATCTGGACGATTTTCCTGGCGCCCTTCATGGGTCTGCCTATTCCGCTGTTACCGATTCATATCCTGTGGATCAACCTGGTAACCGACGGGTTCCCGGGTCTGGCGCTGGCCGCCGAGCCGGGAGAAAGAAACGTCATGAGCCGCCCTCCCCGGCATCCGAAGGAGAGTATTTTCGCTAAAGGTCTCGGTGCCCATATTATCTGGGTGGGTCTTCTCATGGGCGCCGTTTCCCTCGCCACTCAAGCCGGGTTCATTCACAGCAGCCGGACCCACTGGCAAACCATGGTGTTTACCGTGCTCTGCCTGAGCCAGATGGGACATGTGCTGGCGATTCGATCGGAGTGGGAGTCCTTTTTCAGGCAGGGAGCCTTATCCAATAAACCGCTCCTTGGCGCCGTCCTGCTGACCTTCGGTCTTCAGATGGCCACCATCTATGTGCCGTTTTTGAACCCGGTTTTCAAGACGGAACCGCTCTCAGCCGGGGAATTGATCGTGGCGATCCTGCTTTCAGCGATCGTCTTTCTGGCGGTGGAGATAGAAAAATACTTTAAGCGGTTGAAAATGGATGATTTACAGCTTGACTTTTATCGACGATAATTTATAATATAAACAATCAATAAAGGCCCGTCCTTAATTGGCGGGACAGTTTCGTTCTGAAGGAAAGACCTGCTTTTCAAAGTGGTAACCTCCAGTGTGGAACTATGAGAATTATTTGAAAGGAGGGTGCCACTATGGCCGATGGAATTGTAAAATGGTTCAACAGCGGCAAAGGCTATGGCTTCATTGAGCAGGAAAATGGTCCGGATGTGTTTGTTCATCATTCGGGAATCAATGCTTCAGGTTTCAAGACCCTTAATGAAGGCGATCGCGTAACTTTTGATATCGAGCAAGGGCAGAAAGGTCCCGCTGCAGTGAATGTCACTGTGGTTTAGCCGACAGGTTTAGCTGGAAAAAAGGGCATTTCCCAAAATATGAGGGAATGCCCTTTTTTTTGCGGGTTTGGGGTTAACACGGATATCGTCTTGATATTTCCTTCCTGACTTTGATATCTATCAAATGGTTTGCGATGAAGTTACGGCGGTTGTGTGGTCGAGACCCGGTCCGGTGTTACTAATGAGGCCATAATTAAACAGTATCGGGCATTCGATGATATGCTGAATATCAATTTTATTTTGGGGTGTTGGCGAAATGAAACACGGCTGTTCGGCCCAACACGCTCTAATCCGTTCAGACAGTTTCCCGATCTGAAATGCGGTAACCTCCGGCGTTTCGATAGTTCTCGAATGTCTAAATGATACCGCTCTTATTAGTAAGTTAAGGAGCCAAAACCAAATGGATATTCGTTATCTGATACAAAAATCACAGGATGGAGAACAGCTGAAATGGAAAAGACCGAAGAGGGCAGGGGAGAAACGGTAGAATCCTGCCGTACACTCTTTCTGGAATGCGGATGGGACATCTATGAAGGACCTTCCCGATACTACAGTTAGAATTTAAGGATTCATATTGTCAGCATCAAACGTTTCAATATCTTTGCTCCGGTCAATAAATGATTCCATATGATCCTTAATGTGTTCATAACTTGACATGAGCAGTACAAATTTATTGATGATCGGATCGTCATCTCCCAGCTGTTTTCTAATGTCATGCAGGATTTTCTCCCCTTGCTGAAAATGCTTTTTAATCCGTGTCAGAAATTCTTTTCGTTTCTCATGTTTGGTCCGCTCTTTACTGATGATCGGCAATAGCCTTTGGATGGAATATTCCACCAGTATATCACGGGATGCATCGAACATATCGGCAATTTCATCCAATGAAGCGAGTGATTTTCTGCTGACCACAAACGTTTTTTGGATTCGCCCCTCTTTTTTTATTTTAATGTGTTTAATTTCGCGGGCAATAGACTTTAACCCCTCTATATCCTCGGCCATGTGATCGAAAAGAGATTTTTGTTTGATCCCCATTTGATTGGCGATGATACTGATGGCCTCAATACATCCCTGCGTCAGCCTGAAGGTGGCACGAACCGATTGTCTGCTTTTTAAATCAGAAGTAAAAGCCCCGGTTGGCGAAACCTTCTCTTTGTGTTTGTTATCACTTTCCTTTGACATCGTATCCACCTCCGCCCAGGTTTATTACCTTAGTATATACTATTTAAAAAGTAATTCAAGAAAAAAAATGGAAAGATAACTTGACAAACATATTTCTGAAATTATTTTTTGGTTAAAAATTTATGGTCTGGTTTGAAGTTTGATCTAGTCCTGTGATCATACAATAAAATAATAAAGGAGGATGTTGCCATGCTTTACCGAAGGTTATTCAATGTTCCGACGTGGGGATTTAACAGGGCTTTTCGTGATTTCGATCGGTTACAAAGGCAAATGAGCGAGCTTTATGGTGCCTTATCCGGTGGAACCCTTCCGATGCCTGCGGCCGGGGTATTCCCTCTGACCAATGTGACTGAAGATAAGGATAATTACTATGTTCGCGCGGAATTGCCCGGAATAAAGTCAAGCGATCTGGACATTCAGGTTGCTGCAAAAGGCATTTCCATCACCGGTGAAAGAAAAATACCGGAAGAAGGCAACAATGTAAGGTATCACAGAAGGGAAAGAGAAGCGGGTAAATTTTCAAGATCGATCAACCTTCCTGAAGATATTAACGCTGACAAGGTTGATGCAAAGCTGGTGAATGGCATATTAAAGATAACCATACCCAAGGCTGAAAAGGCCAAACCCAGACAGATTTCAGTTAAGTAGGGCTTATAGTAACTGTTTGTGTCTTTGAAGCGAATCGATGTTCAAGAAGATTCAGATAGGGTTTAAATTTTTACTGGAAGCTGTTTGAGTGGATTAGGGACCGTTATGAAAAAATCTCATAGATTCGAGGTCATGGGAACGTATTGAAATAAACCACTTGCCCTGCTCAAAAGAAAAGACCAATTTTTTCATTACGAGACGTTATCCGCGAGTTCTTTCAGAAAAAATTTAAACCCTATCTGAAGTCACAAATTTTCAAAAAGCTAAACTCTTACGGCTTATTAATTTGTATTGAAAGGAGGGACACCCATGATGGAAAGTGAAGCCAAAGAAATCCAGGTAAAACCAAAGCACGAAGTGACGTCTCCGGCCGAGCAAACCCGGCCGGGTATCGTCTTTACACCCAGTGTGGATATATTCGAAACCGAGCGCGAGCTGACGCTATTGGCCGATTTGCCTGGCGTAACGCCGGAAAACCTGACCATAGATCTTCGGGAGAACACATTGACCTTGACCGGGGATGTGGAATCTTTTGATAGCGCTCATGAGGAAGACGTTTTGATTGAGTACGAAACAGGGAAATACTATCGGCAATTCTCGCTTTCCAATGTCATTGATCAAAGCAAGATTGATGCCAAGCTGACGGATGGTGTTTTACGACTCACATTGCCAAAGGTTGAAGCGGCTGTGCCCCGTAAGATCGAAGTCAGAAGCTGAAAAGAAATTTTGGCCTAAGCCGGAGGCGACGTTAAGATGTAAAACACGATCCCTCCGGTTTTATTTTGTCTGATGGAATAATGTAATCCTTTAAAAACGTGTTAAAGCTGTAATGGGAGGGTTGCTGTGCCAAAAGACTACTATGTCGTTCTCGGAATATCCAGGGAGGCCAATTTAAATCAGATTAAACGCGCCTACCGTAGGATCGCAAAACAACTGCATCCGGATTTGACCCATTCCATCACCAGTCATGAATTTCGTGAAGCCAAAGAGGCTTATGAAACGCTCGTGGATAAAAACAAACGTCGAAGCTACGATGCCGCGTTGAGACGGTCGCAACCGGTCGCGGAAGGACCAAAAGGCAAAAACATCCTGTGGAAGGGAAAATCCGTTTTGGACGAAATGGATCGGTCAAAATCCTTTGTTGATGAGTTTTTTGAGGGATTTTTACCTGGAATTTATACGAAAGCAACAGGGCGCATTCCTGATAAGGATTTATATTACGAAATCATACTTTCTCCGGAAGAAGCACGGCATGGGGGTCTTTTTCCCATAACGTTACCCGTAATTGAACGCTGCCGACGGTGTAAAGATTCTGAAATTTGGAGTCGATTTTTCTGTCCGGATTGCTCGGGGCATGGTTATATTCATACCCATAGAGAGTTTTCTTTAAGCATTCCGCCTCACACCCGGCATGGAACTCAGCAACGCATTTCCATGGAAGATATCGGTTTAAAGGATACCTATTTAAACATTGTCGTATATGTGGAATTTCATTCGGATGCGTTTGACGGGTAGGTCGTTACTCGCAAGCACTCCAATCCCCCTGAAAGAATGACCTTAAAATCAGCTTGACTTTTTTCACCGATATCTTATTATTCAACCAATCAATAAAGGCCCGTCCTTAATTGGCGGGACAGTTTCGTTCTGAAGGAAATATCCATTTGTCAAAGTGGCAACCTGAAGTTTGGAACTATGAGAAATTTTTGAAAGGAGGGTGTCACTATGGCCGATGGAATTGTAAAATGGTTTAACAGCGGTAAAGGTTATGGCTTCATCGAGCAGGAAAATGGTCCGGATGTGTTCGTTCATCATTCGGGAATCAATGCTTCCGGCTTCAAGACGCTTGATGAAGGCGATCGCGTAACCTTTGATGTCGAGCAGGGTCAGAAAGGTCTCGCTGCAGTAAACGTTACTGTGGTTAGCTGATAGATTTAATTAAAAAAAAGGGCATTTCCAGAAACATGCGGAGGTGCCCTTTTTCCCTTACTGCCTTATTGTTTTACCCGAGGAGCCCGAGTCTGGTCCAGAATGAATTTAATTCTCTCTGCCCAGTATCCGAAGGCCTCTTCGGTGGATCCCCATTTGGTGAACCGCTGGTCAAATTCGGCTTTTCTCTCGTCCTGAGCGACAGCGATGACATCGTTGGTCATGGAGTCGATGGCCATAAACTCGGCTTTTGTCGCGCCCGAACCGGTCCAGGAACCTCCGGCACCTTTTTTTACAGCGCTGATGGCCAATCCAACGGGGATCACCGTAGTGACGGCACTCAAGCCCGGCCTGCTCTGTTTAAGATCAGTAATGGCGATGCGAAGCCGGATGACGTCAGGACCCGGTTGGGCTACCAGCGGGTAGGAATCATTAAGCGCATCAAAGAGTTGCTTGTTGCACTCATCTGCCAGTTCTTTCATTTCATGCGCGTCGATTCCCTTGTTTTCTGAATCGTCTGCTCCGATTTTAGTCCCGACCCATTTTTCTGACAGCCTGCTGATTCCGGTGACATCTTGAAATCATATACCAAAGGCAAGACAGGTCGTCAATCACCCTTTCGTATGAATCAACACCGTATTGAAAAAGCCTTACTCCAAGCTTTTTAAAGGCTCCAGTGTGTAACCGGGTTTGAGCTCCAGCTTAAATTTTCCGGACGAATTCCTGATTGCTTTTCTGAAATTATAAAGGGTTACCTGAAGGTTCTTGGTTAAATCCATTCTCGCCTTTTGAAAACCGTTAAGACTGTCTTCTCTTGCCTTTTCTGATAAATTGATCGGCGTCGCTGTGTTTTTCAGATGGTTGATACCTGAAGCTCTGAATAACATCTGGCGGCTGGGGATGTGAAAAAGCGCAGCATCTATCAACGTGTGCGTATCATTTTTTTCCCCATTCACGAAATAAATTCCGATAAGCGTCCAATAAGCGATTGATGCTGCACCGGTATCCTTAAATTGTGACTGATCGTAGGACAGTAACATAATGACATCGATGCCGAACAAATGTCTCAACTTATCTAAATTGGAAAATCCTCCGCCTTCTTCCAGGTAAAGAGAAGGAATCAGCTCTATGGATTCAACGAATTTATAGGATTCAAATTGAGATGCGATCTCCTGCATCAGGTTCATTCTTTCCTTTTCGGGAAAATCTTCTCCATAATTCAAAGAAGGTACGAACGCGATTCCAAGCCTCAGCGGAACGGTTATCGTTGGTTGCACGACATCTTGAGCCGTAACGGTGCTTTCATCCGAACCCAGAAACCGAATAATGCTAGTTTTGTAATTTTTATACAGTTTCGGAGACGTCGTGGCACAACTCTCCATAAAAACAAATAATGATATTAGGCATAACGCCCCGGTCAAACGGTATTTCATGATAACCTCCTCCATTTTTTATTTTTTTTAAGCGTCATTCACGATCTCTTTTCTTTGACATACCGCAAGTATTGTACCATTTTCCGCTTGTTACGCGTCAAACCGGAAAAACCCGGATGAAAAAAACAGAGAAAATATGGAATTGTCAACAATTACTATCGTACTTTCAAGTAGATAGACAATTTGCCGGGCAAGGAGGGCGGGAAAAAATATTGAAAAGTATTTTACATCAACGGCGTGTATATGAAACGAATCGACCTCAAAAGGGTGCAAAAATGTTTGACGTAATGAGTTTGGATTTTTTTAACTTAATAATTTCTAATGGTTAAATGGTTGTCACTTCGTTTACAGTGCAAGGAAAATTGCACCGTTTCATCCGGCCCGAATTCGGGGGATCTCTTTCGATTTGCGGATGAGGTGGGTGGCTTTAAAAGGAAGGTAAAAACGGAACCGCCTGTTTGTCTCGATTCATTGCGGTAGTCCTACTCTGTTATTTTCCCCTGATTCTGAAGGCTGTATATCCAAGTCCCGAATCTTAAATAATAATGTCTTGTAACTGAGGTCCAATATTTTACTTGCCTTGCTTCGGTTCCATCCTGTTTCTTCTAAGACATTGGATATCAATGCTTTTTCAACCAAATCCACAATTTTTCTTTTGGCCTTTTTATAAGGCAATGTCGTTAGTTCAGACTCATTCAGTTTTAAATAATCCGACAACTTATTGAATTTCGGCGTCATTTCCATGGTGGTTTCACCATTGCCACCATGATAATCAATATTTGCGGCACCGATTAAATCTGAAATACTTTCTACTGTTCCTTCCAAAAACATGATCCTTTTGAGCAGGTTTTGAAGCTCTCTGACATTTCCCGGCCAACGATATGCACACAATTCTTTCATCATCCGACTGTCAGGGGTTATCCTCTTTCGGCTTTTTTTATTTGAAGCATATTTCTTTTGATAATACTCAATCAACAACGGAATATCCTCCGGTCTTTTACGTAATGGATCGATATCCATCTGAACGGTGCTTAATCTGAAATAAAGACGTTCGTTAAACTTGCCCTCTTTAACCATGTTTTCAAGGTCCCGATTGGTTGACGAAATCATACAAACATTTACGGATACAGGCGCTTGTAAGTCTAATATCGAATGATTGTTGTTTTCTAAAAAGGGCAGAATCCCTAACTGATGAGAAGGAGACAGCAGATCAATATTGTCCAAATATAAAATTCCACCGCTGATTTTGTCGAACAACTGGGTCTTTTTTTGAGACGTTTTCTGGGGTGCTGTTTTATCGAAACAGGATAGGTCGATTTCGGATAAGCTTTCAGTTAGGCCGGCACAATTTAACTTTACGAATGGCTTACCTACCCGGTCTGATTGATGATAAAGGTGCTGAGCAACAAGATCTTTTCCAACCCCTGTCTCGCCAAAAATCAATATGTTCTCTCCGGTTTTGGCGACGTTACCGATTAGGGTTTTGATGTTTTTTATCTCCGGACTCTCACCGATTATTGGAGGGACCATTTTTGCCTCCCGCTGCTGACGTATTATTGCACAAGGTGCGACAATAAAGTGTTTCAATAGTATTATCTTATTTAATCATCGGACTTTTTTAAAAAAACTTAAAGTATAATTGGGGCATAGCTCAAATATATTCAAAATTGGTTTTCGTGCCTTTCTTGAAATAAAAAAACCCCGGGGCCACTTGCCCCGGGGTTATGAGGATGCCGGTTTTTTAGGTGGTGTTTACAATCCCAGGCACACTAAAAAAATCGTCACACATGGTCATATGTTGCTTTATAAAAACATATACAAAATACAACCCGTCAAAAATACGAAAGGAATTATGTCTTTAATGATATCTTTAATGAGTAACTCCTTTAGTTGCATTGTGTAGATGGTTGCCCCTGAATGATAATTATTCATAAATTTATAATCCTTTTGTGTCAAACAAAATTATAGATAATTATTATATAATTTTATCGAATTAGCGTATATTGTAATTTAGTGAATTAAATTAGCACATATTGTATGGCTGAAAATCAACAAACTTCGTAAAATCGAACGGTCTGAGTGCAATACCTGGTTAGGTCCCTTTAATGAAAATCTGGCACCCACTCTATAATCTAAAAAAAGGTTATTCTCCGGATGAATTGAAAGGATCGGGATATTTTTATTCCGCACTTGTTGCAGGGCGTCAACTCCCGCCGGACCGGTCTTGGGGCTTGATAATGACATCGATCCGCCGGTTAACCGCCCGGCCTTCTTCTGTTGCATTGGAAGCCAAAGGTTTTGAAGAGCCATAGCCCACCGCTATGATTCGATCGTCCGACAATGTCTTGTTTGCCAATAGATACTGGCGAACACTCTCGGCTCTTTCCTGGGATAAAAGCTCGTTAACCTCAGTTGATCCGGTGCTGTCCGTATGGCCTTCAATGACTACATCCGGTTCATCGAATGTTCGGATCGACTGCTGTATTTTGCTGATTAAGGGATAATTGTCCGGCATTATGACGCTTTTTCCCACAGGAAATTGAATGGCCCTCAGACGAATGACCAGTGAATCCCCTTTTTTATAAACTTCTGCTTCATCGGAGCTAAATAGATTTTGGACTTCTATAAACAATTCATTGAATCGTTTTTCAGCCGCCAGACGTTCCTTGATAATTTGCTGTTCGCGTGTCTTGCCCTCAAGGTCTGCAATTTGTAAATTTTTGGTTTCTATTTCCGCCTGGAGTGCTTTGACCTTGTCGGACATGAATTGACGGTCGTTCTGAAGTGAATCAATTGAACCGATGATATTTTTGACCTGTACTTCATAAGTCTGATTACGCATGTCCGTTGCAGCGAGTTTGTCGGTTATATCGTACAACGTTTTTTCCATCCAAAGTGCCGCCTCTTCCGGTTTCATGTTCTTAAATTTTTCACTCTGATCGGCGATCTCAAACATCCGATGTGACATGAACAAAGCCTCATCGGCCTTTTGACGCATCATCTCTTTCTCATACGGATGTTGCGAAATAAAGGCGTCGGCTTCAGACAGTTTATTCTGAGCAACATTAAAAGTCTGAGGCGCTATTTTATCAATTTTATGGATTTTGGCCCGTTCGATAAGTGTTCGTACCTCTCCGAGAGTTTCGTCTTTAATGGCACGCATTTCGAGTCCGCGAAAGGTTTCGGCGAGCTCTGCTTCACGTTTTTGAGCATAGGCCAGATCACCCCTTTCAATGGCTTTTGTAAGACTCAGAAATGTTTGCTCGGCGGTGGTATAATCATATCCTAATCTTGCGGCGCCTGCTTGTCGTGCCAGATCGCGACTTTTGATCACATCGGCCATCGAGGTTCGCGTGACCCGGGATATTTCTTCAGCCTTATTAAGCTGGGCCCGTCCCTCAGCGATGTTGCCCAAGATTTCGGACAGCTCTCCTCCTTTTTCAAGCCCTTTTTTGGCACGGCTGAGCGATGACTCGGCCTTTGCGAACCAGACGGGGGAAAGAACATTGAGTTGATTTTTATATGCGGTGGCCAGCTCGTTTTCCAGACGGTTAACTTGATCGGAGGGATTCTCCACCTCTGCAATGGGTTTGACATCGAGCTTGGTGCTCGTACAGGCACTGACAAATGATAAAAACATTACAATAACAATAAGATAAAAAACAATTTTACCCTTCGGCATGACAGTCTCCTTTCATGTTTCGGTTCATTCCCCAGACAAAGTGGCACACCACCCATATCACTCCTGTCGAAACTTGCAAGGCATTTCTCAACGCCGGGTCATCGTCAGCATGGGGGAACCTTATGAGAATTCGATCTATTGAATGTAAACGGTCTTGATATTGACGAATTCCTTGAGACCGTAGTGGGAGAGTTCCCGCCCATAGCCGCTTTCCTTGATACCGCCGAAAGGAAGGCGCGGATCCGATTTCAACGGCTTCATCAAGGGGATCACCCATTCGCCTGGCCTGCATCCGCTCGACGAGCATCTGTTCAAACTGTCGGTGAACTGCTTCAACGACCACAAAGCGTTTGGCGGCAATACAGCTTTGGCCCGAATTCAAAAGCCGGCTGGTTACACAGGTGTCAACGGTTTTATCCAGGTCGGCGTCTTCAAGTATCAGGTAAGGATCGCTTCCGCCGAGCTCCAGGACTGTTTTTTTAAGCATCTTACCGGCTTTCTCGGCTACCGAACGGCCTGCGGTTACGCTGCCGGTCAGAGTTACGGCGTTAACCGTCGGATGTTCGATGAGCTCCGCTACCCGTCGGCTTGAAATCAAAAGGTTTTGAAACAAGTATTCCACGATGATCGGGGCCAACCCTTCGCACGGTTCGTCCAAAAGAAGAATTCTGGGGTTCCCCATCAGGGTTCTGGCCAAAGCCAGTATTTGCTGCTCCCCGCCGCTCAATTCGGCACCCTTGCGGTTGCGCAAGCCCGCGAGAATTGGAAAGGTTGAGAAAATTCGTTCTTTGTTCAAGACTGTCAGTCCTGAATGCGGAAGGTCGGGCTACTTCAAGATTTTCGATCACCGTAGACCCGACCACGGGTTGAAAGAAAACGTCCTGTGACAGTATTGTGAAATTCGGATATTATTCAATTAAACGATATGGATAAGCGCGTTTGGTCCACTCACCGTCCGGAAAATTCTTGCTTAATATTTCGTAGGCCGCTTTGAGGTGCAGCGGATCTCCGGTGCTTTTATATTGGCTGACACCCCTTAGATATATGGCTTCCTGAACGGCAGCTGTATTTTTGTAGTCTGCCTGGATTTTTTCCAATTTTTTTAATGCGTCAGAATATTTATCATTATCAAAAAAATATTTTGCTTCGCCAAGCAAAAGACGTGAGATCAGCTCTTTTGGTTCTAAAAAACCAACTGTCCGATGGTGTTCCTTGCCATCAAAGCCCAAGGTGATGAGGGTGGGGGTCCATTTGACGTTAAAGTCTTCACTGAGGGGTTTTGCATCTGAGGGGACGCGTAAAGGAATTAAATTTTCAGAAATAAAATCGATGACCGACCGGTCGGGATACGTAACTGCATCCATCTGTTGGCAGCCGATTCATCCGGGATTGAAGAAATCAAGTAAAACTGTTTTAGCTTCTTTTTTTGCGATGTCAAGTGCGTGGTTTATGTCTGTTTCCCAACGTACTGAATTTGGCATAATTTCACCTCCATTTGGCTGACGAGTGGGCCAGGTGACGATGAAACCCTCCCTGGCTGATAAAATGGATTTTGTTGGCGGTCAAAACAGAAAACTGTTACACGAATGTACCCGCCACGATGCCGAAATTTTTAGGTTGTATTATTTATTGTAATTCCGCAAATGCAGATGTCAAGGCATTCACATTCAATAACAGTTGGATGAAGGACTTAAACCACGACGTAAAAGAGGATTGCGAAAAAGTGAAGAGTACTTCCAGCCACGACAAAAACATGCCAAACATTCCCATCGATACTTGTAAAGGCAATCAGTAAGCATATGCCGATGAGTAAGCATATGCCGATGAGTGAAAGAATGAAACCTGCGCCGTGTGTGATACTGCCGGCGAAATCTTCACGCAAGCTGTAAGGTGGCAGGTGTTATATGTTTTCATACTTCAATTTAACAAAAACGGATCTGGGTTCCAAACTAATAGGATTTGAGCGGCCTTAAGTTAACGGCCTGTTTGCCTTTAACGGTTTCTTTTAACTCAAAAGACACAGCATCACCCTTTTGTAAACCGAAATGCCCAAATTCCTTGATACCCGATCTATGAACAAAAATGATGCCATATTCTTCAGTGTCTATAAAACCGTAGCCCTTTTTTTCACTGTATGATTTGATATAACCTTCCATCTAAAGTTTATCCTTTCACAATCTATTTTTTCTTGATAATTCCTTTCACCGTTTATCAGACTTATCATTTGATCTTGCCAACCTGATAGCGCTTTGTCTGTTGTTTTTGACAATGACTGCAAAAAAGGATCTACGAGCGGACTTTGTCGAGGTTTAAAGTCTGACGATAGAGAATGGTGAAGGAATAAATTCAAACCAAACAAAAAGGCATCCCCTCAATATGAGACGGAATGCCCTTTTTACTCAGAATACAGGGTTAGATCACAGTGACATTTACAGCGGAAGGACCTTTTGGTCCTTTTTCGATGTCAAAGGAAACCCGGTCACCTTCATTGAGGGATTTAAAACCGGCTGCATTGATTGCGGAATGATGAACGAACACATCCTCTCCGTCTTCCCGCTCAATGAATCCGAACCCTTTTCGGTCGTTAAACCACTTTACAGTTCCATTGGTCATGTTAACATCCTCCTTTCAAAAATTTCAACGTCGCAAACTGGAGGGTGCCACTTTGACAAATGGATTGATCCTACAGAAAGAAACCGTCCAGCAGAGCAAACAGGACTTTATTGATTAAACATACAATAATGCTTATTTTAAAAGAATGCAAGCCAATTATTTGTATTTTTAAAAAAATTGTAAATCCACATTTAAACGTATAATAACGAAACGTTACGCAAACCATTTCAGCATTTTTTAAATGATGGTTTCGTGAAAATCTTTATTCCTCGCTACCTGGCCACAATAAACAATTTGGGTGATATGCTTGACAAGTGGGTTTGAATCTGCAAGAAAAACATAAGATTAAAGAAAAAACATCTCAAAAAATCTACAATTGGTTGAAATTTAAGATCTTTTAATTGTTATGGGTGAAAAGATGGAAAAAGTATTCGATGGTAAAAAAAAGTTGAAACCCGGCACTGAAAAGAATCCTGCCATCGTGAATGTCAAAACAAAGAAAAGAATGGAAGAAGTCGCTAAGATTTTTGAAAAAAATGAATGGAAATATATTATTGAAGTAGATCGGGATAAACCGGAGGATATTTCCGATTTGGAAATGTTGCTGAATTGGCCGAAACCTAAAGAAACCGAAAAGAAAGTCGGACGCAACGATCCCTGCACTTGCGGAAGCGGGAAAAAATATAAAAAATGCTGCGGAAAATAAAGAAAGCGGAGATCGGGAGAGCGGGATCTTCGATGGGCCAGGATTATTTACATTCATCGCCCTGGCTCTTATGCCCTCCGACCTTTGCAACGATTGGGCAGCGTAGTTATGACCTTTTAATTTTCATGCTTTACAAAGAATATTACAAGCCGTTATACTGATAATATCACACCGATAGCCAAAAAAGGTGATTTTGGAGGAGGTGAAATTATGTCTTATAATTGGGGACCCTTTTTTATTGTTCCTTAAAATACTGCGGGTGATGGTTAGATGCTGGCGCAGCACACCATGCCCACAGTCTTGAGGTTTGATGCTCCC
>Ga0068712_1003730_pt1 | contig 13806 bp, 10 predicted proteins | sample MTBAKSrepl1MetaG_FD_62987 | JGI IMG/M metagenome (GOLD analysis project Ga0068712, IMG submission 62987) | Enrichment culture microbial communities from Arthur Kill intertidal strait, New Jersey, USA, that are MTBE-degrading - MTBE-AKS1... | ecosystem: Environmental > Aquatic > Marine >... | reverse complement strand
ATTTTAATTCCGGTGATTCCACAAGGCGGCTCACCGGAGGGCCTGATCAGGAGAAGGAGTCGCTCAGGGCCCGGATTGTTCGCCCCGGGCCGGGGGCGGTGGAGCAGGTATGGCGGCCTCTGAAGGCCGGCGAGCCTTTATATGAGCAAATACCGTACCAAACTCTATCTTATTGAATACATGGGATATATCAGGATAAAGCAGGGGGCAGGCCCGGGCCTTCGAGTTGGCATCCCCGTCGGCGGCTGGCAGTCTTCCAAAGGAAAGAGGTGAAATCAGACCGAAAAGCAGGAAAGGCCCAGTGGCAACCGGGTGCCAACCAGGTGCCAACCGGAAAGGGACAGTCATGGAGGCGCCAGTCCATCATCAGGTGACAAATTGGCGGCGGGGGAGACTTTCTGCGTGTCCTAAAGATTTTTTCCGCTGGATGATTCTCGTTGAAATTCTCTCCAGCTTCTTATAGAATTCAGTACTTTATTATTTATGAAACCGTAAAAAGTCTGAAAATAAGATTATTTCGGAAGGCATTGTAAAAAGATTCAGAAGCCAGGCGCCCTGATCCCGGGGAATGAAGCGTACTTATGGGTATGCCGCGGTGACGGAGGATGAAGGGCAACGCCGCCTGTGGAGCTTTTACGAAGCCGTCGGGGAGAGGTTTTTGGGAATGGATGCCGCCGGCGGGGAAGACAGGAGACCCCGGCTCGTCGTTCTGACGGGACCCACCGGGGTGGGGAAGACCGATCTTGCCATCCGCCTGGTGGAGTATTTCGGGGGGGAGATCATCAGCGCCGACTCCATGCAGGTCTACCGCCATCTCGACATCGGCACGGCGAAACCCCCGAGGTCCGTCCGGGAAGCCATCCCCCATCACCTCATCGACGTGGTCGATCCGGACGAATCTTTCAGCGTTGCCTCTTTTGTCGAATCCGCGGGGAGGATTATCGCAGGTCTCCACAGGGAAAAGAAGACCATCTGGGTGATCGGAGGGACGGGTCTTTATATCCGGGCTCTCCTTGGAGGTCTGGCGTCCGTGTCCGGGGCGGATTCCCACATCCGGAACAGGCTGAAACGGGAGATGAGGGAACGGGGCCTTTCTCATCTTTACGAAAAACTCCGCCGGGTGGATCCCGGGTCTGCGGAACGGATCCACGAAAACGACGCCTTTCGCATCATCCGCGCCCTGGAAGTGTTCGAGTCGTCGGGGAGGACCATGACGGAGAGGCAGCGGGAGCATGGCTTCCGCGAACAGCCTTACCGGGCTCTGCGGATCGGCCTCGCGAGGGAACGAGAAGACCTCTTTTCACGAATCGACCGCCGGGTGGAGGAGATGCTCCGGCAGGGGCTCGTCGAGGAAACGGAAGGGCTCATCCGACGGGGATACGACGAAAGCCTGAAACCCCTGCAGACGCTGACGTACCGCCCCGTTTTCCGTTATCTCCGGGGCGAGGACGATCTTCCCGGGCTCATGGGGACACTCCGGAGGGAGACCCGGCTTTACGCGAGGCGGCAGGAAACATGGTTCAAAAAGGAGAAAGGGATCGAGTGGTTTCATCCCGGGGACGGAAAGGACCTGAGAGACAGGATGGCGGCCTTCCTCGAGCAGGGCGCATCATGAAGGAAGGAATGAAAAGCAGGAAATTTGCTTGACTTCACACGTATTCGAAGCTAAAAATTAAGGGCGTATCGTTCATTCAGATTCTTTTCAGGGGTAAAGAGAGCCATGACAAGGAGGAGGAATATGAAGAATCATAGGAGACTTTTTGTTTTCCTGGCCATCATTGCAGGGGTTTTACTTCTGTTTGCCTGCGGTCCCAAGGCCCGGAAGCCTGTCAGTCAACTTGACACGCCGGAACATCATGCCTATACGGGCATGAAGTTCCTGGACCAGGAAAAATATGACAAGGCTCTCGAGGAATTCGAATCCGCCCTCCAGCTCGATCCGAAGTTCTCCAAGGCCTTCGCGGGAAAGGGCCTCGTCCTGGCCTACCGGGGAGACTACGACGGAGCGAAGGACCAGATGAAGAAGGCGGATAAGTACGCCAAGAAAAAAGAAGAAAAGGCATTCTACCATGTCGCCATGATTCGTTACCTCACCCTGGCCAAGCCGGATGACTGGCTGGATGACGCGGAAGGCGAATTCGAGGACGCCATCGATGAGGAGCCGAATTCCGCGGCGGCCTATTATTTCATGGGGATGGCCTACAAGACGGCCTACGAATTCCGCAAAGCGGGCGACATGTTTGTTCAGGTCATCGAATTGAAGGGTGATTACGGCCGGGAAGCGGACAAGGAATGGAAGCTCATGCAGAAGATCGAGCGGGCCATGCCGGGGAGCCGGACGGGAAAACAGATCGCCCTGGTGGATAAGATCACCCGGGCGGACCTGGCGGCTCTCTTCATGGAGGAACTGAAGATCGACGAGCTATACAAGCGGTTCGGCGTGAGAACCTTCGACACGTCCTTCGTGGACCCGGAAAAATATAAAATGGCGAAGGAGAAAGGGGCCCTGCCCTCCGCCTCGGACATCGGGAACCATCCGTTGAAAAACGATGTCGAGGGGATTCTCGTCATGGGTGTGCGGGGGCTGGAGGTGAATCCCGACGGGAACTTCTACCCCGGCGATCTCATCACCCGGGCGGCCTATGCCATGATGATCGAGGACATTCTCATGAAGGTCGGGCAGGATCCGGGACTGGCCACCAAGTTTATCGGTTCCCCGTCGCCTTTTCCTGATTTGAGAAGCGATCTTCCCTATTTCAATGCGGTCATGGTGGTGACCACCCGGGGCATCATGGAGGCCCAGGATATCACCACCGGTGAATTCGTTCCCCTCGGACCTGTTTCCGGGGCCGATGCGCTCCTCATTATCCGAAACATTCAGGAGCAGCTGAGATTGTAATGAACCGCCGGAGGGTGCGCGGGAAGAGGCAAGGGCCGCTCTTCTGACGAGGGCGGAGGAAGGCATCCGGTAAGGCGTAAGGCCCGTTGACCTTACGCCTTCTCTTTGGTGCCGAAAAAATATCCGGAGAGGAAAGATGGAAAAGGATACCTTGAACAAGTCGTATGAACCCCGCGAAGTGGAGTCCCGTTGGTACCCCTACTGGAAGGAGTCGGGGTTTTTTCACGGAGAGGACAGAAGTGACCGGAAACCCTATTCCATTGTCATCCCTCCGCCGAACGTCACGGGCATGCTCCACATGGGACACGCCCTGAACAACACCCTCCAGGACATCATGATCCGCTTCCGCCGCATGCAGGGATGCAACACTCTCTGGATGCCCGGCACGGATCACGCGGGGATCGCCACGCAGAACGTGGTGGAGCAGGATCTGGCCCGGAAGGGGCAGACCCGCCACGACCTGGGGCGGGAAAAATTTATCGACAAGGTCTGGGAATGGAGAGAGAAGTACGGCGGCATCATTCTCAACCAGCTTGAAAAATTAGGATGTTCCTGCGACTGGGAGCGGGAGCGGTTCACCATGGACGAGGGGCTTTCCCGGGCCGTCCGGGAGGTCTTCGTCCGGCTGTACCGGGACGGCCTCATTTACCGGGGGAATTACATCGTCAACTGGTGCCCCCGGTGTCACACGGCCATATCGGACCTCGAAGTGGAGTACGAGGAGGAGAAGGGCGGGCTCTGGTATATCCGCTATCCCTTCGCCGACGGGAAGGGCGAGGTCGTGGTGGCCACGACGAGGCCGGAGACCATGCTCGGTGACACGGCCGTGGCGGTAAACCCCGGGGATGCCCGTTATAAGGATGTCATCGGGAAAAAGGTGATCCTGCCCCTGATGAACAAGGAAATCCCCATCATTGCCGATGATTACGTGACCGTCGAGTTCGGAACGGGGGCCGTCAAGATTACGCCCTCCTGCGACCCCAACGACTTCGCCATGGCCCAGCGCCACGACATCGAAATCGTCATCGTCATGGACGGGAGCGCCGTGATCAACGAAAACGGCGGTCCTTACCGGGGCCAGGACCGTTACACCGCCCGGAAGAATATCATCGAAGACCTGAAAAAGGGGAACTATCTCATCAAGGAAGAGCCATACACCCACAACGTGGGGCGGTGCTACCGATGCAAGACCGTCATCGAACCGGCCATTTCGAAACAATGGTTTGTCCAGGTGAAACCCCTGGCCAGGGCGGCCACGGCGGCGGTCATCAAGGGGAAAACCCGGATCGTCCCGAAGATGTGGGAGGCGACCTATTACGACTGGATGGACAATATCCGGGACTGGTGCATCTCCAGGCAGATCTGGTGGGGACACCGCATTCCCGTCTGGTATTGCGACGATTGCGGCGAAATGACCGTATCCACCGACGCCCCCGGCGGGTGCATGCACTGCAAAGGGTCGGCCATACGGCAGGACGAGGACGTTCTCGACACCTGGTTCAGCTCCGCCCTCTGGCCCTTTTCCACCCTCGGGTGGCCGGACGACTCGGAAGCCCTGAAGACCTTCTACCCCACCTCTCTTCTCGTCACGGGGTTCGACATCCTGTTCTTCTGGGTGGCCCGGATGATGATGATGGGGATTTATATCATGAAGGACGTGCCTTTCCGGGACGTCTATCTCCACGCTCTCGTCCGGGACGAGCAGGGCGACAAGATGAGCAAATCCAAGGGGAACATCATCGATCCCCTCAAAATGATCGACAAGTTCGGGGCCGATGCCTTCCGGTTCACCCTGGCGGCCTTTACCGCCCAGGGGCGGGATGTGCGCATGTCGGAGGAACGGATCGAGGGGTACCGGAATTTTGTCAATAAAATATGGAATGCCGCCCGGTTCTCTCTCATGAACTTAGGGGAACAGGCCTCGCCGGCATCGCTGAAAAAAGAAGACTACGGCCTTTTCGACCGCTGGATTCTGGACCGGATGAACCGGACCGTTTCGGAGGTCACCGGGCATCTCGACGAGTACCGGTTCAACGAGGCGGCTTCCACGCTGTACCAGTTCATCTGGCGCGAATTCTGCGACTGGTATCTCGAATGGGTCAAGCCGGTCCTGTACGGCAGGGGGACGGAGCGTGAAAAGGACGCCGCCCGGGACACGCTGAGAAAGGTTCTCATCACGGTGTTGAAGCTTCTCCACCCTTTCATGCCCTTCGTGACGGAAGAGATCTATCAGCGCGTTTCCCTGGATAAGGGTTCCATCATGGTGAGCCCGTTCCCCACGGAAGACGGCGCCCTGGCGGATGAAAAAGCCGTGTCGGACGTGACCCTGCTTCAGAATATCGTCACCGCCGTTCGAAATATCCGGGGGGAGGTGAACCTGGCCCCGTCGAAGAAGCTCCGCGTTCTGGCCCTCGTTCCGGAGGAGAAGGACCGCGCCATGATCCGGTCCGCTGTTCCTTACCTGGTTGAACTGGCCAATTTGGAGTCCCTGGAACTGGCGGGGGAGGTCGTCGAAGAACCGAAACGGGTGGCCACGGGGGTGGCCGGTTCGGTGAAAGTCCATGTCTTTCTGGAAGGGATGATCGACTTTTCCGTGGAAAAGGCCCGCCTGGAAAAGGAAATCGCCAAGATCGCCCGGGATCTTCAGGTGGTGTCCCGGAAGCTGGCGAACCGGGATTTCCGGGAAAAGGCTTCTTCCGAAATCGTGGAGAAAGAAGAGACGAAATTCAAGACCCTCCGGGAAAAGAACCAGATCCTTGAAAGGGCCTTGAACCGGCTCGGCGAATGGGAGAAATCGGGAAAATGAACCATCCCTTTTCGCCCGCCCTGGACGGTCTCATTCTCCGGGCGCTGGAAGAGGATGTGGGATCCGGGGATGTGACCACCCGATCCTGCCTGAGCGGGCGGGAAGAGGCCCGGGCCGAGGCCGTGGCTAAAGAAGACATGGTTGTGGCGGGCCTTGCCGTTTTTCGCCGGGTTTTTTCCCTGGCGGACCCGGACCTCGTTTCCCGGCCCCAAGTAGAAGAGGGGGAGGGGGTCGCGTCGGGGAGAATTGTTTTTTCCATTACGGGTAATGCTTCGTCCATTCTTCTTGCCGAGAGGGTGGCCCTGAATATTTTCCAGAGAATGTGCGGGATCGCCACCGTGACGCGACGGTTTACCGACCGGGTGCGGGGTACCGGGGCCCGGATCCTGGACACCCGCAAGACCGTGCCGGGATTCCGGGAACTCGACAAGTACGCCGTCCGGGTCGGGGGGGGGACCAACCATCGTCACGGCCTTTCCGGAGGTGTCCTCATCAAGGACAACCACATCCGGGCCGCGGGCGGCATTACGCCGGCCGTCAGGAGATGCCGGGAAAGCCTGTCCCATATATTCCGGATCGAGGTGGAAACCCGAACCCTCGAAGAGGTCCGGGAAGCCCTGGACGCCGGCGCCTCCATGATCATGCTGGACAACATGTCCGTCGACGTCATGCGGGAGGCCGTGGACCTGGTGAATCACCGGGCGGTGCTTGAAGCCTCCGGCGGCATCGGCCTCGAAAATGTCCGGGATGTGGCTGAAACGGGCGTGGACTTCATATCCGTGGGAGCGCTGACCCACTCGGTGAAGGCGGCGGATATCTCTCTCAACCTGGTCCTGGACGGAGCTTCTTAGGGTCGGCTTACCGTGATGGAAGCGAAAATGAACGCAGATTTCGTTTCGTCGGGGTGGCTCGGCAGGCCCGTCCATTTCATGGAGGAAGTCGATTCCACGAATTCCCGCCTGGCCGGGCTGGCCCACCGGGGGGCGACGGAAGGGACGGCGGTCATCGCCGACTGTCAGACCCGGGGACGGGGTCGCCTCGGCCGCGTCTGGCAATCCCCCCCGGGACGGAATCTCTATGTTTCCCTTCTCCTGAAACCGGACCTTCCCGCCGAACAGGCCCCCCAGATCACATTGGTCACCGGCGTCGCCGTCGCCGAAGCGCTTTCCCGCTTCTGTCCCGGCGTCACCACCTTGAAATGGCCCAACGACGTTCTGATCGGGGGAAAAAAGGCCTGCGGGATTCTGACGGAGATGCGGACCCGGGGGACCCGGGTGGACTATGTCATTGTGGGGATCGGCATCAATCTGAACATGGGGAAGGAGGATTTCCCCGAAGAATTGAGATCGATCGCCACGTCTCTCCGGGAAGAGACGGGCCGTGAGATCGATCGCGTCGATTTTGCGAAGGCCCTTTTCAGCGTTCTTGAGACGTGGTATGACCGTTACCGGCGGATGGGGTTCGCCGTTGTCCGGGAGCGCTGGCTCGCCCTGTCGGGGATCCTCGGGAGGACCGTTTCGGTCCGGAACGGCGACAAAAAGGTGGAAGGCACGGCCTTCGACCTGGATCCCTCGGGGGCCCTCATGATCCTCGATAAAGAGGGACGGCAGGAAACGGTCTACGCCGGTGATATTTCGTTGACGGGAGAAAACCTATGCTGTTAGTCATCGATGTGGGAAATTCCAACACGGTGATCGGCCTGTATCAGGGGGAGGATCTCATTCACGACTGGCGGATTCGGACCGTTGCGAATCATACCATCGATGAATACGGGATCAAGATTCTCAACCTCTGCAGCGTGTCCAACGTGGACTACGGGAAAATAAAGGACATCATCATTTCCTGTGTCGTTCCCCCCATGCTGAATATTCTTGAACCCCTGTGCGAAAAATATTTCAAGAAGCGGCCCCTCATCGTCGGCCCCGGCATCAAGACGGGGATGCCGATTTTTTATGACAATCCCAAGGAAGTGGGGGCCGACCGTATCGTCAATGCCGTGGCGGCCCACGAAAAATACGGCGGGGAACTCATTGTGGTGGATTTCGGTACGGCCACCACCTTCGACCATGTCAATGCCCGGGGGGAGTATATGGGGGGATGCATCGCCCCGGGGATGGCCATCTCTTCCGAGGCCCTCTTCGTGCGGGCCTCCAAACTCCCGAGGGTGGAATTCAGCCGGCCCCGGATGATCGTTGCCAAGGACACGGTCAGCAGCATGCAGGCGGGGATCATGTACGGCTATGCGGGGCTGGTGGACGGTATCGTGGAACGGATGAAAAACGAGATCCGGAAGGCCGTCCGGGTCATCGCCACCGGCGGCCTGGCCAAGATCATCGCCCCGGAGACCCGGTCCATCGAAATCGTCGATGAGGTCCTCACCCTCGACGGCCTCCGGATGATCTACGACCGCAACGTCGCTGCGGGAACCCGGGGAAGGGACTGACGGACGTTACGGGAGGTCGATGATGGCGAGGGTGCACCGGGCCACGGCGACGAGTTTTTCTTTCTCGTCGGTGATCCGGACTTCCCAGACCGCCGTTTTCCGGCCGTTGTGGTAGGGGGTGGCCGTGGCGGTCACGACACCGCCCGAAACAGGCCTCAGGTGGTTGATGTTCAACTCCAGGCCGGCGACGGTCTGTTTCTCGTGATCCACGTTCATCCACGCCCCGATGCCCCCGGCCGTCTCGGCGAGCACCGCCGACGCGCCTCCGTGTATGGAACCCGTGTACTGCCGTGTCCTGCGATCCACGGGCATGGTGAGGACCATCCTCTCCCGGGACATTTCCCGGAACTCGATTCCCAAATGTTCGAGGATCGTATCCCTGTACTGAAACGGTATCTCCATCCTGTTGCCTCCTCCTTCATATCCGATCTTTCCATTCCGCCAGGTCATGAAGGGCCCGTTCCCCGTAAAGCTTCCCCCGGAGCTTTTTCGGGACCTTCCCCGGCAGGGGAGGAAAGAGGCCGAAATTGATGTTCATGGGCTGGAAGTCCCTCCCCGGCGCCGCCGTCACGTGGTGCAGAAGGGCTCCCAGGGCGGTCGTCCGGGGAGGGGGCGGGAAGGGTCTTCCCCCGACGAAGAGGGCGGCGCTGATTCCCGCGAGGAGCCCCGATGCCGCCGATTCGACGTATCCCTCCACCCCGGTGATCTGGCCGCCGAAAAAGAGGCCTTCCCGGGCATGAAACTGGAGGGCCCCATTGAGCAGTCCCGGCGAATGGAGGAAAGTGTTTCTGTGAATGCTCCCGAAACGGGCGAATTCCGCCTTTTCCAGGCCCGGTATGAGGCGGAAGATCCGTTCCTGCTCCGGCCGGGCGAGCTTTGTCTGGAACCCGACGAGGTTGTAAAGGGATCCCTCCCGGTTTTCCATCCGGAGCTGCAACACGGCCCAGGGCTGTTTTCCCGTTCCCGGGTCGACGAGACCCACCGGTTTCATGGGACCGAACCGAAGGGTGTCCTCCCCCCGCCGGGCCAGGACCTCGATGGGAAGGCAGCCTTCGAAATATTTTGGATCCTCGAACGCCCTGAGAGGGATTTCCCTGCCGGCCAGGAGCGCCTCCAGAAATCGGCGGTATTCTTCCTCGTCGAACGGACAGTTCAGGTAGTCCCCTTCGCCTTTTCCGTACCGGGAGGCCGGGAAGACGCGGTTTCTGTCGATGGATTCGCCGTGAACGATGGGAGAGATGGCATCGTAGAAGTAAAGATGGTCTTTTCCCGTGAGGCCGAGGAGGTCTTCCGCCAGGGCGTCCGAAGCGAGGGGCCCGGCGGCCACGATGACCGTTCCTTCCCGGGGGATCGCCGGGCATTCCTCCCGGACCAGGCGAAAATCCGGCCGGGCGGAGAGGGCTCTCTCCACATGACGGGAAAAGAGGGTCCGGTCCACGGCCAGCGCCTTACCCGCCGGGACGGCCGTTTGATCCGCCGCTTCCATGATCAGTGACCCCAGGCGCCTCATTTCCTCCTTCAGGAGGCCCACGGCGCTTTCCCGGTCGGCGGAACGGAGGGAATTGCTGCAGACGAGTTCCGCCAGCAGCGGGGAACGATGGGCGGGAGAGAACCGGCCCGGCTTCATCTCGTAAAGAGTCACCGGAACGCCTTTTCCCGTGAGGATCCAGGCCGCCTCGCATCCCGCCAGGCCGCCGCCGATGATGATGACCCGGTCCATCAGGGTTCCTTCCCCCGGTCTCATGACGGGCCGCCGCCGCTTTTCTCCTCTTCTTTCCTGAAGCCGCACTCCTCCCTGGGGCAGCCCACGGAGGTTCCTTTCCCCCGGACCGGGATTTCCACGAGAAACGGGTGGCCGCATCTCGGACAGGCTTCGGGCACCGGTTTTTTCCACAGGGTGTACTTGCATTCGGGATACCGGGAGCAGGCATGGAACCGTTTGCCCTGCTTCGTCCTTCTTTCCGTCAATTCCCCGGAACACCCCTCCTGGGGACATTTCACGCCCGTGGGAAGAGACCGGATCGTCTTGCATTCCGGATACCCCGAACAGCCCAGGAACTTTCCGTATCTCCCGCTCCGGAGGATCATGGGACGGCCGCACTTCTCGCACTGGAATCCCGTTTCCGTCTTTTCCGGGGAGGCGTCCTGGGCCGGAGGAACCCCCGTCTTTCCCGTTTTCATGGTCCGTTTGCACTCCGGGTAGCCGGAACAGCCGAGAAAGCTCCCGAATCTTCCCCGTTTGACGATCATGGGCTTTCCGCAGAGATCGCAGGCCACGTCGGAAGTTTCCGGCTCCGACGGGCGGATTTCCCCGTTTTCTTCCTCCCTGAAATTTTTCGTGTTCCGGCAGTCGGGATACCGGGAACAGGCGAGAAAACGGCCGTTCTTGCCCCACTTGATGACCATGGGGCCGCCGCATAGATCACAGGTGAGATCCGTGGCGATCTCTTCTTTTTTCACATTTCGCATTTCCGCCCGGGCTTTTTTAAGTTCCTCGTGGAAGGGTCCGTAAAAGTCGCTGAGGGTCTCCAGACGGCTTCTCTTTCCCTCTTCGATGGAATCGAGCTGTTCCTCCATGGATGCCGTAAAGGAGATGTCGAGGATCCGGGGAAAATTCTTCACGAGGAGATCGTTCACCAGGAGGCCCAGCTCCGTGGGATGGAAACGCCGCTCCTCGAGGCGGACATATTCCCGCTCCTGGATGGTGGAGAGGATGGCGGCATAGGTGCTCGGCCGCCCGATCCCTTTCTCTTCCAGTTCCCGGACCAGGGTGGCCTCGGTGAACCGGAAAGGCGGCTGGGTAAATTTCTGTTCCGACAGGAGGTCGAGGAGGGTGAGTTTTTCACCCACTTCAACGGAGGGCAGCTTTTTGCCGAACTCCCCGTTTTCCTCCCCTTCGTCCTTTCCCTCGGTGTAAAGGATGGTGAACCCGGGAAACTTCATGACCGATCCCTGGGCGCGGAACAGATAGGGTCCGGCGGCCACGTCGATGGTGGTCTGATCCAGAACGGCGGGATTCATCTGGCTTGCCACGAACCGGTTCCAGATCAACTGGTAGAGGAGGAATTCGTCCTTCTTGAGGTAGGTTTTGACATCCTGGGGCCGGTACCGTGATGAGGCGGGCCGGATGGCCTCGTGAGCCTCCTGGGCGTTCTTGCGGCTTTTATAGGTTTTTGCCCGGTCGGGAAGGTAAGAGGCGTCGTAGTTTTCCCGGATGAATTCCCGCACCTCCCGGAGGGCTTCATCGGCGACCCGGACCGAGTCGGTCCGCATGTAGGTGATGAGCCCCACCGGCCCTTCTTCCCCGAGATCGATTCCCTCGTAAAGCCTCTGGGCGACATTCATGGTTTTTTTCGCGGGGAACTGGAAGTGCCGGGAGGCTTCCTGCTGGAGTTTGCTCGTCGTGAAGGGGGGCTGCGGGTTCCGGCGGGTCTCCTTGGTTTCCAGGGCCTCGACGGTGAGGGGCGCCGTTTTAACGAAACCGGTGATTTCCGCCGCTTCCTCGGCGTTGCGCACCCGGATTTTCTTTCCATCCCGGCGCAGGAGCTTGGCGTCGAAGGCGGGAGGATGTTTTCCTTCCAGCCGGGCGGTGATGTTCCAGTATTCTTCGGAGACGAACCGCCGGATCTCTTCTTCCCGCTCGCAGACGAGCCGGACCGCCACGGACTGGACCCGGCCCGCGCTCAGGCCGATTTTCACCTTTTCCCAGAGCAGGGGGCTCAACTGGTATCCCACAAGCCGGTCGAGAATCCGCCTCGCCTGCTGGGCCTCATATTTATTCCGGTTCAGTTCTTCCGGGTGTTTCAGGGATTCGAGGATCGTTTTCCGGGTAAGATCATTGAAAAGAACCCGGTAGATCTCTTTTCCTTCCGGATCCACTTCCTCGGCGATATGCCAGGCGATGGCCTCACCCTCCCGGTCGGGGTCGGGGGCCAGATAGATGGTGGAAGCCTTTTCCGCCGCCTTTTTCAACTTCGTGACCGCTTCCTTTTTCCTTTTGACGACGGCATAAGTAGGCTCGAATCCTTTTTCGATGTCGATGCCTAATTTCTTGTCCGGCAGATCCTTGATGTGCCCCATGGTGGCGAGGACGTCAAAGCCGCGTCCGACGTATTTCTTGATCGTCCTTACCTTCGTCGGGGATTCGACGATGATGAGCGAATGACTCATGCATGCTCCTTTAATCTGAATTGTTTTCCCGGCAGCCGTTCCACCTGTCCCTTGATTTCCAGGGAGAGGAGGAGGGAAAGGACCTCCCGGGTATCGAAGCCCGAAGCCTGAATGATCCGGTCCACCGGAAGGGGGTGCCTGCCGAGGAGCCGGAGAAGCGCTTCCTCCGATTCATTGAGAGTTTCCTCTCCGTATGGTTCCGGATTCTTCTTTCCGGAGGGTGGGGACACACGATGTTTTTCTTCCGGGGGATGTTCCTTGCTCTCGTTCACGGGAATCTGGGGGAGGATTTCCTCGAGGATGTCCTGGACCGATTCGACGAGTTTCGCTCCCTGGCGGATGAGCCGGTGCGTTCCCCGGGACCCGGGTGAATCGATGCTTCCGGGAATGGCGAAGACTTCCTTCCCCTGTTCAAGGGCTATTCGAGCGGTGATCAGGGATCCGCTTTTTTCCCCCGCTTCAACGACGACGACCCCCAGGGAAAGACCGCTGATGATCCGGTTCCGCAGGGGGAAATTGATTCCCTGGGGAGGGGTCCCGAAGGGGAATTCGGTGAGGACGGCGCCTCTTTCCGGTATTCTTTCAAAAAGGTCCGCGTTTTCGGGCGGATAAACGACATCCATTCCCGAACCGAGGACGGCGATGGTCTTTCCCTTTGCCCTCAGGGTTCCCCAGTGGGCGGCCGTGTCGATTCCCCTGGCCATGCCGCTTACAATGGTTATGCCATGGTAGGAGAGATCCCGGGCGATCCTCTCGGTCATGAATCTTCCATAAGGCGTTGCTCTCCTTGAACCGATCACCGCCACCGCCCCTTCCGGTTCCGTCCATTCACCCTTCACATACAAGAGAGGCGGGGGGTCATAGATCTGGAGAAGCCGTTTCGGATAGGCGGGGTGGTTCATCGGAAGAATGGAAACATTCCCCGCTTCGGCCCTGCGGATCTCCTCATCCACCCGGCCCCAGTCGGAAAATGCCCGGATATTCCGTGCCGCCTTTCGTGAAAGACGGGGAATGCGGAGCAGTTCCTTTTCCGGCGCCTCAAGAATGTTCCGGGGGCTTCCGAAATGATCGAGAAGGCGGCGACAGGAAACGCTTCCAAGGTCGTCGATCAACCTCAGGGCGATCCAGAACCGCGGATCCTGAACGTCCATGACTTCCATGACTCTCACAGCCCGATGCGAAATGAGGGACGAATATATCGAATAGCGGCGTTCTGTCAAGCCCTTACCGGGCATGGGCCATCAAACCCGCTTCCCTGTTGAGTTTTAAGAGGATCCGGGGACCTGTCTTGACAGGGCGGCTCACTTGTAATAGCTTCTTTGACGGATTCCGCTGTTTTTCCTTCGATTCTCCATAAGGAGAAAGACATCTCAGGCGGGATGAGGACCGCTCCGGGTGTTCATGAAATCAATCATTCCCATCGAGACAGGGTTGAAACGCGTTTCTCTGATCCTTTGTATCGCCATCCTGCTGTTTCTGTGCATTTTG
>Ga0068712_1003726_pt1 | contig 13827 bp, 8 predicted proteins | sample MTBAKSrepl1MetaG_FD_62987 | JGI IMG/M metagenome (GOLD analysis project Ga0068712, IMG submission 62987) | Enrichment culture microbial communities from Arthur Kill intertidal strait, New Jersey, USA, that are MTBE-degrading - MTBE-AKS1... | ecosystem: Environmental > Aquatic > Marine >... | reverse complement strand
AAAGGGCCAAGCCTGCCTTTCCTTATCGGACAGGCAAATTCAAACTTGGATCCCTTGGACCAAGACCGAAACCACTATATGTAGTGGGTGCTTGAGCGAAGTGCATACCCACATTATGTTTTTTATTTCGGGGTGGATAACAACATGAATGCCGTCTGGGATGGGGAGCAGTATTATGACAGTGTTGAAGTCGAATTATACCGCCCATTCGTTCCATTAAACCTGTTCAATATCGGCAATTCAATTGGAGAGGGGTCGGCGGCCTTCAATGATATCGGCGCCATTCATCATGAAACGGTTTGGTCTACAGGTTACGATCCAACTGATACTGTTTACGCCCTGAATGAGCGCTTTGAAGACGAAGACCCTCTGGGCTTCTACGAAAACAATGCGGCCCGGGATGATATATTCAACCATGCGGTTGAAGGGGCTCAAATGGCAGATTTTGTAGCACAGGCAGACGAAGTCGTGGCCGCAGCCAGTGCGACCCTTTCTGGAGAGGCTGGCATGATAACTGTTTTCCTTGGCAATAATGATGTTTGTACCAATGAGGTGGGTTCTATGACGGACCCGGCGCTATTCGAGGCACAATACCGCGCCGGCCTGGATGTCTTGGCTGCATCCACTGCCACTAAAGATGCATATTTGCACGTATCCGGCATACCCGATATTTATTGGCTATGGATTGCCAAGAGATCAAGCACCTGGTGTCGTGTGCTCGTCTGGCCTTTTGTTCCCTGTAGGGAATTGCTTGAAAATCCTGAAAATGACTGTGGAAGCGGTGGATCCGAGCTCGATCCGGACAACATCCATGCCGACGATGGGGAAAACTGTATACGCAGAAAGAATTTTCATGTCGTAATCCGGGATGTCTATAATCGGATACTCAGGGACGTTTTAGAAGAATACCGTAATGCTGGGTTGCTTCCTAATGCCTACTACATTGATATTTTTGATATTCAATTCGATTCCAGCCAGGTTAATAGCGGCGACTGCTTTCATCCCAGTGAGAAAGGACAGCAGACGCTGGCCCAGGAACATTGGTGCCGATCTTTCTGGGGCCAGCATGATTCCACCTGTGACCCCTGACTGTCATGAAATATCTTTATGCGCAAGACAGCAAGACAGCTCGATTCATATTTTTGTGCCAATGTTGATAACGATTGGGAATGGAATTTAATGACCCCTTGAATAAACCTGTGGAAAGATCGATTTCAAGAGGAATCTTATGAAAAAGCCGCTCAGACGTTTGAGCCTTGTCATATTCGTTACTATCTTAGGAGCAGCTTTCCTATCCAATGGGGGCGCTATTGGAACGGCGTCTGGACTGACCTACGAAGATATTGAGATTGGCGCCGGTGATGTTGCCCAACTTGGAGATATCGTAGTTATCCATTTTTCAGGATGGATAGATAACAACGGGAAAAAGGGAACTCGTTATTTCAGTTCACGTGATGAGGGGAACCCGATTTCGTTTAAAGTGGGCACAGATAAAGTCATGCAGGGTTGGAACATTGGCGTAATCGGAATGTGGGTCGGCGGCAAGCGCAGATTGGTGGTTCCGCCCGAATTAGCTTATGGAGCAGAAGGTGCCGGCGATCTCATACCACCGGATGCAACACTGATAATTGAGATTACGCTTTTGGAAATTAAATCGAAAACCGCGATTGTTCAGTAGGGGATACAATCGAATCGACCCTTTTCTTAAACCAGCGAACACCTCTCGGTCAGCCTTACGGCTCCCTGCTATTTGAGAAACCCAATTTACCTTGACATCTGGCACTCTTTGCTTTCTAATGAAATTTAAGCCTATTCATTCTGGGTAACTTAAGGCAATCCAACAGCACAACCCCAACCTTCTGCGAGGGAATTATGAATTCGCGTCTCCAGAGGGTGGTGAGATTAAGGCCTCCGGTGGATCACCGTATCCGCTTAGAGGCTTTTTTGTCTTGATAAATGCTCACAGTTTCAACGACGCGCCAACGAATGAGGTTTCGAGACTGCAATTTTGCCCCGGGATGTGATTTCTTGGCTGGAATACTACCATGAGAGATGCCTGGATGTATCGGCCCCTATAACCAGATTGGACCTTAGCAAGGTCTTTTTTACGAAGCCAGAAGGATTTGCCAAACGGTCAGAAAGATTGTCTCGCGCGTTTTGTTAAACCTGGACGTTGACGAAACCACTTCACGCAAGATATTTGCTTATTTTAATAAAAATAATACAGATACTTTCGACACCAATGAAGTCATCTTCAGCTGTCGCCTTCACAGACCTTTATGGACGCGCGAAACGACAGGAATTCGCATTTATCTATTTTCGTACAGTCGAGCTTCGACAGAAAACTGCTAATGGTTCAGGTATGACCAGATTTATTCTTGCAGACTTTCTCCAACAGAATCGATCCCAGATTATTGATCACTGGGTCGAAAAAATACAGACGGAAATCAGTGACCGGTATGCCCAAAGACCCCGCGAGGAACTGATAAACACCACCACAGAGGCTTTTGAGGGCTACAACCATGTCTTGGTCGATGGCGACTTCACCTACATCGATCAATTTATCGACAAGATTACCCAGATGCGCCTGGAAGCGGGTTTCCCACTCTCAGATGTACAGAGGGCCTTCGAGCTTTATGGAAGCATCGTTATCTCATTTCTATCAAAGAAAACTGTAATTACAACAATTGAGGACTGTCTTTATAATATTTCCAGCATCAATCACTGTGTCGGATATACGATCCGACGTTTTAGTGCTCATTTCCAGGCCATGCACGAAAAAAGGACACGCCTGAGTGTCTTGGGCGAAGCCATGGCTCATATTACTCATGAAATTAAGAATCCCCTGATGCTGATCGGCGGGTTTTCGAACCAGATCCTGACGGCATTGAAGGATCAGGATGAGAAAATCGTCCACAAATTGCAAACCATTACCCAAGAAGTAGCGCGTCTGGAAGACTTCCTCAAGGATATCGGCCGATTTGCAAAAGACGTTCAGCCCGACAAAGGGACAGTCAACCTGAATCAGATGATTGAACAGGTGACAGAGTTTTTTGAAAGGGAGTTCTCAGTCTGCGGGATACAGGTTAACTTGACTTTATCCTCGGATTGCGGGAATATCATTGCAGACCCCCATCAGATGGAGCAGGTTCTATTAAACCTCATAAAAAACGCAACTGAAGCGATGCCGGAAGGTGGGATTCTGTCGATAACGAGCTCTCTTAAAAACCAGAGGGTAATTATTAAAATCAAGGACTCAGGGATTGGCATTTCTAAAGAAGATATCGAAAAATTAGGCACCCCATTTTTCACTACCCGAAAAGAAGGTACTGGGCTAGGCCTTTCTATTTGTCATAAGATCATGAATGCCCATCAGGGCAGCCTATCCATTTTCAGTGAAGGACCAAGGAAAGGCACCGTCGTCACCATTCAAATGCCTATTGGTAGAGCCCCGTAGGGTTAAGAAGACGGGACCGTGTTCAAAAATGTGCAGACCTCTGAGTTCTGACAGAACAAGCCTCACCAATGACATCATTTGGGACAGGAATGAATTGGGGACCTCTCAAGCGCCCTGAGAATTTTGTGGCCCTTACAAAACCCAGTGGCTCCGTAGTAAGGAGGGGTGCCGCCTATAGCGATCCTCTCGCGTGACCAGATGAAATGTATGCACCCTGCCAACGCCCAGGTTAAAAGGCTGACAGGGGCAGGACATCTACTTCCTGGCGAATATGGATAATCCCAGTTGCCCACATAAATGGGTAGATACAGATAGGGTCGTGGTAAGGATTCGATCGAACCGGTAATGCGTCACCCGTGACGTTCACCAACAGGGAGTTTCCTTCAATGACAGGTATGACCCGACGTAAATCCTTCCAACTTAAAAACATGATGCTCTTCGCCAATATCATTTCCAATGCCATCGGGGTGGGAGTGGTACTCCTTCTGATACGCCAAGGCGATTTCTCCTCAGCCATGCCCGAGATATACGCGGAGATTCGCGGCATTCGCACGATATTCCTTCCCTTGGCTTTCCTCGGGCCGATCATGCTCTTCATATGGTACGAACGTCCTATCCGGATTTATTTAAACAGACAGCGGATGGGTCAAGAAATATCGGAGAAAGGACTGATCCAGGCAAGGCGCAGTCTCCTCAACGAGCCTTTCTTCATGATTGCAGTGGACTTCGGGGTCTGGTTACTCTCCGGGATCGTCTTCCCCTTAGCCCTGTGGGTCTGCGGTGCACCGCAGACTTTCATCCGACAAACGTTTTTCATGAACTTTTTTACCGGCCTGATCACATCAGCATCAGCATTCTTCGTCCTGGAGTACGTCCTACAGCGAAAACTGGTGCCGCACTTCTTTCCTCATGGCGGTCTCTATATGACTCCCAAAACCCTTCGCATCCGTATCAGCACACGCATCGGCGCTCTTATTTTCGCCGCCAATCTGGTCCCCTTCTTCGCCATTATTACGATTGCCGCCGGAACACTTCATGGGGGAGACACGGCCCTCGCATTCAAGGAGTTACGGTCCGCCATCTTCATAAACGCCATTCTTTTCATGATCGCCGGCATCTGGCTGGCCTTCCTGGTGAGCGGCAATTTGAGGCGGCCGCTGGAGGATATCATTCGGGTTCTCCAGCAAATCAGGAACGGACGATTTAACAGCAAGGTCCGGGTGACCTCCAACGATGAGATCGGCTATACGGGCGACTCCATCAACGCAATGACCGAGGGACTAATCGAGCGGGACCTGATCAAGGATATGTTCGGCAAGTATGTGACTCAAGAGGTGAGAGATGAGGTCTTGTCCGGCCGAACGCCTTTGGACGGCGAAAAGAAGGAGGTGACCGTCCTCTTTTCTGACATCAGGGACTTTACTCCCATGACAGAACAGAACGATCCGAAGCTTGTGGTCAAGATTTTGAATGCCTATTTTGAAAAGATGGCCGAGGTCATTCAGGAGCAAGGGGGGCTGGTCTTACAGTTCATCGGCGATGAGATCTACGCAGTTTTCGGGGCCCCCATCTATCGGCAGGACCATGCTGCAAAGGCCTTCAGGGCGGGTCTGGAAATGAGACAGCGGCTGTCAAGACTCAACAGACAGTTTCAGGAAAAAGACTGGCCCACTCTTCGGCACGGCATCGGTATCCATACGGGTGAGGCCCTTGCCGCCAATATCGGCAGCCAGGACCGTTTGTCGTACCTGTTGGTGGGAGATACAATCAATCTGGCTTCGAGACTCCAGGCCCTCACCAAAAAGGTAGGGACCGATATGATCATATCCGCAACGACCCATGCCCTGCTGAGCGCTGACGATCGCAAGGCCATATCATTAAAACGGTTGCAGGACATATCCGTAAAAGGGAAGAGCAAAGCGGTCGAGGCCTTTGCCGTGTTTTGATGTGCGGGGCTGTGGGACCTTTTTGCAATGTTGATTGGTAGACATCGACGAAACAACGTTGCCTGCTTCCACTATCATAGCCAGTGACCAAAACATCTGGTGGTGTTTAACAACCCCTCAAGCTTTGAGGATGTGACACCTACGCGGCTCATAACACAACCCACTGAAACCCAAGGTTTCATGTAACTCTGTTATGGAACCGTTCCCATCCAGCCCTCATTGGTTGTTCTTTCAAGGTTTGATCGTCAGCATCTGCATGGTGAGCGAGCCCTTAGGCGCCTTGGGCGCCTTAATAAAGGTTTTATTCGCAGCTTGGGAGCTGAACGAAATATTATAGCCCCCTATAAAGGTCAGAGTTTTGACTGCGTCCAGGGTGATTGCTTCCGTATAGGTTCCCTCGCCTATTTTGATGATGGCAGGCGAACTGGTGACTGCGTTTATTGCAGGCTGGATGGAGGTGTAGCACGGTTTGTTGCCGCCACACACGCCATCCTTCGCAACATAAAAGGTGGGCAAGGCGGAAACGCGAAGGGTCACGGTGGATATGTCGTAGACCAGTTCAAAGCCCAGCGCATAAGGGGTGGCGTTCACCACGTTGGCAAACCGACCGTTGAGGCCGCCGATGCCGCCCCCTTGGAGGAAAGTGAATTCGTCTCCGGGCTTGGGCTCAAACCCCGGGACGCACGTCACCCTGACGGTTCCGTTCAGGTTTGTTGAGGCAATAGTGGAACCACCGGTATTGGTTTTCAGAAAATCATAAGTGACCCCCTGACTGTAGCCCCCAAGCCCTACCTCCAGAACGCCGTTCGGCCCTTGGGAATAGGTGTATTTGACTTCAAACTCTCCGATCCCGTTGGCGATCTGCAGTGTGCCGCCGGTAACCGAAAGATTCTGCACCAGGCTGCCCCCGGAAAAGGTCCCGCCGCTAACGGCAATGCTTTGAATCACCGATGTGCCACCCCCCAATTCGCCATTGACCTGGAAGCTCCCGGACTGCTGAGTAATGCGGGCCACGTCCAACCGGCCCCCGGAACCCACGCTCACGGTCCCCTTGTTATCAAAATTGCCCACGTTCAACCGGCTTCCGGACGCCACCGTCACCGTACGTTCATTGACAACATTCGAGATCGTCAAACCACCGGCGCCAAGGGCCTCGACCGTCCCCTGATTGGTCACATTGTTCGCGAGCCATAAAAGGGCATCGTTGTCCGCGCTGATGCGGCTCCGGTTGGTCGTTGCGAGGGCGTAAGCGCCGTTGCCCGTCACCATGCCCTGCCCGCGGATCGTGTTGTCGTTGATGAGCTGGGCGTCTTTGACCGCCGGACCGCGAATCACGCCCCCGCCAAAAACAATCTCGCCTGTCCCACCGAGTGTGGTAAGTTTCGAGATCAGGTTCACCGTGCCGTCCACCGCGCTGCCTTCGACGACAAGTTGTCCTTCATTCGAGAGCGAATCCATAATTCCGAGACTGCCGTCTTCCGGGACGATGATGGTTGCAGCGCTCGCCACGCCCTTCAACGTGGCCCCACGGCCGACAAAGGCCCCGTTCAGAGGCAAGGCGGTATCCAGGTCAGCAGTGGTTCGCGAGCCCTTCTGTGCCGCAGGCCCCTGTAATCTCCCGCCGGTGATGGTGCCTCCTTTGAGTTCTGCCCTGCTGGTCTTGTCCACAGTGATCAATCCTCCGGCATTCGATACAGAGGATAAGAAGGCGAGCGCACTGCCGTTTTTGATGCCGATCGTGCCGTTATTGGCAACATTGGTCACTGTCCCTGACGTCATCCCATCGGCTTCTATGGATCCATTGTTGGTGATCTGGGAGATGATGCCTTTTTTGCCACTCAGTTTGAGCGTTGCGCCAGAGTCGATCGTAAGCAAACCTCCGGTTTCCGCAAGTCCATTTGTGCCTTCCGAATCAAAGCTGAGTTTCATGATGGTGGAAGCAAGCAGATGGGCTCCTGCTGAACCGATATATAGTTTATGCCAAGTCGCAGTATTAGGAGGCGCATTGAAATGTACGGTAAAAACCCCGGTGGTATTACCGCTCATGGTGATCTGTGGGTCCAACAGGAGATCGCCGTTCACAACAGCGTCTGTCAACTTTGCGTAGGTCCCGACGATCCGGCCGGTGCCCGAGGTAGAGACCTGGCCCTTGACCTCGGTCGTCCCTCGCAGCGTTAAGCTTGATTCTTCCCCCGCAATTACATAGCCTGTAACCAAGGCGTTCGAAATGATGGCTGAACCGCTATTTTGCGCCCTGATGAATCCTTCAATGGTGGAGGCGCCTGGTTTCAGCCAGAACTCAGCGTCATTCTCTACAAACACTCCCTGCAAGCCGTCACCGATATTCAGGCTTAGCGGGTTGCTGGATGTGCCTATGGAGACTTTCCCATTAAAGAAATAGTGCATATCATAAAGTGTTAAAGACGCTGGTTCGTATGCTCTAATTGTAACGAGACTGCTGTCTGTGGGAAAATGCCATTCAGCGTTCCCAGTAACACTCGTATCACCTGAGATGTACATAGAAGCTCCCGATGGGAAGTCGATAGAGTCAAACAGTATGTCTTTTTTTATTGTGATAGAACCGGTGCACGTAAGATCAACATCCGGTAACTGTACGTTCTCAAGGGTCGCACTGGCTACATTGACTTCCCCCGTGCCCGTGATCATTCCTTCTGATATATGAGCATTATTTACCAAATTCAGGATCCCGTTAACCTGTACAAGCCCGGTGTCAGCGGAGACCTGATTTAGCTTGCCCGTGAAAGAGACGTTGGAACCCGTTGCGACAATAATATCTCCGTTGTTGACCCACGCTGTATCAACAGGCGCACGCAATATAAGCTCCGCAAACTTCTGGAACTCCAGGATGCCGGAATTTTCGAGCCGCAGACGCGTTCCGAGATTCTGGCCCAGAAAGCCTCGGCCCCCGCCTTCCACGCCCTGCAACAACATCTTGGCGCTGGCGCCAATGATAAGCTTTTGACCCGTGGCAGTAGTCCCTTCAATGCCGTGATTTATATTATTGTCGTAAAGGATGATGCCGTTGTTCCCGACGTACAGCACCTCTCCGTCGATGCGCAAATTGGAAGCTAACGACGTGCCTTTGAGTTCTATTGTTCCGTTATTACTCAGAATACTCCCTGTATTGTCTTCAATCTCAAGGGATTTCCCCGTGATCGATAGCTTGGCGGTGCTTTCCAGGGTCAGCCCATCCACAGCCGGACTGAGATCATCCAGGGTGACGGAAGAGGCTCCAGGAATTGTGACCCAATAAAAGTTGACATAGTTACTCGGAACCCCGGCAGGGGTCCATTTTTCAGGCATACTCCAGTCACCCGGTCCACCATTCCAGGTTGAGCTTATCATGGCGGCGAGTGAAACGCTTGTCGGCAGCAGGGACAGAATGAATGAAAAAGCCAAGAAGAAAATCAAATATGTTGTCCTTATTCGTCGCTCCGTCCCTTTAGCCTTTGGGCGCGGACGGTCTTGAGGTAGCTCCTGCTGAAAAATCGTCATTTCGGTATCTCCGTATCGTTTCGATTCCATAGGGGACTACTTTTTTCGCAGCGGCAGTGCGGTGCCACTTTGTTTGAAAAAACAGCTAAGATACACTCATTCTGCCAGGAGATTCCGACCTCCTCTTGGCTCCTGGGACCATCCTTCGGCGGCCTTTTGCCTGCAGACGTATATCCGTTTCCGGCCCATATTAAAAGATCACGGTGAATCAGCGATGGCACTGGTAAGAGCGGGATAGTGGGTTCGGCTCCTGACAGCGCGTAGTGAAGCCTGTCAGGAGCCAGGGCTGGGGGATGCCTAAGCGTAGTTTATACAAGAGAACCTCGTGATAAAGGTCAGCCCTTTGGGGTTTTTTGGCAAATATTTTGACATTATATGTGTTTGTAATTTCGTCCATTTTGGCGCTTCAAAAACGGGGCCTACGTTTGGAACATATGCTTTTCGGATTTATCTTGGCATGAATTATTGCCGATGTCATCACAGTTTGGCTGATATCTGCTATTGGCAATAATGCCATATACCTGAGTGGTATGTCAACGCCCAGAAATCCCGGATTCTTGCCTATTATGTCAGAAAAATCGACTCACTTCTGTCCAAAATAAACTGAAAATGCTTTTTTTGGACAGTAGTCATCTGAAATACCTCGGACCCGATCTTAAAAACACAAAAAATGCATCTATTTTGGAATTCTCTTTCGTTCCACTGGTAAGCCAAGAGATCATTTGGCTGAACGCACTGGCAAAGTCCTAACGCCAATGCTTCTAAAGGTGCCCGGATTACTGGATCCGGCAACCCCTTCAACTGCACATACGCCATTTTTAAAATCAAATGCTGCCTTTCCACCCCATCGGCTAGACAGTGCAAATATGTATTGCCCTCTGACTTCGATAAAATTCGTGATGTGGTATCCATGGCCATTTTTGATTTTCTTATCGTAAAGCGTTTCTAACTCGTTGAGGCTTGGCATTCGCCAGTCCTCATATCCGCCTACACTGTAGTTCTCACAATATTCGATAGCATCAGAAACATATAGACCGGCGTCTGCATCTTTAGCTGCCCACATGAGCTTTGTTTCTTTGTCCAGAACCGTTCCATTACCGTAGCTAATGAAGCGATCTTCCATCGAAGTCGTTTCGTTTTTTGAAACAGTTGATGCAACGACATTTTGGTTGGGAGATGATATATCGGTATCAAGCCTCACCTTTTCCTCGGATGGCTTTTTTTGTTCAATTTGAGGTCTCTCCCTCTTGATCTTTGTCATCCGTTGTTCCGGCTGGTGATCCACCCGAGCAATTTCTTTTGATTTGAGAACATTTTTCTGGTGTCCCAAAATAAAAACAAAATCTCCTTTATCCAACTTTATATCCTTAATTCTCCCATACTGAGGATGCTGTCTGGCGTCATATTCGGAAACCTTGTTTTTGAGGTAGAGACCTAATTCCTCACCCGTTATGTAACCATCCGGGATGGGTTCTTTGTCCCTTCCCTCCAGGAGATCCAGAAAAGCCAGCTTGAATATGCTGCGATCGGGAACAGGTTCATTGGCGCGGCCTGCTGTTATAAACTGTCTGACCGGAAGGCTGACACTCTCGGAAATATTTTCAGGAACCGCTTTTCCTCTAAAGTTGAGGACTGATCCGGAGAAGCAACTGTCAAACATGAAAAGAACATGTTTTGCCTTAACCATTTTGGCCTGGGTAACGATCGACTGCATGTCTACACTCGCCAAGTCGAAACCCATGGGGTCTTTCTCAGGTAAAGGCGCATCGACCATGACCAGATACCCCAGATCTTCTCCAGTTTCCATTTTCTGTGTATATCCATGACCTGCATAATAAAACAAAAGCCTGTTGTCTTCATTTCTTCCATTCTCGTAGCAAAACTTCCAGAATTCTTTGCTGAAGTCTTCTTTGGTAATGTTGGTCTTGAGTACGACATTGAAACCATTTTTTTCCAAGGCTTTGGCAACGTCTCCCACATCCCCTATCGCACCGGGGAGAGGGTCCCAACCGTTAACGTAATCTCCGTTTCCCACCACCAGGGCATATGAGTTATCGTACAAAGAGATCTTCTTGCCTTGTTGTGTTTCAACAGCAATCCGGCCTCCTCTGAGGGGTATCCCCGCTATTGAAGGGCTTGACGTTTCATGTAATGCAGCATCGTCAAGAAGCGGTCGTTCAATTTTCGCCTGAAGGGCTTTTCCGTTCACGAAGACCTCCCCTGACGAATCAAATAAAAGGATACCGGGGCCGTCGGCATAATAGGTCCTTCTACCATCAAGTGTGCAGACCTCAACCCTGGTGCCGGGCAGCAGTCTATATCTGTGATCCGCTTGAAGGTAGTCGTACTCCCGCATTGCATTGCCTTGCCAGTCGAGAAAACCGCCTTCAATAGTTATGACTTGAAGTCCCTGCACGTTCTGCCCCAGAACGGGATTGCCGGTCAGCAAAATCGTGCCTGCAAAGAGGCTCGCAACCATCGTGCATACCCAGATCTTCATAATCCGTCTCCTTTACAGATCCAATCGACGACAAACATTGGCAAGGTCATACGAACCTTACAATACTGTAAAAATAGCAACTTTTACAGTTTTTCCTTTAACAGCTGTCGGAGGCAATTCTTGCACGGGAATATTCTCTTCAATTCCGGCCTTTGTTTCCGAACTGATGAGTATTTCCGTTCCGAACTGCTTGTTTAGCCCTTGAATCCGCGAAGCCACATTGACCGTATCACCCACCAATGAATAGGCCACACGGTCCCTGGCGCCAATGTTCCCTACCAGCACCTCTCCGGTATGAATGCCGATGCCGTGTCTAAGGGGTTTGTATCCCTCCTGTGCAAGTCTCTGGTTTACAACCCTCAGTCTGCTGCGCATGCTAATCGCCGCTTTGACGGCCAGTCGTCTGTGGTCCGGTGCAGGAACAGGCGCTCCAAACACCGCTTCAATTTCATCTCCGATAAACTGTAGAATGAGCCCGTCATGCTGCCTGATGGCCTCGGCCATTTCTTCGAAGTAGCGGTTGATGATGTTCACCACTTCCTTTGGCGGAGTTGACGCCACCATCGGCGTGAAGTCCCTGAGATCGGCGAAGAGCACGGTGACTTCCTTTATCTCCCCGTCAAGAGGGATTCGTCCGGATAAGATCTCATCCCTCACCTCCCGGCTCACGTATCGACCAAAGGTGTTCTTGACGACCATGTACCCTTGTATGAGCCGGCCGGTACAAACCGCAACAATGCCTGTCATCGTCGCCGAAGGTCTAATCACAATTCCTTTGACAAGGCAAATAATCATGACGGCCCCGGACAGGAATAACATGCCTGCGCCCCAGAATGTCACCCTGAATAATGTGGCCTTTTCCGTCAAAAGCAGGGTCAGAAAGACCATCAGGAAAGACAGCGACAGGAGAGAGACGGGCCAGGGAGGTACGGAGAGAAGGCTGCTCCTTCTCAGTGCCTCCACAACACGCGCCTGAGCGAGGACACCGGGTTCATTTCTTTGGGATGCCGGAGTAAGGTGGCGGTCTTCGAACTCGAAGTCAAACCCGATTATTACGATTTTGTCCCTGAATTCGGCCGGATCGGCTTTTAGTGCTTGCTGGAATGTCAGAGTGGGGATAAGGTCGGGATTGCGCCAGTCAGGCATCGCCTCCGGCGGAGCCTGGCCGGAGACTCCCGACAAGAGCCAGGAAAATGCATACAGATTCTTGTCTCCTGAGTCGGACAAATAGGCCAGGGTCTGCCGGCGGCACACGCCATCGGCATCCGGCGTAACATTTAGAAATCCATACCCTTTTGGGCCTAAAAGTTTTTGATAAAGAATGAACGGCTCCTTTATCCGTCCGCCTGTTTCGATAGCGTAGCCGGAAACCAATCGGCATTTTTTCGATACCCTTTTCAGGGTCCTCAATAGTTCTTTGTCATGATTTTCGATAAATCTATTTAATGGAAATTGTGGAAGAATCAGATCCAAACCGATTGCTTGTGGCCTTCCCAGTTCGATCCTGTCTATCAAATCAACAAGGTGCATCCCCCACAAAGCCAGGGGGGTCCGTGCGGATTCATACTCGGTCTCGCCAATCAAAATAACCATCGATTCTTGGGCTTTCCTCGGGCTTCCTATAAGGGGTGCCATTCTATCAAGAATCAGCCCGTCCACACTTTTTCCGAACTTCGTTGACGAAAATGTTAGTCCTGCCACAACAGAGAGCATCATGAGGATCATGAAATGATAGAATTTATTTCTTTCTCTAAAAAATCGCATCCTGATCTATGTGACCGTATGATATGAATTTGCAGCCCCGGTCAAACTTTCACGCAATAATTTCTGGCATAGGACATGCTCTATCTGTAGCTTATGTTAGAATAGCGCGCTTATATCATGTTATTTATTAAAAAGCAAGCTTAAATAGACTTAACTATCGGCGCGAGTGATCAGGCCTGAGACTGTCTGTACCATGAGACCGTACTCGCTCCCGGCAATCAGATGGTAGACCCGGAGATGGCGTTTCCACCAGCCAAAGAATATCTCTATGTCCCATCTGAGCTTATAAATAAGGGCAATTTGCTCCGCTGTCAGGTCATGACGACTCGTGGCAACCCAGTATTTGACGTTGTTGACCGTGTATCCCACGACTCTAACGGGCTTTTGGGTCTGATTCACTCCAGAGGTACCCAGCAACACAATAGCGTCATAAAAGATGTCGCTGTCCGGATCGATTTCATTGGTTTTCAAGACCATTTTCTTGGTAGCGGCTTTGATGCAACAAACAAAATGCTTTTCCTCTTCTTGTCACTGATCAAATCGATCATGGGCCTGGTATCCACGGTCGGTAACGCCAGTTTGCCCCGGAGAAAGGATCATGCTGACAAAAGGCCGCTCAGCGCCATTGCCGTTGGAAAGGAAGA
>Ga0068712_1003724_pt1 | contig 13837 bp, 16 predicted proteins | sample MTBAKSrepl1MetaG_FD_62987 | JGI IMG/M metagenome (GOLD analysis project Ga0068712, IMG submission 62987) | Enrichment culture microbial communities from Arthur Kill intertidal strait, New Jersey, USA, that are MTBE-degrading - MTBE-AKS1... | ecosystem: Environmental > Aquatic > Marine >... | reverse complement strand
GGCCGCGCCCACCCCCTCGCGGGAGACCTGGTAGTTCTGGCAGAACACGCACCCGAGGGAGCACCCCGTGAAAAAGACCGTGCCCGACCCGTTCTCCCCCGAGATGGGCGGCTCCTCGCCGGAGTGGGGACCCACCCAGGCCACCCGCATGCGGTCGCCCTCACCGCACAGCCCGGCCCGGCCCCCCGAGGCCACCCGGGTCCGTGCTCTTTTCCTGGAAGGAAACACGTACTGCCATCGCAACTCAGGGGCTGCCCCGGGATATTTTATGATATCGAACCACTCGATCACCATAACCCACGGCTGCAAGAGGAGGCACTAGTCCACCCTATGGGGGGAGGGGGGATTCAATTAAATCCGGGTCCTTTGGGCCCGGCTTTTTTACTGCGAGTCCCATTAAAAATGGCTTGACAAGCAATTCTGAAAAGAATAAGTTTCTTGAAAGGAAACATTTAGATTCCATTTAAAAAAATCCTATCCTGGATCCATGAGTCGACTTGGTTGGTGGCTTCCCGTTGGCCGTCGGAGGCAGAAAAATCGACCCGATGATGGAATCACCTCTTGTATTCAGCAGGCAGAAAGCCGCCGCAGCGCCTGTTCCGGATCAGAGGTCATGGCTTCCCGGCCTGCGCACACGCGCCTCCCGTTGCCTGGCCTTTTCTTGTGATAATCCTTTCGCTTTTGGTTCAGACCGCTCTCAAGCGGCCAAAGAGCCTTGTGAAAAACCCATACCATGGACTTGGGCATGCCAACCGAAGCGTCAGGCGGCGGGTGTGCCGGGTGATCCTGGCGCACATGGGCATCACACACCGCATCACCATCTTCATCCGGCGAGGCGTTGCCTTCTCCAGCCCCAGCGCCCGGGCAAAAACCAAGTCACTGCCCACCACCTCGAGCATGTTGTACACCAGCATCCCCAGGAGAAGAAAGGCGTAGTTCACAACGAACTTCCCCGAAGGGAGCCGCTCCATGTTCATCTCGGTCTTGAACTCGGCGTGGTATTGCTCGCTGGTGCTCCGGTCCCGGTAGAACTTCAGAACCTCATCCTTGGCAAGCTCCAAGCTCGGCCACAGTACACAGACCCGGATTTCGGGAACCAGCAGATGCCGGCCCTTCTGTCGGGTCACCTCAGTTCACGGATTTAGTTTCATATGTAAGGCGTTCCTTTTTTTAAAGTTCCTGAGAACCGCTCAATTATTCATCATAGTTTCTGAAAGCTTCCAAAGACACGGCTGTGAGAAACGAATTATTGCTTTTTACATGTTGATGCCGATTGATGTGGAATATCCGAAAAGTATTGTGCTTATGTTTTTTAAAAATTGGTCTACAAGAAGTGATTTGGTGAAAACATAGAACAGTGGTTGACGTTGATGCCAGATTCAGCGTTTTTGCCGATTTGATAAACCTCATAATAGCAAAAGGAGCGAACCAATGAAAAAGATTTTGAGTTTTGCCCTGGCAGCATGTTTTATCTTTTTGGCAACTAATACCAGCAGTTTTGCAGAAGAATTTGATGACTATTCCGGCATCCCAAAAGGGAAGTGGGTAATCGGTTTTGCAAATGATTTGACTGGAAACGCCTGGCGTCAGCAACATGTCGCCGCGTTCAAGGAAGAAGCTGACCGGATGATCAGGGCGGGATTGATTTCTAAGTACTATATCTCAAATGTTGACGGTGCAGAATCTACCATTGCTGGTCTTACAGATTTTGTAGCCAAGGGTGTGGATGCAATATGCTCAACTGCAACCGGTCCTGCATACAACTCGATCTTCCAGGAAGCGCTTGATGAAGATATTGTGATCACAACTCTTAACTCTGCCGGCATTAAAGTCACGACGGACACCAAAATGGTGTTGGTTAACAACGAAAATGACGAGTTGATGCGCGCTCCTATGGAATATCTGGCTTACAAGATGGGATATAAAGGAAATATTATACATCTGTACGGCCTGGAAGGGGGCTGGGACGGTGGCGAGGTCCGTAAAGCCGTCGTGCGTGAGTTGGCCGCCAAGTATAACATGAAAATCGTGGCCGGGGCACCTTGTAACTGGTTGAATTCAAAAGCGTATGAAACCCTTACCGCCCTCCTTTCCGCACATGGCCCGGCATACGGTGGCAAAGGAATTCTGGTCGCAGGTGAAGATGTCGGTTTGGGTATCGTACAAGCTTACGCTGCAGCAAAAATCCCATTCCCATACCTGATCGGCGATTATACATATGGATTCCTTAGAGAATGGGCCAAGCACCCGGAACTGATTGCGGTTGGAAATCTATACCCGCCTTCCATCGGCCGAACTTCATTGCATGCGGCTGTGTTGATGCTGAACGGCTACAAACTTGACCCCAAGAAGGCAATCGATGCTGGTCAGGTAAACAGCATTCTATCTCCAATGCCCTATATGATTCTTAATGAAAAAGAGATTACCGGGAATGAGCCTTGGCTGAAAAACATTAAATCCACCACCAAGATACGCCTGCTGAAAGATGTCATTGCTGAAGGAAAAGAGAACAACTATCCGGACAGCAGGTGCGCTGATGGTTGGCTTTCTATGAAAGAGCTGATTGATATGTATTACATTAAAAAATAGAAGCTAATACGGTAATTTAATGGGGCACTGAGAAACAGCGTGCCCCTTTTAAAAAGTCAAAACACTATCGGCTGAAGCCGATATCTTGAAACGCATCCGGCTGGAACCCGGCCAAGGGGGAAATAGTGAAGTCGTCATCACGGGCATGCTCTTCCATATCTTGCATTTCTATGTACCGCATAATGATTTCGTCTGTAACGTTGACTGACGATGCAGAAAAATAGCCGCGTGCCCACAGATGACGATCCCAGAATTTTTTGCGATATTCGCTCAACAGCTTTCTGGCTTTTTTCCCCTTCACTAGTTGAGCCAAATTGTTCACCGATACCTGGGGTGGAACCGACATGAAGAGATGAACGTGATCTTTGGAAACGTGGCCTCGAATAATCTCAACCGATTTACAGATCTCGCGAACCAAAACCCGCAATCGAGTCGCCACGTTTTCAAAGAGTACCGGCGTGCGGTACTTCGTAATCCAGACCATGTGGATTTTGAGATCATATATACTGTGCGATGTCTTGCGGTAGTTCTTCATGCCACAAGCCTACTTAAGCCTTCGCCTGAAGGCGAGGGATTTTCTCCCATTTCCAGAAGGGGAAATGAACGGGGGCAGTATTGTCAGAGCTAGAATGTCGTAATTTCAGCAAGACCTTTGGTGCTGTCGTCGCCTTAAAAGGAGTTGATTTTACGGTAAAAAGCGGTGATATCCGTGCCCTGTTCGGCGGTAACGGTTCAGGAAAAAGCACCTGTGCAAAGATTCTGGGAGGGATGGTTTTCAAAGATGACGGCGAAATCCGTATTGATGGCAAAAAAGTCGAGATCGACTCGCCGATATCCGCAATCAGGCAGGGAATAGCAGTTACATCCCAGGAGCTAAGCCTTTTTCCGAATCAGACAGTAGCTCAGAACCTGATCCTGCTGGATACTTCGAAAAAATTCCTTTTTTTCCAGGATCGGGCGGCATCTCGTGAAAAAGCCTTATCTATTCTGCAACGGGTGGGGCTGCAGTGCCTTTTGGATCGACTCGTATCCAATCTGACAGATAGTGAGATGTACCTGGTCGAATTTGCAAAGGCACTTTTTTTACATCCTCGCATTCTGGTGGTCGATGAAATCACATCTTCGCTGGGACACCGGGAAGTGGCTACAGTAGCAAAAATTCTGAAAGAAATGGCTGCTGAGGGCTGCATTGTTTTATACATATCCCATCGGATAAACGAAATATTCGACATATGTACATCGGTCACCGTTCTGAGAAACGGTGAGGTCATAAACACCTACCAGACCTCCCGGGTAACGGAGCAAATGCTGTTGAGGGATATGATCGGCAGCAAGCTACCGGAATCAGATCAGAAGGATGGCAGCAGGCAGGCAGTTGGAACATCCAAGGAATTCAAAACGGCCCTTTCGGTGAAAGGGTTAAAGATAGCCGGTTATTCGGGCAGTCCGATTGACTTAAATCTCAAGGCTGGAGAAATATTGGGAGTTGCCGGTCTGCAGGGGCAGGGAAAGGCACGTCTGATTAAGAGCCTGTTTGGATTGTCCGAACCTGTGGATGTGGAACTCGGAGGCAGAATTACGCGAATCCAAGATCCCATAACAGCCATTACCCATGGGATTGGTTATCTCACCGGTGATAGAGTTAAGGAAGGTGTTTTTTACGGCCGTCCAATTGGAGAAAACCTGAATCTGGTTAATAATATCGTACTTAATTATGAACCATTGAAAATCGACGAAGTACTCCAAAAAAACAAAGTTAAATACAATTCTTCCGCCCTTCCGATTGAAACACTTTCGGGAGGAAACCAGCAAAAGGTGGTGCTGTTGCGCTGGACCAGCCTGAGACCGGATGTATTATTGGCCAATGATCCCACCAAAGGAATTGATATCGCGGCCAAAATAGACGTTTACGAGCTTTTCAGGCAGATGGCGCAAAAGGGATCGGCCATTGTTTTCGTATCCAGCGACGAGGAAGAACTCGTTGTAATGGGCAAGAATACAGATAACTACAGCGTGGCCGTAATGTACGACGGTAAAATTGTCAAGCGCCTTTACGGCTCCGACATCACAACAGCAAACATTATTACGGCCTTGATCCCGACAAAAAAGTAATTTCCAAATAACGAGGTATTAAATACAGTTGAAAGTGAACGTTGATTTCAAACGAGTTGTAAACTGGACGGCATTTCCGGCACTTGTGCTGATGGTAGTAGTTTTGCTCACAGGTGGAGTTACAACTACCTATTTTTTCAAATACTCCTTTATCAGCCGTGTCTGGGAGACCTACATGCCCATTATACTTATCGCTCTTGGTTTGACGGCGGTAATAATCTGTGGAATGATCGATCTTTCCGCTGGTACAATCGCCGCACTAGTCAATTGTGTAAGCATATACCTGATTCGGAAAATGGGAATGGATGTCACCGTGGCTTTGCTGGTCGGTGTTTTTACAGGGCTGCTGTTTGGGGTATTAAACGGGATTCTGGTATCGATTTTCAGGTTGAATGCACTGATCGCAACCTTTGCAACAGCCTGGATTACCGGCGGACTGGCGTTGTGGATTTATCCGGACCCGTCCAATTTCGAACGTGTAGGTGATCTGGCAAGAATATACGGCAAGGAAAGCTATCTTGGAGTTCCCGCGCCTTTCTATCTGCTGATATTGGCGCTGATTGTTTGGTATCTTATTATGAAATCATCTTTAGGCCCCCAAATGTATGCCATGGGAGGTGATGTAAAGAAGGCTTTTATCACTGGACTCAATATAAAAAAAATAACCATTTTAAGTTTTACTTTTTCCGGTTTTTGCGCAGGATTGGCAGGGATAGCCATGATTGGTGTATTCGGAGTCGGCATGGCCGGGCAGGGAATGACTTATTTACTACCGGCGATTGCGGCATGCGTCATTGGTGGCTTATCGCTGAGCGGAGGATTTGGTGAATGCTTCGGGCCCATTTTCGGGGCATTTTTTTTGGCATTTCTGACACCATTGGTACTGGCGGTCGATATCGATCCGTATTTTCAGGAAATTACCAAACACTCGATTGTATTTGGTGGAATTGTCCTGCCTTCACTGATACGGTTTATCATTAGAAGAAAAGATCTTCATAGTAATGATGCATATTAACCGGCACAAATCTGGAACTCATTGTCGGCATTTAATACAATCACTAGGGGGAAAAGGTTATGTCAACGTGCTTTTCTGGACGGAAGCGGGATCAGGCAGCTATAAGTCCGGCGAATGGGAACTCAACTTGGAAAACCTCCCCCAGGATTATTTTCAATCGTATGGATTAAACTGTAAGTAATTGTTGAACGATATCTTTGTCCAGAATACACAATTATATTTAATTCAAAACCATTAGAGATAATGACATGAACAAAGACCATGGGCTAAAATATCCGGATTCAGCGGAAGATGAATCAATGAAAAATGCTTTACACCGATATATTAATGAAGGAAATTTGAAAACATACATGGTACCCATACTAGGTACCATAACGTTATTTGTCCTGGGACAAATCATATCACCGGGTTTTGCTAGGACGCAGGGAATTTTCAACTATATGGCGGTATCAAGCCTGACGATGTTTGCCTGTATCGCCCAAGCGCTGGTGATGATCAACGGAAGAATCGGTTTCGATCTGTCGGTAGGCGCCCTGATGTCAGTTGGAGCCGCATGGGGAGCCTCTTTATCCGGGGGCACCAATATCGGAGTTCTATGGTCTATATTGGCTATGGGAGGAATCGGAGCGCTTTGCGGACTGGTCAGCGGAACGTGTGTCAAAATGTTGGATATGCCGCCGATGGTGGTCACCATGAGTATTGGAAGTCTGGCCGGCGGTGGTTATATGGCTATAACCAGAGGGCAGGTCGCGGGCACACAGGCTGATTTATTCAAGTTGATCGGTGCCGATACTGCCTTCTGGTATATCAGATGGGTACTTATCATTTCTATTGTAGTGGTTGTTCTCATCGAACTGGGACTCCGCAAAACCAAGTATGGTAAGAGCCTGTTTTTGGTAGGGACAAATGAGTATGCAGCCAGGCTTTGCGGGATAAGAACCACAAGGGTTTATATAACCACTTACATGCTGGCGGGAATATCTTCCGCGCTGGCAGGACTGATGCTTTTTTCCGTTGTCGGATCGACTCAGGCTGGCCAGGGGGACCAGTACACCATGCTGTCTATCGCTGCCGTGGTAATTGGCGGAGTCAGCCTCGTCGGCGGCAAGGGAACTTATCTTGGTGCAGCTCTGGGTGCATTAATGATGACGGTTCTGGCCGGTGTCCTCACAGTCATCCAGATTCCTCAAGGAGCCAGAGATTTACTTAAAGGACTGATTCTTTTGTCCATATTGTTGGTATATGCGCGATCTCCAAAACTGCGCCAATAGTAAACAATTCATAAGGATGATTGATTATGGAATTTAACAGAAAAACACTGGTTGAAGGTCTTGTGTTTGGAGAGGCCCCTCGCTGGTATAAAGGGCGACTCTGGTTTTCGGACATGCATGCCGAATGTGTCATGAGTGTGGGACTTGACGGCGACTGTGAAAAAGTCGTGGATGTGCCCAACCGTCCATCCGGCCTTGGCTGGCTTCCCGATGGTCGTATGCTGGTTGTATCCATGCTGGATCGCCGGCTCATGCGCCTGGAAGGCGGAAAGCTGGTTGAGCATGCTGATCTCAGCCAGATTGCCACCTGGCACTGCAACGATATGGTGGTCGACGCCAAAGGCAACGCATACGTGGGCAATTTCGGATACGACCTTGAAGTGGCAGAACCCGTTCCCACTGAAGCCAAACTGGCGTTTGTCACTGCCGACGGGCAAGCCCGTGCGGTTGCCGACGGGTTAATCTTCCCGAACGGATCCGTTATTACTCCAGACGGTAAAACATTGATTGTGGCAGAAACATTCGGCCATAAACTGACCGCCTTTGACATCCAGGCAGACGGCTCATTGTCAAACAAGCGAACATTTGCTGACGTCTCCCCGGCCCATCTGGATGGTATCTGCCTGGACGCGGAAGGTGGGGTCTGGATTGCAGAGCCGATTTCAGGAGAGTGTTTTCGTGTTTTGGAAGGAGGGGAGATTACTCACCGCTTCTCCACGGATCGCGGCTGCTTTGCCTGTATGCTGGGCGGACCTGATCGTAAGACACTTTTTCTGATGACAGCCGACGATTTCCATCGGGATGCGGTTCTTGCAGCCCGAAGCGGCAAAGTGGAGACGGTAAACGTTGAGATCCCGGGCGCAGGGCTTCCCTGATCCATTATCCATCATTTACAGGCATGGATTGCATTTTCAAGTTACAGGATCGGCAGTTTTTGAGTTTATACGGAATGATGGCCGTTGTCGGCTGTCGATTGCTCATGAAAACCCGCTCTTTAGGTAATTTCAAAACAGTACCTGATTTAGGAGGATCAAATGAAAAGAGTTGTAACAGGTCATGATAAGGATGGAAGGTCGATATTTGTTAAGGTTGGAGAACCGGAGCATGTTGTCGATCTCCCTGGAATGCTGTGGAAAGAGCTCTGGGCAACATTTCCCGGATGCAAAATTCCGATTGATCCAACTGTTGAGCCGACAAGAGACGAGCGCTGGAAGGTTTTTCCAGGTCCCGGGGCCACCATCGTCCGTGTCATTGATTTTGACCCGACGCAGGATGCTGACCCGGCCGGTCTAAGCAATTCGGAAAAAATGGAAAAGGAACTTCCAGGACTGGCTGAAAGCACGGAACCTGATGCCCCCGGGATGCATACAAGCGATACAATTGATTATGGTATCGTCATTTCCGGCAGGCTTTCTCTTGAACTCGATGACGGAAAACAGGTCGAGCTGGAGCCCGGTGACGTTGTTATTCAAAACGGGACCCGCCATGCGTGGCGAATCAAGGAAAAATGCACTGTTGCATGGGTGATTACGGGTGCATACCGCAAATAGCAGCTTCTTATCAAAAGGCCCAAACAGAAATGCTTTCATCAACAATCTCCACAGCAGCAACACTTCGTTGCCTCCACGCCCTCGGCATCGTAGCTGTGCTGGGCGTGATGGGATTCGTTATCCACTATATCGGGGAACCGACCACGCAATGTGATCTCTCAGGGGCAGTGGCTTTGAAAGCCATCCCATATTCCATCCGAGAAGTTGGACTTCTTCCAAATACATTAAGTTAAGAGGTATTGATGATACCGGAGTCTGAAATTGGAGCGAATATAAAAGCGATTCGCCTTTCACAGAAGCTTACTTTACAGGCATTATCTCAAAAAACCGGGATAACTAAAGGCTACCTGTCCAAGGTCGAAAATTCCGACAAGGCACCACCAGTCTCGACTTTAGTAGTTATTGCCAAGGCTTTGGGCGTTACGGTGTCAAAAATTTTTGGAGAAGAGAGTGCTCCGGTGCGCTGTTCAGTTGTCAAAAAAAACGAGCGCAGGCTGATGGCACGCAATGGTGTCGCTTTTGGTTATTCCTACGAAAGCCTTTCCCCCCATTATCCCAACAAAAGAATGGAACCCTATATCCTCACCATTCCATCCAAAGGCGTACATAAGTCTTTATTTCAGCATGAAGGCGAAGAAATGCTGCTGGTTATCGAAGGGACCATGCGGTTTTTGCACGGAGATGATGAATATATCGTTGAAACCGGAGATTGTGTGTATTTTGATTCTGGTGTGCCGCATTTCGGACGGGCCGCTGACGACCGTGATGTAAAATGTGTGATGGTAATTTTCGTTCCTTAGTCAAAAATGGTTGGTGACCAAATGGAGGAACACACCATGCTTTTATCTGAAAAAACGCGCATTGGTGTATTAGGTGTAGGATTGATGGGGCATGGTCTCGCCCAGGTATTCTCAATAAAAGGCTGCGACGTTACAATTTATGACCGTGATGAAAAAGCACTGTCAGCCTGCCTGGATCGCGTTCGAAGCAATTTGGATGTCTTTGTGCAAATGGGGATCGTAAAAGACAATGAGATTGAACCTTCACTGAAGCGGATACACTTGGCCGATAGTATGGGAGATATGTGCCGGGACAGGTCATTGATTATTGAGGCTGTCACCGAAAACCTGGCTGTCAAGCGACAGGTTTTTGCGGAAATGGAGCAATTGGTGCCTCCCGAAACGATTCTCGCCAGTAATACCTCGGCGATTCAAATATCAAGGATCGCCGAAGGACTGCTCCATCCCGAAAGGGTTCTGGGCACGCACTTCTGGAACCCGCCTCACATTGTACCCTGTGTTGAGGTGATCAAAGGAGATAAGACAGCCGAAGACGTTTTCGAGAATGTATATCATTTCATGCGAAAGGTCGGAAAAACACCTGTGCGAGTACTGAAGGACGTCCCCGGCTTTTTAGGTAACCGCATGCAACACGCCCTATGGCATGAAGCAATCACACTGGTCGAAAGTGGCATAGCTAGCGCCGAGGATGTGGATACGGTCGTGAAAAGCTCCTTCGGCCTGCGCCTGGCATTTCTCGGCCCGCTGGAAACCGCAGATTTGGCCGGTTTGGACCTCACCTACCAAGTACAGTCCAACCTGCTCCAGCATCTTGATCGTTCGACAACGCCGTCGCAACTGTTGGTTGAAAAACTCAAAAAAGGCGAGACCGGAGCCAAAACCGGACGCGGTTTTCACAATTGGCCCCCGGATAAACTGAAGCGCATTGTAGAGCAGCGGAACAGAGTATTGCTTCGCATTCTACAGCAGGTGGATGGTAATTAACACTTCGTACAGCCATTACCGGTGATGAAAACGAATTGCGCTTCATGGCAAACTAAGTAAAAACCTTATGAGTGAAGCATTTGCTTTTTATATGCATTAGATTGGACTATGTTGGGTTGCTGTTACTGTTTCATCTGATCTTAACATGCTTTCGTTAGTCCGGAAACCATGGTTTTCATCTGTAGAAAGCGACGTGTTGCGTGTAACCAGAGGGTTTGTGCATTGCTTGCGGAATAATCGGGAATTAAAGGTGGCGACATCATAGCAAGACGGTCTAGCAATGGAACACTGGTTTTGATCCTGCCAGACCTCGAAAGGGTGATATTATGACAATTTTGATTACAGGAGGCAGTGGGCTATTAGGTGCCGAGCTTGCACGCTGGCTCATATCTCAGGGCCAACGTCCGGTTTTAGTGGACATCGCTTCACCAGAATTGCGCTTACACGATGTGGAAGATGCCTATGATTTTGTCAGCGGAACCTTTACCAATCGTGAGTTTCTCATCGAAACAATCAGGACTTATGGTATTGACACCATATTTCACCTGGGTGCCATGCTTTCCGTACCTTCGGAAGAAAATCCGGAGCAGGCCATTCAGATAAACGCCCTTGGTACGATCAATGTTTTGGAATCAGCTCGGACTGAAAAAGTAAAACGGGTCATTTACAGCAGCAGCATCGCCGTCTACGGCCTGGACCTGCCGGATGCACCGGTGGACGACCGCTGCCTCCAACGCCCTACCGGTATATACGGGATCTGCAAATCTTTCAGCGAGCAGATGGGTTTTTATTACCACAGGCGTTATGGCCTGGATTTCAGAGGGCTGCGTATCGCGTCAGTGGTAGCGCCCGGATGCCGAGTGGCGCATATGTCGATTTATAACTGCTGGGCCATTGAAGAGCCACTTAAGGGTAATCCTTATCGAATTCTGGTTGATCCTTCCACTCGCTGCCCCACGATCTATTACAAGGACGTGGTCCGTGCGCTCTGGATGCTGAATAGTGCGGCGCCCGAGAATATTCAAACCCGGGTTTACAACCTAGGCGGCTGTCGGCCTTATTACACGGCACGGGATTTATGTGATCGAGTTCAGGAGCACCTGCCCGATGCTGATCTTGATTTTGAAGTCGATGATCGCATCAGCGCCTTACTTGGGGGTCTGTCGAAAATCGATCTGGATGACGGCAATGCCCGAAGGGAATGGGGGTGGGCACCCACTTACGACCTGGACGCTATGATCGCAGATTTTTCGCAAACTTTGAAAGGCATGGATGCCATGCCCAAATGATCGTTTGTTTAAAAATCGATTTTGTTAAAGCGATCGTAAAAATAGAAAATATCAAAATAAAAGCATAGGAAGGTTGCAATACAATGGATAGTACAACCTCTCGAAAAACCATAATTACTGCCGCAATTACAGGAGCAATCCACACACCGGCGATGTCGCCCTACCTGCCGATCACGCCTCTTCAGTTGATCGACGATATCATGAGTGTTTACGATGCCGGAGGAGCTGTGGCCCACCTGCATACGCGTGATCCGCAGACGGGCCGCCCCAATGCGGACCAGAGTGTTTTCAAAGAAGTAGTCACCGAAGTCAAACGCCGCTGCGACATCGTGATCTGCGTGACTACCGGGGGCAGACTCGGGGACAATGTAGAGAACCGCGCTAGAGTCGTCTCAACCCTGAAACCGGAACTGGCGTCACTAAATGCAGGATCCCTGAACTTCGCCCTTTTTCACGCGGCGCCAAAATTCGCGGGAAAGTGGAAATACGATTGGGAAGAACCCTACTTGACAGGCACCGAGGACCTCATCTTTCCCAATACCTTCTTTACCATGCGCAAATTCGCAGAACTGATGCACCAGAACGGCACCAAACCGGAATTTGAGATTTACGATGTGGGCATGATCAATAACCTGGCCTACCTCATCGAGGCCGGAAATATTAAAACGCCGGTCTACCTGCAATTTGTTCTCGGAATTTTGGGCGGTATCCCCGCAACCATCGACAACTTGGTCTATCTGGTACAGACTGCCCGACAGCAGATCGGCGATTTCGAGTGGTCCGTGTGCGCCGCCGGCCGCGCCCAGTTTGCTATGACCACCCACGCCCTGCTCATGGGCGGCCATGCGCGGGTTGGCCTGGAGGATAACCTATACCTGGAAAAAGGCGTTCTGGCCAAAAGCAGCGGCGAGCAGGTGGCCAAGATCAGGCGTATCGCCGCCGAGCTTGGGGTAGAAACGGCCACACCGACTGAAGCGAGACGTATTCTGGGGCTCAAAGGCCTCGACCAAGTAGCATATTGAATAAGTATCCATGACGATAGTGATCTGAAAAAGTCCATAATAGGCGCGACGAACATAGACCGCTATCACGGACATTATCCACGAAAACTTTCGGAAGCTGTCTATCAACCGATAGCGGCCGCATTCGCCGCATTGCTGTTAATGACTTTTGTGCATGGTTTTGCGTAACCAGGAAATCTCGAGACCCTTGTTCAAAACTCCGCAGCTCTCACCATATCAAGCTATGGGATGGCTTGGTGATTATCACGAACGGGTTAGATCTCTCCCCATTGCCGGCATGGTGACGGTAGCAGCGGTATTCTGGACTCTGTGAAACCATATGGAAGGCAAGGCAATAGAATAAACGTTTCCTTATTTGACGTCATATCGGTGGCTTTGAATAGTTATCATTCAATCCAAGCGTTTCAATTGCTTTCTGGTCATAGCCGGAAATTTCATGGATGTCTTTGATGTATTCTATACGTACCGTGCCCCGATGAATACTTACAGAAACTAAATGCTTCGGCATTTTGATGACAAATTAAAGAGGGACAACATGACTGGATTAACCATTCATGAGCTTGTGGTCGGGCAGTCAGACGAATTCAGCAAAACCTTATCCGAGAGCGATATCTACCAATTCGCCGGGATCACGGGTGATTTCAACTGCGCCCATATAAATCGGGAATATTCTGCAACCAGCTATTTTAAGAAGCGAATCGCTCATGGATTGTTGTCAGCCAGCTTCATTTCAACCGTAATCGGTATGAAGCTTCCGGGTAACGGCACGGTCTATGTTGAGCAGGAATTCAAGTTCCTCGCCCCAGCGTATATCGGCGATACCATTACTGCGCGTGTGGAAGTTTTGGATATAAACATCGCTGGGAATAGGGTGCGTATGATTACGCGCTGTTTCAACCAACACAATCAAATGGTAGTGGACGGCACCGCTGTTGTCAGCCCGCCCAAACGGAAGCGAGCGGAAGGTTGATGAAATATGAATTTCAGGCGGGCGGCCTCCCATCCCTTTCGACGCATCCGGAACGGCCTTTTTGATGGAAGAACGCTGCGCTTGATTCGGTTTGCACTGGGTGAAGACCTTATGATTCCAAGTCAGGTCGATCCGGCCGGAAGGTCCGATGGATTCGATCACGGCATCTGGAGAGCGCGCCGGCGAACATGTCGCCGCTGATGCCGGAAAAGCAGTCCAGATAGGCCGTCTTCAT
>Ga0068712_1003710_pt1 | contig 13870 bp, 12 predicted proteins | sample MTBAKSrepl1MetaG_FD_62987 | JGI IMG/M metagenome (GOLD analysis project Ga0068712, IMG submission 62987) | Enrichment culture microbial communities from Arthur Kill intertidal strait, New Jersey, USA, that are MTBE-degrading - MTBE-AKS1... | ecosystem: Environmental > Aquatic > Marine >... | reverse complement strand
TGTCTCATAGCCTGCCTCCTTGGTTATGGCTCTGTGGTGAGCGGTTTTTAGGTTCCGATCACCATAACCCACGGTTGCAAGGGGCAGGCTACTTTTTTGGCCGTCAGCCATAATGTCTAACGGTCACAGCCGGGAGCGCTCAACGGGGAGCCAGGGTGGTCTTCGGTCGAGCCGGGTTCGGGAATGACCATGGCGTATGAGAAAAATGCCGAGCGGATCCGTCGTTTCCTGGTGACCAGGGACTGGGTCGGTGATGTCAGGGCGGTTTCATTCCTGGCCGCCGGCGAGTACAATGCCAATTACCTCGTTACGGGGGCAAAAGACCGCTTTGTCCTTCGAATCAACTGCGGCAGCCAGCTCGGCCTGGGGAAACAGCAGATCGCCTATGAGTACCGGATCCTTCAGGCCCTGGCCGGTTCGGGTGTCACGCCGCGCCCCCTTGCCTGTGATCCGGATCCCGGGCCCCTGGGCGGAGGGGTCCTGCTCATGGAGTATCTGCCGGGACTTGCATTGGAGTACGACCGGGACCTCGCTCGGGCCGCCTCCATCTTCGCCCGGGTGCACACCACCCCCGTGCCGGACGGACTAGTGGTCCAACCGGATCCGGTCATGGATATCGCCCGGGAGTGTCGAGGTCTCATCGAACGGTATCCGGCCCACCCCCTGCGCAAAGAGCGTGACGAGATCCGGGCCTATGCCGAATCCATACAACGACTGGCCAGGGAGACCAGGGCGCTTTTTGAAGGGGAGACCCTCTGCATTGTGAACACCGAGGTCAATTCGGGTAATTTTCTGATCAGCGACCGGGGGGGCTTTCTCGTGGACTGGGAAAAGGCGGTGGTTTCCTCCCGCTACCAGGACCTGGGTCACTTTCTCGTGCCCACCACCACCCTCTGGAAGAGCGAGACCGTCCTCAGCCGGGAGGACAAGGCGCGCTTTCTCGACACGTATCGGCAAGAGGCATGCCTGGATCTTGACATGGATACGTTGACGGAGAAGACCCGGGTCCTGGAAAAGACCATCCTGTTGAGGGCCTTGTCCTGGTGTTTCATGGCCTGGTATGAGTACACGCAAACCGAGCGGCCCATTCAGAACCAGGACACCTTTGCTAAAATTGAACAATACCTGGCGAATATCCCATGGATCTTAGGCTCCGTCACATAAGCAAAGCATTCAAGGCAGGGAAGGTCCTCGAAGATATCAGCTTTGATGTCGGCCCCAGGGAACTCGTCTCCATCATCGGTCCTTCCGGGGTGGGCAAGACCACGCTTTTGAAAATCATTGCGCGACTGGAAGAGCCTGACAGCGGGGAGGTCGTGTTTTCCGGGCCCCTTTCAAGAAAACATCCGATCATTCTCGTCTTCCAGGATTATGTCCTTTTTCCGAGCATGACGGTGAGAGACAATGTGGGCTTCGGCCTGAAGTCCAGGCGTCTGCCGAAGTCCGAAATCCATGACCGGGTGGATCGCATGCTCGACTACTTTCATCTCACGGAAAAAGGCGCGCAGTACCCGGCACAGCTCTCGGCCGGGCAGAAACAGCGGGTGGCCATCGCCAGGGCCATGGTCGTCAACCCGGCGGTTCTCCTCCTGGACGAACCGTTTGCAAACCTGGACCGCAATCTGAAAATGGAAACGGCCCGCTTCATCCGGCGCACGCAAAAGGAATTCGGTATCCCGACCATCAGCGTGACCCACGATCTGAAGGAAGCCCTTGCCATGTCGGACCGGATTGGAGTCCTGCTCGAGGGACGACTCCAACAGTTTGCCTCGCCCCGGCAGGTCTACTTCCGTCCCGCCACCCATGATGTGGCCCGGTTTCTCGGGCCCGTGAACGTCATCCCCAAAATCCATTTTCCCCTGTTCGGCGTCAACGGAGACCGGTCCGCCTCCGATCAGATCCTGGTCAGGCCGGAATCCCTGGAAATCGATGTTCTCGAGGACGGTCCGGGCCGGATCGAGGAAACGACCTTTGCCGGGCACTACATGGCCTATACCGTCCGGCTTCACGACAGGCTCTACGCCGTGTACAGTCAGGACGGTCCATTCCGTCCGGGAGAGCGGGTGGCTCTGAAATTGAAATCCATGGAATTCAAGGGATGACATCATGCCCCGAAAACAATGGTTCGCCATGCTGCTATGCACCGTTGCCGTTCTGGCCCTGTCCGGTTCGATCCAGGCCGAACAGCACCGGCCTCTGGAAGAACCCTTCGAGGAGATCGAGAAGCAGGCCGAGGGGAGCAAGGTCCATTGGTACATGTACGGCGGGTGGGCCCACGTCAACACCTGGGTGGACACCTATGTGGCCCGGGAGATGAAGGTGCGGTACAACATCGATCTCACTCGGGTGCCCATGGACGCCGGCATCTTTGTGAACAAACTGCTCAATGAAAAGGCCGCCGGCAAGCAGACGGGGACCATCGACCTGTTGTGGATCAACGGGGAAAACTTCAAGAACGCCAGGGAGGCCGGTCTGCTCTTAGGGCCTTTCGCTTCCCATCTCCCCCATGTGCAGCAATATGTCGACCCGGGCAGCGTGGCCCATGACTTCGGATACCCTGTCGAGGGGTACGAGGCCCCTTTCGGTAAGGCCCAGTTCGTCTTCGAGTACGACACCGCCGAGGTCGATTCACCGCCACAGACGGTGGCCGCCCTGAAGGCGTGGATCAAGGCCCACCCCGGCCGTTTTACCTACCCTCAACCGCCGGATTTCACGGGATCGGCGTTCATCCGGCAGCTTTTCTATGCCGTCACCGGGGGGCATGAACAGTACCTGCAGGGCTACGATCCGGACCTTTTCGCACGACAGGCCCCCAAGCTCTGGGCCTGGCTCAATGAGGTTGAACCCTGGCTGTGGCAGAAAGGACAGACGTATCCCAAAGACAGCGCCACGCTGGACACCCTCTTTGCCAGGGGAGAGGTGGCCTTCGGCATGTCCTACCACCCTCCTCACGCCCAGAACAAGATCCTGGAAGGGACCTATCCGGATACCGTCCGGACCTTTGTGCTCGAAGACGGTTCCATGTACAACATCCACTTCACGGCCATTCCCTTCAATGCGCCCAACAAGGCCGGGGCCATGGTCCTGTCCAATTTTCTCCTTTCGGTGGACGCGCAGCTGGCCAAGTACGACCCGGCCGTCTGGGGGGACTTCCCGGCCCTGGATCCGCAGCGACTCTCCCCTCGTGACAGAAAACGGTTTCAAGCCGTGGACCTCGGCCCGGCCACCCTCCGTTCGGACGAACTGGTCCCGGTGGGAGTGCCGGAGATTCCGGCCCGCTATCTGGAGGCCCTGGAGCGGGGCTGGGAGGAACATGTCCTGCGCTAGATCCGAAGGACCTGCACCTGTGTGAAAAAGGGGATCCGGCCACGCAGAGGTCTCAGGGCCGGATGGGTGATTCCGGCTTTCAGACCGACCCGGGGGAACCATCGAACATGAACGGCGCGAAGCGCATCCTCAAGCTCTGCCCCTTGCTTGTTCCCTATGCGGCCCTTTTTTGCGGAGGTGTCTTTCTCACGGTCAGTCAGTCCTTTGGTCTACTGACGCCGATACCCTATGGCGGAGGACACCTGGAAGCCTATGCCGGGCTTCTCTCCAGCCCCTCCTTTTACGCCTCGTTTCTCTTTTCTCTGCAGGTGGGGGCGGTCTCGGCACTTTGCGCCGTGATCGCCGGCACCCTGCTGGCCTACTGGGTCTGGAGGCTCCCGGCCCGACTGCAGACAGCGGCCTTGATCTACAAAATACCCCTGATCCTGCCGCATATCGCCGTGGCTTTTGTTGTTCTGCTCCTCTGGAGTCGATCGGGGATCCTGGCTTCGATGGCCCACTCCATGGGATGGATCGAGACCATGCGCGAGTTCCCCAACGTGCTCTACTCGGGTTGGGGGCTGGGAATGATCATGGCTTACTGCCTCAAGGGCATACCCTTTGCCATGCTGCTGGTCATGGCCCTGCTTGTGCGTTTCGATGCGCGGCAGATCGAGACGGCCGAGATGCTCGGGGCCTCCAGGACGAGGATTTTTTTTCGCATCGTTCTTCCCAGAGTCGCACCGGCCGTGCACACCGCTTTCATTATCCTTTTCCTGTACAGTTTCGGGGCGTTTGACATTCCCTTTGTTCTGAGCGAAAGCCGCCCCGGTATGCTCAGCATCCATGTGTACAACATGTATTTCAAACGGGATCTGGCCGACAGGCCGGAGGCCATGGCCATTCTCGTGATCATGTTCTGTTTTGCGGTCTTGTTCATCGTGGCCTATTCCATGGCCGTCCGCAGACTGGAAAGCGCAGAGCGCAAAATATGAGAGCCCCTCTCCTGCTGTTGCTGATGTTTCTGGTCTTTGTCGTGCCGGTGGTCCTCCTCGCCTTGAGCAGCCTCGCGCCGGGTTGGCGTTTTCCGAATGTCTGGCCCGAAGCATTCAGCCTCAGGGCCCTGGTCTATCTCCTCCAGCACCGGGGACAGATCCTGATCTCCCTCGGCTCGTCATTTCTGTTTTCCCTGCTGACAGTCCTGACGACCCTGGGCATGTGCCTGTTGCCGGCCTCGGTCTTTGCCGGGAGGGAGTTTCCAGGGAAGACTCTCCTGGAAGGGCTGCTTTTGGCGCCGGCCCTGGTGCCTCCCATGACCTTCGCCATGGGCCTGCATTTCCTATTGATCAAGTGCTCTCTGGCCGATACGCTGATCGGGGTGGTGCTCGTCCTGGCCATGTTCAGTTACCCCTACATGTTCAGGGCCCTGGTGGCCGGCTTTCAGACCATGGGAGTGGATTATCGGGCCTGCGCACAGAACCTGGGGGCGGAGCCGGTGCGGATTCTGCTGACGGTGGAGCTGCCTCTCCTCCTGCCCGCCATCATCGCGGGGGGCAGCGTGGTGTTCCTGGTGGCCTTCTCCGAATACTTTCTGGTCTTTCTCATCGGAGGAGGGGCCGTGCCCTCGTTCACCGGCCGGCTGATCCCGCTGCTCAGCTCCTCGGACCGCTCTCTGGCCTCGATTTTGACCCTCATCTTCCTCTTCTTGCCCATTGCCCTGTTCGTCATTCTGGATACGACACTGGTCCGGGTCTATCGGAAAAAAGGCATGATGTGAGGACGGCGTCGGGTGCTGAGTCAAACGGGAATCGGCCGTCGAATGGTCGACGGGCATGCGGAACATCCGGTCTTCCGTGGGTCGCGGCAGACGGACTGCAGGGAATCAGGGGGGCGGATACCGTGACGGAATTTGTGACTGAACATGAAGCGATCATTCGAATGGCCTTTTTTGCGGGGATCTTTCTCGTGCTGGCCTTGGTGGAGCTGATCGTTCCCCGCCGAGCCCTCACCACCTCAAAAAAGACACGGTGGTTTGGAAACATCGGCATCGTATTCATCGACAGCTTGGTATTGCGCCTGGTGGCGCCCGCCGGCGCCGTGGGGATTTCCGTATGGATTCAATCCCAGGGGTGGGGGATCTTCCATGTCACGGAGTGGCCTTTCTGGCTGGAAGTCCTGCTCACGGTGATGGCCCTGGATTTCATCGTATACATGCAGCACGTGATGTTCCATGCGGTCCCCATTCTATGGCGGCTTCACATGGTACATCACACCGATCTTGACTTCGATTTGACGACCGGGGTCCGTTTTCATCCCATGGAGATTCTCATTTCCCTTGGAATCAAGGCCGGCGCCATCCTCATCCTGGGCGCACCGCCGCTCGCGGTGATCCTCTTTGAAATTCTGCTGAACGGCACCTCCATGTTCAATCACGGCAACATGGTTATCCCCCTGGGCATTGACCGGGCGTTGCGGCTTCTGGTGGTGACACCGGACATGCACCGGGTCCATCATTCCGTTTTCCCTTTCGAGACCAACAGCAACTTCGGTTTCAGCCTTCCCTGGTGGGATCGACTGTGCGGCACCTATCGCCCGCAGCCCAGAAACGGGCACGAGCAAATGACCATCGGCTTGAATCCCTTTCGGGATGCGTCCCGACTCACCCTGCCGTGGCTGCTGATGTTGCCGTTCGTCGGCAAAATCGGCACCTACGCCATCGGCCGGCGGGGGATGAAACGCGACGATTAGACTCCGGCGCCCTTTTCTTTCTCTCGATGAAGAGGATGTTCCCGGGGTTGCCTTCGACTCTCCCTCGGTCGATACAGGCGCTGAAGTCGTTGGATGGGTAGACCGCAGAAAAAGCCCGCAATCATGGCCTGGTTGATCATGGTGGTCTCCAGTACCCCCAATCGCTGCCATCGCCTGGCCGAGGTGACAGCCGCATGCGGGAGGGTTACCACCGTCCCCCGGCTGCGAAGACGGCGCACCAACTCGAAGTCCTCCATGATGGGCAGCGGAGCGAATCCCCCCATTTCTTGGAAAACCCGCGCCTCCATAAACAGGCCCTGGTCCCCGTACGGCCATTGCAGAACCATGGAGCGAAGGTTCGTGATCCGTTCGACCCAACGCATCCCGGCCCCGGCCCCGTCGGTTTTGAACCGAAATGCCCCCGCCACGATGGACGGGCGACTCAGGGCTTGGCGTATCCTGTCGGCGTACCCGTCGGGCGGCAGGGTGTCGGCGTGAAGAAAGAGCAACAGACGTCCTTTGGCCTTTGCCGCTCCGACGTTCTGCTGAGCCGCCCGCCCCCCGGATACGTCCAGCACCATGGCCCCTTTTTGGGCGGCGATGCGGCATGTGTCATCCCCGCTTCCCCCATCCGCCACAATGCATTCCACGGCCTCTGCGCGCAAAAGCCGTTCCAGCAGGAGACCGATGTCGGCTGCTTCATTCAGGGTGGGGATCACGATGGAAATCACGGATCGCCCGGTAAATACGTCTTCAAAGCGCGGGTCTGTTCGGAGGGAGGCCAGATCCTCCGGTCGATCCACGTCTTGGAGCGGAGGCAGTTCCGACAGGGTCCATCCGCAACGGGTGATGGTGAGATGGGTCTGCCCATGGACGCGATCGGTTCCCCAATCCTTGGCCTCAAAGAGGGCGGGATTCAGCGCTTTCATGCCGATCAGGTAATAGCCGCCGTCAACGGCCCGTCCCAGGACGATGTCTTTTTCTCCAAGACCTTCGATCGCCTGAAGGAGTATCGCCGATGTGAGATTCGGGAGATCGGATCCCATCAAAATGCCGGCGACCGCACCCGCTTCAAATGTCCGTTTGAATGCGCCCTGCATTCGGACGCCCAAGTCCCCGGAGGATTGGGACGAATAGTGTATATCCGTACCCAGCCATGCTCGAAACCTCTTTCCGGGCGCGCCGGTGTACCAGACCGTAATGTCCACGCGGCAACGCTTCCTCATGGCTTTTCGGGCCTCACGTGCCACCGTGACCGCATGTTCAGTCATCCTTCGGTGCAGTTGCGTCGCGCGTTCGGGACCCAATGCGGGGATCAGCCGAGTCTTGGCCTTACCCGGCGTTGGGTATCGTGCAAATATCATGATACGAACGTTTCCATCACACCTTTTCATGCAGGACGGACTCCTTGGCGCCGAATCGGGTGTACGCCTCGCAAGGCACGGCCTTGAGATAGCCCGCTTGGACGAATGGGGAAAAGGCACGTCTGCTTCTTGTGAAGACGAAAAGAAAGGGCAGATATGTGTGGGGCTTTCATCCCCCGCATGGCAATGGTACGTCAGTCGAAAAACGATTGGCAAGTGCCCATCCAGAAAGGAGGTTTTCGGGGGCAGGATCGTGTGCGGGCACGTTCCTATTTCCTCTTGATTTCTGGGTCACTGTCAAGTAGGATACACATTCAAGTTGGCGGGCGGATAAAAATAAGTTAAATCAGCATATTACGTTGGCATATGGGTTCGAATCCCTCACTCTCCGCAAAACCGTACCATCGCGGCTGAGCCGGGTTCGCCCGGCGGCCGTCCGAGACCGGCAGGAGGGACGATCTGTCCGTCTGGAAAGGATGCGAGAACAGCCTGACGATAACTCCCTGTCCTGTTCATAGCGTGTATGCGGAGAGATGTCCGAGTTGGCCGAAGGAGCGCGATTGGAAATCGCGTGTGCCGCCATAAGCGGCACCGAGGGTTCGAATCCCTCTCTCTCCGCCATTTTTTTCTCGCCGATCAGGCCTTGCCCCCGCGAATCCGCATAGGCCCCCGGAGCGGGGCGTCCACCCATTGAACGGTTTTACCAGAGGACCTTTTCATGGCCTATGAAGTGCTTGCCCGCAAATGGCGTCCACAGGTCTTTGAGGATGTGGTCGGGCAGGAGCATATTACCGGGACCCTGGTCAATGCCATCAGGACGGACCGGCTTGCACACGCCTATCTCTTCAGCGGGGCCCGGGGCGTGGGAAAGACGTCTGTGGCCCGGATCCTTGCCAAGGCCCTGAACTGCGCAGAAGGAGAGCCCGGCATTCCGTGCAACCAGTGTAATGCCTGCCGGGAGATCACGAACGGGTCCTCCGTGGACGTCCAGGAGATCGATGGGGCCTCCAACCGGGGAATCGACGAGATCCGGGAGCTTCGGGAGAACATTCGGTACATGCCCTCGTCGGGCCGCTACCGGATTTACATCATCGACGAAGTCCACATGCTCACCAAGGAGGCGTTCAATGCGCTCCTCAAGACCCTGGAGGAGCCTCCGCCTCACGTCAAATTCATCTTCGCCACCACCGAGCCTCACAAGGTCCCCGTCACGATCCTCAGCCGCTGCCAGCGGTTCGATTTTAAACGGATCCCTCCGGCCCTGATCGTGGATCACCTCCACCGAATCGCCGAAGCCGAAGGGATTCGAATCAGCCGGGAAGGTCTCGGCCTGATTGCGCGTGAGGCCCAGGGGGGCATGCGGGATGCGCAGAGCCTTCTCGACCAGGTGGTTTCCTTCACCGGCCCGGAAGTGGCGGACGCACAGATCACGAGCATCCTGGGAATCGTGGACCGGGATATCCTCTTCGAGGCCTCGAGATCCGTGATTCGCGGAGATGCCGCGGCCTGCGTGCGGCTCGTGGAGCAGTTGTACAACCACGGTTACGATATCAAGGAGTTTTACCGGGCACTCATGGAGCAGTTTCGGAATCTCCTGATCAGCCTCATCGCCTCGGATACCGGTCTCATAGACATGACCGCGAGCGATCAGGAGGAACTCCGAAGTCAGGCCCGGGAGGCCGGACGGGAGAAGCTCCAGCAGGTGCTCAACGTTTTTATCCGCCGGGAGGAGGACCTGCGGTTCACCTCCAGTCCCCGCATCATTCTCGAGACTCTTCTGATCAAGCTTTGCCGCATGGGCGAGGTCCTGGGGTTCGACGAACTCATGGAAAAACTGGAGGCCCTGGAGATGCGGCTGGCCGGTGTCCCGGGTGCGCCCTATGCTCCCCCTGAGGAGAAGGCGGCACCGTCGGTCCGTGAGCCGGGCCGGACCGCGGCGAGAGCGCTCGAGACAGAGGAGGCCGTTCTTACCGAGCCTTCTGCCGATGGAGACCGGGGATGGGATGAATTCATGGCGTTTCTGGGCGAACGGAACCGCCCCATGGCGAATGTGCTTCGCCAATGGACCTTCGTGGGGAGGGAAGAGGACATCCTGCGAATCGGGCCGGGACAGAACGCGTTTTTATCCGGTTATCTGGATGATCCGGAACGGATGACCCGGCTCACGGAATTGGCCGGTGAATTTTTTGAAGGCCCCATGAGGGTGGTTGTTGCACGTAAAATATCATCCGAAGCCGCACCGGTGGAGGCCCGATCCAAGCCGCGTGCCGTGAAAAACCCAAAGGCAAAACCCGACCTGCCCAGACCGGTCCAGGACGTACTTCAGCTCTTTCAGGGTGAGGTGAAGGAGGAAATGCAGACGACGCCGGGTGATGGGGAAGATCCGGGCGCTCCATAGAACAGAGGAGGAACCAACGTGAAAGGCAAGGGCATCCCGAACATGGGTGGCATCATGAAGCAGGCCCAGCAATTCCAGGCCCGAATGGCCAAGCTTCAGGAGGAACTGGGGGAACGGACCGTGGAAACGTCGTCCGGAGGCGGCATGGTGGCTGTCGTGGCCAACGGCCGGCAGGAACTCGTCTCCATTCGCATCGATCCCGAGGTGGTGGACCCCGAGGACGTGGACATGCTGCAGGATTTGATTCAGGCCGCCGTGAACGACGCCCTGAACCGGTCCAGGGAAATGGTGAACGAGGAGATGGGCAAGCTCACCGCCGGGCTGAACCTGCCCAACATACCCGGCCTGACGTGAAATGAAAGAACAGGTATGAGTATCTATCCGCCTCCGCTCCAACGACTGATCGAGCAACTCACCCGGCTTCCAGGCATCGGACAGAAGTCCGCCGCACGGGTGGCCCTGTATGTCCTCAAGAGCGATCGAGGCCTGGCCGAAGGCCTGGCCGCGAGTCTCCTGGAGGTCAAGGACCGGATTCGGTTCTGCTCGACATGTTTCAACTTCACGGACGACGATCCGTGCGCCGTGTGTCGAAATCCCGAGCGGGCCAACGGGTCTCTCTGCGTGGTGGAGGGTCCCGGGGATCAACTCGCCATCGAGGAATCCGGCGCCTTCAAGGGCCGCTATCACGTTCTGCAGGGGGTCCTTTCCCCCTTGGACGGCATCGGGCCCGAGGCCTTGCGGATCGGTGAGCTTGCGGCCCGAATCGACCGCGAGGGGATCGAGGAGGTGATCCTCGCCACGAATCCCACGGCCGAGGGCGAGACCACCGCCTCCTATCTGGCCGAGATGCTGTGCCGCAAGGGGGTCCGCGTGACCCGGATCTCCCTGGGTATTCCCATGGGGGGCGACTTGAAGTACATGGACGCCATGACCGTACAGCATGCGCTCACCTGCCGGGTCCCCGTGTCATCATGATATCCGATGCAATCTGCCGGGTCCTCGAGGGGATCGTGGGAGCCCGTCATTTGAGCCGGAGCCCGGAGGTCCTGGCCGAATGCGCATCGGATGCCACCCGGCTCTCCTTCCCGCCCGACGCCGTGGCCTTTCCGGGAAACCCGGAGGAGATCTCCCGAATCCTGATCCTTGCCAATCGCGAGCGCTTCCCCGTGATCCCCCGCGGAGCGGGGACAGGTCAGAGCGGCGGCGCTCTTCCGGTACGGGGCGGCCTGGTCCTGGCTATGGATCGGTTTACGCGGATTCTGAGCATCGATGCGGACAACCTCATCGCCCGGGTGGAGCCGGGCGTCATTACAGCCCGCCTTCAGGAGGAGGTGGAAAAGCAGGGACTCTTTTACCCGCCCGACCCGGCGAGCATTCACATCTCCACCATCGGGGGCAATGTGGCCGAGTGCGCCGGCGGCCTTCGCGCCGTCAAGTACGGGGTCACACGGGACTACGTCCTGGGCCTGGAGGTGGTGCTTCCCACGGGCGAGATCATCCGGACGGGCGTGGAGACGGCCAAGGGCGTGGTGGGCTACGACCTCACCCGGCTGATGGTGGGGTCCGAAGGGACCCTGGCCGTGATCACCCAGATCATCCTTCGTCTCATCCCCATGCCCCGGGCCAAAAAGACCATGCTGGCATTCTACGGAGATGCGGTCGATGCCGTGCGCACCGTCACCGGGCTTGTCCGCAGCAGGGTGGTACCCACGACGCTGGAGTTCCTGGACCGGGTCTGCATCGAATGCGTCCGTGACGCCATGGGGACGGCCGTACCCGAAGGGGCGGCGGCGCTTCTGCTCATAGAGGTGGACGGAGATGAAGGGCTCGTGAAGCGGGATGCGGAACGGGTTCGGGAGGCGGCACTCGCAAGCGGGGCCATCCGGTTCCAGGAGGCCCGCACGAACGAGGAGGCGGAACGGCTCTGGGAGGCCCGCAGGAACGTGTCCCCGTCTCTTCAGGCGCTTCGGCCGGGCAAGGTGAGCGAGGACGTGGTGGTTCCGCGAAACCGGCTGCCCGATCTGATCGCGCTGCTGCGCGTATTGTCGGAAACCCACGGCCAGCCCATCGCGGCATTCGGCCACGCAGGGGACGGAAACATCCACGTCCATGTGCTGCTGGACCCGGACAGGCCCGAAGAGCGGGCCGCTGTAGACCGGATCGTCCTCGCGTTGTTTCAGGGGGTGATTGGCATGGGGGGGACCCTGTCCGGGGAACACGGTGTGGGGATCACCAAGGCGCCCTATCTCGGCCTGGAACTCAGCCAAACGGTGCAGGACCTCATGCGCCGGCTGAAACAGGCCTTCGACCCGAACGACATCCTCAACCCGGGGAAGATCTTTCCGGACTCTTAGTAGGCTTTTTCATGCGTACTGTGACAAATCACGGCCGGGATTTACCCACGGCTTCCTTCGTGTTCTTCGTGTCCTTCGTGGTGAAACAGATGCTTCTTAACCCACGAAGATCACGAAGTGCACGAAGAGGGGGAAGAATACGTAATCGGTTTTGTGGAACCATGCACTCAGCAGGGATGAGGTCCTTCCGAGGCCGCCCGCCTCCGCCGTACCCTCCCAACGACGAGGGCCGGAGGCGGGAAGGGTGGTTATCGCATCGAAGGCGGACCCGGAGAGGGATCAGAGGATCTTGTCCAGGGTCTTGTAGTCCTTGGTGTTATAAAAGGTCTCCACATCCACCAGGTTGAGCTTCTCCAGGGCCTTTTTGAGCGGGACGCTCGTGATGGCGCCGAGTTTGAGGCTCACCATGCGGCCGAAGTCCTCGTTCACGATCATGTCGATGGCCCCGATGCCGAATTTCCTCCCCATGCGGCGGTCATAGGCCGTGGGCGTACCCCCTCGCTGGAGATGCCTGAGCGCCACGTATCGGACCTCGAAGTGGGTGGCCTTATCCACTTCTTCGGCGATCAGGCCGCCGATCCCTCCCAGGTAGAAGTGGCCGAAGCCGTCCCGTCCCCGCCGCTCGCGCACTTCCTCCATGCCCCGCGGTTTGGCCCCCTCGGAGGCCAGCACGATGCTGTATCGTTTTCCCGCCTTGCGCGCCTTCTTCAGAAGGTCGATCACGCGCTCCATGTTGAAGTCGTGCTCAGGGATGAGGATCACCGATGCACCTGAGGCCTCTCCTCCTTCGAGGGCCAGCCATCCGGCCCGGCGTCCCATGGACTCCACCACGAAGATGCGGCTGTGGGACCCTGCTGTGATGCGAAGGCGGTCGATATCCTGCGTGATGATATTTACAGCGGAGTCGAACCCAAGAGTATAGTCGGTTTCGCTGAGGTCCTTGTCGATGGTCTTGGGGATGCCCACCACGTTGACCCCTTCCTTGAAGAGCTTGTAGGCGACGCCCAGGTTGTCGGGCCCCCCGATCACAATGAGGGCGTCGAGTCCCAGCTTCTCGATGTTCTTCACCACGACTTCGGAGCGATCTTGATTGGGATCAAAGGGATTATAGCGACTGGTACCGAGACGGGTCCCTCCGTAACGGTCCCACGTTCGTACCATTTCGGTGTCAAGCCTCACGGTGTATTGCTTGAGGCTGTCTTTCTTTTCCGGCTTGAGTTCCATCAAGCCCAGCCAGCCATCCCGAATGCCGATGATATCGAACATCATGCCGCGCTCGGGCACCAGGTCCTTGTCCAGGGCGGACGTGACGAGCCAGTGAATGGCGCTGTTGATTCCCGGGCAGTCGGCCCCGGCCGAGAGCACTCCGATGCGGGTTCTCATCTCGATCCTCCAATGGGTTTTGTGCGAAGCGGGTGCATAGGCACGGAAAGTCCATGATAAGAAATGCCCGGGTCCCTGTCAAGAAGACCTCCTGCCCGGTCAGGGACGATTTTTGTCGAGGGCGCCATTTTCCGGTTGCCCCATGGCCTTCGATCGGATAAGAGTGCAGCACCGCGGGGCCAACCGCGTGTTGAAACATCCGATGTTCACAGGCTGACTCAACATGCCCAGATGCAAGGCGTGCGAAATCCCGAGGAATGAGGCGTACAAGCCAGTACGCCGCAGTGACGAGGGATGAGCAAAACGCAGCAGATGGG
>Ga0068712_1003699_pt1 | contig 13910 bp, 9 predicted proteins | sample MTBAKSrepl1MetaG_FD_62987 | JGI IMG/M metagenome (GOLD analysis project Ga0068712, IMG submission 62987) | Enrichment culture microbial communities from Arthur Kill intertidal strait, New Jersey, USA, that are MTBE-degrading - MTBE-AKS1... | ecosystem: Environmental > Aquatic > Marine >... | reverse complement strand
GTATTACAACTGGCTGCTCAACGTCTGCCGCGAGTCCCAGGCGGCAGCGCTGGTTCTGTTTTTTCTGTCCGCGCTCGTTCCGCTGGGGGCATTCATCTGGTTTGCCGGCGTCTTTGCCGCCAAGCAATTGCTCCAGCTGCTGGACGACTTGCCGTCCATGATCCAGGCCATGCAGGAGGCGGGCCGGTCGCATTGGCCGCAGGTCGCCGCACTGCTGAAGAAGTACGGGCTGTTGTCAAATTTCGGCAGCCTGCTGGAGAATCCCGCAGAGATGGCGGCCAATGTGCTCCGGACTGTAGGGGGGCGGATGTCGCAGTCCGTTGTCCAGATGTTTCAGTCCGCTGCTGGATTGTTTGCCTGGGCGGTACTTCCGGTTTATCTTGCCTTCTTTCTCATGGCAAAGCCGTTCGATGCCGAACAGATTGGCGAGTTTCTGCCGTTCCTGAAAAAAGAAACCCGGCAGGACGTTGTCTATCTGTTCAGTCAGTTCATCGGCATTCTCCTGACATTTTTCCGCGGCCAGATCATCATCGCCCTGGCCCAGGGGGTGCTGTTTGCGATCGGCTTTGCCCTGATCGGGCTGCCCTACGGTATGGTTATCGGAATGGCGCTGGGGATGCTCAATGTCATCCCCTACCTGGGGAGCATCGCAGGCCTCGGTGTCGCGCTGCCGCTGGCCTATTTCGGCAATGAGGGAGATGTCCTGCGGGTGACTTTGGTGCTGGCCGTCTTCGGCGTGGTGCAGGCAATCGAAGGCTACCTTCTCACCCCCAGAATTATGGGAACCCGCACCGGTCTGCATCCCGCCCTCATTATTTTCGCCGTCTTTTTCTGGGGTGTGGCACTCGGCGGCATCCTCGGGATGATGCTTGCTATTCCGCTGACTGCCTTTGCCGTGGTGTTCTGGAGGCTGCTGAAGAAGAAGTATATTGCGGAAGTAGTCTAGAGACGGCATCAGAACGGAGTCGAACCGGACGTGCAAGAGGCGATTGAACCGGCGCATCTCCGCATCGCATAAATATTCAACCCAAACTAAGCGGTCATCCTACCGGTTATCCAGCGCCGTTCGAATTGTTTCGGCGATTTCACTCATGACGATCGGTTTCATCACAAATTTCTGTATGCCCATATCCTGGGCGTTTTCCTCATTAATCGTTTCGCTGAAGCCCGAACAAAGGATGACGGGGATGTCCGGGCGAATTTTCAGCAATTCCCGGATCAGTTCAACCCCCGTAATATCAGGCATTGTCTGATCGGTGATGACGATGTCGAATCGGTCCGGGTTATCGCGAAAGGCTTCCAGCGCCATCCGGCTGCTCATCTTTGCGTCGACTTTATATCCCAGGCGTCCCAGCATGGTTGCAGTGGTATCGACAATTGATTTATCGTCATCCACAAAAAGTATCCGTTCGGTTCCCCCTGGAATCCGTTCCGTGTGTTTGACTTCCGGTTCGGGCGCTATCTCACTGATGGGGAAAAAAACATGGAAAGTGGTTCCCTTTTGAAGTTGGGAGTCCACCGATACCATGCCGCCATGATTTTTTACGATCCCATGAACAACCGCAAGCCCCATCCCCGAACCTTCTCCCACCGCTTTGGTTGTAAAATAAGGTTCAAAAATCCGTTCTTTATCCTCGGAGGGGATTCCGTGGCCCGTGTCGCTGACCGATAATCTGACATACCTTCCCGGAGCTATCTCAAGCGGAACCGCATCGATTTTTTCTCCCGGCCCAACATTTTCCAGGCCTATTTTCAAAATACCGCCATTGGCTTTCATGGCATAAGCCGCATTGGTACAAAGGTTTATAAGAATTTGATTGATCTGGGTGGGATCTGCCCGAATGACGGCTGTGTCACTGACTAGGTTCAGGCGGATGTCGATGGTTGTGGGGATCGAGGCGCGTATCAGTTTGATTGCGTCTTCGATAATAGGCTGTATCTTAACCGGTTTCAAACCATATTCGGTGTGACGACTGAACGCGAGTATTTGCCTGACCACGTCTCTGGCCCGAAGACAGGCTTTGAGTGTTTCCGCCATATTCTGATACGCCGGACTCCATTCCGGAATGTCTCCCATGGCCAACTCGGTGTTGCCCATGACGATGCCGAGGATATTGTTAAAATCATGAGCGACGCCTCCGGCCAGGGTCGCGATGGCTTCCATTTTCTGGGCTTGCTGGAGTTGAGATTGAAGAAGCTTTGATTCGGTCAGGTCGGATAATACGCCGCGCAGCCCCACCACCTGGTTTGCTTTACAGACCGGACGGTTGGAGCTGCGAAACCATCTGACTTCTCCCGATTTGCTTAAAAGCCGAATTTCAATGGGCCTGATTTGTTCAGCAGGGGCCATTTGAAATCGCTGTTGTATAAGGGGTAAATCCTCCCGACAGATAAAGGCTGTAAAAGACCTGCCGATGAATTCCTGCGGGTGATAGCCCAAAAGCGGCTCTATTACCGGGCTGACATAACTGATCTTGCCGGTGATATCAATTTCGTAAATGACGTCGTTTATATTCTCAACCAGCTCACGGTATTTCTCCTCGTTTTCCAGCAGGGCCTTCTGCGCCCGTTTGCGCTTGGCTATCTCATCCAGCAATTTCCGATTGACTTCAGCTAATTTTGTGGTCCTTTGCTCGATGGTGATTTTATCTCGCCTCATTTCCTCAATGGTATCCAACAGAACTGACTTTGAGGTGTAAAAGCGCGAAACAGTTTCGCTGAATCTGTTTTGGAAAGGCCATTTTAAATGATATTCACAGTAGGGCGCGCCGCTAAAGTGGCAGCAATTTTCAGTTACCGTCATCGGCCGTCCGCCCCAAACCAATGGAAGAGAGCTATAGGCGCCCTGGTTGTATAGACAGATGTCTTTTGATACGTCCATTCCGGCGACCCAATGCAAGCGAACGACGGCCTCTTTTTTTTTAAGTTCCACCAGTTCAATTTTCTTGCTGCGGTTCACCTGGTCATTGATCTTCTGGACATGCTGCAGTGCGCTTTTAATGGACCAGAAGGACTTGAGTATGATTCTCTGGACATACCCCAGAGAGATGTTTTCCGCAGAATATCGGGCTATTTTATAAGCTGCGTTTTCGTCATTCAGAATAGCCGCCGCTCTTCGATATAATTTTGAAATGACCCTGCAGGAAATCCAGTTGTCAGGGTCTCTTAAGAAGCTTTCAGGATCTTCAAGGCTGTCAATTTCAGGGTCAAGCCCCCGGCAAATGGCAAAAAGGTCTACCTGCCGGTGTTTCAAATAATCCAGGATGGCGCGGGAATTTATGCAATTGGTCTCTTTTTCCATATAAAAAAAGCGTCTCATCAATTTTTACATAGGTTCAAGTATTAATATCACAGCTGGCGCGGGACATCAAACTGACTTTTGGCCGTTGTCGATCCGCTACCCGCGTAAAAATGAAACCGGTTGATAGCGCTTGACAAACTCAGCCATACTGTCATATCCCTGCAATTCGACAGATATGACATCTGCTTATTTATTATGGGAGGCAGGCGTGGAGTGAATTGAATCCACGCCTGTAATTGTTTAATAGCCATGAAATCTGCACCGCCGATAAAAGTAGCCTGGTTTGTGTGGGGGCTGGGCGCCCTTTTTTACATGATCGGATTTTTTCAGCGCGTGGCCCCTGCCGTTATGACCGAGGAACTGATGCGGGATTTTAATATCGGTGCGGCGGCGCTGGGCAATCTCTCCGGTTTTTATTTCTACAGCTACGTGATCATGCAGATCCCTACCGGAATCATAGCCGATACCTGGGGGCCGCGCCGGCTGCTGACCCTGGGTTCTCTGGTGGCGGCAATCGGCATTCTCCTTTTTGCCCTGGCGCCCCACATTGTCTGGGCCAACATCGGTCGGTTTCTAATCGGCGGGTCCGTTGCAGTGGCGTTTGTGGGCTGCCTGAAGATTTCAACGAACTGGTTTCCGCCGCGCTATTTTGCGATGGTTTCGGGAATGACCTTGATGGCCGGTCTGGTGGGCGCCATTCTGGCGGGGACGCCGCTGCGATTGCTGATGAACCTTTTGAGCTGGCGAACCCTTCTGCTCGCGTCGGCCGGGGTGACATTTATAATCGGCTTTTCCATCTGGATCTTTAGCAGAGATTTTCCCAGCGAGAAAGGATATGCGGATATCAGAGGCGCCACTCCGGCGCCAAAGAAAAGATCCCGCAGTCAGCTGATCAGGGGAATATTTGTGGTGTTCAAATATAAAAACATCATCCCTCTTTTTTTCGTTCCCGGCGGCATCATCGGCTCTCTGCTGACATTTTGCGGCCTGTGGGGGGTTCCTTTCCTTAAGGCGCATTATAACCTGCCGACCCATCAGGCCGCGGTACTGACATCTGCCGCGCTGGTGGCCTGGGGTATCGGCGGCCCCTTTTTCGGCTGGTTGTCCGACCGTATCAAAAAGCGTAAATCCATATATATCGCCGGATATACGGTCGCACTGTGCGGGTGCGGCATGATTTTTTTCATTCCCGGCCTTCCCCTGCCGGTTCTCACTGCCGCCCTGATTTTAACGGGCTTCAGCTCCGGGTGTGTGATTCTCACGTTTGCGTTTGCAAAAGAATCGGTCCCCATTGCCCTGGCGGGGACAATATCCGGTATTATGAACATGGGGCACATGGTCGGGCCGACCCTGATGCAGCCGGCCGTGGGATGGGTGCTGGATCAAAAATGGGGGGGAACCCTGGTTAACGGTGTTCGGATTTACGATCTGAGCAGCTATCAGGCGGGTTTTACGCTGATGATTCTCTGGGTCGCGCTGTCGCTGGGCTGTCTTTTTTTTACCCGCGAGACCGGTTGCGAGCAACGGGCATAGGCCGGATGTTCCCCAAAAGGTTCTGCCGGCGGACAGTTTGGTTTCAATCGGCAAAAATCGGAACATTTTTTTTTACAAGCCGTAAATGGCCGGAAGCAGCCAGGAAAGCGCCGCCCACATGATCAGCATCAGCGGCACCCCTACCCGCAGGAAATCGGAGAAGGTGTATTTCCCCGCGTTCATGACGAGCAGGTTGGTTTTGTAGGCCATGGGGGTTGCATAGCTCATATTGGCGCCGAACAAGACCGCAAGAACATAGGGCTCGGGCGGCTGCCCCATCTGGGCGGCAATGGAAACGGCGATGGGCGTGCCGATTACCGCAGCCGCATTGTTGGAGACGATGTTGGTGAGAATTCCCATCAGCAGCATCAGCCCGCTGATGACAACGGCCGGTGATGCGCTTCCTGCCAAAGCCACAAAAATGTGCGCCAGGTATTCCGCTCCGCCGGTCTTGAGCAGCGCCGTCCCGAGGGCCAGGCTTGCTGCCACGATCAGGATGACCTGAGCGCTCAGAGCGCCGGTGGCATCCCGCCATCCCAGGCACCCGGTAAGGATCATCAGCAGTGCGCCGCAGGGGGCACTGACGGCAATCGGCAGGATGTCGAGGGCGGCCGCCGCCACGATGCCTGCCATGATGAGCAGCGCCAGGGGCGCCTTGCGGGCGAACGGCAGATCGATTGTGGCATCCAGAACGAGGAACTCGTCATTTTTTTTTAGGCCGGCGATCTTTTCGCGGGACCCCTGAACCAGCAGGACGTCACCTGCCGCCAGGCGGATATCGCCGATATCATCGTGGTGCCTTTCGAGTTCCTTGCCCGCTCGGTGAAGTGCCAGAATGATCAGCCCGTAGCGGTCTGCAAAACGAAGCCGGCTGAGGGTCCTCCCCTGAAAGCGGGAGCCCTCGATGACGACAACCTCGGCGATCTGCTGATCCTCGGCTTTCAGGGGGTGTTGCTCATCAACGGGGTTTTCCTTCGAATCCTCCGGATAAAGAGTCCCCTCGAGCACCTTTTCATACTCCTTGAGACGATCGGGCGTGTCCCGAAGAACCAGGTGGTCACCGGCCTTGAGCACCACCCCTGGAAAGGGGATCATGAAGTTGCCCGGCCCGCGCTCTATGCTGGATACCTTCATGGCGCCGTCGGTCAATTTGCGGGCTTCCGCCAGGGTTTTGCCATCCACCGGGCTTCCTTCCAGGATTAAGAGGTGAGCGGCGAAAACCCTGGGAGAGGTGTCCGCAATGGGCGTTTCTCTCTTGGGGATAATCCGCGGAGCCACGAGCCAGAGATACGCGATTCCGACGCTCCCGGCAATGGCCGCCGGCAAAAGGAAATCGAACATTTCAAGCCGTCTTAATCCCATGTCCGCAGCCACGGATACCACCAGCAGGTTTGTGGAGGTGCCGATGGTGGTACTGGTTCCCCCCAGCAGGGTGCTGAATCCCATGGGCATCAGGACCGATGACGCCGGCATGCCGGTGCGCAGGGAAACGGTTATCAGGATGGGAAGAAACAGCACCACCACCGGAACATTATTGATAAAGGCGCTGATAATGGCGCCGGCCAGCAACGTCAGCAGCAGGGAGATGCTCGGGCTGACTTTCCAGAGCCGCGCCAGCGCCCGGCCGATCGGCTCCAGCGCCCCGGTGCGGACAATGCCCTGGCCGGCAATCATCAACGCGCAGACGGCCACCAGGGCTTCATGCCCGAAACCCAGGAAAAAGTCCACGGCATGCACGCCGCCGCCGGCATGGAAGGGAAAGAGTTCGAATCCCACGGTCAGGCAGATCAGGACCAGGAAGCTTGAGGATTCGAGGGGAATCTTTTCACGGGTAAACAGGATCAACGCCAGGACCGTAAGGACCAGCACTGCCACGGCATGCATATTCGGGGGGGGTGGAAAGCTCATTTTTTTCTACTCCGGTGTCAACGGCGCCAGGCGCCATGCTGCTAAGGATGCGCAACACTTCCAGCGGCGAGCCCGGATCATGCCGGCGGCTTACGACAGATTGCGGCCGAAGGCGCGCGATGCCAGCGCCCGGTCGCGGGGTTTGAAGGTGTTGTCCGCCATCTCCCTGCGAACGACCCGCCGAAAGAGATTGAACATCTTGATTTCCTGTGGTTCATCCCTGTAAAAGCTGTCCCAGGCATACTGCAGCAGTTCCTGGAGTCTGTCCGGCGACATCTGCTTTGGATAATACACCACTTTGTCGGCGGAATATTCATCCCAGTTAAACGAAAAGATCCGATTCTGGCTTTTCAGCTCATCATAGGCCTTGGTATGGGGAAACGGGGTCAAGACGGTAAACTCGGCCAGATCCAGTTCGATCTCCAGCAGAAAATCGATCAACCGCTTGATATCGTCTTGGCTATGACTGTCCAGTCCCAGCAGAACGGTGGCTTCCACGCCGATGTCATGGTCATGATAACGCTGAATTCTCTCGCGGATGTAATCGGAAGTATCAAACACGGCCTGATAAACATACCAGGCGCCGGCCCGGGCGGCCAGATCGAGCACCTCGGGTTTGTCCTCGATGGGATGGCTGCACCACTTTTTCTTTAAGGGAATCATTTCCCGGAACAGATCCAGTTCCCAGCGGGTATCCTGGGCCAGGGAGTTGTCCACCAGAAAGAGGCGGTTGTTTTCGATGCTTTCCATCTCGGCGATGACCGTGTCGATGGGGCGCGGCCGGAACTTTCTCCCTCCCAGATAGGCCACGGCGCAGGGATAGCAGTGAAATCGGCATCCCCGCGAGGCGTGCACGAGATCGACCATTTGAATGCCCTTGTAATTATAGAGGCCGCTTTTCAGGATGTCGCGCCGGGCGCTGCCGACCAGTTCAATGGGGGGCTGATCCGCCAGATAATCATACACCGGCTGCAATTGTCCTTTTTTAAAATCTTCAAAAACCTTTTCCATCCGACCCTCGGCCTCGCCGAGAAAAACCGAGTCGGCATGGGTCATGGTTTCTTCGGCATGCAGCATGGTGGCGATGCCGCCGAAAATAACCTGGACGCCCCTGGCGCGGTATGTATCTGCGATCTGCCAGCCACGCTTGACCTGAAGGGTGAGCATCATGGAAATGCCGACAAAGTCGACCGGGTCGTCAAAACCAATCGTTTCCAGATTTTCATCGATAAATTCAACTTCGACATCATCCGGAACCGCTGCTGCAAACACCACCGGTCCATGGGGCGGCAGGTGAAACTCGGTCTGCCGGGAGAGTTTCGGCCATTTGGGGTATATCAGTCTGAACTTCATTTATAATCCTCTAACGAAATTGCCTCGACAAGCTCCATATCAAGGGTATAACCGGCATATCCGGCGGCTTTCAGTTTCAGCCGGCTGGGGGCCTGAAAGCCGTCGAAACGGAATTTGTCGTTGAAAAAGATATCGACCGTCCGCTTCTGCGTAAGCCAGTGGCCATGCTGCTGCACCTGCCAGTGATGATCCGCATTTCTGATAATATCCACCACCTGCCCGCCGGGTTGTTGGTATCGGCAGACACACGATCCATCCGCCAGGGTCCCGGCTTCAAGCAAAGCGCCTTGCGGCTTGAAAAATACCAGCCGGATATCATGGAGCAGGTCCCGGGCAAAGCGTTCCGAACCAAACGGCCGAAAGGCCCGCAGAATTCGGATTTCCCGCTCATAGCGGGCATCAAAAACGACCATGCCTTCAAGGGTCATCAGGATCGAATGAATGCTGCCGGTTTCCGCGGAGACGATGGTGACGCCGATCAGGACGCTTTCTTGTTCTTCCGGAAAGGCAGCCTCAATCACGTACTGAAATTGCCAGCGTCCTGCTATGATCGGCCGGCGGCATTGAGGGGGGCCTTCCGGCAGCATCAGGCGCTCGGGATGAAGAACAACGGGAAGCGTACTGCATGAACCGATAAAAAAAAGGGCGCCCAGTAAAAAGCAGAGCCGTTTCATTGAATTTTCTCAAAGATCCCGGCGGCCGGCGGCCGGTTGAGTTCGACTTGCGTAAATTTGAGCAGGGTGTATGAATTTTCATTTTCATAAATCATAACCGATTCCATTACGCCGGGGCGATCGGACAGCACCAGTTCGATCCGCTGGATCATGTCGGCGATGCCTTTATAGTTGGGGGAAAGGCGGATCCGGCGACCGGACTCCAGCCTTGCGGTAAACACCGGATTTTCATCAAAGCGTCCCTTGAGCCAGCGTGAAATTTCCGTGATGATAAACTGCATGGCCGGGGAGGCGGCGGCGGCATCCGCAATGAGCTTTCCGTCTTTTTGGACATATTTTCGGGTGTTGCCGGCATGTGTTATCAGAATGCTTTTAATCGGGCGCTGATATTCCCAACGCAGTGAATCCGGGGCCTGATAAAAAAACAGGCCTTCGGATATCAGCGGCCGGACCAGGACCTTCATATGTTTTTCCTGCACAAATTTTGCGCTGATAGAGGTGATTCTGCCGGCGGCGGTCCGCAAGTCTTCCATCGTGTCGGCCCAGGCGAAGCAGAGCCGGGCCGACAGGAGCACCATGGCAAAGACTAACCCCTGCGACATTCCGCAGCGTTTCACCAGCCGGTGGCAATTATGTGTTTCTTTTTTGTTTTTAAGCATTTCATGCAAACCCCGTCCCGCCCCGGCGGGATGGGGGCCTATAATCCGATTTCTTTCAGTATGATACACTCTGTAACGAAATTTCAGCGATAACGGTGTCGTCAAGTTTGATGACGCCGGCAATTTCCTTAAAGTTTTCCAGCAGCAAACGAGTTGTGCAGCGGGTGATGATGCGGCTGTGCAAGGGGATCGCATCAATAAAAAATTTTGCAGATTTGATCCCGACCAGCAGCCCTTTAGGGGCGGGCGCCGCCTTGTCCTTTTTCTTTTCTTTTAACCCGCCCAAAGCCGCTGCGGTCTGCGCCACAATCTCGATCAGCACAATGGGGTTTGCGGCGCCATTTTCCAGCATCGGCCACTGCGGTGCAACCCGCGTCGCCGATACCACGGTATTTTCATCCACCTCTAAGATCTCATCAATCAGCCGCAAGGGGCGGCGGTGGGGAATGAGGTCGTCGATATCCACATCGATAGGGTTCATGTGTTGATCAACTATCTACAATTTCAAGTCAGGTTGACCTGCCGGCTCTGCAAAGCGAAGCGATGCGTTCGGCAGGGGTCTGAAAACTGTAACAAAATGCTGCAATTGACTGAACTCCCATAAGCCTTCGGTCTTCAGTCTGCGGTCTTTTTTTAAGCAAATACATTATATTTTTAAACCGTTCTGTCAACCATAATTGCCGAACCGGTGCAATTATCCCTGCGGATATGACCTTGACACGTTCGATATCGTTTTGTTATTCTGGCGCGAAACATATTTCTATTTGTTATAGACAGTTAAAGTGCAAGACCGTTTAAAAATATTGAGAAAAAAGATTTTATGGAAACAGAAAGGGTCGTCATCACCGGATTGGGAACCGTTAATGCCATCGCCAAAAGTGCGTCTGAATTCAGCCCTGCTCTCAGGCAAGGGGTGTGCGGCATCGGAGCGGTCACGGTTTTTGATACATCCGACTACAGAACTCGGACCGGGGGGGAAGTAAAGAACTTTGTTCCCGCAGAGGTGATCCCGCCGCAGTTCTCAATGAAACGGATGTCGCGTTCGGACCGCATGGCCATGGCGGCAGCGCTGGAGGCCTTAAGGGATGCAGGGCTTTTCCCTTTTCCGGTTGATCTGCAGGCGGACACCGGCGTCGTTATCGGCGGCGGAGCCGGCGGCATGCTGGAGGGAGAGGCGGCTTATCGGCACTATCTCAAGGACGGCAGGGGCGTCCGCTATTCGTGTTTTTCCGCTTTTTGCTGCGCTTCTTCCGCCGACCAGATCGCATCAAATTTGGGACTGATGGGGCCTAAAACCACGTTTATGACCGCGTGTTCATCCGGCGCCACCGCCATCGGGTACGCCCGGGACCTGATCCGGGAGGGGCATGCATCCCTTGTGATTTCCGGCGGCACCGAACCTCTTTCACGGGTGACGTATGCCGCTTTTAATGCGCTCCAGGCGGTAGACAGGGAATATTGCAAGCCTTTCGACAAGAACCGGCGGGGGCTGTCTCTGGGTGAAGGCGCCGGCATCATGATCCTGGAGGCGTTGAGCCACGCGCAGCAGCGGGGGGCCCGCATCTACGGGGAGGTCCTGGGTTACGGCGTGAGCTGCGACAGCTACCACATGACCGCACCGGACCCCCAGGCTTCCGGGGCCGCGCGCTGCATGCAGACGGCTTTGCAGGACAGCGGCATTTCTCCCGAGCGGGTCGATTACATCAACGCCCACGGCACGGCCACCCCGGCCAATGATCTGATGGAAACCCGGGGGATCAAGGCGGTTTTCGGCAAACAGGCCTATCGCCTGCCGGTAAGCTCCACCAAGTCAATGACGGGCCACACCCTGGGCGCGGCCGGCGCCATCGAAGGGGTGGTCTCCGTTCTGGCGATCGATCAGGGGTTTATTCCACCGACAATTCACCTGATGGAACGCGACCCGGAGTGTGACCTCGACTATGTTGCCGAAGGCGCGCGTGAGGCGAAGGTGAATATCGTTCTGTCCAATTCGTTTGCCTTTGGCGGAAACAACACCGCCATCGTTTTGGGAAGATATACCCCCAGGGGGATTGCCCATGAGTAACCGCGTGGTCATATCCGGCATCGGCATGGTGACGCCTCTGGGAGTCGGAAAAGAGGCCTTCTCCCGCAAGCTCTTCGGGGGCGGCTGCGGCGTTTTTCCGATTACGGCTTTCGATACGTCCCATTTTCCCTCCAAATTAGGGGCTGCCGTAGCCGATTTTACCCCCAGAGATTTCATTTCCGTAAAAAATCTTCGCAAGATGGACCGGATTTCCGCCATGGCGGCTGCTTCAACCCGGATGGCCCTGGAAGATGCCGGGGTTGATATAAACGCCTCCAATCGGGACCGGACGGGAATTGTATTGGGGACCGCCTTTGGCAGCACCGACGTCGCGGCCCAGTTTGCCGGGGTTATTTTTAGACAAGGGCCGGGGGTGGCCAGCCCCTTTCTGGTGCCGAATACCGTGATGAACGCGCCGGCCGGACATAGCTCCATCGAGCTGGGGTTCAGAGGGCTCAATGCCACCGTGAATCACCATGAGGCTTCGGCCGAGACCGCCATCGCCTATGCGGCGGCTGAAATTATACAGGGCCGGGCGGATATCGTATTTGCCGGCGGGGTGGAAATTATCTCCGAATTCTTCTTTAGAATCCTGACGAATTTCAAGGCCCTTTCCCCGCTCAGCAGGGGGCCGGAAGGTGCACGACCCTTTGATAACCTGCGAAACGGACCGGTAGCGGGCGAAGGGGCCGGGGTTATTTGCCTTGAGACCTGCCGGCACGCCGAAATCCGGGGGGTCAAGCCCTATTGTGAAATCGCCGGCTGGGGCATGAGTTCAGCGCCGGCCCCGCCCACCGACTGGCCTCGGGACCCCCGGGGAGCGGTTCTGGCGATCCATCGGGCTTTAAAATCCGCCGGAATCGCCCCCGGCGATATCGATTATGTTTCAGCCGCTGCCAATGGCGGCAAGAAACTGGATGCGCTTGAGGCCGAAGCGCTTTTCACCGTATTTGGAAACGCTGCGGATAGACCGTATATCAGCTCCCTTAAAGGGGCGGTCGGTGAAAGCTTCTCATCCGGGGGGATAAGGGCGGCGGCTATGGCCGTATCGATAAAAGAGGGGATCATTCCGCCCACTATCGGCCTTCATAATCCGATCCGTCCGCTGGGGTTTGTCATGAACAAAAATATGCATATTCCCATAACTTTCGGCCTGATCAATGGATTTTCATCCGGCGGAACGTTTGTTTCGCTGGTGCTGAAAAAAATAAGTTAAAACTTCCCGGGCCTCCCCTCGGTATCGGAATCGATGGACCTATCGGCGGCCAATGATTTTTTGGAGGATCCGTTTGGCAGGCGTAATCATTCAACATCCCCCATGTATCGCCAGTATCCACGAGCGGAATGCCGCCGATACTGGCCATGGAAAAATTCCCTTCAGGCGACTGGTTTGAGAAGAACTGTCCTGTCGGTGCGGTATTCAATCCCCTGGTGTCTTAAAATATCATAGTAAATCATGATCTGCTTGACATATTCTATCGGTTCAGTGCCGCGGCAGTATCCATAGGCGGCGTTTTTATAATACTTTTGATACCGAAGAAGCGGCAAGGTTTGGGCTAATGAGGCCCACGTGTCGGGATCCAGATTCATTTGCCGGGCGAGTTTGCGCGCGTCCTTGACGTGTCCCTGGCCGATGTTATAGGCGGCCAAGGCCATGAACAGACGGTCGGAGCCAACGGCTTTATCAAAGTCATAGAGGTTATACATGTTCCGCAAGTGCTGTACCCCGGCATGTATGTTTTGAGTTGAATCTAAGATATTTTCAACACCGAGGCTTTTGGCCGTTGAGCGTGTAAGCTGCATCAGGCCATAAGCGCCGGCATGACTTCTGGCTTCGGGATCGAAATGGGACTCCTGATACATTTGTGCTGCGATCATGCGCCAGTCAAATTCATGTTTCTGGGCCGCCTCCTCGATAATGGAGAAGTATTTGGGCAGCCGGGTTTTAAGTCGCCAGTGAAATGTCCTCAGGTCGACAAAGTCAAAGTCGTCCACATGGGCGAAATACTGATCATAAATTCTATTAAAGGTTCCGTTTGCCTTTATTTCCTCAAAAAAATTGTCTATTTTTTTTAAGAGCCGGACCGAATTCGGGTGAACCGCCCACCCCAGGTGTTCCTCCGAACCGATGGCGCCGGAGACAACGATTCTTGGGTGGTATCGGCGGTAGCGAAAGGCGATATTGCTGTCGACAATGGTGACCTCAATTTTTTCTTCTTCAACCTGCTGGATGAGTTCTTCGGTAGGAATGTCATCGTGCAGTTCAACGGTCAGGTCATACCCCTCGGCAATGAGCTCTTCAAGGCGTTCCTGGTATGAAGTCCCCCGACAGACATGGATGGTTTTACCCACCAGATCCGACACATTTTTTATGTGCTTATTTTTGCGATGAACGATGATATGCTGCTGAATGGTCA
>Ga0068712_1003693_pt1 | contig 13933 bp, 21 predicted proteins | sample MTBAKSrepl1MetaG_FD_62987 | JGI IMG/M metagenome (GOLD analysis project Ga0068712, IMG submission 62987) | Enrichment culture microbial communities from Arthur Kill intertidal strait, New Jersey, USA, that are MTBE-degrading - MTBE-AKS1... | ecosystem: Environmental > Aquatic > Marine >... | reverse complement strand
ACCCGAAACACAGGAGGTGGTGGAAGGAGCCGTTAGCTTCATCAAGAAGCCTTTTGCAATCCCGGAGATGCTAAAAGCCATTCGCCAGGCGCTCGGCACCACCCCATTAGGCCCGGCGTAACCATATGACTGACTGTTTGCCCTTCGCATTGCATATACTTTCAGCTGCAGAAAGGTCAAAGGAAGACCCGACCCCCATTCTTCCCATTCTTTTTCAAACCTGTAAGCCGGCCGTTCAGAGCAAAACCGGAGCTTGGGTTGGAGCTTGCCCGGTTTTTAAATTGCACTTGTGACAGGTCTTAAAACATAGTATGCGGGATTTCTTATTACCAACAGCCAGGGTACTTGTGGGTGATCGACATGAATCGGTTTCGTTTGAGCACTTCTAATTTTCACCCCAAACAAAGGACGCTGGCCATATTTTTGATGCTTGCAGCAGCTTCTTTGTTCACCTGCCTCAACTTGATCATCGAACTGCTGGAGTCGCATTTCCGCATCTGGGATATCGGGTTTTATCGGTTCTCTGGAGGCCTGGTACTTCTCTTCATACTGTCCGGGCGGCATCGGAATCCCTACCGAGGAAACAATACGCGTCTTCTACTCATCCGGGGAATTTGCGGCTCCGTGGCCTTCCTGTCTCTTGTTTCGAGCATTCGACTGCTGCCGGTATCGACAGCGCTCCTCCACTTTTACACCTTCCCGGCCTTTGCTGCGATTTTCTCTGCTATTCTGTTCGGCGAACGGATTGCAAAGGCCGGCTTGATCTGCATCGCTGTTGTTCTAATCGGCATCTCGATTCTGTTTGATTTTGCGCTCAAAGCAAATTTGCTCGGTCAATTGCTGGCGATCAACGGCGCCATCTTTGCCGGTCTGACTGTTGTTTTGATCAGGAGGCTAAAAGCAAACAACAATGCAGCCATTATCTACCTCTATTTCTGCACCCTGGGTCTGATCGTTTGCCTGCCGATGTACCTGCAGGCACCGGTGTTTCCAGCAGATGGTAAAGAGTGGCTGTTATGCGCCGGCATTGTGCTGACTTCCCTGACTGCCCAGCTCGCCATGAACCAGGGCTTTGCTTATTGTCGAAGTTGGGAGGGCGGACTTTTCATGACCAGTGAAGCGGTGTTTACTGCGGCCGCAGGGATTATGCTCCTGGGCGATCCGGTTACCTGGCGGTTCCTGGCCGGAGGACTGCTGATTCTGGGTAGCGTGGTCGCCATGAATTTCATGGAAAGCACCGAACAAACGCAATACGCTCACGCAACCATCACCAGCCCGTCCGATTATCAGCTTTAACCTCGGCTTGATTGTCACCGCCGAGTATAATACGGTTTGTGCAATACTGTTCTGTTTGGCCATGATCATCGTTTCGGCCATCTGCATCCAAAACTCCGTGCGCCCTGAGGTATCGAAGGGCCAACCGTCTCGTTCGTGCTTCGATACCTCAGCACGAACGGTCATGATTTAGCCGAAACGATGATCGAAGCCTTCTGTTTCACTTTTCACCTTCACGCTTCGTGGGCCAAATGGCATAGTTATTTTGGGACGGCTCCTGAGGTGAGATGCGGTTCTATCAGTCTGAAAATCGATCGTGGTATGATAATTTGCTTTGCCGGGGAATTGCCAACCGAGAGCAAGGCCGCCTTTTGCCAGTAAAGGTTCGTGTCCTGCACATTGTTGATTTCGTGCCAGGGGATGAAGAATGGCGGTCTGGATTTACAAAAGATGAACTGTATCTGGAGGAAAAGCCCTTCGGAATTTACGTGCACCGTAACGCATCTCCGGTACCGTATTGCTCCGATCTGGACGTTTTGCTTGAGGAGCTTTGTTCCCTGCGGCTCCCGGCTTACCGAGTAACGTTTGGCGAAGTCATCCAATCCGCTTATCCTGCCGAAGAATCCTTTTATCATAGGGAGTGCTCCTCACTCATTCGCCATATTTCCGAGGGCGGTAATGCGGATCGTTTCGATTGATAATGGTCAGCTTGCGCCATTCAGAGGGGTTTTCCACGGGCAGGGAGCCATCGTCATAGTCTCTCAAAAAGTAGTCTCCGCGGCCGTTCGTCCAGGCATGATTATACGTGGGAAGCCACTCTTTTCGTCCCGATTCAGGATCATACGTCTCGATCTGTTCGGTGATGACCTTGTAAAATTCCTCCTGCATGTCGCTGCGCGCCTGGCTGTGGCTGCGATTGATCTCAGCATCTATCTGCTGCATTTCTCGAATGACCTCTCCATACTTCTGCCCCCGGTAACGTTCGGCGGCAGCGGCACGCTGAGCCCACTCGGGGTTCAATCGAAAAGAACGGATTGACAGCTCCATAGTCCGCGCATCCTGTTTCCATCGATCCATTGGCGCCACCCAGCCAAATGTTCCCACGGTACTCCAGATGACGCCCTGAATTTCATAAATGATAGTGTAGATCCGTCCATATGAGGGCGTTCCGTTGATGCTGCACTGAAAATTCACGTAACCTGCCTGCGCTCGTGAAGCCGTTTTGGGAATCCATGCATCGAGTTCCCGCGCGGGAACCGGGCTTCCTATAATACGAGGATTTTCAAACTCCCGAGCGGCAAACTGACCGAACACGATGGTTTGGACGTATTGCGCGATGTCCATAAACGGGTAAAGCCAACATCCGTTGAGTACACCACCCATCTGCGGCTGCAGCACGCCGCCGCTCGACCGGACATGCACCGACGGATCCTGAAAATAGAAGCGTGGATACCACCCGAAAAAAGATTTCCCGTCGGGACTCGTGGCCCGAAAGCTGATATTGTTTTCGACCAGATCTACCACATTCCATTGCGCCCCGCTCGGGATCATGCCGCCCTCAGTCCTCCAACCCTTGGGGATGAGTATGTAAAATGCCTTCTGATAGGGTTCCTGATAGAGGCTCAGTAGAGCGCCTTGGCCCCCATTGTTCTTGAAAGACCCTGCACTTTGATCTGCCTTGCCGATTCCACTTGCCACCCGGCCCGGCTCCGGTTCCCCTGTGTGCTTGCCGTAGCCCCCAGAACCGGCATCGGGATTCAAAGTTTCAGGCGGAGCCGGCTCTCCACGGCCTTCGAGGGAGAGAGTGGCGGTTCCGCCATTGTCGGTCGGGATTTCCCGGTAAGATTTCAACCCGCCAAGAGCCGCAACAACACTTTCTGCGGGCTTGCATATCTGGAGAGCGTCTCCTTCCCCCTCCACGCGATATTGAATAGCTCGTCCCTGTTCATCCTGGTCAACACCCTTCCCGGAAAGTTTTCCCGAGAGCTTGATCATGAAAGGCACCCCGAGGGCTAAAGGCAGGTCAATCTCCACTTTAGCGTCGTAATTCAGTTTGATGGTCTCAAGATCGACGACAGTTTTAAGACGTCCTCTGATTTGCGCGGTGGATAGACCCGTTGAAGGTTCATTTGATATCCTTACAACCTGCAAATTGATTTCACCACCTTTCGCCTCAAACAGCGCAATCCGGCGGGTGACCTCAAATCCTTTAAAGGACCAGGTTTGCCCCTGGGATAGAGGGCCTTCAGGCCAGAGTTTGGAAATAATCGGCGAAGAGAAGTTATCCATCATGGTCTCATCCCAGACCTCTTCGCCGGTTGCGGCATCGAAAAGCGCGTTTTCTCCCGAGGAATGAACCACTTTGAACGATGTACCCGAGGGAGCCAGTTCCGTTGGCACCATTTGCCCAGAATCGGTATCCATATCCTTTTGCACAGCGCGCTTTATCTGTCTCCGTGCTTCGGAGATGACCTGACCTTGGCCTTTTAGTACCTCTTCGGTGAATTCAATTTTCTGAAAAGACTGAAATTGCCCCTGTTCTCCCGTCGCATAAGACGCGATGCCCTTCATGCCTCTGGAGCGGGTGACGAAAAATTGCCATCCAGGGCGGATCTCCATCGTGGCGGAGACGGCCGGCTGACTCTCCCCCGAAGTCTTTGCCGGTTTTGATGGCTGCTTCACTCGGGATTCCCCCGAAGATGACGGTTCCTTGATGTTACCTCCAGCCTCTTGCGTGGACGTGGTAAAAACGATGGTGGTCACCGGCAGGGGTATCTGCTCTTCTGCAGTTTGGAATCCATTCCGCTTCTCACTATTGAGCTGGATCGCATACGTTGTGTTGGGCTTCAGTCGTTCGACCTTGAGCTCGAAGGTGACAGTATCCACCCATGGCTCGTCCTGAGCGATCATGGGCGGGAAAACTCCTTTGGGGGAAGTGATGAGAGACCAGGAATTCATCTTCATGTTTCGATCAAACACGAAGATTACTTTCCCCACATCAGTGGGCACCCCGGTTGTACCGTCTGCAGGAATGGATTTCACCAGTTTGGGCGAATCCGCAAAGACGCAGCCAACCCAGATGAGCATTGTGAGAGTCAGTAAAACGAAAAGCCTTGCGCCTTTCATCTTTTCACCTCCCTCATTGGACAAACCAAATGTACCAGATACGGTACCTCCTTATAAAGGATGAGGCCGACGAGAAGTCAACAACAAATCCGCATTTATAAGTCCGACTCCATCCACTACCGCGTCCCTTAATCCTTGTTTCCCTTCATCCGCGTCCATCAGCGTTTATCCGCGGTTAATTGTTATTGATTTTTGACCTTTGACTCTTAATCTTTTTTTTCCGGAATCCGCATTCCGCATTTCAAAATCCTCGGCAGCGTCTAGCAGCGTTCATCTGAGGCTAAAAAATCAACCCCCGCCATGGCAAAAAACTCATGCTTCATGGCCCAAACCCAATATCTTCGCTCAGCCCTAAACCGCGCAGCTTCTCACTGAGCTCTTCCCACTCGGGACGCTGCGGATGATCGACAGCCGCGAACCGTTCCTTGAAATAGAGGAGCTGCTGTTTTTCGCTGTTTTGATGGTCGAAGATATCGACGGTTTGATCGCTTAAATCGACTTTGATTCGTTGCACCAGATCCGACAGCGGCTTGTTTTCAAAATCGTCGCATTTGAGCAGGGTGACTTTCCCGGATCGCTCGTGAATTTTGATAACGTCGGCATCCCGAATATCGCCGTTAAGCATTTCGGCACAACCGATATAAATGCGTAGGATGGGATGCAGAACCTGGATGAGGTCCTGGTGGATGTAGAGCGCCTGGTGATCGAGATAACCGAAGCTTCTTCCGTTAAATGGGGAGTTTCAGCCCCAAAAACTCATATGGAATAATTATCGAGATCTTGAACGGTTGGTACAACCGCAAGTGATGTGCTTTTCCTGCAAGACGCATCCGAGCCAAAAGGAAAGGCGCCAGGGAAAAGCTTGTAAAAATTAACGTCCGCCTTCCAACTTGACTGTCGACCTGTTTATGGACTATATTTAGTCACGATCAAGAAAGGGGAGCCAGTCTATGAAACTATCCCGACAAATCAAGCCAATCAGTTACTTGAAAGCCCATGCTGCTGAAATAGTCAGGACGCTGGGCGAGCACCGGGAGCCGTTAATCATAACTCAAAACGGCGAAGCCAAGGTAGTCATTCAGGATATCGAGAGCTACGAGCAAACCCAGGAAACAATGGCCCTCCTGAAAATCCTGGCACTCGGGACGCGTCAGATTGAGGAAGCCGAAGTGCGGCCCGCTGAGGACGTGATTAATCGTCTGCGCGAACGGCAAGAGATTGGCTGATGCGGTACACTGTTCTTCTGACAAACGATGCCGCACGTGACCTCATCTCGCGCAGGCTTACGAACAGTACCTGGACACATCCGACATAGATCCTTAAGACGAGGTGTAGCTCCTGCACCAGGCTTTTGTGGATGTCCCCCTTCCCCCCATGACACTCTCGGCAGGCGCTTAAACTGAATATGGGTCAAGAGCAGATTTGGTTTTCATCCATTAAAGGACTGCCATCAGTAGACCTCTTGATGTGACCCGATTGTTTCCAAAAGAATTGCTTGCGAACCTTCGTACAGCACGAATTCAAAAACTATCCTGAGATCATACCCAGCACTGCAGGCCCACGATCCCTCCAATTTTCCCTTCAGCTTATGCGTTCTCAGCAGAGGATGGAATGCATCCTCGGCGAGCAGTTCCAACGCTGCCCGAATCTCTTCGGCAAGCTTGGGATTCTTCTTTGTAATCCGGCGTGCTGACCGAATGAAGGCGTTTGAACGAAGTAATACGCGCTTCACGACAATATTTCCGACATGAGCTCATCCGGGGTTGCCGGGTGGCAACAGCCTTTTTGAAGCTCAGTCCGCGCATCGCGGATGTCTCGCGCGAGGAGACCACGCCGGCGCTCGGCTATTCGCCGCGACAACACGTCCCTCAACTCTTCTTGTTCCTCCAGACTGAGATTGTCGGTCGCTTCCAGAACTTCTCCAAATGATTTTTCAGTTCCCATGTTTTAGACCCCACAAGTAGTATCATATCCAATGACAGTGTCCCGAATCTGTATCCGAGGCTTTGACTACCAGTGCCGTAGCAATAATGCTTTTCCTCCGATTCGCCAAGCTGCTTATTCAGTTGCCCTAGTCCCACTGAGGTCTCTCAAAATGGTATAATCTTCATGAATCTTCTTTAAATACATCTTCAAAGGGGATACCATCCAGTTCCCCGGCTCTACATGCCAGGAGCCTTTTCTCCGCTTCTTCCACCCATATGGCATCAATCTCACTGTCCGGCTCGTCGAGGCTTTTAAGTAAGCACTCGATAACCCAAAAGCGTTCCGCCGGCTTCAACAGCGCTTTTTCAAGAATGTCTTTGCGATCCACTTATGCGCTCCTTTCTTAGGATGATTATGGAAATCATAGGAGTTCCGTTTCCAAATTCATAATGCCAACCGGAGGGTGATCACACCATGATAACCGAATTTTCACCACTTTTCAGCCATGTGTAACGCTCGATGAGATGGAGTCCACATCCCGCTGCCTGCCTTAGAAGTAAACCAGTCAATCATTTCCGTATGCCTACATTTCCTTACCTTCCCCAGGGTAGGATCTCTCATTCTATACAGCTCTTTTATGGCCGGGCTTTAGACAAGCCACGAACCGGGGCCCTTCGAGTTGATTTCAAAATCGAGAATATCATAAAGAAGTGTAAAGACTCTTCCCAAGTTCATTCATGCGGCTTGTGATGCTACGGATTTCGAGACTACCAAACAGTTCAAGGGCTGTGGCGCCGTAACCCGCGAACGCAAGGTCAGGGCACGAGGGCGCCGCAAAAACGGTGAGCTCAAGACCGTCAAGGTGACGGTCTACGGGTGGAAGCTGTGGGCCGTCTATGAGCTCAATAGCGGCATCCCTTTGGCAATTAAGATTGACACTATAGAAAAACCTGACAATTTGCATGTTCTTGCCGCATTAGAACAAGCCAAGGAAAATGTGGCACCCAAGAGCACCATGGTGGTGGACCGAGGATTTCTCGACGGCAAGGTGCTGTTTGCCATCGACCAACAAGGCATCGAATTTGTTATCCCTCTCAAAAGCAACATGACAGCCACTGCCGACGCCCGCCAACTCGCCCTGCAAGCCGATGACTCCTATCGAGCTTGTCGACAAGTGGAGGTCACTCATGGCTACGGCAAGAAAAAATACGTAGAGAGCGTCCATACAGAACTGATCGGGGTAGCCGGTCTTTTAACCTGTGATTGGTTCAACCCCGAAGGATCTGAGGCGAACACCACCAAGAAAGATTACCAGCCGAGGCCGCTCAATGCTGTGGTAGTCAAAACCCGGGACAACAAAACCCCGCCCGCGGATCAACAAGTCGTGTTGGTAACCAACGGTGATGTGCAAGATCCTTTCATCGCCTTTGACCGCTACGATGATCGCAGCCTCATAGAAAATAATTTGTTCCGCGATACCAAGCAGAACTGGTGCCTGCAACACCCTCCCAAAAAGAGCAAGGAAGGCGTATGGGTGCAAGTCTATGTCGTGATGGCCATGAAAGCGCTATCCACCGCTTTCCGGATGTGGCAAGAACAGCAAGCCCGCCTCCACGAAGCAGGCGAGCAAACATCATGGAGCATGTATCGGCGAAAGCTCAAAACATTAAATCGCAATAAGCTCATCGTCTTTATCGGCAACCATATCGGCATATTCTTCTCCCATGAAGTATTCATGTTAGCCGGCGTTCCCGTCCACGATGCCGAAAAAGAGCTCAAGCTCTCGCGCGATGAGATTTACACCAACTATACCGGGCTCAAGCCTCCTGCTTCCTCCTGAGCCCCCTCACTTATTACTCTGGCATGACACTACCACTTGCACATTTCCTTATATCGGAGTTTCAGGAGGTAACATGTTGCCATTGAGACGCTGGAGGTAAATGATATGACAAGCGCAAGAACACCTCGACAAAAGATGCAGCGCTACCGGGAACGACTGCGCGCAGCGGGACTGCGGCCTGTGCAGGTATGGGTGCCCGATACTACCGCCCCCAGGGTTCGCAGATGAGGCTCGCCGTCAGTCCATCCCGGTAAGCCGCAGCTCTGAAGAGCAGGAAGCTCTTGATTGCATCGAAGCCAAAGCCGACCTGGAGGAATGGATGGCAATGAGGCGTGGGGCCATCGTTCCGGCTGCCGCTTCCGCTAACTTGGGCTTGATTATCGCAATCCGGTATAATACAGTGTCTGCAACCATGTATTACCTTGAGGGTCACTATGAAAACGATCGCCATCAAACTTCCCGAAGATTTGTTGGATAAAATCCAACGCGTTGCAGACAAAAGGAATGAAACAAAGTCCGCTGTGATGCGTGAAGCTCTTGTCGAATTTCTTGCCAAAAACGATAACCAGAACCCGGACTCCTGCCTCGCGCTAGCGGGTGATCTTGCCGGGTGTGTGCACGGTCCGCCGGATCTTGCTACCAATCCGAAGCACATGGACGATTACGGGAAATGAAACGGCGGATCATCCTGGATACAGGACCATTGGTTGCCTTCCTCAACTCGCAGGATAATTATCATGATTGGGTCAAGGCCCAATGGGCTCGAATTCGTCCTCCATTATTAACCTGTGAAGCCGTCGTTTCCGAGGCGTGTTTTCTACTCAGGGGATTCGACAAAGGACCCAGCTCGGTCCTTGCATTACTGGAACGGCAAGTGCTCAAGATCTCCTTCTCTATGGAGGATCACATTGCTGCCATTTCTTTGTTCATGAATAAGTATCGGAGTCTTCCCGTTTCGCTTGCCGATGCCTGCCTGGTGCGGATCGCTGAATTGCATGAAAGCAGCACGGTTCTCACGCTCGACAGTGATTTCCGCATCTACCGCATGCACAAGCGTCGGGTTATCCCCTTGTTGACGCCACCTCAAATTCCCTGATAATTGTTGCTGCTTCCGTTCAAGCGGGCAGTTTCAGCCCCCAAAGCTGATGCTTGGGATCAGAATGCGGCCTGATTATTCGGAATCTATCTCAAGTACCGCGACTTGTTGACCACTGGCGCACAGACACTTCCTAGGCTTGAGCACCTTCGTTGTTGATTAACCAGAACACTGAGAAGGTCAAGTATTTTAGAATCCTCCAGCCCGCGCTTGACCATGCGTTCAAAAGCCAGCTCTCGCATGATCTCTTCGTATGTAGCGTCGTCAGGAAGGGATTCAATGACCTCGGTTATTCTTCCCTTAACGGTCTGCATCGCTTATCTCCATCAAATTCCAGCACTATTTCATTCTACGTCCTCGCTGGATTGCATCCTTCTTGTTTCTTCCAAACCAACCTACACCTACTTTGACGCTCATATGCCTTCTCGTCTCTTTGCATTTCATCGAGTAGCCAGAGGTCCCTTTACGCGCTACGACTTTGAGTAGAATCCACGGCTCCCCGGAATCTGCATCCAGGCATTGGTCATCAGGATGACCTCCAGGCCATAGCGATTGGCGACGCGGCATACCTCCTGCTTCACCGGTCACGCATCGGCATAGACAAAGATATTCAACAAGTGAAATTCCTTTCTTTCCTGATTTGCAGAAGGCCCGCGAGCCAGCCAGACAAGGGTTTGTCCATCACTTTGTCCGAATCGATACAGGTTTCTGCGATACCGTTGCCTCCGTCAATGACACTCATGCCCGCTCTTGCACAAAGCGGCACAAACCTTCACCTCGTTACCCGAGTATTTTAGCAACCTTACCGCGTTCTGTCGCCCATCGTTAACGACACTGTTATCGACTCAGGCCGTCACACGGTCAATATTTCTCGTTGCTACACCCCGTAGGTGCCTCTTAAATGATTATCAAAATCTACTCTCGACTCATTTATAATCTGGGAGCAAGAGGCCGCCCGCAGCTTGCAGAGCACCTCGGCAGGCGCTTAAGAGGTTGACTTTCCTGGAAGCTTGTGTTTTCTTGGCCAAGAAAATGGCTTTTCACAGGAAAATGTCCCATGGTCACTGAAAAAGACATCATAAGTCGGCTGAAAACGGGCATGGTATCATTGCCGCCGCTTGAGCTTCGACTTGCTTCTCAACAAGAGAGATCCGGTGAGAGACGGATGGATGCAATCATACAGGCTTGCTGGGGTGACCAGCGGGAGGAATTTGCAGTCGAGCTCAAGGCTCAGTCTACACCGCGAGTCCTTCGGGAGGCAATGTACAAGGTAAGAGCTGCAGCTCGTCATATGGAGCTCAACCCCATGGTCATCGTTCCTTATCTCAATGAGGATGCACTCAGAGAGCTCGAGAGTGAGGGGGTGAGCGGAGTAGATCTTTGCGGCAATGGAATCGTGGCGGTGCCGGGCAGAATGCTCGTTTATCGAACCGGTAATCCCAACCGGTTTCCCAGTTCTGCTCCGATCAAAAACATATACCGTAAGAACACTTCCATGGTAGGCCGTCTATTCCTCGTTCAGCCTGGATTTAATCAGGTCAAGGAGATACTGGAAGAGATCAATCGAAGGAATCTACTCGCCGGCTGGACGGGACGGTCGATGGCTCTTTCCACTGTATCGAAGGCGCTCAAGGTGCTGGAGGACGACTTGATCGTTGGCCGCAAAGGTTCCAGTGCCGTCTTGCTTCAAGCCGAGAAGCTTCTTGACAGACTGGTCGAGAACTACACCGAGCCTAAAGTTGGGCCGGTTATAAATTGGAAGCTGCCGGTGCCGACAGGCGGAAACAAGCGGGAAGACATATTGCAGGAAGCCTTCCGGAGCAGCCTTCCTGCAGTTGTAGCGGGCATCAGCTCCGTTTCCAGATATGCCGCCATGCAGCCTGAGGATACGATCCGCATTTACACGCCGGACCCGAAACAATGGCTTACAAATCTTCCCGGCGCTCAATCCGATCGTTTCCCCACCCTCTCGATTATCCAAACCGAAGAAGCGTCTGTATACTTCGATGGCAGAACCGATGAAAAAATGGCTTGGGCATCTCCCGTTCAAACCTATCTGGAGTTGATGAGAGGCGATAAGAGAGACCGGGAAACGGCAGGGCAGTTGAAAGACTTGATCCTTCGACAGATCGGGAAATATCGGCCTTGAACGGAATCATGACGTTGACCACAGCCTTGCTCGATCTGTGCCATGAATTCGGCAGCACGGATTTGAAACTCATTGTAGGTGGTGGCTTCGGTATCTATCTCAAATACGCGACTTATTGAAAACTGGCTCACAAACTCTTCTCACTCAGTGGCCGGCCCCCCGTTCAACGAATGACCTGGACCTTTTTCTTCGCACCGAGCTCCTCGCCGATTCTCAACCCCTTGTACCACTCGTCCAGGCGCTGGATAGATTGGATTACCGACCCGTTGAAACAGCCAGATTTTATCAGTTCTACAAACCTGGGCCGGAGGGTGGAGAGGCGGGAAGTTTGAAAGTCGATATTCTGACCGGGCCGGAACAGACCCTGAGGGAAGCCGGGGTCACAGCAAAAAACCGCCGTGCACGTCCAAGACCCAGGATTTCTCTCCACGCTCGTACGCTGGATGAGGCACTGACACTGGAGGAACATCTCCAGGAGGTCTTCATCGAAGGCCACCGGAGCAGCGGCGAGAGCGGGTTCGCAGTAGTCTTCCTGCCGCATCCTTTCACGTTCATCATGATGAAGCTTTTTGCGCTAAGGGACCGCATAAATGATCCTGACAAAGACTACGGGCGCCATCATGCACTTGATCTGTACACAATCCTTGCCACAATGACGGAAGCGGAATGGAACATCTCACTGCAATTAAGGGAAAAACATGCGGCTGATGCGAAAATGATCGAGGCCGGCCAGTTGATACACGAGCTTTTCGGAGAAGAATTCAGCCTGGGTGTCCTGAGGCTGAAAGAAAGCGTTTATTACCGCACTGATTTCCAAGTGGAGGGGTTTCTTCAAGCACTTTGTGATCTGTTTTCAAGCAGGCGCTAAGATGTCTCTTTTGAACCTGATTCTACGGCCTTGACTCTTGAATTGCCAACCGGTGCCCGCTCGATTTCTCTGCCTGTGAACCTGCTCCAACTTGGCAGAGAGTCGCACCCTGCTCTCCGAAGCAGGTAATTGACAACTGCATCATCCGCCCTGCCGACCCAAGTGGCAATGAGGCGTGGGGACATCGTTCTGGCTACCGCTTCCGGCGACTACGGAAAACCGCGGCCGGCACTTGTCATCCAGTCCGACCTGTTCAACGAAACCCACGCAAGCATAGTCTTGTGTCTGATAACGAGTCATCTCCTGGATGCACCGCTTTTCCGCATTACGGTGCATCTCTCCGAGAGAAATGGTCTGCAGGCTTCTTCACAAATCATGGTCGATAAGATCGTAGCCATAAGGCGTGAGAAGATACGCACCCGCATTGGTGTTTTAGATGAGGAAGCCATGTTGCGGGTAAATCGCTCTTTGATGCTTTTTCTGGGTCTCGCTTGATGAAGGCATTGCATGCGGTGGCATCAATTCTTGGTGAATCCTCCAATTGATAGAATGAGGCGTGGGTTCATCATTTTGGCTGCCACTTGCGGCGACTTCGCTCCTGTGGCCTCACAGTCTCACGCGCAAGCAGGTCCTATGTGCGTGAGGCCGCCAATAAAGCTTTCGCAACACCGTACGGCAAGTGCACTACATGGAATCGGGTGGCTGCAAAGGCGTAGTCTTCACCACTCTCATCAATGATGCGGAGATACCCGTGAGCCGCGGCTTCCTCATCGGGGATTACACGATACAGTTTTCCCACCTCAAGCGAAGCCACGTAGCCCTCGTTGTCAAGGCATAGAGCAAACTGCAATGTCTCGTCTGCTTTATTATTCATAGCTGTTCATTAAGAAATGGGAGTTTAAGTTTGAATTCTACTTTCCCAATGCCATGACCTTCATACCAGTGAAGCTCCGCAAGTCGGACAGTACCATCAACCAGGCGGACGTAAGCTACTCCCTTAAGTTTACGCCATCTGCCTTGACCATACTGTTTAGCCAGGCGTACACGTTCGCGCACGTCAGTTCCGCTGGCCATCGTTTCAACTTGACTTATCTCCCCAACGATCTCAAAGTCCATGTTTATTATAATAGCAGCCTGCCGCAAGTACTGCAAAATTCTAAACTCAAGTGGAGCACACTCAACAGATCCCACGCTTCCACCGGCCGCAACTGAACCCAAAGGGCTTACGGCGCGCTGCCTCATTGTAGCCTTTAAGATTTTTGAGCAGCTTATTCTTGCCGTTCTTTCCATAAACCGGTCCCAGGCTGGCACCGACATGCTGTAAAGAGCTGCGGCTTCATCGATAGACCTTCCTATTATTGAATGAGCAATCCACGCGTCAGCAAATGGCTTCCCTCGTGCAGAGCTCCATCGCGACCAGGTGTCTTTTGCCGATAACAACGTCATTAAATCAATATCACGTCACCTCTTGCCTCTCTGGCCGCATGTCAATTATCTCTGTGGTGCGGAGACAATCTCCTGAGCATGATTTTCGACAATATGCCGCGCCGAAATAGAAATTGTTTTCAGAACCAGCATCCCCTTCCCTGTCTAACCTGGGAGAAAGAGGACGACCGCAGCATGCAGGGCACTCTCGGCAGGCGCTTAAACTGA
>Ga0068712_1003668_pt1 | contig 14020 bp, 12 predicted proteins | sample MTBAKSrepl1MetaG_FD_62987 | JGI IMG/M metagenome (GOLD analysis project Ga0068712, IMG submission 62987) | Enrichment culture microbial communities from Arthur Kill intertidal strait, New Jersey, USA, that are MTBE-degrading - MTBE-AKS1... | ecosystem: Environmental > Aquatic > Marine >... | reverse complement strand
CATTACCTATTCGGAGCGGGGGAATCTGCAGGGGGCGCAGTTTTACGCGGTTGCCGGCAAAGTCTTTGAACTGGCTCAGACACAGGGCTTGGGAAAAGAAATCCCCACGGAATGGTTTTTACAGGATATCCGGGACTAGGTCATAGGAAAGAATAGCGCCGAAATTTGAATAATGGAGGAATAAAAGCTAATGAGTGAAGACCAATTACGAATTGAAGTCGCCACCTGTGTGCGGCTGTTGGAACATCTGGGACTGATCGATTTCAGCGGACATGTCAGCGCCCGCATACCGGGGACCGATACCATTCTGATCAATGCCTGGGGCGGAAAGGCCAGCCCGGAAAAGGTAACTCCCGATGATATCGTTAAAGCCGATCTGGACGGCAACCCCCTCGCCGCGGGGGATCAACTCCCTTCTGAAAAACACATTCATACGTCCATCTACCGACGCCGGCCGGATGTATTGGCGGTGGCCCATACACATCCGCCGGTGACGACGGCACTGAGCGCGGCCGGAATAGAATACGTGCCGGTGATGCACCACGGTTCTATTTTCCATGCCGGTGTTCCGGTATATGACGACTGCCGGCATGTGAATACCAAGGAAAAGGGAGATGCCGTGGCCGCCGGACTGGGACCGGCGCGGGCGACACTTATCCGCGGACATGGCGCGGTGGTGGTGGCCGAGAATGTGAAGGGGGTTTTTTTCGGGTCTGTTTATCTGGAGGACAATGCCAGGAAACTGGCGGATATTTATAAGATGGGTGCAAAGCCGATTGTCTTGCGTGAGGATGAGATCGAAGCCTGCGCCCGCATCTGGCGTGAGAATCAATTTCACAAGGTATGGAATTACTACCAGGAAAAAACCGGAATTCGTTTTGATTGAGAGCTGTTGCAGTTCAGGTGAAGGGAAAAGGCCGCTCGGCAAAGATCCGGGCGGCCTTTTTTATAATTGGGCCCCCAAGAGCAGGTCAAAGAGCAGGTAAAAGCCTGCACATACGGACGCGCCGAGAATGATGGAACGCTTCCAGCTTTCCCCGGCTTCCACACGGGTGGCAAATATCGTAAACGCACCCACGGCAAGGAGGTAGTTTACATAAGACAGCACTAGGATAAAGCCGGTCAACCAAAGGATCACGCGAAAAAGGCGCCACCATTCCTGCCGGCTCCCGGCTTCTTCTGGCAGCAAGGGTTGATCACGGCCGTGCGCCGGTTTTTCCGGAATCCTCCCTTTTTTGGGTTTGCTTTCGGTGTCAAGCAGGCTGCTCTGGCTGATAAAGCGTAATTTGCCTTTGAGCTTCGGCATGGCGTCAACCAGAAGCTGCATAAAAATCATCACACTTCCAACCAGGCCGAGTCCAAGGGGAATCGAACGCGCCCGGGGATTATATTCAAAAGATGTGATCGCCAGCAGCATAAAAAACAAAAACAAAATCAAGTCGAAAATAACCCGGTCGTTTATGCTGAACGTTTTTTGTTTGTGATTGTCTATCATGAGTGTTGCCCATTTCCCAGGTTGTCGCCGGAATCATCCGACTTTCTGAAAAGCTATCAAGCCCCCCGCTTTTTACGCAGGGCGGCCTGGATATAGGGGAACAGGATCATCGCCAGCGTAATGATAAAAAGTCCCAGGGAGATGGGTCGTACAAAAAATCCTTTTACGCCCCATAACATCAGGGTCTGGTGGAAGGTTTTCTGGGCCAGCCGGCCCAGCACCAGGGCGATTACAACCGCCACGCGCGAAAACCCGAAGCGTTTCATGGCAAATGCCAGGATCCCGAAAATCAGCGACACCACCACGTCAAAAATCATTCCATGGGTCAGGTACGAACCCATCAGCGCCAGCATGAATACCACCGGCGCCAGCAGGGTAGCGGGAACATAGGTCAGTTTGACCATTATGCCGGCGCTGAAGAGACCAAAAATCGATACCAATATGTTTCCGGCCACCAGCACGTATATCAGAATTAAAACCGTTTCCGGTCGTTCCAGCATCATGCGGGGACCGGGCTCCAGCCCCAAAACAATCAGGGCGCCCAACAGAACCGCCATCTCAATGCTGCCGGGAATGCCGAATATCAAAGTGGGCACCAGGGCGCCGCCGTCCTTGGAATTATTGGCGGCTTCCGGCGCAATCACGCCGCGGATATCCCCCTTGCCGAAGTTATCCGAGTCTTTGGATGACTGCAGGGCGTGTCCATAGGCAATAAAATTGGATACGGCGCCGCCGACGCCGGGGATGATGCCGATAACGGTCCCGATGATGGAACAGCGAAAGAAAAGGCCGAAGTACTGAAAAACCGATTTAATGCCGGTAAAGACATCGCTGATCTTTCCGCTGTATTCCACCTGGGCAATTTTTCCTTTTTTCAGAAAAAGCTCGATCGCCTCGCCGATGGCAAAAAGGCCGATGAAAGCCGGCACCAGGCGGATGCCGTCCCAGAGGTGGTCGGAACCGAAGGTAAAGCGGACAGAACCGGTAACCGGATCGTACCCGATCGTCGATAGCATCAGGCCCAAAATCGCGGCGATCAATCCCTTCCACAAGGAATCCTTGGATACGACAATGATTACGCTGAGCCCCATCAATGCCAGCATGAAATACTCGGGGTAGGAAAAAAGCAGCACCACCTGACGGCCGATGGGCAGCAGGAAGGTCAAAACAACAGCGCCGAAAATGGCGCCCAGGCATGAGGCCGTGGCCGAAGCGCCGATGGCCATCCCGGCTTTGCCCTGCTGGGCCAGCGGGAAGCCGTCAAAGCAGGTGGCGGCGCTTTGACCGGTTCCCGGCGTGTTGATGAGTATCGCCGGTATGGAGCCGCCGAAGGGAACCGCGGCCATGGCGCCGATCAACAACACGATGGCCAGATCCACATCCATGCCGTAGGTGATCGGCAGCAGCAGCGCCAGCACCTGGGGGCCGCCCAGTCCGGGCAGGATGCCGAAGGCCATGCCCAGCACGACGCCCAGAAACAGGTACAGAGGCGCCGGCCAGGTAATCATTTCAATCAATGCCGGGATTGCGGATTCAAACATAACATCACCTGGAGAGTTATTTCATATACTTCTGAATCAGGTCTTTATATTTTGTAACCATCTCTATTCCCTGACTGATCAGCCGGGTGGTCTCTTCCGGCGTCATCGGCATGGCCGGTTCATTGGCGGCGATCATTTTTTTCTGAAATTCCGGATCATTGGTCGCTTTCCAGAAGGCGTCTTGCCAGATTTTCCTGACGTCATCCGGCAGCCCCGGCGGAGCGCCCACCGGTCGATACATGGTGACCAGATCGACCAAATCGCCATATCCCAGTTCTACCACCGTGGGAACATCCGGAAGAATCGGCGAGCGCTTTTTGGAATAGATCCAGAGCGGGATCAGGTCCTTTGAATCGACAATCGTTTTCTTTAAAGTCGCCAGTGGATACTGCACCCAGTCAACATCGCCGCGCATGGCGGACAGAATCGCCTCGGTACTGCCGTCATGGGGGATCGGTTTCATATTGATGCCCAAACGCTGGGCGGCGATAACGGTTCCCAGGCCGGCGGTAGAGGCCAGTCCTACGACCCCGGAGGTGACTTCCGGGGCTTTTTGAAGCTCCTGAAGCGTTTTGTATTTTGACTGGGGCGAAACACACATCACATAGGTGACTTCGCTGATGTTGCCCAGCCAGGTGATTTTGGTCAGATCGAACTTGGCGGTACCCAGTACCTGGCTTAAGGCATTGGCCGGCCAGTTTAAGATGCCGAACGTGTTGCCGTCCGGCTTGGAGCGATACATCTTGGTGATCCCGATGTTCCATTCGCCTCCAGGGACATTGCTGACAATAATGTTGGGATTGCCCGGCAGGTATTTTTGAAGATAGGGGACCAGCATTCGGGCAAAGGTGTCAAATCCGCCTCCCGGGCTGACCGGGATGATAAAGGTCATGTTCTTGGCCGGAAATTTCGCTTCGGCCGGATTGACGCCGAAGGTTACGAGAAATAGTGCCAAGACCAAACAAAGGACGACAAACGGTTTTACTTTCTGCATGGTTTCTCTTTTCATGTTGCCTCCGATTTTCAATGTCTATTAACTTAGCTTGCGCGATCTAATTGAGAAATAACAACCCTTCATATAACGGGCTTTCCAGCAGCCGGCCGAAGCCGACATAAACAATCACAAACATGGCAGCCGGCAAAACTACCGTCCATAACCAGCCTTCTCCGTGCGTCTTCAGATAGGCAAAAATAAATAAGGGAAGTCCGATGCTAAATCCCAAAAGTCCGATCATAAGCGCAAATCCACCCATCCATACGGTTGTAATTGCAAATTTTCGCCCTTTCTGATTTTCAGCCGCGCGGGTTTCTGTTTGTACCGCAGATTCTGATCGGGGGAAACCCCAAAATGCATTTTTCAATTCGACCAGGACGAGGATTGCGCAGGCACTGATCACTATCAAAGGGAATAAACGGGCGCGATCAGGATAACCGAGAGAAACGAAAAAACCGGCAGCCAGCCCTGTAAACAGCAGCAGCAGGAATATAATATCTTTATGTTTCTTCTTCATTATTCCGGTTTCGATATTCGAATTTTGAATTTGCAAATGGCATTGTTTTTACTATGTCCCTTGAGCTTTGACCAAAGCCGAACCCTTTGGACCCGGCTTTTTACTGTTTCTTACTCCTTTGCAGGCGTGCAGCGATCGGCTGGTATGAAATGCTTGCCAGGGTGACGGCGATGATGGCCAGGGATATGGGGGTGAGGAAAAACTTCCAGCCGTGAGCCGCGATCGATATGCCGAAATAACGCTCTCCAAGCCCGCCCAGAACATAGCCGAGGAAAAAACCCGGTCGCGAATAACCCAATTGCCTCATCGCCCACCCCAGAAACGACATGGCAAGCATCAGATAGACGTCTGCCAGACTATTGCGATAGCTGTAGGCTCCCATCACAATGATGCAAAGGAGAAAAGGGGTCAGGATCTGTGCCCGGATGCGCGTCACCTTGATCAGCGTTGGTGCGGCCGCCAGGCAGATACAGGCGCCGATCAGATTTGCCAGAACCAGAACGCCGATGATGGTCCAGGCCATGTCCTGATGCTCATTTAAAAAGGACGGGCCGGGCTGCAGGCCGTGGATCAGAAAAGCACCCAGCAGGACGGCCATGCCGGCGCTGCCGGGTATGCCGAGGGCGAGCGTCGGCAGCATGGCTCCCCCCTCCTTGCCGTTATTGGCGCTTTCCGGAGCTATGACGCCCTCAACATTTCCGTGGCCGAAGGTCTCGGGATGTTTGGCAGTCGCCTTGGCATGGCCATAGGCCACCCAGACGGAGATGTCCCCGCCGACGCCGGGCACGATACCGACGAAAACCCCCAGAGCCGTTGTACGCAAGTGCAGCCACCAGTGCCGGTAAACATCTTTCAGACCTTCCCAGATGTCTGTAAACGGCGCCCGGATACGGGTATTTTCCTCAACAATGGTGCGACCGGAAATCATGAGGTTGATCATTTCCGGTACGGCAAAAATGGCCAGCGCGCAGGGGACGATCTTGATGCCGTCCAGCAGAAAGGCCGTCCCGAAGGTAAAACGCGCATACCCGGTTGCATCATGATAACCTATAAAAGCAAAAAGCAGACCCAACAGGCCGGATATCGATCCCTTTATTTTTGATTCCTGACCGACGACGGCGATAAAACTCAGACCCATGAAGATCAGAAAGAAGGATTCGGGGGATCCGAAAGCCATGACGATGGGGGTCACCACCGGTATGAGCATGGCGAGTACCAGAGAGCCCAGCACGCCGCCGGAAGCCGAAGCCCCCAGAGCCGCTCCCAGTGCCCTTCCGGCCTTGCCCTGCTGGGTCATGGGGAATCCGTCCAGCAAGGTGGCGGCATTGGCCGGCGATCCGGGAACATTGACCAGGACAGCGGTAACGGAACCACCGGTACACGACACAGCGTACGCTGAAACCAGAATCGTGATGGATAAAAAGGGGTCCATTCCCCAGGTAAACGGAATGAAGATAGCCATAAATGTCAGGCCGGACAGCCCGGGCAGGATGCCGAAGGTCAGCCCGCCGATGATGGCTAAAAACATGCCCAGCATAATCGTAGGCTGAAAAAGGACGCTTAGTCCCTGCAGGATGTTCTCCAGCATGAATTCTACCTGTCTATTCCGTCCGATCGTAAACGTGGCGATAGGGGCATCGCAAATTCCCTGCTGCCGAGATGAATGCAGCCGCCATTACATATACTTTGAACTGATAGCGTGTTTCAGTTTCTGGATTTCATCCGGGGTCACTTCAAGCGCCTTTTCAACATTGGCGGCGGTTTGGTCGCCTGGGACAGGATCCAGCTCCAGGCCGACCGTTTGCGCTTTTTTTAGAAATTCCGGATCGCTGAGACACGCGCTGATCACGTTTCGCAAAAAAGCGATTTTTTCATTTGAGACGCCGGGAGGTGTGATCACGGCGCGTCCCGAAGCCTGTCCCATTGTAATGATTTCCATCATTCGCTTAGCTTCCGGGTTAACCCCGAATTCCGTAAATGCGGGTATATCGGGAAACTGAGAGGCTCTTTTTTCATCTACAACGGCAATGCCGCGCACCAGAGGGTCTTTTTTCAGGATATGGTTGATGGACTGGACGGTAAAATCGGCTTCGCCGCGTTTTACCGCCAGGATAACTTCAGTGCTGCCCGGATAGCCGGCGATAACCTTTGCATGGTCCATTTTCAGGACCTCGAGCGCCAGTATCAGCGTCGGACCCGATGGCGAAGTGGTGGAAGTCGTGGCCGCTTTCGGCTGCTTTAACTTTCTTAAATCCTCGATGGTTTGAATCGGTGAATCCAGGCCGACGTATATGAATCGAACGTCCTTGTAAATGGTAGCGAGCCAACCAAATTTGCGGCAATCGAAGCGAACACCTGACGCCCCGATTGCCTGTGCCAGCGGGATGCCCTCCGGTGCGATCGCCAAGGTCAGACCGTCTTTTCGGGGGGTGTCGTAGATGTCGTTCATCGCCACCACGCCGCCGCCGCCGGGTTTGTTGATGACGGCTACCTTGCAGTCCAGGCGTTTCTGCAACACGGGGGCAAGCAGGCGGGCATAATTATCGTAGGATCCGCCGGGGGATGTGCCGACCACCAGGCGCAGTGTTTTACCATGGTAAAAAGAAGCAACATCTGCGGCGGATGTGTGATCGGCGGCAGCCGCCATAAAAAAAACTGCTGTGCAAAAGCAGAAAACGCCAAAAATCCTAAAAAACATGTTTTTCATTTTTATTCCTTTCACGCACCTGAGCGGTTGCGTAAGATACTGCGTCCGCCGAATCGCTCCAACCATTTCGGGATGACGGCTTTGTTATACACATTGTCCGGGACCTCGCCCCTGAAAGCGGTGAAAATCGATCGGGTCGACCATTCCACCCCCGCTTTCAAACCGGCGTGCCGGTTGGCCGACACCATGTGCGGCGATAGCAGCACCTTGTGCCCCAGCTTCAGCAGCGGAGAATCGGCCGGCAGGGGTTCCTGTTCAAAGGCGTCCAGCCCGGCTGCTGCCGGCTTTCCAATTTGCAGGGCCTCAACCAGCGCGTTTTCATCGACTACTTGTCCACGCGAGGTATTTACCAGAATCGCGCCCGGCTTCATCAGGGCGAATTCCTTCGCTCCGAACATTTTGCGGGTTTCATCGGTCAATACGACGTGAAGGCTGATGATGTCGGATTCCTTCAGCAGCGTGGTCAGATCCACCGGCTCTACGCCGGCGGCAGCAAACTGAGAATGGTCCAAGAAGGGATCATAGGCAATGATGCGAGCCTCCCAGGGCGCCAAGAGCTTTGCAACCCGTTGAGCGATTCTTCCCAGACCCACCAGGCCAATCGTAAGGCCGGCATACCCGTCTTGTTGGCGACTTCCCAGATAAAGTCCATTGAGGGAGGGATCACGCCATTCTCCCCGCTTGACGCTCTCGTCGCGCTCACGGGTTTTTTTAATGAGGGTCAGCATGATCGCGATGGTTCCTTCTGCCACGCCGCCCCAGTTGGATTCTGCCGGGCAGTGGGTCACCAGAATGCCGCGCCGGGTAGCAGCTTCAAGGTTGACGTCGTCCACTCCGATGGTGGTCTTTGCAATGATGCGAAGATCCGGCGAACAGTCCATCAGCGTCGGCGTAATCGGGCTGGCCCGGAGCGAACTGCCGGTAAAGGCATGGGCGCCCCTGGCCATTTGGGACATCTCCGATTCATTATCCGTATGGGGCTTTTTCCATGTCGCCTTGCCGATAACAACTTCACATCCGGAACTTTCCATCATGCGGTAAGATTCGCCGGTCGGGTCGGCTTCGACAAAGACAAAGACTTTTGGTTTCTGCATTGCGGAAACCTTTCTTTAGATGTTGAAATGCTTGGCATCGCTTGAGGTTGCCGCAACCCCTATGAACAGCACCAGACATAATAAATATACGCATCGTCTTTTCATCATCCTGCACCTTTCGTTGAAAGTTTGAACGCGTTCTTTGAGATTTATTAACGGTGTCGTTTGCTTTACATCAAAACGATGCCATAATTGCACGGCCATCGCATGTTTAAGCGCAATAAATTAAGACGCTCTGGATACGGCCGTTTTACTCATCACCCCTTTGTCGTAAGGAGAGACACAGGACCGCTTTGAACGTCAGATATCCGTCCAGCGGCCATTGAATTTCGATTCCCATTTATCAAAAACTTCCTTGCGCAGTTTTTCGCTGTTTAAAGAAGTCGGCGGAAATTCATTTATCCATTCATAGGGTTTGACCGCATAGATTATGCCGTGGGAATTGGTATAATCATCGGTGGGTTTACGGATACGGGGATCCAGCGGTCCGCTCCAGGAACGTTTAATGATATCCATTTCCTTGGGATCCGAGCGGGTGCAGATGGCCCACATGACGTCTTCCATATCGTAGGGGTTGATATCCTCATCCACCACCACGACATACCGGCCGATGTAGGCGCCGGCCCGGGTCTGGGATGCAATATGGCCGGCTTCGGTGGCATGGCCCGGGTAGCTCTGTTTAATGGAGACCACCGTGAAAAGGCGCGAGCCGCCAAACGCGGGGGACCAGACCCCGCGAACTTCCGGGATGCCGGCCCGCTCGATTTCATTATAAACCAGCGCCGACCGCCAGACGGCCCGCCAGAATCCCTGGTCGCTGGCAAGTCCCTTTGAAGGCGGCGAACCCAGCAAAATGGGGTTGTTGCGATAATATAACGCCTCCACCTTGACGAACGGTTCCTCCCTGCCTTTACTGGCATACGTGCCGGTCCATTCACCGAACGGCCCTTCAAACTTGAGGTCGCCAGGATAGGCAATTCCCTCCAGAACGATTTCCGCATTTGCCGGAAACGGCAGGCCGGTAACCTTACCGTTAATTACCTGGACCGGTTCCCCCCGGACGGCGCCCATATAGTCCAGTTCATAAATACCGGTGGGGATTTCACTTGCGGAGAGAATATAGTTCAGCGGATCAAAGCCGACCACCATGACAACCGGGCAGGGCTCACCCCGCTGGAAGTACTTATCGCGGTGGATCCGGCTGTGTTTGCCGGGAGAAATATAAAAACCGACGTGCTTTCCGTCATGCAGCATGACACGGTAGGTTCCCATATTGACCACGCCGGTGTCCGGATCAAGGGTGATAACGCCGACGCCGGTGCCGATATACCTGCCGCCGTCATGTTCATGCCACAGCGGGACCGGGAATTTTTCCAGATCGACGTTTGCCCCTTCTTCAACATTTTCGAGAACCGGTCCTGCGTCCACTACCTGATGGGGAAAATCCTTGGCGGTCAGCGCCCATTCGCCGGCTTTGGCTTTGAGCGTTTCAACTGTCTGGCGGATGCTGTTTTCAACCGGCAGTCCGAAGGTCAGGTTGACGGTTCGAATATTGGCCACCGAATTGGTCAAAATACGATACCCCTGCGGGTATCCCTTTACCTTGTCAAACAAAAGAGCCGGGCCCTGGTTGCGGCCGTTAACTTGAACCATGGTGCCGATTTCCAGATGGGGGTCGGCGTCTTCAATGGACTTTAATTCACCGATGCCGTCTGCCTGTTTGAGCCATTCTCTCGTGTCCTTAAACGCGATCATGTATATCTCTCCTCGCTTCATTCAAATGATTACTTGCCATTACTATTTCTTCTTATCGTCTTTTTTCGGCTTTTCATAAAAGTTCACCGTCGTCAGCGCGATCGGGTTATAGTCGCTGTCGGTGGCCTGAACGGTATAGGCGCCTGCCTTAATCAGTTTTTTGCTCATATATCGGCCTGTATTCCAGGTGGCTCCCCAGGTGCCGGCGGCATCGGCCTTGGGTTCCGGTTTCAGCCCCGAGCCGATATCTGTGAGCACCCCGTTTGCATCGGTAATCAGAAGGACGATTTCAGCACCCGGCTTAAAACCGGTTCCCATCAGAACGACCTCGGCCTTTTTGTCGATGGCAACATGGGGCGTTGCTGCAACAATTACCGGTCCCAAGGCGCCCTGAGCCATGGCGCCGGTGTCGCCTTTTTCAGCTTTCATTGTCGCACAACCGCTAACAGCGATAACCGTGATAGCAAGTAAGAGCGCCAGCAAACTGTAGTATGATTTTTTCATGTAAGCCTCCTTATAGTTTTAAATTTAGTAAATTTAGTTTTATGCCGTAGCAATATCAATTTTGATGTTCTCTTAAAAAGTCAAAATTTACCTTGTTTGTCATTCCGGGCTTGACCCGGAATCCAGCGGTGCCGCCGGGCGCAAAAAGCCCGGATTGAACGAAAATGAAACTTTTTCCATGAAGTTTCATACGAGTATTTTTAAATGGTTCTGGATTCCCGCTTTCGCGGGAATGAGGGTATCGCGGACTTTTTACGAGACTATCATGTTTTCAGAACCTAAAAAAAAGGAAGCAGTCGATCGATGCGGTGATTCCAAAGATTTTAAGAAATTACCGCTAATCTATCAAATGCTTCCTTGGTTGTTATTTCTTTGCCTTCTTGTCGTCTTTTTTTTCGGCTTTCTGGAAAAAGACAACGGAGTGGGCAATGGGATTGTAGTCCGCGTCGGTTACGACAATTTTGCAGGGGCCGGCGCCGATGATTTTTTTGCTGACAAATCGGCCGGCATCCCAGGTGGTCGCCCAGGTACCGTAAGCATCCGCCTTGGGTTCCGGCTTGAGGGCATAACCGATGTCGGTCTGAAGTCCGTTTTCATCGCTGACCAGAATTGAAAATTCCTGATCGGGTTTAAATCCGGAGCCCATAATAACGACGCTGGCTTTTTTATCAATTTTTACAAGAGGCGTACCCAAAGCCAGCACCGGTCCCACATCTCCGGCCTGGCAAGTGGTGTGGATGCCGCTAAAACCGATTACGCCAACCACAAAAAATACCGCAACCAAAAAACCAAAGCATTTTTTCATGTCACCCTCCTTCTCCTTAGTTAAGATTGATTGAATAGAAATAAGACATACCCCGCAACCCAAAAGCAAATTTACCGTTATCTGGAACTCATCGATAACCTGTCAGACGATTCCTTCCCCCATCAGACGAATGTACGTGTACGATCAGGATATGGACACGATTCTCAGTTTTTGCGCGCATAAATTTTGTGAAGTCAAATAACGTATTCTGAAAAAAATGTCAGTAGTTGAAGTATCGGCCCAAGTTGAATAACTCTCTCTTTAGATTGCGGAGAGAGGAAAGTTAACCGGTTGAATTTCAAGCCGGCTGTGTTGTACACTATAAAGAAGCGGGCGCTGCAATGTCAAGAAAAAAAATAGAATTTATCATATCTTTTAAGCAGCCGTCCGGACCGTTTAGTGCCTTAGAAATAATTTTCTGCGTTTTTTTGGCAGATTTCGATATTCGGATTTTGCCTGAACGAAGGTTTTCGTTCAGGCGCCAATTAAAGATCCGACCGAATTTCGGCCATCGCGCTATATCAGCGTGGGGCGGATATCACATCCACCAGGGCCGGCAGTTTCTGCTGCTTGACCACCGCCAGGGCTTTTTCAAGCGCCGGTCGCAGATCTTCCGGTCTGCGGATCGGGCCGGCGGCGTAAAGACCGAAGCCTTCGGCAACTTTTTTGAAATCCACGGCCGGGTTGTCCACATGGGTCCCAATGCCGGCGTTTTCAACCGGCCGTGATCGGAATTTTGCGATCTGGATGTTATGATCTTCGGAATTATAAAAGGATTGATTATTGTGCATCACAATCAGGAGCGGGATTTTATGATGCGCGGCGGTATACAGGGCGCTGGCGGTCATGAGCAGGTCTCCGTCCGATTGGATGTCCACACAGACCTTGTCGCTGCCGCGGTAGGCCAGAGCGGCCCCGATGGCGGCGCTCAGCCCATAGCCGACGCCGGCGCCGCCGCTTGCACCGATATACTGATAGGGCTTGGTCCATTCCCAAATTTTTCGAGACCATTTTCTGGCATCGCCGTTGACCAGCACCCAATCTTCATTTTTGATGACCGACCACAATTCACCGGCCAGAAAGGGGACGGATATGCTTTCGGTGTCTTCTTGCCGCGTCGCCAGCGACCATTTTTTTCGAAGGGCCGTGTGATGTGTTGTAACGGATTTCAAACGCGACACGACTAGTTTCCGCGCGCTGGTTTCCTTTTTCAGCAAGCTGCGGCAAATCCGGATCAGCTCCGGCAGCGCGACCGATGTGTCCGCGCAGATGGGAACATCGACGGCCTGCAGGGCATGGCAATCATCCGCCCAACTGTGAATCAGCATGTCGTTCAAGGTGATATGAATGATCCGGGCGGTCGGTTGGATGGCATAGTCACAGACACGGGTGGTGCGGTTGACCTGAACCAGCGAGCCGTAAAGGTCCTGCACATCCAGAGCAAGGATGACGTCGCTCTTCTGTAAATATTCCTTTGATCCGCCGGTGATGTCCAGGGGATGGGTGTTGGGGAAATTAAAACGGTTCCCCTTGTCGATAACCGGAATGGCCAGGAGTTCCGCCAGTTCCACCAAAGCCGAAACGGCCTGGGGATTGCGGCCGAGGTAATCGGCGATGATTACGGGCGCTTTGGCCTTTACCAGCAACCGGGCGGCCTCTTGCAAAGACTCCCGGCCGGCCTGGAGCGGGGCCGGCGGGGCATAGCGTTTCACATCGGGAATTTGAATGCTTTCCTTGAGTTCGTCCTCCTGGATGTCCGCGTCGTAGCAGATATAGACGGGAGCTTTCGGTTCGGTCGTGGCCGTGCGGTATCCGCGAATAAAGGAGTCCGGAACACTTTTGATGCTGTAGGGCTGGTCGTCCCATTTGACATAATCGCGAACCAGATTTCCCTGGACCAATGCGGTGTGAATCCAGTCTATACGGGGACGGCGACGGGTGGTATCCATAGGGCCGGTGCCTCCCAGGACGATTACCGGAACCCGGTCGCACCAGGCGTTAAAAATGGCCATGCTGGCATGCTGCAGCCCGACGATGTTATGGGTAATCGCCGCCATCGGCTTGCCGGTGACCTTGGCGTAACCATGGGCAATCGCAACGGAGTATTCTTCATGACAGCAGAAAATGACCTCCGGTTTTTTGTTGCCGCCGTAGTTTAAAATTGAATCATGAATTCCGCGAAACGTAGCTCCGGGATTAAAGGCGGCGTATTCAATGTCAAAGGCCTTCATCAAATCCACAATTACATCGGAACCGTATTTCGGCTGAGTCTTCCGTACTCTTTTTGAACCGGCTGCCATGGGTAGTGTCTCCCTTCTTAAGTTGTATGTTTTGCAGAGGATTAAAAGGTAATTAGTGCCTGAATGAAAACCTTCGTTCAGGCAAAATCCGAATATCGAAATCCGAAACAAATTCTGATATGAGCGATGAAAAATGACATTTGTAAATCAAAAATACAAGTTTTTTTTACAAAAAAAACCGGTAAGGACGCAATCCGGTTCGGCCGCCGTAGATTTGGCCTTTGCGAAAACGACCCGCACAACAGCCCGGGATGTACAATCCTTTATATGAAAATCCCCCCATTGAGGCTGTCCGATAACCTTTAATT
>Ga0068712_1003662_pt1 | contig 14042 bp, 9 predicted proteins | sample MTBAKSrepl1MetaG_FD_62987 | JGI IMG/M metagenome (GOLD analysis project Ga0068712, IMG submission 62987) | Enrichment culture microbial communities from Arthur Kill intertidal strait, New Jersey, USA, that are MTBE-degrading - MTBE-AKS1... | ecosystem: Environmental > Aquatic > Marine >... | reverse complement strand
TCTCTGTTGACTTCTATCTGTTTATTTTCGTAATAAACACGGGTTCGTGCTGCTTCTGCTATGCGAATCCGGGATTGACTGGTTTCCACGAGTAGATAAACTATGTCATCATTTACTGTTCCACTCTTCACAGGCTCAAGATGCTTGCTTTTAAGCTGTTTATAACGTTCAACCCCGGCATTGATGACAGTTCCATCAATTGAGGAATGAATTTGAATGCGTCCTGACCAATTCTCAGGTATAATCGTAGTCTCAAGTGCTGCAAGATGCATATTCGCCATATGTACCAAACGCCGCTGTATCAGGGTTGTCTCACGATTCTGTCTGTCTCTGAATCTGACGCTTCTTGAAAGAACGCCCTTTTTTATGTTGAGTTCCTGGCGGTATGAAATAATCTCGACGGACATCATGTTAACCCAGTCACCGTCTTCAGGCCTGAACTTCATGACTAACCAGTTGGGCATATTCACCAGATCTTCGTTTTCGACCACCCGGCCTGCGATATCTGTTTTCAGCCGGTTATACCCTCCAGCAAGGTATGTACCCGGGTAATGAATCTCGTCAGCAACGGATTCAGGTGCAGCACCACGTGTTGCGAAATATCCGTTCCCCAGTGTGCAGAGGGCTTCCCTGAGACTTTCCATGGAAGGTTGAAAATCTTCATATACAAGTGTCCAGTTATTCATGTCCACCTCCCTTACAGAGTGGAATAAGCTTCAAAAGGAACTCGCAGACCTCTTCCGGATCCTTAAGGCTATAAGAAGCTGCTGTTTCATAGGGTTCATCCCGGACAACAATTCCGATACCGCGACCTTTAAGCGCCCTGAATGCATCTTCGTCGGTTACATCATCTCCAATATAAAAAGGGAGAATATCATTTCCATCGAGGTTCAATGTGCTGAGTAAAGTAAGCAGCGCCTTTCCCTTGTGCCAGTCGATATCCGGCTGGAGCTCGAATATCTTTTTGCCATACGCCTTTCTAAGTTCAGGGTGTGATGACGCAATTTTGTCCACAACCTCCTCAACCCGATCCACCTTTTCCGGATCCACGAGGCGGTAATGGATGGCAATGGCAAATCGCTTCCTTTCCACGAGAACCCCTTTTATGTCCCCGAGTCCGTTGTAAAGCTCCTCTTCCGCCTCATCGAGAACAGGCAGAAACTCCGTCCCGATCTCATTTTCAACGTGCAGTCCTTCGGGCCCGGATATATCGAATCCGTGGCTCCCCGCATATACTAGTGAGTCAATTTTTACTTTGTCCTTCACATCGTTGAGGTCACGGCCACTTATTATCCCGACGGTGCAATGACGAAAAAGTTTTCTTACCGCTTCCCGCATGTTTTCTGACATGATAGCATTGTCAGGTGTTTCAACGATCGGGGTAAGAGTTCCGTCATAGTCAAGAAATACCACGATGTGTTTATCCCTTGCCTGATCGGCAATATTATTAACACGCTCCAGTGCAGAAGGCAGGGCATGCATTGCTTCAACATCGCCTGCAACGCCGATCTCGGAGAGGTCTTCAACTGCAACATCAGCTCCGTTTTTTAAGAGGATTTCTTTGTCGCCTGTCCGCGCTACACCTATCACGAGACCGAAATTGCCGGCCTTTCCTGCCTGAACACCTGAAATAGCATCTTCAATAACAACGGAACACTGAGGGTTTACCTTAAGCTGCTTTGCTGCCTCAAGGAAAATATCCGGAGCAGGTTTGCCCTGAATACCCAGAACCTCGGAATCGACTCCATCGACCCTCACTTCAAACAGATCGGAAAGATTCGCGGAATCAAGAATCATGGCACAGTTTTTACTTGATGATATTATAGCTGTTCTGAGGCCATGTTTCTTTAATTGATGGATGAGGTCAACAGTTGTTTTATATACGTCAACTCCATTTTTCCGGATGTGTTTGAGAAAATAATCATTTTTTAAAATACCCATTCCATGAATAGTTTCCGTGCCCGGCACATCGTCCGGCCCGCCTTCAGGAAGGTCGATGCCCCTTGACTCAAGGAAGCTTTTCACGCCGTCGAAACGGGGCTTGCCGTCAACATAAAGGCGATAATCTTCGTCTATATCAAAAGGTTGAAAGGGCTTGTTCCGACGGGCGGCATATTGTGACAGAAAGTCATCAAACATCCTCTTCCATGCAACTGCATGCACTGATGCAGTGTCTGTGACGACTCCGTCAAGATCAAAGATAACAGCATCAAAGTTTTCTTTTAATATTGTGTATATTGTTTCTCTCTGAACCATTTTGTACCTTCGTGAATCATAAATCATTATATGCCTTCGATATAATTCCCCATGCTTCCTCGGCGGTATCGACATACTGGAAGAGACTGATATCCTCCGGAGAGATGGTTCCTTCCTCGACAAGCGCCTCAAAGTTAATTATTCGCTCCCAGTATTCCCTTCCAAAGATCAGCACCGGCATGGCCTTGATTTTTCGTGTCTGGATGAGGGTCAGTGTTTCAAAAAGTTCATCAAGGGTGCCGAATCCACCTGGGAAGACGACAAGCGCCTTTGCACGGATAAGGAAATGCATTTTTCTGATTGCAAAGTAATGAAATTGAAAACACAGCTCCGGTGTTGTATATTCATTGGGTCTTTGCTCAAGCGGAAGCACGATATTGAGGCCGATGCTTTCAGCGCCTGCATCATATGCGCCGCGGTTTGCCGCCTCCATAATGCCGGGGCCTCCGCCTGTAACCACCACAAAATCAAAATTGCCTGAAGCCCTGCCGTTGTTGGAAATGAGGGAAGCAAGTTTGCGCGCCTCTTCATAATACTTTGATTTTTCCACTATGCTACGCGCAATCTTCACCATGCGCGCACGTGACATGTCTGAAGGATCCTTTTCGGCATTTTCTTCTGCTTCTGCTAACCGTTTCTGCGCACCTTCCCAGGCAGGAATGCGGGTGCTTCCAAAAATCACGACCGTACTCTCAATCCCGTGTTCCTTCAGAATGAGTTCAGGTTTAAGCAATTCCAGTTGCAGCCGCACAGGACGAAGCTCATCCTTCAGTAAAAAATCATGATCCCGGTATGCCAGACGGTAGGCAGGCGAGAGTGTCTGGGGAGAAGGTATAATGAGCTCCGCAGCCTGCGCGTCTTCAATGGCTGTAGGAAATATCTCACATTTCTTTTTGTTTTTCATGTTCACTCCTTTTGCAGCTATAGTATAGACAAGCTATGAGACACGGCGAAAAACATCTGTCGATCTCATCGTATCTTCCAGCGGAATACATTTATGTGTGACAAGCCTTACTGATAATTTACGCTTGTTTCCCCAAGATCTGCAGATAACGCGCAATGCCATTTCTCGTAATCAATCCGGAGATAGAATCACCTTCTTTGACGACGAGCCTTCCTACGTCTTCCCGCATCATGGTCTCAAGAGCACTGATAACGGTATCATCGCGGGAAATCTCCCATTGCCTGCTGTGCGGCAGGAAAACGTCGGCTACCCGGGTGCTCCGGAAAGCATCCCTTGGAATTTTTTTAAGTTCTTTCAGGCTCAGGATTCCAAGGTATTTCCCGTAATCCACAACCGGAAACCCCCCATATCCGTACCGGAGAAAATAGTTATTCAGTGCTTCCTCAAGGGTAATTGATGGATTGACAGTTACTATATCTCTCACCATGATATCTGCAACTTTCATCCCTGAGAGTGTCTCCTGCAGGCCTGCCTGCTGATAACTTGTCTGTGCCGCGGTATAGATAAACCAGCCGATCAACATCAACCAGAGGCCGCCGGGCATGCCTGCAAAGACCGAGAATATCCCGAATAGGATAAGAAAGATCGCTATCTTTTGTCCTATGCCCGCTGCCTTTTTTGTTGCATAGAAATAATCTTTATTCCTTTCCCAGATGATCGATCTTAAGACCCTTCCGCCGTCCATGGGAAAGCCGGGGATAAGATTAAAAAGGCCGATGATAAAGTTTATTTGGGCAAGGTAAGAAAAAAGCGGCTTCATTCCACCTTCGGTATTTGCTGAAAACATATAAAAGAGGCCGGCTAATAAAAAGCTCGAAAACGGACCTGCGATTGCAATCCTGAACTCTGCTTTCGGATGCGGCGGTTCTCCCCTCATTTGTGCTACACCCCCGAAGATAAATAGTGTGATGCTTTCAATTGTTATGCCGTATTTCTTTGCTACAATCGAATGGGAAAGCTCATGGAATCCGACGGATATAAAAAGAAGGGAGGCAGCAAGGATTCCCTTTATCCAATAGGATGCTGCAGGAAGGTCAGGTGCTGCCTGCGGAAAATAAAAGGTTGACAGCGACCATGTTATCAGGCCAAAGACGACAAGCCATGAATAGTGCACCCGCACCGGTATACCCATGACAGTTGCGATCTTCCATGCTCCGTGTAAAAAACCGTTCACGTTATCCTCCTTTCAGCGGCAGCATTATGAAATATTTTTTCTTTTCAATCATAATTATTTATCTATTGAGCGCTGAAGATCCCGGTTAATGCCAGGTATATATTTTTGTGTATCTCTGATCCTGTAAAAAGTATAGCAATTATATGTGACAAGTCAAAATCAACAGACTCTCATTTTTTTTTCGACTTGCATAGCTGGAGAGTAATATTCAGTAAACAAAAAATTTGTAATAATTCTGTAAATGTCTAAACCAACCTTATAAAATCCTTGAGCTTTATGCCGAATAAAATACTTTGTGTTATCATATGACATTCTTAATTTTAAAAAATTAATTAAGACGATACCTTTTGATGTTTTAAGAGGAGAAAATGTCGTGAAAAGTCGGAAAACATACAAAAAACACAGCTTAAAAATTTTTAGTCTTTTAAAATATAATAAAAACAATAAGTTATAGTTATCTTAATCGCTTGGGGTGTGAATGGTCGGCAGTTCAAATCAGTTTGTAGGCCCGACCATATTCCCTGAATAACGTCATGCATGACTTTATACAATGGCTGGTTGATATTATTGGTACGGTGGGGTATCCCGGTATTACACTCCTTATGTTTGTGGAAAGCACGTTTATTCCTCTTCCCTCAGAGATTGTCATTCCGCCTGCGGGGTATCTTATTTCACAGAATAAGATGAGCTGGGCAGGAGTTATTCTTTCAGGTACGGTAGGCAGCCTGCTCGGTGCGCTTTTTAATTATGCTATAGCTGTCTATTTAGGAAGGCCTTTTATACTAAAGTATGGAAAATATTTCGGTGTATCACAAAAACATTTTTTCCAAGGAGAGAAATTTTTTCTTAAACATGGGAATATCAGTACGTTTATCGGGAGGCTTATTCTGGGGATAAGACATTACATATCATTTCCTGCGGGTCTATGCAGGATGAATCTGTGGAAGTTTTGTTTCTATACATCTGCCGGTGCGTGCATATGGGTTTTGGTGCTCGCGTATGTCGGATACTTTGTAGGTAACAACGAAGAAAAGGTTGCCCAGATAACCAGGCAATGGAGTATTTTTATTATTATCGGGTGCGCATTGCTTGTCTTTATTTATATATTGTGGCATAGAAGAAAAAGTAAGACATCAGTATAGACAGTCATAACAAATGCGTTTTATAGCTGACCTCCATATACACTCAAAATACTCACGCGCGACAAGCAGTAACATGTCTTTTGAAAATATTCATAGATGGGCTCAGATAAAAGGGATCACTGTTGTCGGAACCGGCGATTTCACCCATCCAAGTTGGTTTAATGAAATTAAAGTAAAACTTGAAGTAAAAAATAATAACTTACTTGAATTAAGAGATAATTATACAGACAAAGATATACCACACTCCTGCAGGTCAAAGGTCTATTTCATGCTTACTTCCGAGATAAGCTGCATCTATAGAAAGAATGAACGATTGAGAAAAATTCACAGCCTTGTGTTTGTCCCCGACCTTGCAGCTGCTGCAAAGTTAAATACCGCTTTATCGAAAATCGGAAATATCTCTTCTGACGGGAGGCCAATACTCGGACTCGATGCAAAGGAATTATTCAAGATTGTCCTTGATACGTCCGATGCGTCAATGCTCATACCAGCACACGCCTGGACTCCTCATTTCTCGGTTTTCGGTGCGAGTTCAGGTTTTGATTCCCTCGACGAATGCTTTGAAGAACTGACTCCGAATATTTATGCCATAGAAACAGGCCTGTCTTCTGATCCCGTCATGAACTGGAGGCTTTCTTCACTTGATACAATAACACTTGTTTCCAATTCCGATGCGCACTCACCTAAAAAACTCGGGCGTGAAGCGAATATCCTTGATTGCGAGCTGTCATATAAGGCACTAACAGATGCAATCAAAACGAGGGAAGGTTTTAAAGGAACGGTCGAATTTTTTCCTGAGGAGGGGAAGTATCATTATGACGGGCATAGGGCTTGCGGTATAAGCCTCTCACCAAGGGAGACTATAAAGCATAATTATCGATGTCCTGTATGTGGTAAGAAGATAACGGTTGGGGTTATGCACAGAGTTGAAAAGCTTGCTGACAGGGAGCATGGCTTCAGGCCTTTATATGCACCATCTTTTCATTCCTTAATTCCGCTCCAAGAGCTCATATCAGAGGCGCTGAAAGTAGGGGTACAGAGCAAGGCAGTAGAAAGAATGTATTTCCAGCTTATCCAAAGACTCGGGAATGAATTCACCATTCTCCTGGACTCACCTCTCGATGAAATCGAGAGAGCAGGCACTCCCCTCATTCGGGAGGCTCTGTCAAGGATGCGTTCGGGAAATGTTCATATAGCTCCCGGTTATGACGGTGAATATGGAAAGATAACTATCTTTGAGGAAGTGGAGCGAAAGGAAGTTAGGGGACAAGAGAAATTGTTCTGACGAACCCCGGGATACTCAATGTGATTCTTACGCATCTAACGTAGGACAAAGAAAAAAATGAACACAGTAATCGTTTTACTCGTATTCGATCTCGCTTTTCTCATTTCCATACGTTTCGTGCAGAACCGGATAATTTATTTCCCGGTTTCGTCTCCTTTACTGACCTCTCAAATTCAATCCTCGAGAAAATTAATAGAATCTGACTGAAAATACTGCTAAACTTATTCATATCTACCTCCGGTCGGGTTTTATTTTTGTGTGTTAATCTATATTACCCGTATCGGAGTTTATCCGGAACTTATTTTGACAAGTCTGACTTACAGAAATAGTACACTGTGCCGTCTCGCTAATAATATAAGCACAGCAATAGGTTACAATAAAAATAAGCCATGAAAATATTGCATAAAATAATTCTCGGGTTTTTTGTCATTATTCTATTGATTTGGGCTGTCGAGTATTATTCTACCAATACCAGTAAAAAGGCCTTAAAAAAATCAATAGAAGAAAGTTCTGTGTTATTAGCTATCAAGATTATGGATGAAATAGATAGAAGGATTTACAGGAGGATCGAGGAAACTCAATTGTATTCGAAAGATCTTATGTTACAGAAGACCGTTTTATTGTCAAATAAAATGTTTGAGCACTTAGATGATGTTCAATCATATATAAACAAGTTGGATCAGGAATGGACTTCGGTACCAAAGCAAACAATAACTCCGTTTATGCATCAAATAATAAATAATGATTTGTCAAGGGAGTTAAGAGCAAGAAAAGAATTTTACGAAAACAGGTATGGTTACCCTGTATTTAGTGAAATAATTGTGACAAATAAATATGGTGCGAACATCGCACAAACAGGAAAAACAGCCGATTATAGGCAGGACGATGAAAAGTGGTGGCAACAAGCAAAAGAGGAGCGTTTTTATATGCATGATATCGGATATGATGAAAGTGCAGATATTCATTCTATCGATTTCGGAATAAGAATTGACAATCAAGAAGGAGCTTTTATTGGTATCATGAAGGCTGTTTTAAATATTGAAGAGTTGATTAGTATAGTTCGAGGACCCGAATTATCAGAGTTGCAAACAGAACACACTGAAACGAAATGGAAGTTAATTGCCAGTGATGGAAGGTTAATTTATTCAACAGGGGACTATAAGTTTCTTAGCAAGATCCCTGATGCGTTGTTATTAAATTTAAAAAAGGAGCGTACGGGTTCTTTTGTAGCAGAAGACAGCGGGCAGATAGAAAAACTCTTCTCCTTTGCCCATTCAAATTTTAGAGGGTTAGACTGGATTTTAATAATAGAGCACGATACAAAAGAAATATTTGCTCCTATTATAAAAGTACGAAATGGCATATTAATCATATCGCTGGCTGTAACCGTATTTGCCATTTTAGCGGGTCTTTTATTCTATAATTCTGTCGTCAAACCCGTTACCAAACTCAGGGACGCTGCTATTGAGATTGGAAAGGGAAACCTCGATACGAAGATTGAGGTAAAATCAAGAGATGAAATCGGCCTTTTGGCACGAACATTTAGCCAAATGGCCTTAAATCTTGCTCAGGACATCACCGAGCGCAAGAGGACTGAGAATGCACTTCGGGAGTCTGAACAAAAATACCGTACTTTATTTGAAGAATCAAAGGATGTTGTCTATTTCAGCACTCCTGAAGGAAAGTTTCTTGATATAAACCCGGCAGGCATCGAATTATTCGGTTATTCTTCAAAAGAAGAACTCCTTAAAATAGATATCACCAATGACCTTTATATTAATCTTGCTGACAGTGAAGAGTTTCAGCAGATTCTCCTGCGACAGGGATTTGTGAAAGACTACGAGGTGGTATTTAAGAGAAAAGATGGTCAGCATGTGACTATCCTGTTAAATGCCACTGTTGTGCACGATGAGAAAGGCACCATTACTGCCTATCGTGGAATTATGAAGGATGTCACAGAGAGGAAGCGTCTTGAGCAGCAGCTCATTCAGGCACAGAAGATGGAGGCGGTAGGGCAACTTGCAGGAGGTATTGCGCATGACTTCAATAATATTTTGACAGCGATTATTGGCTTTGGATCCATCATAAAGGATGAGACAGAAAAAGATGAGAAATTACAGTCTTATGCAATGCATATATTAACTTCAGCAGAACGGGCTGCCAAACTTACACGAGCCCTCCTTGCCTTCAGCAGGAAACAGGTTATCAATCCCAGACCAGTGAATCCGAATGAGATTATAAAAGGATTAGAAAGTCTTCTGCTAAGACTCATTGGTGAAGATATAGAACTCACCACTGCTTTAACAGATAAGGATCTAAAAGTGATGGCAGACAGTTCCCAGATAGAGCAGGTCTTGATGAATCTTGCTACAAATGCAAAGGATGCGATGCCGGACGGGGGTAAAATGTTCATCACTACAAAGGATGTCAAGTTAGACAATGATTTTATAAAGGCACATGGATACGGCAGGATTGGTTCTTATATACTTATATCAGTTGAGGATACCGGTCATGGGATGGATGAGAAGACAAAAGAAAAGATATTCGAGCCATTTTTTACGACAAAAGATGTGGGGAGAGGCACAGGTCTCGGTCTCTCAATGGCATATGGAATAATCAAACAACACGATGGGTATATCAATGTCTACAGTGAGCCCGGCGTTGGTACAACCTTTAATATATATCTGCCTGTCTTTGAGACAAAGATAGAAGAAATAGAGGAAGCAGAACTTCCTATCCTGAAAAGGGGGAGAGAAACTGTCCTTATTGCAGAGGATGATAATCATGTAAGAGAACTAACAAAGGAAATACTTGCAGGGTTTGGTTATAAGGTCGTTGAGGCAGCAGATGGAGTTGATGCGATAAATAGATTTAAAGAGCATATGGACGAGATCCAGCTTCTTATACTTGATGTTGTTATGCCGAAGATAAACGGAAAAGAGGTTTATGATGCCATAAAGAAAGTAAAGCCTGAGGTTAAAGCTATTCTAATGAGTGGATATGCTTCCGATATGATTTATAAGAAAGGGATATTAGAAAAGGGATTGATATTTATATCAAAACCGGTTTTGCCTGACGAGCTTCTACGAAAAGTGAGAGACGTGCTTGATGAATAGGCCAAAATATTCCGGGGTTATCCATGCCGAGCGGGACAGCGATTTTGGTCATGAACATAGAGAATACTACTTCACTACTTTTAAACTGATATCAGCAGCTACGGCAGAATGGGTGAGTGCTCCGACAGAAACGAAATCAACACCGGTTTCTGCAATTTTCCGTACGTTTTCGAGTTTAATATTTCCTGATGCCTCAATCTTTAATCTGCCCCTTACGATCTTAACAGCCTCTTTAATATCATTCAGCGACATATTGTCTAACATGACAATATCAGCACCGGCTGATATTGCCTCTTTGAGGTCATGTAAATTTTCTACTTCAACCTCGATTTTGTGCAAGTAATGTCTTTTTTTAATCATTTCAACGGCTTCCTTGAGGCTGCCAACAGCCTCTATATGATTATCCTTTATAATGATACCATCAAAGAGTCCGAACCGGTGATTGTGACCTCCGCCTATCCTCACTGCATATTTTTCCATGAATCTGAAGCAGGGAGTTGTTTTTCTGGTATCAAAAATCTTGGTTTGCAGTCCTTTTACCTTTTCGACATATCTGCTCGTAAGGGTGGCAATCCCGGAGAGTCTCTGGAGAATATTGAGACCCGTCCGCTCGCCCTGAAGAATAGCTTGTGTTTTTCCGAAAACCTCTGCGATGACATTCCCTTTCTTAACCCGTGCTCCTTCATTGATAAATGTCTGGAAAGTGATTGAGTGATCGAGTAACCGGAAGACTTCTTTCATGAAAGGGATACCGGCAAGAACAAAATTTTCTTTTGCAATGAAGAGTGCACGTGATTCTGCATGTTCCGGTATAAGTGTTGATGTCGTAATGTCGGAGGGACCTATGTCTTCTTCAAGTGCATGATGTATAAGGTCGATGACCTGTTGAGGAATCTCCATCTCATTTCCTTCTGAATAATAACGAGAGGAACCCCCAAATGCCACCAAAAACTGCGCCAAAGGCGAGTGCGGAACGCCAGTCAAGGAGCGTTGTCATCGAACCCTCGATATTGTTTGCAATAACGAAAAATGCGGAAGAATTCTCGGATATGATATTTTTTGAAGCCATGAAACCTATTGCTGATCTGCTTGTCGATATTTGTTCCCTTGAAATTGACATCGGGGAAAATGAAAAATTCACTGAGACATTATCAGCAGCAGTGATAGCGCTGATACTCTGATGAAGATTGACATTCGTGCCTCTCAGGATACATGAAGCGCCCTGGGTAATCTCTATCTTTTCTCCGTCTATGCTGAGAGCCCCTACTTGCTGTAATTCTATGTGGCCTCCTTCAACAGCTCGAATAGTGCTCTGTTTTATATTGATAAATTCACCTTCAATAAATTCAAATTGACTTTCTTCAAGTTCTTTTTTGTTTTTGTATGCCATCGCCTTCCTCCGCATCTTTTAACATTTTAATGCTTTCAAGCAGTCTTTCTTTCATACTGATAAGTTTTTCGTATTTTGCCTTTTCCTTCTCAACAATCTCTGCCGGAGCGCGCTGTAAAAATTCCTCATTCAGAAGTTTTTTATTTAAAAATAAAATGGACTCTTCTACCTTTGCGATATCCTTATTAAGTCTATCCAGTTCTGCGTTAATATTCAAGATGCCTTTCAGAGGAACGTAGATTTCCATGCTGCGTTTGACAGCGGTAGCAGAACATTCCGGTTTGTCGATATGCATGCCTATCCCTATTGTGTCCAGCTTTGCAATTTCCTTGATATAATGAATATTTTCCCTGAGTATTTTTTCTCCTGCTATGGAAGATGTTTTTATAGAAACATGCAATACCTGGGAAGGAGAGATATTGAGTTCACCCCTGATTGTTCGTATGCCGGTTATGGCTTCAATTATATAAGACATTTCTTCTTCAACTACCGAATCCTTCTGAAGATCATGCGGATACTGAGATGTCATAATGCTTTCTTGTGATTGCTGAGCTGATCTCTCTTGTTTCCGATTCCCGTGCTTCATAGTCTGCCAGATCTCCTCTGTGACAAAAGGCATGAGGGGATGTAAAAGCCGCAGGGAGGTATCGAGCGTATGAACGAGACACCAACGGACGCCGGGTGTTGTTTCCGGAGATTTCATTTCAGATTTTGCCATCTCAAGATACCAGTCACAGAACTCATGCCATATAAACTGGTATATGCTGTTTGCAGCGTCATTGAACCGGTAATCCTCGAGCGCAGTGTTTATATCTTGCGTAACAGATGCAAGTCTGCTGACTATCCATCTGCTGGCTATATCATGAAGGACAGGTTTCTGAGAAGAAGCGTTTGCCGGGGAGGCGTTAAATGATTCAGTATTAATCATGATGAACCGAGCTGCATTCCATAGCTTGTTGACAAAGTGTCTGTACCCTTCAACCCGATCTTCTGAAAACTTTATATCACGGCCCTGTGCAGCAAAGGCAGCAAGAGTAAACCTGAAGGCATCGGTACCGTAACGGTCAATCATCAGGAGGGGGTCAACGACATTTCCTTTGGATTTTGACATCTTCTGGCCCTGGATATCTCTTACGAGAGCGTGGATGTAAACATCGTGGAACGGTATTTCATGCATGAATTTCAAGCCCATCATGATCATCCTTGCCACCCAGAAAAAGATAATATCAAACCCTGTTATCAGAACGCTTGTGGGATAAAAAGTTTTTAGATCTTCTGTCTGTTCAGGCCAGCCGAGTGTGGAGAAAGGCCAGAGTGCAGAAGAAAACCATGTATCAAGAACATCCTCATCCTGTATGAGATGATGAGATCCACAGTTAGGACAGGTCTCCGGAGTTTCGCGGGATACAACGACGCCACGGAGGGTTTCGCATTTTTTTGTCTTCATCTCCTGGCAATACCAGACAGGTATACGGTGTCCCCACCAGATCTGTCGTGATATACACCAATCCTTGATATTTTCCATCCAGGCAAAATAAGTATTCTCCCAAGATTTCGGAATAATCTTAATCTTTCCCTTTTTGACTACGCTGATAGCTTCTCGAGCCATGGATTGTACATTGACATACCATTGAGCTGTTAAGAGTGGTTCAGTCGTGGTTTTACATCTGTAACAATGGCCAACAGCATGTCGGTAAGCAACCTCTTTTTCTATAAGTTTGCGTTTCTTTAAATCCTTCAAGACATGTTTCCTGCACTCGTAACGATCGAGACCTTCATACTTGTCCCCGGCTTCCGGCGTCATACGGCCGTCTGGCCCAATGACAGAAATGAATTCCAGGGGGGGGGTCTGGTTTTTTGCTATTGCTTCGTCATTAAAATCATGTGCCGGCGTTATCTTTACTGCACCCGTTCCGAAGGAAGGATCAACAGCACGATCCGAGATGATTACAATCCTTCTTCCGGCAAGGGGAAGATCGACAGATTTTCCTATTAAGCCCTTGTAGCGCTTATCCTTGGGATGCACTGCTACAGCAGTATCGCCGAGCATTGTCTCCGGCCTAGTGGTCGCGACTGTTATATGTTGTTTCGTATCATCAGATAGCTGGTATTTAATGTACGTCAATGTCCCTTCCACTTCTTCGTATTCTACCTCAAGGTCAGAGAGTGCAGTATGACAGCGGGGACACCAGTTGATGAGTCGATTGTCCCTGTATATAAGGCCTTCCTCATAAAGTCTGACAAAAACTTCCCTGACCGCCTTTGAAAGCCCTTCATCGAGCGTAAACCGTTCACGTGACCAGTCGCAAGAAGCACCGAGCCTCTTCAGTTGGTGAATGATTTTCCCCCCATAGGTGGTTTTCCATTTCCATACTTGCTCTATAAAGGCATCGCGGCCGATGGTGTGCCTGTCAAGGCCGTAAGACGCAAGTTGCTTTTCTACAACGTTCTGCGTAGCAATACCGGCATGGTCGGTACCGGGTAGCCATAAAACATTGAATCCTGACATGCGCTTCCAGCGGCAAACGATATCCTGTAAAACGGTGTTTAATGCATGACCCATGTGGAGGGAACCGGTAACATTCGGAGGGGGGATTACGAGAGAATAAACATGGCCTTTTTTATCCGGGTCAGGGCTGAAATAGGACCCGGATACCCAGTACGTATACCATTTTTCCTCGATACCGTGTGGATGAAATCTCTTATCTAAAATTC
>Ga0068712_1003654_pt1 | contig 14067 bp, 14 predicted proteins | sample MTBAKSrepl1MetaG_FD_62987 | JGI IMG/M metagenome (GOLD analysis project Ga0068712, IMG submission 62987) | Enrichment culture microbial communities from Arthur Kill intertidal strait, New Jersey, USA, that are MTBE-degrading - MTBE-AKS1... | ecosystem: Environmental > Aquatic > Marine >... | reverse complement strand
CAGTTTGAAAGGGCTGTTTGAAATCGTTTTTGAGCCTTTTGAAATGGCTCCATTACGGCGATCATGCCTGGCTCTATTAAGACGATCATTGACAGTATAGTCAGAAATAGTCCAATCTCCAGTCGGCTCCCTCGACGTATTGGCTTCCGAAGTTTCTTTTTTGATCAAACTGGGTGCTAGCGCCCAGCGGCGGGGCTGACTAGTTACAATTAAATTCTTTGCTTCTCTGATTAAATATTGTGAAGCCGGAACTTCGCCCTGCTCAAAAGAGGTTACCGTAAGCTGGTAACTTCTTTTGAGCCAATTTACAATTTAAAATAAGATAGAACTTGTACAGACAAAATTGAACTTGAACCAATAGAGAGGTAGAGTCATTATATTTAATGCTTCCACAAAAAATGTTGGATAAATCTTACGATCCAGTATGAGAAAGATGGCCGCTTTTTCAGAAACTTTCTTTCTGAAATCATCCCTTTATAAATGTTGCACGTAGCACAAGGGATATCTGCTCTTGTTGCTTTCCTACCTAAGATCATATCTCTGGCGTGCCTTATATTTTTTGTATTGAGGCTCTTAATAAGCCCATCTCTAAAAGCATTTCCTTCGAAATGGGCCCAAAAATTACGAGCACATCCCAACACCTTTCCGTCCCAATTGATCTGGGGTTCATGCCACATCTGGTGGCAAATTTTCCACATATAGTTTTTGCCGTGCTTTTGTTCATATTCCTCTCGAGAAGCTACACCAAGTTCTCTTTTCACAAGTTTCTGATCATGCACAGGTGAAAACTTTGAGTCCCATGAAAGCTTCAATTTGAATTTCATTTCTAACTTTCCGGCTAACTTTCTGGCTACCGGTATTTCATGTTCGTTATGCCCGAAGATTATAAATTGCCACATTAGATGTGGGTATTTTGATTGATATTTTTTCTTGAACATATTGATTTTGCGTATATTTTCAATTACTGTCTCGAAATTTCCCCCTACTCGGTATATACTATATGTTTCAAGACTGGCCCCGTCAATTGAACACAGCAAACTCCGAAACCTATATTTAACCAAAGCTTCTAGTATATCCTCCTTCACATTATTGAGATTAACCCCATTGTCTGCGCTCAGAATGACTTTTCGTTCGTAGGCATACTTAATATAATCTCCAACAATTCAGGATTGAGAAATGGCTCACCGTAATTCGAGATCTCGATCATCCTGAGCCACGGGTTCTCGTCAAGGAGCCTTTTGAAATCACGCATTTTAAGAAATCCTTTTCCCACCACTGAATGTATAGTTTTATTTTTAGTTGGGCATAAAGGACACCTCAGTTGACAATAAGACGAGGCCTCGATACGAATCTTCGTTGGTTTAATTTTTGACACTTAAGCTGACCTTATATATTTGTGGTATTATATTCCTTCACTCCCTTTGAGTGCGAAAGTCGTTAGATTGCTCCTAGCTCCTAAGACGCTTGACAAATCTCACAAGTCCCTTTATCAAATCCTTTGGATCACTCAATCTGGTTAGTAAAGAGCGTATCCATATGCGACATCTATCCCCGAATCCAGCATGGATCCCGTGAAATTCAAAGACCAGGTAACGAGCCGTTGTTTCTCCGGGGTTCTTCATACCATGCGGTTCACCGGCTGCATAGTAAATGACACCATTCGGTCTCAATTTCTCACCAAGCGTCACCACTTCACCTTCTAGGATAATAATTACCACATCATAATGGTCAATATGTGTACTGTAGCCAGAATGGGGAGCAAGGATAGAAGTATGACAGTGCAGTTTGCGAAGATAGGCGGTCCTTTCTTCAAACATTAGATGCGTACGGAATCCGTTCCCAGTATCTATATTAACCTCTGAAGAATCCTCTATAGTGGTAAAGATGCCAAACTGCATGTGAGGGGTTTTTCTGGTCGGATAGGAGCTCCATTTCAACATGATGTAGTTGGCTGGATCTTCACTCATAGCCTCCAGTGTATGTGCATAACCTGCGGGGTAGTAAACAAACCGGCCTCTTTTTAGTCGATACCTCTTCTCACCCTGGAAAAATGGACGATCTGGTAGAATCAGATCGATTTCCCCAGCAAGCACAAGGAGGATTTCTTCCTCTGGATGCCGGTGTGGCGGGTGGGGAGATTTGCCTTGTCTGAGTGCAGATACATGGCAACTTAGGACCCAATTATCGGAGGTCGAACCATTGAATATGTGGCAAGGCTTCCAAGCATGGTCCGCGTCTGGTTCAAACGGAATTTCTAACTGGTGAATTTGACTGGTCAACTTGGGCATAATATAAAAGTGGCTCTAATTTAGTTTCTGTACACTCCTTTGAGCAACAGAAAATTCACATTAATAACAAAAATAACTCAAACAAGCGCTTGTTTTCATTCCCTGTTTTTGCATCGCAAGCGCTTCAGTTTTTGAGTTTTGAAGACATGCACAAGGTATGGTTGATTTTAAAAGGTCCAAAATATTAAATCAAGACAAAGAAAAAATATTGATTAACATTAATTGCATTGTAAAAGATTGATCTTTTTGCTAATATCTTTACAAAGTTTAGTTTACTTTCACAGGTAGGAATTCGATAATTATTTGAACATAATAACTATTAACTATGGACTATTATGACAAATCATTTAAAAGAGCATTTTAATCTCGATGGCGGGGTTGCGAGTCGCTTCAAAACGCTCGTCCGCCTCGGGAGGCTCACATACCCCGCTTCTGAAGCGTTTTTTCATCCGCTTGCATTCCCAGTTATGGAATTTCGCTTTGTTCAACTTGCCCTTGAACGTTATCAAAATTTTTGGGATGGTTTGTAAGAAAGTCAAGGCTAAAATACGTTTATCATTTTTTTTTAATACTATTTTATCTGTTTTTCTACAAAAAATATTTGGGTGAAGCTGAGTTAAATTGATTCCTAAAACTATTCATTATTGCTGGTATGGAAATGAACCCTTTAATTCCCTTCAAAGGCATTGTTTAGATAGTTGGAAACGCTATATGCCTGACTACAAAATAAAGAAATGGTGCGAATCAAATTCACCAATGGATTTTAAGTTTACACGAGAATGCCATGACAAAGGTCTCTGGTCACAACTTTCTAATTTCATTAGGTTATATGCTTTATATAATGAAGGAGGAATATATTTAGATACTGATGTTGAAGTAGTAAAGAAATTTGATACGTTGTTGGGTGAGAATTGTTTCGTGGGTTTCCAGCAAGAAGAAAAAGAGTCTCACTGGGTTAATAATGCTGTAATTGGATCAACTTCAGAACATCCATTTTTAAAAAAATGTATTGATTTGACCTTGGAGGGATTAAATAAAAGGAGACATTTTAATCGTGGTCCAGTGATATTTACAAAAATTTTAACAAAAATGGGGTTAAAAAAATATGGATTGCAAAAGGTTGGTGATGTTAAAGTGTTTCCCGTAGAATATTTTTATCCCTATCCATGGTGGAAAAGATTCAATTCTAATTGCGTTACAGAATATACTTTTTGTATTCACCATTGGCAAATGTCTTGGATAAGGCGTGAGGATGGAATATTTAATTTGACATGGTGGTTAGGGAAAAAATATAGGAAAATACTAAAATCGTATTTTGGCATCTAACTAATTCATCATGATTGATTTCAATCCTCCCGTTAATCAAAAATTTACCATTACACTAAATAATCATCAACAAATTCTATCACCACCCATATTATAGGATTGCATGATAATACCTGACATTGCACTTATTGATCCGCATATAAACATTGCTTGGGTAAAAGAAATTTTCGGATTCATCGTTTTTTCAGGGGGGGTCGATCCCATAGTAAAAAAAATAAACATCTGGGAAGTAGTAGCCTGTCAATGAAAGATGAATCATGTCAGATTATCCTATTTCAATAGATATAAACATGGAATCCTTCTAAGATGAAGGAGAATGAAATAAAAATCTCCGTGGTTGTTCCTGTCTATAATTCTGAAACCTATATTGAAGGTTGCATCGAAGCCCTGCTATCGCAAAATTATCCCGTTGATCACTACGAAATCATCATGGTTGACAACAATTCAAAGGATTGCTCTCCGGAAATCATAAAACGATATCCGGATATCAAGTATCTGAAGCGAGATAAACAAGGATCGTACGCTGCTCGCAATAAAGGTATTTTACATGCAAAGGGAGAGATTATCGCCTTTACCGACGCCGATTGTGAACCTTCTGTCGACTGGCTGCGAAATATTGAAGATGCGTTTCGTCAACCTGAAATCAATGTTATTATTGGCAGAAATCAGTTTGCTTCCGATTCATATATCCTTTCCATGCTAACAGGGTATGAGGCTGCGAAAGCAGCCTATGCTTTTTCCAATGACGATAAAACCGTATATTACGGATATACCAATAACATGGCAACTCGCAAAGAACTATTCGATAGATTGGGCCTATTTTTAGAAATTTCAAGAGGTTCAGATGTCATTTTTGTACGCCGTGTGGTGGATGATTACTCGTGTGATGCTGTTCGCTACTTCGATAATATCACCGTGCGGCACCTGGAAATTTCAAATCAATATGCCTACTTTCGAAAGCGATACATTTATGGGAAAAGTTTTAAAAATTATAACAAAATCAAAAACGCCAGGTCACTGACCACCAAGGAGAGACTTAAAGTATTTAAAGCAACCTGCAAGACAAACCATTACTCGTTAACAAAATCGGGGCTTCTTTTTATCATCTTAATCATTGGTGCGTTTTACTTTGAACTCGGACGTAAAGGAGGTCATCTATATAATGAAACAAGATATAATTATATTCCATAGATAAACTGATAAATTCATAAACCATTATTCTGATAAAAGAGAAAATATAACACAAACTATATGTTCGTTTCCATTTGACGGCCAACTGACAACGATGGAGTTGTGAACTATCAATTGGCTATTTATACGGCGGATGACCTTTTTGACCATTCGACAAAGGGGCGAAGCCAGCGGTAGATGCGCTCGATTCGCCAGTTGTCACCAAAAAAACAACAGGCATAACAATCACTTTTTTTGGCAACGTCCACTAAACCTTCTCTTGTCGAGACCTTTCGTCTGAAAGCCCGCAGTGCCGACCCGTTCCAGATTTCGCCAAGGCTTTGCTTGTCGAAACGGCCGAAAGCCTTATCACAACCTCGGCAAATTTTTACCGTTCCATCAACGAGAATCTGCATCCGAAACCAAGGTGTAAAACAGGCAGCCTGCTGCCAGACACGTTTACCTTGACTGAACCGCAAATTGAGGAGATCGATATTGTGACTGATTCCCCGTTTTTCCATCCAGGGTCGAACCTTGTCGAGGTTTTGAAGACAAACCTTTTCCTGTTCGGGTGATAACGAGTATTCGTCAAGCTGTCCACGCCGTGTCAGGAGAGGCGCAAAGTGGACACCTGAGCAATTGTGCTCTTGGGCCAGCTCGACAAGACCGGCAACACTCTGATAGTTGTTTCGGTTCACAGCCTGATAGAGTTCGACTTTGGGGAAGGAGACTCTTTTCTTAACCTTGGCTTTATTCAACACCCCGAGGCCACGGCGGATTTTATTGAAAGTTTTCGTATCCTCTTTGAGGGAATTACCCTGCAACTCTTCGGGAGCATTGGCCCAGATACTCACCCTTAAGCTGTCGAGTCCCGCCTCGATGAACCCTTCGGCCATAGAATCGTCTATGAGTGTGCCGTTTGTAAGAAGCCGGCAATGGAGACCCGCCTCTTTCATCACGGCGATGATATCGAAGAGCCCGGGATGTAATAACGGTTCGCCCGCACCCTGAATAATGATGGTATGGGTATTCAAAGCTGCCAAATCTCGCGCCACCAGACGGGCAAAATCGACCGAAATGTCACGAACCTCGGGGTTGAATTCCTTTGGCTTGGTGACCAAGGGTGAATGATAAAGACAACTCCTACACCGAAGATTACATCGCGGTGTAATATCTAAATCTGCCCAAAAGGGCCCTGTGTAAGCCTTTTCACCGTTGATGAGTCCGCGTAACAATCTGGAGCGACGCTGAAGAAGCTTTATGAAGGGTTCCTGGTACTCGATCATGTTTACACCTTTTGTTTAAAGCATTAGACCGAACTATACTAAGGTCACAAAACATACTTACGGTGTGTTGGTTTTGATTACTATATTCTGATCGGTCTTTTTAATTCACGTTACAGTGTGTTAAGGATTATTCCTTATACGTCTTCGACGCAATGTCTGACTTGTCCAACTCCAAAAGAATCCTGCTGCATTGCTCATTTGACTTAAGAACAGCAAAGTAGCTATAAAGATCGTTCGTTTACGTTTTTCTTTCAAAAACGGGTAAAGCATCATATTGATATAAAACGATGGCGGTTCCAATCGAAGGCTTTTGGCTGAACGGATAGAACGCTCTTTATGAAAACGCAAAGCCCCGCGCCCATAACCAAAATGCTGTTTCAAGAATGTCATCGGGCTCAAATGGTGCTGATGATAAACAATGGCCTCGGGAGCATAAATCATACCATATCCACAAAACCGCCATCGATCACAAAGATCACGGTCTTCGGCAGCTGCACCCGGATATCCTGGATCGAATCCACCCAAGGTACGAAATGATTCTGCGGAAACGGCGATGTTGTTTGAGGTCAGAAAACCGGCGTTGTTCTTATCGGCGTTGTAATATTCATACAGGTAATTGATCAGGACTTGACTGGCAGTTGAATATGGATTGTCTGTCAACGCATTAATCGTTCGTCCTCCGATTAAAAGGTTGGGCTTGGTATCAAACCGCTTTTCAAACTTTTGAAGCCAGTCCGGAGCAGGTGCACAGTCATCGTCAGTAAAGGCGAGATAACGACCCCTGGCTTTTGCAACGCCTGTATTTCGTGCTGATGCCGGTCCTCGGTTTTGCTGAGTCAAAAGTGTCAGATTCAGGCGGTCGTGAAATTTTGAGACTACAGGCTCTAAAGGAGTTTTGCTTCCATCGTCGATGACGATCACTTCAAAATTTGAATATGGATACTCTTGATGCACAATCGACTCGAGGCAGACAGACAGTTGGCTCGAACGATTGCAAGTAGGAATAATAATCGAAAAATTTGGTCGAGTTGACATGAGTTGTCTCTAGTTGTATTTAAATATCCCCGATCCGGATCTGAATCGGTTGCGCTGAAGTGGCCGACTCCATGGTCGCTAGTGCGACCTGCAGGGCGCATTTTCCATCATCCAGGGTACATTCAGAGGCTTTGTCTCGGTTTATGCAATCGATAAAATGCTCCCACAAATAATAGAATGTCGCCGCGAAATCCCCTCCCCGGAGCATGATCGGAATTGACCGAGGAAGTTTAACCAAAGTGAACATAGTTTTCTTCAGACGATCCATGATATTACCGGGATAGATATCGTGTGGAAAAAACTCAAAGCCATCAAATCGATATAAAGATAGATGGAGTCGACCATTCTCACCGTAAATTTCAACTTCGCTGGTCGGGCTTGTTTTAAAAGTGAATACACCTGTTGCCAGAGCTCCGTTAGACAAACATGCATTGGTAACATGAGTCTCATCTTCATAGTGTGATGACGGGCGGCTGAATGAGAAAACTTGTTCAACCTCGCTTTTGATCAAATATCGCCACAAATCAAAGTGATGCACTGCTTCGTTGAAAGAGACGCCGCCGCCGAGTTTGAGTTTCCTATGCCAGTCCGGAGCGTTTTCTCCTAAACGATAGTGTGTGTATACGCTATGTATCGCCTTAATCCGACCGAGGGCGCCGGACTGAATGAATTCACAGGCGCGTTGAACAAGTCGGTGCCATCTTAGGTTAAATCCGACCACCACCTTGCAAGACGAATTCGCACCGCGAGCAATTAATTGGTCACATTCGGTCAGATTCAAAGCCAGAGGTTTTTCGATCAGCACGTGTTTGTCGGCTTCGAGTGCCGCCAAAGCGATTTCTGCATGGGATTGGGTCGGCGTCAGAACCCCAACAGCATCAACGTTGGCACGGTCCAAGAGCGCCCGATAATCGCTGAATCGTTGTTCGATGCCAAACCGATTTGAAATAGAGTTTAGATTGTTAGCGTTAATGTCTGCCGCAGCCACCACTTGAACATCTTTAAGATTCTGCAGTGCCGGTAAATGTCGTTCCTCGGCTACTCTACCGCAGCCAATAATTCCAAGCCTGATTGTTTTATGTCTGCTTTTCATGAAGTTATCTCCTGCAAACATGTTCGCCGATCTTTATGGCGAAAAGGTTAGGTTTTTGCCAAAAATAGGCTTATTTTTTATACTATAGCGTCTACGTCCCATAACATCTGAACCGACTTTAAATCAAATTTGGAAAATCGATTTTGGTGTTTAGAAAATGAGCCTTGATGCTGCAATCCGTGCCCTCACGGTCTCTGTAAGGACAGTTTTGGCAAAAGCTCAGGCTCTGCGGGTTATCGCGGATAATTTTGCGAACCTCCGCTGCGCGCCTGCTGAACCAGAGATCTCTGAAGGATACCATTTCAGATATCACCCCTAAGGATTGCTGAGAGTTATAATCCTGTTCACACGCAACGAGGGTGCCGTCGGCAAACACGGTCGGAAACCAGAATGGCTCCTGGCATATATAATCTCTGCGCTCAAATCGAGTCCCGTACTTATAATTGTATGCCCGGAATTCTAACTGACTGGGTATTAAATCTTGATGCGTTTGATCGATCGATTCAGAATCGATGATCGATAGCGTTCTAACGGTCAACATATCGAAGTGATGGGTTTTCGCAAAGTCGACCATTTGCGGCACTTCGTGCTGGTTATGCTTCATCACGATAAACCGCATGTGAAGTATGGGCAACTGCTGTCCTCTCTTCTGCTTGATCTCTGCAATTCGTCTAACCCCGGATAGAATTGGATTCAGTTTCGCCCCAACACGAAACTTGGTGTTTGTCTCGTCTGTCAGCCCATCGATGGCGACAATCAGATGCGTGGGCGGTTCACGGGTCAGCGCTTCAACTACCGGTTCATCATTAAGGTTCTGTCCGTTTGTCGACACGAGAACTGCGATTTTGTGTCTGCGAACGGCACTCAGAATTTTTTGTAATTCGGGATGAAGCAAAGACTCCCCCCAGGCCCACAAAGAAACCGTCAGGAGGTAAGGACCAACCTCGTCGATGACGCGATCGAACAGGTCGACATCCATTGCCGTTGGTTTACGCTTAACAGCCCTGATGCCCGTGGGGCAAACCGGGCAGCGCAAGTTGCAATAGTTGGTCAACTCGATCTGCATATGCAGAGGCATGTTCATGGGCGTTAAACGCCGGTATACAAGATTGAAGCCGGATTTAAATAGATTGATCCGTTTTTTCATTGACATCCGGTTCACGGCAAATGGTATCTGGTCGTATACGAAACGGTAACGCCCCCGAAAGATGGCATCCCACGTCAGTATTGGCGATCGCAGCAAACCACGAAAGCGTTCTTTTGATCTCATATTTCAACTCCCATAACCGGCTTCAGATTTACACATAAATGCATTCGATCAAAGCTGTTATGTATATTATATTATACAGATAGAAAACAACACGCTTTTACTTCTTAAGCCAAGGCACAAATGGTGAAATCCATCTGAAAAAACGATGGACTTGCATATTATCGCCTGCATAACAACAAAATCTGCAATCACAATATTTGCCCAGAGATACCAGTCCGATTCGGGAAAGTGTTTTTTTTTCGGAAGCTTTGATATGCATTCCCATTCCAGATTTCTTTAAAACTGTTTTCCTTAAGATTTCCCATCGTGAGATTGCATCGTTGACAAGGAACAACATTACAATTAGCCCTAATACGTGCATGATGCCACGCAATATAACAAGGTATTTTTTCCCAGACAAATTCACCGATTTTATAGCACAAAAGAGTCTGACCGATGTTGTGTTTTAGTGAAAGTGAATCCAACCGCTTTTTCAGCCTGGTCAATGAGGCACATAAATAAATCACTTCGTCCGGAGATAGGGATGATGATCCGCGCCATGACCAAGTGGGTGAAAAAGATAACATATTACATCCGGTTGAATTCGCTATAACAATCCTCGAAGTAATATTTTTAAAATTTTGTTTGTTGATTGGTTGATGTAAAACAACTTCAGGGAATTTACTGTTTTTTTCAGCTTTCATGGATTTCAGCAGCTTCAATCCATCCACAATTCTTTCAAAATTATCCGGTTTAGACCCCGGGTAGTTTTTCCTATATTCCTCAGGAGAACTTGCCCAGAGACTCACCTTTAGAATATCGGGAGGAGACATCAAAAGAGACCTGATACTGTTTTCATTTAGTAACGTTCCATTGGTAAACAGGATGATGTTGAATCCCGCCTTTTTTGCTATTGAAATTAAGTCAAACATGCGTGGATGAAGAAAAGGCTCTCCCTCTCCGGTGAGAATCAGGCTTTTTGTCCCCATTGTTTTGAGTTCACAGCATAATCTCTCAAATATATGAACGGGAAAATCCATTGTTCTTTGGTCAATTGGGGAAGACTTATTCAAAAAAGGGGAATGATATTGACAGTCAGGACATTGGAGATTGCATCGACGAGTTAGATCTACAGTGGCATAGAAAGGGCCTGTATGGGCAACATCGCCCGTAATTAACGCTTTCAAAAGGTTTGTTTTTTGATAAAATGTTGCCATATTAATGTCTTTACGATTCTTAATTGCCAATTATCATTCTGATAAACACGAATAAAATCATCTCAGGTCATCCAAAATTTGGAAATAAAGATCCATATGAAGTTCTTCCGACCAGTTTTTCCGCCACGCTTGCCAACCTCTCTCTCCCATCTCAGAACACAGATTCTCATTTTCCGCCAATAATTTCATTGCATGAAAAAGTTGAGCCTCATTTTCATAAACAATTCCTGCACCACTCATATCGATGAGTTCCGGTAGAGCGCCAATCCGATTCACAATCACTGGGGTTTTAACAGAGAAGGCTTCTAATGCAACATAGCCAAAGGTTTCATGAAAAAGTGATGGCATAACAACAGCGGTAGCTGATTGAAACAAAGCGGGGATTTCATCTTCAGATAAAAGCCCAAGAAAATGAACGTTTGAAAAGTTATCGACAATCTTCTTTAACTTGTCTTTAAGAGGACCTGTTCCGGCAATAAGTAGATCATGATGAGGGAAATGCCTCATTATAGGTATTAAATTTTGAAACCCTTTTTCTTTTACTAATCTACCGGCAGCAGCAAAATATGGTCGAGGCCATTCGGCAAAACGTTTTTTTGCTGCATCTGAACCATTTGACCATTGATCCGAGAGACAATAAGCCAGTTGATAAATAGGAATATTCAAAGAAGGTAATGTATGAAGCCGTTTTGTATGAAAGCTTGGACAAATCAACGCATCCAGCTGTGACAATTTGTTCAGAGGAGGTGAAAAATGCCTCCACAATTGGGGCGGTCGTCCGCCTTTAATGGCACAACGTACGCATTCTTTTTTTTTACATACCTGTCGGCCATACTGCCATAGTAAACTGAGGGGACATAAAAGCCAGTGCTCATGGGTGGTCATAATTTTTATCGTCTGTTCACTTCCAGCATTAAGACTGAACAAACCGGTTCCGCCAATTAAGGAAATATTGTGAAAATGAATAACATCATATTTATTATCCTGAAGCAATTTATCAAGTTGTCGTTTGAAAAAACATGGTTTACCGGTTTGGTGTATCATTAATTGAAAAATCTCAGCGAATCGGCTGCGAAGTGGATATATCCTTATACCCTCCGGGGCATCATAGAAACGAGGGGGGTGGCCTTTATGGAGAAGGTTGAAGCTATCAAGGCTATAAATAACATCGACTAAATGACCTCGCTTTAGTAAAGCACGTGAAAGCCGGTCCACATAAGCCGCATCACCACCAAAGCTATGCTGGCCGAAAAATGTGGTTATCATGGCAAACTTCATCGTCTACCTCGAATTGATTCGAGTTGGGCTTCAAGTTCTCCAAAACACCAGCACAACTGTCCAACGAACTGAACAGGCACTGTCCAAACATAACGCAAAAACCATCGTGCACCAATTGCGTCATATGCCGCTATGAGCAATACATAAAAAGGAATGATTGGAAATAAGAGAATATGTTTCCTTAACTTATTTATAGACCAATGTTCAGCTTTTATGCGCTCAGTCATAAATTCTCGGCCGCGCTGCCTGCGCTCATTTGTAAACTGCAACAAAGAATGGTTATGTTGATGGTAAACTGGAACGCCTCGAACACAAAAGATCGACTTGCCGGCCTGGATTGCCTTCCAACTTTGTAATGCATCGCCACAAACGATTGATCCAGAGAATTCACCGATTTTCTCAAAAAAATGACGGTCATAACCTGCGCTTGCTGTTGGAGAAATCCCGAATTGTTTTCTTTTTACATTTGGAAGTAAAAAGTGGAATTTGGTCAGATGAATACCAAGCGCCATCCAGGTCGATTGTGCGCAGTCCATCTCACCGACGAGAACACAATGGCCAGCCCTGTGTGCTTTGGTCATGCGTTCAACCCAATCCCAGGACAAATCAAGGTCTGGATCCGTAAAAAGAAGCAGGCATCCTCTGGCCATGCTCACACCATAATTTCTTGCGGCATGCATTAGTAGCCTGTGTGGATGTTGATGAAAATTAACCCACGGATATCGTGATTTGATAAGTTCGGCTGTTGTAGTTTCCTGTGAGCTGTTCACTACAATCGTTTCGAATTCCTTGATCGTCTGCATTTCAAGAGAATCAAGTGTGCGTCCAATGGTTTTGTTCGAATGATAACCGGCGATGATCACCGAGGCATACGGTTTCATTCGTCTTTTGTCCGCTTTTGCATTAGTTCCCATTTGTTGAAATCCTCCACAGATTGTCCAGCACCAAAAAGGTAGCCAAATGATTCACCCGCAGCAGAGATGAAAAATGTAATAAAAATTACCGGCAATGCCGAAATAAAAGGCCATAACAGTTGCTGCCGTCGGGAAAGACTCTTGATGATTCGGATAAGTTTGATTACCGGAGCTCCTATAGGAGCACCGACAATATAGGCTGCGTGCCTGAACCATCCCCAATCTTGTGATAAGACACGATTGGCTGCTAGCAGTTTGCAATAATGATAGTTGGCTTTAATCAGGCCGTTGATATGGTCGTAATTTTGATGAGCTATAACAGCGGTGGCGGACATGGCCAGCTCATGTCCCTGTTTTTTAAGCGCTTCTTGGATATTAAAATCGACACCAAGATCATCTTTCAGACGCTCGCCAAACTGTGTCAGGAGGTCTCTTCGATAGGCAACATTGTTACCTGGCAAGAGCTCGGTCTTTCCGTCATGTACCGGTGACATCCATAAAATGTAATCTGAAACTAATCCGGAGCGGGATGCATAGGTTTCAGGATTTGCGTTGATAACGCTATAACCTACTGCCGCCCAAGGTCCCGCAAATGCTCTTGCAACCTGTTCTGCCCAATCAGGCTTAGCAAAACTGTGATCCTCGATAAACGCAACAATTTCTCCAGTCGCCTTTCTTACCGCAGTCATTCTTGCCGACGCCCATGAAGTGTCTTTTGCCATTGGGATTATTGAAATACGAATATTTGGAGAATAAGTAAAAGGCGGAGAGTCTGAAGCATCAAGATCTACAATAATAATTTCCATTTGGTCGATTATCGTTTGTTCAGATAGTGCATTCAGTGCTCTTTGTGCACGTTTACGACATGTTCCGGTAATCATAACCGCTGATAAAATTATTTTTTTCATATGCCTCTCAACCTAAAATCGTTGATGATTAAATATAGTTTTTTAAATAATGATAGCCATATTTTATAATTTTCTTCTGTCTTTCGAAGAAATAGTAAGTCCTTTGAGTTGTGTTCTCCTGGCGTTTGATATTATCGGCGTTCCCCTGATTTATTCCGTAAAACTGAACACAATTTCTGCAATCCAATGGGGGCAATTTTGTATTTATTTTACTTCGAAAAAATCTATATTTTCGACCATTCCATACTTTCCAAAATCCATCTTTTTGAATATTCCCCATGATTTCTCCAGAACTGCAACACG
>Ga0068712_1003644_pt1 | contig 14086 bp, 12 predicted proteins | sample MTBAKSrepl1MetaG_FD_62987 | JGI IMG/M metagenome (GOLD analysis project Ga0068712, IMG submission 62987) | Enrichment culture microbial communities from Arthur Kill intertidal strait, New Jersey, USA, that are MTBE-degrading - MTBE-AKS1... | ecosystem: Environmental > Aquatic > Marine >... | reverse complement strand
AATATAGCATAGAGGTCCTGGTCCCTGTGGTTGAACCTGAACTCGGACTCTTTGAGGTGCAGGTAAAAGGTGGCATTGGGCAGGCCGTTGAACTTCATCAACCTGGCCTTGGCAAAAGCCCAGAAGGACTCGATGCCGTTGATGTGGTTCTTGCCGTTGACGAACTCGTCAACGCCATGCTGGACGCGATGGTGTTTCTTGTAACCCAGATCGACCAGGCCGTCGTAACCCCTCCAGTCGTCGGAGTGGATGACGCTCCTGGGGTCCACTTTGCCCCGAATGATGGCCTGAAGGGTGGCTTTGGCGCAATCCGGGACGATCTCGGTGTAGACCTTGCCGCCGCGCTGAAGGATGCCGAAGACTGGCTTTTTGCCGGCCGCCCCCCGGCCTCTTTTCCCCTTGACGCGCTTGGGGCCAAAGTAGGATTCGTCGACCTCGATCACGCCTCTGAAGGGCGATTCAAGTTCGCACATCTCGGCGACGCGAAGGCGGATCAGGTTCAGGTAGCGGTTGACCGTGTTGCGGTTCAGACCGGTCAGGGAGGCTATTTTGGAGGCCTCGATGTCCATAGCGAAATACTTGACTAATTCCCTAATTCGATACTCCGAAATCCGTGCACGACGTGAGTACTTGTTTTTCATGGCTCCGACCATAGTTAGGGTACATTACCACACCCTTAACTAGTCGAGCCCCTATTTTAATAGGCGGCTGGGGTGTTTCAAGTCGACTAACTGAAGGGCGGTCTGTCCGTGGCATGGAACAAGAAGTTAAAGGTCCAAGACCATAGATATCTTGAGGCGAAGGATGAGTTTCTATAGTATTCTTATGAGGCGTTGCAGGATCATTTTAATACAAGGGATGATTTTGTAAAATTCTTTGAGGATATTGACGACGATGATCGGAAAAATCTATTTCTAAAAACAGCCGCTTTCTATTTATTCCTTGTAAAAAAGGGACATTTGGTAGTTGATGTTAAAGGCTCCAATAGAGAAGTAGACTATTTAACGGATACCTATAAACATATCGCAATATTCTCGCTTATGGAATCTCTCCGAGACGAAACATTCTTAGAATTCTACGATTTCCTAAAAAGACGAAAGACCAATGTCCAGTTTCCTATCAGCTGTAGGCAAGAACTTGATCAATGGCACAGAAAGTATAAAGACGAATTTGGGTCTATACGTCAATCGATCAGGTTTTTTAAATCTTTGAATTCGCGAAGACGCTCGGAGTTAATAAGCAAAATAGGAGGAAGTAATTCCAACTGGAGCATAGATAAGATAGCCAAATATCTTTATGAGAAAAGATCTAAGTTTGTACATGAAGCTAAACTAGTGGCTGATATGTCTGGGCACCCGACAGCTATCTTCATTGGGGAAGAAATCGTGGTGAGTAGCTTGTCAATAGCTGACCTGAGTCAGGTATTTGAAGAAACGTTGATCTCATACTTCAAACCAGCCTAAACATAGACGCAAAAAAGGGCCCGAAGGCCCCGATGACTCCTGCCATCCACCTCCACAACCGTGGTTTAGCGCCAAAGTATGCGGGCTCAGGCAGGATGTCAAGGCTTCTATTATGGCCGGATTTCCGTGGCTACCGGCCGCCTTAACGGCCGATTCGCTCAGGCCGGCAGTGCGCTGATTCCAAATTGCGCGCGACGACCAAATCCCCCCCCGTCCCTACATTATTCCTCACAAGATCCATATGATATGCTTTTTAAGTTATATTCCATATCCAGGGGCGCTGTGGCTGAGAAAAACCCCCACATTTCTGGTTGCTGAAACTGATTCTAATCTCCGCAAGGCGAAGACCCGGTTCCAGCGCCAGGTCCTGCCTATCGGCCGAAGAACCCGAGCCGGTGGCCCGTCCTGGCTTCAATTATTACTCCTGCGCCGCCCTAATGGTCAGCACCGGGCAGCCGGCCTGGCGGACCACCTTCTCGGCCACCGACCCGAAGACCAGGTGCCGCCAGCCGGTCTGGCCGTGGGTGGCGATGACGATCAGGTCGGCCTTGTGGGCCGCGGCCACTTTGAGGATCTGCTCGGCCGCCTCGCCCTCCTCGACCACGGGCGTCACCTTGGCCACGGCGGCGAGCCTCTCTTGGATCAGCTCGTCCAGGGCCCGGCTGGCCGAGGCCAGGAACTCGGTCTCGGCCCGCTCGGCCGTGGGCGTGACCGGGGGCATGTCCGGCAGAACGTGGGCCAGGACAATTTCCGCCCCGAAGTGGACGGCCAGCTCGCCGGCCGCGGCCAGGGCCCGGTAGGACGGCTCGCTGAAGTCGGTCGGGCAGAGGATCTTGCTTAAGGGCAACATGACTGCTCCTCCTCGCGTCAGTATAATTCCGGGGCCGGTAACCGCTCTGCCTTGATTATGGGCCCGGCCGGGCTAGGGCGCAAGTGGCCGCGGGGCAGAGGGGGGCCAGCCGGTCAAGAGCCGGCTTGACATGCGTCCGAAGCGGCTGCTATTAATTGTCCACCAGATGAGGGGCGAATCCTCGCCTCCCAGGGTTTTCTGTGTCCTGGATTAGTCAAGTCATTGCTACAAGGAGGGCCTTTCAGATGCGCAAGGTGCTTATGGCGGCGTTGGTCTTGGGCCTGGTCCTGGCCGCGGCTCCGCTCTGGGCCGGCCAGCAGATCACCCTGACCTGGACGGCGGGCAGCGCCGGCGGCGGCTGGTACGGCATGGCCGGCGGCATCGCCACGATCATCCACAACGCTGATTCCGACATCGTCATCAAGGTCGTGCCCGGCGGCGGGGTCAAGAACCCGGCCGTCATCGCCAACAAGAGCGTTGAGATGGGCTGGGGTCTGCCCTTCATGAACGCCGCCGCCTACAAGGGCATGGCCCCCTTTGAGGCCCCGCTGACCGACCTGCGGGCCCTGGCCGGCGGGATGAGCATGAACTACTTCCACTTCTACGTCGGCGACGAAGTGCCGGTGAAGACCATGGACGAGATCTTCGGCCAGAAGAAGAAGCTCCGCCTGGCCGTGACCCAGCCGGGCAGCTCCGACGTCTGGGTCTTCGAGCGGGTCATGGAGGCCTACAAGACCGGCTTCGCCGATCTGGAGAAGGCCGGCTTCCACTTCGCCCGGGGCAACTACAGCTTCCAGGCCAACCAGTTCAAGGACAAGAACGTCGACGGCGTCTTCACCTTCCTGGCCCTGCCCGGCGCGGCGGTGACCGAGGCCTCGGTGGGCCGCAAGCTGAGGCTGATCGACTTCTCGGAGACGGCCCTCAAGTATCTGGATCAGTTCGGCATCACCCCGGGCAAGATCCCGCCGGGGACCTATCCCAAGGCGGCCAACGCTGACAAGGAAGTCCTGACCGCCCGTTCGGGCAGCGTCATCACCTGCCACAAGGACATGCCCGAGGATCTGGCCTACAAGTTGACCAAGCTCTTCAACGAGAACCTGGACAAGGTCCACCAGGTTCACGCCAGCCTCAAGCCCTACACCGTGGCCGACGGGCCGACCGGCTGCGGCGTGCCGCTTCACCCGGGCGCGGAAAAGTATTACAAGGAAAAGGGCGTCCTCAAATAGGGGCCTAGGGCCGGGGGCTCAGCCCTTGGTTTGACCGTTGCGGCGCCTGCCCCGGGACTGAGGGCGGGCGCCTCCTTTTGACGGCCTATCGGGTCCACGGGGCCGAGCCGGGAGCTGATTGTCCATGCGATCCTTGAGCCGGTGGTGGATGACGCCCATCTTCCTCATCGCCATCGGGGCCGGGCTCTTCCACTTCTACACCTCCGGCTTCGGCTCACCCGAGCCCAGGGTCTTCCGGGGCCTCCACCTGGCCCTGCTCCTGCCCGTGATCTTCATCCTCTACCCGGCCGCCTCCAGATCGCCCAAGGACCGGCCCAGCCTGATCGACTTTCTGGCCGCTCTGCTCTGCCTGGTCGCCACGCTCTACACCGTCTATCACGCCGACAGGCTCAACCACCGCTTCGTCGGCTACCACAAGGTCCGGATCGAGGAGGTCATCCTGGGCGGCCTGCTGGCCCTGGCCGTGATCGAGGCCTGCCGCCGGGCCCTGTCCAAGTGGTTCGCCGTGACCGTGGGCGTGGTCCTGGTCTATCTGCTGACCTGCCAGTTCTGGCCGGGCATGTTCCACTTCAAGGCCTTCAGCCTGGACCGGGCCGTGGAGATCCTCTACCTGCCCAACGACGACGGCATCTTCGGCTTCCTGACCGGCATCTCGGCCGAGATACTCTACATCTACATCCTCTTCGCCGCGGTCCTGACCGCCAGCGGGGCCGGGGACTTCCTGATCAACTTCGCCACCTGGGCCGCCGGCTGGGCCAGGGGCGGATCGGCCAAGATCTCGGTCGTCTCCTCGGCCCTCTACGGCACGGTCTCCGGCTCGACCGTGGCCAACGTCTACGCCACCGGGTCCTTCACCATTCCCCTGATGAAGAGGAGCGGCTACAGCCCCAAGCAGGCGGCGGCGGTGGAGGCCATCTCCGGCGTGGGCGGCCAGATCATGCCCCCGATCATGGGCGCCGGCTCGTTCATCATGGCCGAGATCACCGGGGTGCCCTACTTCACCATCATCAAGGTCGCCGTCATCCCGGCCCTGCTCTACTATCTGGGCGTCTTCTGCATGGTCCACTTCATCGCCCTGAGGCGGGACATCAGGCCCCTGACCAGGGACGAGCGGCCGGCGGTCAGGAAGATGATCAGGCAGGCCTACTTCGTCCTGCCCTTCGGCTTCATCGTCCTCCTCCTGGCCAGCGGCTACTCGCCCTCCAAGGCCGCCTTCCACACCATCTGGATCACCCTGATCCTGAGCTTCTTCGACCGGGCCACCTGGCTCAACCCGAGCAAGGTCCTGGACATCTTCTTCAAGTCCCTGGTCAACTGCGCCCTGATCGCCTCGGTCCTGGCCGGGGCGGGCATGATCGTCGGCGTGCTCACCCGGACCGGGGTGGCCCTGTCCTTCGGCCAGATCCTGACCTCGGCCTCCCACGGCGTGCTCCTCCTGGCCATGCTCCTGGTCTTCGCCATCGTCAGCGTCCTGGGCACGGGCATCCCGACCACGGCGGCCTACATCATCGGCGTGACCGTGGGGGCCCAGGCCCTCAGCGAGTTCGGGGTCAACATGCTGGCCGCCCACCTCTTTGTCTTCTATTACGCCGTCCTGGCCGACCTGACCCCGCCGGACGCGGTCACCTCGTTCGCCGCGGCCAACCTGGCCGGGTCCGAGCCCATGGCCACCGGCCTGGAGGGCTTCCGCCTGGGCATCGCCGGCTTCCTGGTCCCCTTTGCCTTCATCTATCAGCCGGCCCTCTTGCTGGGCGGCTCGACAATGGAGATAATCATCAGCCTGGCCCTGACCGCACTGGGGGTCATCTGCCTGGCCACCGGGGTGATCGGCCATTTCAACCGGAAGCTGAACCTGATCCAGCGGTTCATGCTTCTGGCCGCGGCCGGGCTGCTGGTCTTCCCCGGCCGGGGGACGACCGGGCTGGGCCTGGCCCTGGCCGTGATCGCGGCCGGCTGGTCGATTTTGAGCGGCCGGAGGGAGGCCGCGATGGAGAGGGAAGGAGTCGAGAGTTGAGCCGTCCACTTCCGGAGAGAGCTGACGTGGTCGTCATCGGCGGCGGGCTGATCGGCACCAGCGTGGCCTATCAATTGGCCAGGCGGGGGGTGAGCGAGGTCCTCCTCCTGGAGAGGGGCGAGGTCGGGGCCCAGGGGGCCACGGCCAAGTGCCTGGGCGGCTGGCGGACCCAGTTCGCCACCGAGATCAACGTCAGGTTCTCGCTCGTCTCCAAGGCCGTCTTCGACGACTTCGAGGCCCAGTTCGGGGCCGACCCCGAGTTCGTCAGATGCGGCTATCTCTACCTGGCCAGCCAGGAGAGGTCCCGGCTGATCCTGGAGGGTACGGCCCGCCTGCTCAGGTCCCTCAACTTGGAGATCGAGCTGCTCGACCCGGCCGATGTGGGCCGGCGCTGGCCCTTTCTCAGGGTCGACGACTTGGCCGGGGCCTCCTGGACGGCCGGGGACGGCATCTACGGCCCCAATGAGGTCGTCCAGGGCTACGCCAGGGGAGGCCGCCGCCTGGGGGCGGCCATCCGGGAAGGGGTCGAGGTGGCCGAGATCCTGACCCAGGGGGGCCGGGTCAGGGGAGTCAAGACGACGGAGGGCCAGACCATCAGGACCGACTTCGTGGTCAATGCCGCCGGACCTTGGGCCGGCCATGTGGCCGCCCTGGCCGGGCTGGACCTGCCCGTCGGGCCCCTCAGGCGCCACGTCTTCTGCACCGATGCCTTTGACCTGGTTCCGGCCGTCATCCCCTTCGTTATTCACTTCGAGAAGGGCTGGTACACCCGGCGCGAGGGGGCCAGCCTGCTCCTCAGCGGGCCGGCCGACAACACCGAGAGACAGCGGACCTTCAGCGAGAAGGTCGACTTCGACGCCGAGGAATGGGCCGCGGTCCAGTCAATCCAGCGGGTGCCGGCCCTGGAGAAGGCCCGCATCGCCCGGGGCTGGATCGGCCACTACGCCCTCTCGCCGGACCACCACGCCGTCATCGGGGCCTTTCCCGAGCTGGCCGGCTTCATCAGCGTCACCGGCTTCAGCGGCCACGGCTTCCAGCACAGCCCGGCCGCGGGCATAGTCGTGGCCGAGCTCATCACCGACGGCCGGGCCAGCACCATTGACATCGAGCCCTTGAGGCCGAGCCGCTTCAGGGAGGGGGCCCTCATCGAGGAGCCGCTGACCTCGTTCAGGCACTGAGCTCAGGCCAGACTGACGATCAGCTCCTGGCCGGCCTGCTCGACCGGCAGGGTCTTGAGGTCGCCCCTGGCCGGGCCGGCCAGGCGGCGGCCCTGGTAGTCGTAGGTCGAGTGATTCAGGCTGCAGCAGCGCAGGGTCTCCTGGCCCGGGACCGGGTCCAGCCGGCGGCCGAAGTGGGCGCAGCGATTCTCGAAGGCCAGGAAGCCGACCCCGGCCCTGACCACCAGCAGGCGCCGGGCCAGCCCCCGGCCCTCCAGCCGGGCTGCGCCGCCGGCCTGGTTCAGCTCGCCGGCCCGGTCGAGGTCGATCCTGACGCTGCCGGGTTCGAGCCGCCAGGCCTCGGGGCTGAGCGGCCTGGTCTGGCAAACGCCGGCCAGGGCCTTGAAGAAGTCGGCTACCGCGCCCATTGATCCGCCTCCTTGAGATTGGGGCCCGGTTTGAGCCCCGCGGAAAACTTACCACCTCGGGCCGGCCTGGCTCAAGCGGTTGGGGCGGGGCCGCGGCTCCGAGCCTTCAATCCGGCTTTGATCCCGGGTCCTCTCGGGCTATGATGGGGCGGTCATGCTCTCGGTGCTGCTCATCTCCATCGACACTCTCAGGTCCGACCACCTGGGCTGCTACGGCTACCCGCGCCGGACCTCGCCCAACCTGGACCGTCTGGCCCAAGAGGCGGCCCTGTTCGAGTCAGCCTTCGCCCCGGCCGCCTACACCGTGCCCTCGTTCACCAGCCTGATGACCAGCCGCTGGCCGAGCTGGCACACGGCCGGCTTCAGCAACATGCCCCGCCGGGCCCTGACCCCGGAGATGGTCCCCCTGGCCGAGCTGATGGCCGAGAAGGGCTATCAGACCGCGGCCTTCGTCTCCACCCTGGTCCTGTCCCGCCGGAGCTGCGGCCTGGACCGCGGCTTCGAGCTCTACGACGACGAGACCAGGGTACCCGAGCTCAACCGGGCCGAGTTCCTCTACCGGCCGGCCGGGGACACGGCCCGGGCGGCCCTTAACTGGCTGGAGGCCAGGGCCGGTCGGCCCTTCTTCCTCTGGGTCCACTTCATGGACGTGCACGGGCCCTACAACCCGCCCCCGGCCTACGCCACCCGCTTCGAGGCCGACGACCGGCCCCTGACCCCCTTTGACCGGCTCCATCTGCCCCTCATCCCCGACCCGCGCTGGACCAAAACCGCGCCGCCCGACTTCCGGCCGGGCATCCCGGCCTATCAGGTCCTGGGCCTGACCCCGCCCCCGGCGGCCGGCCAGCCGCCGGGCTATGCCTCGGCCTGCCGCTACTACCTCGACCGCTACGACGGGGCCATCAGCTACGTCGACCTGGCCTGCGGCCGGCTCCTGAGCCTGCTCAGGAAGCTGGGCCGGCTGGAGGAGACCATCGTCATCGTCCACTCCGACCACGGCGAGGCCCTGGGCGAGGGCGGGGTCTTCTTCTTCCACGGCCTGACCGTGACCCGGGAGCAGATCCAGGTCCCCCTGATCATCAGGACCCCCCAGCTCAAGCCCGGCCGCTACCCCGAGCCGGTCTCCCTGGGCGACGTCACGCCCTTCCTGATCGAGGCTCTCGGGCTCAGGGAGCCGGCCGGCCTGATGGGCCGCTCCCTCCTGAGCCCGCCCGAGCCGGGCCGCCTCATTCCGGCCCAGGTCCTGAGGCAGCTAGCCCTGGTCCGGGGCGGGGACCTCCATCTCTTCGGCCGGGGCTGGTTCGAGCCGGCCGAGCGGGGGACCCTCTTTGACAACCCCTCGGGCCGGGAGGTCCTGGCCCAGGTCCTGCCGCCTCAGCGCTTCGACTACCGGGCCGACCCCCTGGGCTGCCGGCCCCTGGAGTCGCCCCCGGACTCCGCCGAAATCGGCGACTGGGCGGCCCGGTTCGTGGAAGAAGCCAATGGCCAGCGCTTCCCGGTCCTGAGCCTCGCTCCCGGCCCCCGGGAGGCGGCGGAGGTGGCCGAGAAGATGAAGCGGCTGGGCTACCTGGACTGAAGGGCGGAGCATGGAGGTCAGGCTCAAGAGCGATCTCAAGGACTTGGAACTCCTGGAGGGCCTGGTCGTGGTCCTGGACGTGTTCCGGGCCAGCAACACCCTCATCGCCCTGCTGGGCGCCGGGGTGGAGGAGGTCCTCATCGTGGCCGACCTGGGCCTGGCCTTTGCCCTCAAGCGGGCCGAGCCCGAGCGCCTCCTCTTGGGCGAGCGGGGCGGCCTGCCTCCGGCCGGCTTTGACGGCGGCAACTCGCCCAGTCAGGCCGCCCGGCTGAAGGCGGCCGGAGGTAAGGCCATCCTGACCACCTCGGCCGGGACCCGGGCCGTGGGCCGCCTCGAGCGGGCCTGGGCGGTCCTGTTCGGCTCCTTCGCCAACGCCGCGGCCCTGGTCGAGGCCGTCCGCCAGGCCGGGCCTGTCAAAGTCCACCTCCTGCCCATGGGCTTTGAGGCCCGGGAGCCGGCCCTGGAGGACGATGAGGCGGCCCTCTATCTGAAGGCCGCCCTGGAGGGCCGGCGGCCCGACTTCGGCCCCATCCGGGCCAGGCTGCTGGGCTGCCCCGGGGCAGATCGGCTCAGGCGGCTGGGCCAGGCCGATGACCTGGAATTCTGCACCCGCCTGGACAGCCACAAGGAGGTGCCCCTGGTAGTCAGGGGGCAAATTCCCCGGGCGGTCAGATGGCCTGGCCCGGGATCGGGCTGAGCCGTGGACACTGCCCCGGTCAGGATCAAACCCGACCTGAAGCGGATCGAGCGGGACATCGAGGCCCTGGCCCGCATCCGCGACCCGGACCAGCCGGGCTTCACCCGGCTGGCCTTTTCCGAGGAGGACCGCCGGGCCAGGGAGCACCTGGCCGGGCTGATGACCGGTGAGGCCAGCCTCTCGGTCCGGATCGACGCCGCCGGCAACCTCATCGGTCTGAGGCCGGGCCTGGCGCCGGGGCCGAGCCTGATGGTCGGCTCCCACCTGGACACGGTCAGGGGCGGCGGCCGCTTCGACGGCGTGGCCGGGGTGGTGGCCGGCCTGGAGCTGGCCCGGTGCTTGGAGGAGGAGGCGGTCCGGACCCGCCACCCCTTGGAGGTGGTCGTCTTCCTGGCCGAGGAGCCCACGCCCTTCGGCCTCTCGGCCGTTGGCAGCAGGGCCCTGGCCGGACGGCTGCCGGCCGAGCTCCTGGGGTCACGCCCGGACGATCAAGGCCGGACCCTGGCTCAGGCCCTGAAAGAGATGGGCGGCGACCCGGCCCGACTGGAGGAGGCCAGGCGGCGGCCGGGCCAGATACTGGCCTTCCTTGAATTGCACGTCGAGCAGGGCCGTATTCTGTACGACCAGGGCCTGCCCTTAGGCCTGGTCAGCGGCCTGGTGGGCATCCTGCGCGGCCGGATCCAGGTCCGGGGCCGGGCCGATCACGCCGGGGCGACTCCCATGGTCGCCCGCAAAGACGCCCTGGCCGCAGCGGCCGAGGCCGTCCTGGCCCTGGAGGACATCTGCCGCCGGGAGGAGGGTCTGGTGGGTACGGTGGGCCGCCTGGAGATCCGGCCCAACTCGCCCAACGTCGTGCCCGGCGCGGCCAGTCTGGGACTCGAAATAAGAAGCCTCGACCGGGATCAGGCCGAGGCCGCGGCCGGCCGCTTCAAGGAGGCCCTGGCCCGGATCCAGGCCCAAAGGGGCCTGGAGATCGGCCTCGACCTGGCCCTCAGCTCTCCCCCGGTCAGCTTTGACCGGGGCCTGATCAACCTCATGGGCCGGGTCTGCCGGGACCTGGGCCTGGCCTGCCGGGAGATGCCCTCCGGGGCTGGCCACAACGCCGCCAACCTGGCCGGAGTTGCCCCGGCCGGGATGATCTTCATCCCCTCCCGGGAGGGCCGCAGCCACTGCCCCGAGGAGTGGAGCGAGTTCGAGCACCTCGGCCTGGGCCTGGAGGTCATGGCCGGGACCCTTCTCCGCCTCGACCGGGAAGGCGCTTGAGCCGGCCCTTCCTTGCAATCTGAAATCGTGCTAATAATAATTTAATAAGCGGGCCTCGACCCCGGACCGGACCCGGCCGGGGCCCCAGGCCGCCCGGGGACCGGGGCCCAGCCGGGCGGAGCAGGGGGAGCATGGAAAAGCGCCGGGTATTTCGGGACTGGGGCGTGCTGGTCATCGCCCCTGACTACACCCAGAAGCGCTTCGAGGAGTTCCTCCACCCGATGGGCTTCCGGCGGGTGGTCTCCACCGACCAGGACAAGCAGGCCCTGGGCCGGATCAAGCGGGACAAGCCCAACCTGGTCCTGACCGCCCGCAAGATAGACGTCTTCTCCGGGGTCCAGCTCCTGGTGGCCGCCCGCTCCGACCCCGAGACCCAGGAGGTCCCCTTTGTCATCGTCGGCCACAAGGAGGATCTGGCCCCCGGCGGCCTGGCCGAGAAGGTGGCCGGGGAGGGCATGGCCGTCCTGGTGCCGGAGCCTCTGGACCAGGAGAAGCTGAGCCAGGCCATCAGCGGCCTGGTCCAGGGCCTGATCGACTCCGACGAGGAGGATGCCCTGGCCCTGGTGGACGAGGCCGCGGCCAAGACCGAGGCCGAGGACTTCCAGGCCGCGGCCGAGCTCTACCGCCGGGCCCTGGACATCTACGACCGTCAGGCCGACACCTGGGCCGGCCTGGGCCTCTGCCTGACCAAGCTGGGGGAATACGCCGAGGCGGAGAAGGCCTATCTCCAGGCCCTGGAGAGGGACGGCCTGTCGCTCAAGGCCCACTTCGGCCTGGCCGAGGTCCACGAGCTCCAGGGCCACTACCCGCAGGCCATCGAGACGCTCAACCGGGCCCTGGAGGCGGCCGAGACGCTCAAGGCCCAGGGGTCCAGCCGGGCCAGGATCAACTTCTACGTCGGCGAGTTCGAGCTGAGGCTCAAGCGGCTCAAGGAGGCCGACAATTCTTTCACCGAGGCGGTCAGGCTCGATCCGGAGAACGTGGATCTGAAGTCGGACATTGGCGACGCTTACGCGGACAAGGGCTATTACGCCGAGTCGGAGAAGTACTACCAGGGCGCCCTTGAGCAGGAGCCGGACCGGGCCCACGCCCTCAACCGGCTGGGCATGGCCTATCGCCGGCAGGGCAAGTACGAACAGGCCCTGCGGCTCTACGAGCAGGCCAAGAAGTACCACCCCGACGACGAGAACCTGCTCTTCAACATCGCCCGGACCCTCCGCGAGGACGGCCAGGCGGAAAAGGCCATGGAGACCCTGGCCCAGGCCCTCCAGATGGCCCCGGACCACAAACAGGCCAAGGTTTTCCTGGCCGCCCTGGAGAGCCAGGATCAGGTCGAGGCCGAGCTGAGGGCTAAGAAGCTGGCCGAGGACGAGACGCGCGACCGGGGCACCTTCGGCCGCTTCGACCGGCCCGCGCCCAACCGGGAGGAGCCGGACCAGTGACGAACGGGCCAGGTTCCCGCCGCCCCTGAAGAGCCAGACCGGCCGCCTTTTCCGGAACACCCCCACCATCCGCTCAAGCCGAAGGCGAACCGGCAACGCCGCCGGACTTGACGGGTCCGTTTAATTATTTTAGTATATACGCAAAAGCTTATGAAGACCTCGGATACAGATCGAGACAAGGAGCTGGCCCGGGTCTTCGGCTGTCTGTCGGCCGAAGCCAGGCTCAGAATCCTCGGCCTCCTGAAGAACCGGGTCCTCTGCGTCGGCGCCCTGGCGGCCCGGCTGGGCCTGAGCCAGGGAGCCGTCTCGCAGCATTTGAGGATCCTGAGGGACGCCGGGCTGGTCGTCCCGGAGAAGCGGGGCTATTTCGTCCACTACCGCCTCAACCCCGAGACCCTGTCCCTGTGGCGCCAGGAGATCGACCGCCTGCTGGCCCCGGGCGGCCTGGAGCTGCCCTGCTTCGGTCAGGAGGGCGGGTAAGGAGGAGAAGATGTGCGATGACCATTGCCGCTGCCAGAGGCCGGAGGAGCTGAAGGGCAGGCCGGAGGAGTGCTCGCCCGAGCAGATCCGGCGCTGCCACGGCCAGGTCGAGGGACACCCCTGCCGGGGCGAGGCGGAGAGCGAGGCCGATGACTGAGCCTGAGGCGGCCATCAGGGTCGAGGGCCTGGTCAAGAGCTACGGCCGGGTCGAAGCCCTCCGGGGGGTCAGCTTCGGCGCGGCCAGAGGGGAGGTCTTGGCCTACCTGGGCCCCAACGGGGCCGGCAAGACCACGACCATCAACATCCTCTGCGGCCTGCTCCGGCCCGACGCCGGCCGGGTGAGCGTCTGCGGCCTGGACGTGGACCGCCAGGCCCTGGAGGTCAAGCGGCGGATCGGGGTCGTGCCCGAGGAGTCGAACCTCTACGGCGAGCTCTCCTGCGCCCGCAACCTGGAGTACCTGGGCGAGCTCTACGGCCTCTCCGGGCCTCGAAGAAAGCAGAAGGCGGCCGAGCTGCTGGCCGCCTTTAAGTTGGAGGAGAAGGCCGGGGCGCCCTTCCGGACCCTCTCCCGGGGCCTCAAGCGGCGCCTGATCCTGGCCGCGGCCCTGGTCAACTCGCCGGAGGTGGTCTTCCTGGACGAGCCGACCATCGGCCTGGACGTGCCCAGCGCCCGGGCCCTGCGCGACCTGATCCGCCGGCTCAAGCAGAGCGGGACAACCGTCTTCCTGACCACCCACAATCTGGCCGAGGCCGAGGAGCTTTCGGACAGGATGGCCATCATCATCCGGGGCCGGATCGTGGCCGCTGGCGCCGCCGACCAGGTCCGGCGGCGGGTGGAGAGGGCCAGGGTGGTCGAGGTCTCCTTTGTCCAGCCCATCGAGGCCGGCCCCATCCAGCGGGCCTGCCCGGCCGTGCTGGCCGCAATCCCGGCCGGGGAGGGCTTCAGGCTGGAGGTGGCCGACGCCCACCAGGCCCTGATGGAGTTGGCCGCCTTCGCCGACCGGGAGGGCCTCAGAATAGCCGACCTGGCCACCCCCAGGCCCAGCCTGGAGGAGGCCTTCCTGAGCATCCTGGAGGAGGAGCAGGGGCGATGAGCCAGCTCAGCCGGGCTTTCTTCATCTGTCGCAAGGACGTGGAGAGCTACTACTCCAAGCCGCCCCTGGTCACCTGGGGCCTGCTCTTCCCGGCCGTCCTGATCCTGGCCACCTTCCTCAAGGAGCCCGCCGCCTCCCTGAGATTGGCCCCGGGGATCATCGCCCTGACCCTTCTCTTCGGCTCGACCTCCATGGCCGCCATCGTCGTCACCTGGGAGAAGAGGTCCGGGACAATGAAGAGGCTGCTCCTGGCGCCGCTGACCCACCGGACCATCATCCTGGGCAAGGCCTTGAGCGCGACCGGCTACGGCCTGGCCACCTCCCTGGCCCTGACCCTGGGGCTGGCCGCGGTCCTGGGATTGCGGGTGGCCGACCCGGTCCTCTTCCTCCTGGCCC
>Ga0068712_1003631_pt1 | contig 14131 bp, 9 predicted proteins | sample MTBAKSrepl1MetaG_FD_62987 | JGI IMG/M metagenome (GOLD analysis project Ga0068712, IMG submission 62987) | Enrichment culture microbial communities from Arthur Kill intertidal strait, New Jersey, USA, that are MTBE-degrading - MTBE-AKS1... | ecosystem: Environmental > Aquatic > Marine >... | reverse complement strand
CCGTACCCCCCCCCCCGCCAACCACCCCCAACCACCCCCAGGGACTCGACGAAGAGATCAGGCGGGCCCGACCCCTCAACGATCTCATACGGGAAGGGTTGATCTGACTTTCGCGCCCGCGCCGGTTCCAATGTCGATGTGAGGGAGGGAGGACAGGCCGTGACACGCCGTGACAGGAAAAGGTGCGAAAACAGGCCCGCCGGGATCTAATCAAAGCCTACCAGAAGGCCATCTACCAGGTGCTGCCCTCGGTTCCTCTCATGCCGGCCAACCCCTGGCAAACCGGTCAGCCCCACTGTCTTGGTCAAATCCTCAAACGGATCAAGGAAAATGGGCCACGATCGACTACGAACTGTTCTGCTACGTGAAAAAATCTGCATGAGCAGCATGGCCTTACCGCGGCCCGGATCGCAGGGGAGCTGCCCCCAGATCTCCGGTCAGTGGCCGTGTGGCTCAAGCTGTTCCTGATTTTCTTGTCCTTTGTGCATCGGTTCAATGGTTATTTTCTTGCCCCCAGGACCTTTCCGGCGGCCGCTTCGGCGCTGCCCTGAAACGCCATGTGTTCGATGTTTCTCTCCTTCATGGCTCGAATCATGTTTTGCCCGAATTTTCCGGCCACGACAAAGGTCACCCCCTTCTGAGCCAGAAAGGGCACGAGCGATGCAGCGGCACGTCTGCTGGCCTCTTTGTACGGGTTATCGATAACCCCGACCAAAGCGCCGGCTCCGTCGAATATCAGGAAATAGGGGCTGCGGGCCGCCATGTCGCTCACTTCTGCGGCCGGGGTGTTCCCTTCGGCGGCTACGGCGACCATGCCCTTGTCCTCAGCATAAACCAAGCCCGTTATAAGGAACAGCGGAACCAGAACGAACAGACCCATTTTTTTCATTTAAACCCTCCTTTCTATACGTATCCCAAAGCCAGGATCGGATCCATCCGGGGTGCATTGAGGGCGGGTTGAAGACTCGCCCAAACCGCCACGCCCGTGACAATTGCCCCCGACCTTGACATCCATCCCTGTTGCCGAAAGCTCGGGCAGCAGGATTCCTCAAAGCGGCACGGTCTCCAACAGCGCGGGGTTGGCCAAGAAGCCATGTGATGGGTGGAGTCACCATCCATGCCTTCAAGGGCGTGTATACCTCGCACGCACAAACTGTGCTTTTTGTACCCTCCCTGGGTCCCTCTCCCAGAGAGCGAGGGGGATATGGACAATCGCAATTTGTGACCGCGTGCACTACATGGATCTTTATTCCGGTAAACTGGTGGTCTTGCCTGGCGCCTACGTTTCGCGCAAGTCCAACCTGCTCAGTTTTTTCGGAATGCCTGATTCGGCGTATGGCGGCGCTCTGCGCGTCGACGCAAGATCAGCTTGTCGAGCTCCACTACGACGACCACGGATAGGCCCAGGCCCAGGCACAAGGCCAGTTCCTGCGGCTGCAACGGCACCGTGCGCATGAGCCAGCTCACCTGAGGAACGTAGAGCGCGGAGAGCTGCGCCAACCAAGCCAGTGAAACGGCGCCGAAAAGCAAAGGGTTGTGCACGTGGTTCATGGCTAATGCCGAGCGCCGCAAGGACCGGCAATTGAAGAGCTGGAAGAACTGGAAGCTCACCAGGCTGGTCAAGGCCAGGGTGCGGGCGTGCTCAAGATCAATGCCCAAGGCCAGGGCGCGGTGGAAGAGAAGGACAGTGCCCGCGGATAGAGTCAGGCCTACGAGGACGATGCGCCGCAGGAGCGCGGACGTCAGGATCCCTTCGTTGGGCCGCCTCGGGGGCTGGTCCAGGATGCCGGGTTCTCCCCGCTCGAAGGCCAGGGACATGTCCTGGAGGGCCGAGGTCACGAAATTGAGCCAGATGATCTGCGTGGCGTTGAGCGGCAGGGGCATGCCCAGGACCATGGTGCCCAGGATGGTCAGCAGGATGCCCACCCCTCCGCCCAGCAGGTAAAGGGTCACCTTGCGAATGTTCTCAAAGACAATGCGACCCTCCTCCACCGCATGGAAGATTGAGGCAAAGTTGTCGTCCACCAACACCATGTCCGAGGCTTCCTTGGCCACATCGGTGCCGTTAATGCCCATGCTCACGCCTATGTGGGCCGCCTTGAGGGCCGGGGCGTCGTTCACGCCGTCACCGGTCATGGCAACGATTTCGCCCCTGGCCATATATGCCTGGGCGATGCGCAGCTTGTGGCGCGGGGAGACGCGCGCAAAGACCGAAATCGCCTCCACCTGCTTCTCTAAATCCTCGTCGCCCATGATTTCTATGTCACGGCCCGTGAGAGCCTGGGGCTCCTGGCCCCCGATGCCGATCTGGGCCGCGATGGCCTTGGCCGTCACAACATGGTCTCCAGTGATCATGACCGTGCGAATTCCGGCCTCGGCACAGCCTTGAACGGCTTGAGCCGCTTCCGACCGCGGCGGATCGATAATGGCCGCCAGACCCGCGAAGGTCACACCGTAGGCCAGTTCCTCGGTGAGCTTGTCAAAGGCAATACCGGGAGGAAGTTCCTTCCATCCGAGAGCCAGCACCCGCAAACCCTCCCTGGCCAGTTGCTCGGCCGCGGCCAGCACTTCATCGTGCCTGCACTCCACCTGGGAACGTTCCATGGCGCAAATGTCGAGGAGCTTTTCAGGACCGCCCTTGAGAAACACGATGTTGCGGCCGTCGCGCTTATGCAGGCTCGCCATGTAGCCGCGTTGGGACTCGAAAGGGATGATGGCCACTGTGGGCCATGCTGCGCCTTCCTCTTCGGACCGCAGCCCGGCCTTTTGCGCAACCACGATGAGTGCGGCTTCGGTGGGGTCGCCCTTGACAATGTGGCGTTCTTCCCGCCACTCGATGCTCGACTCGGTGCACAGAAGCCCGATTCGCAGGGCCATCTCCATGTCCGACCCGGGGAGGATCTCCGCGCGCTTTTCGGTTTCGCGCTCCACGAATGAGCCGTGCAGTTCGTAGCCGCTGCCGCTTACGTCAAAGTATTTGGCCATGGAATAAAGGGCCCTGACGGTCATCTCATTGCGGGTGAGCGTGCCGGTCTTATCCGTGCAGATGACGGTGGTGGATCCCAGGGTCTCTACTGCGTGCAGCTTGCGGACGACCGCATTGCGCCGGGCCATCCGCGATACCCCGATCGCCATGGTGATGGTGACCACAACGGGCAGGCCTTCGGGGATAATCGCGACAGCCATGGCCACGGCGGTCATGAAAAGATCGAAGGGTTCCAGGCCCAGCACAAAGCCCAGCACGAATACGAGCAAGGCGAGGCCCAGGATTGTCAGGCCCAGACGCCTGGCGAAGCGATCGAAGCGCTCTTGAAGCGGAGTCTTGACCATGCGCACCGAGCGCACGTCTTCCGCGATCTGACCCATGAGGGTGGAAAGGCCTGTGCCAGTGACCACTCCACGGCCCCGGCCGGCCACCACGATCGTGGACATGAAGGCCATGTTGGTGCGATCAGCGGGGGGGAGGTCGGGGTCCTCCAAAACCGCCGGATCCTTATCCGCAGGCACGGATTCCCCTGTGAGTGCAGCCTCCTCGATCTTAAGTTCGGTGGTGGCGAGCAGCCGCAGGTCAGCAGGCACCCGGTCGCCCGAGGTGAGCAACACCAGGTCGCCCGGCACCAGTTCCGCGCTCTCGATTTGAAACTCCCGGCCGCCGCGCACCACCCATGCCTTGGCCTTGACCAACTGCCGCAGGGCGCGCACGGACTGCTCAGCCCGGAGTTCCTGCCAGAAACCGATGGCGGAATTGATGACGATCACCCCCAGGATGACCGCCGAATCCTTGAAGTGGCCCAGCAGTGCGGTTACGGTTACAGCGGCAAAGAGGATGTATATGAGGGGGTTCTTGACCTGGTCCAGGAGAATCTTAATGCGGCTTGGTTCCACGTCCTGCCCGAGGGTGTTGGCTCCTAAACTCTCGATGCGCGTTTGGGCCTCCTCCGGATCCAGGCCCTGATCGGTGCTCTTCAGCCGCTCCAGAACTTCCCGGGGGTCCAACGTGTGCCATAGGGTGTGCGGGGTGTCGTCTTTCATATCGGCGTCTTTAAACATCGCTTGGGAGAGGAAACCTTCCCCTCCCTTTCAGTCTTTCGATGGCCTTCCAGACCTTAGACCTTAGTCCTTAGTCCTTAGTCCTTAGTCCTTATCGAGTTCGGCCTTTGTCGGGATATCGCCCCGGTCGCATGGGATTGCCTTACTTTTTTCATGGTGTCTATGATTATCTGCTCCGAAACCACCAACTCCACCCCCTCTGAAACAGGAGTTTATATGAAAACCGCTTCACCTCTCCCCCCTTATCCAAGAAGCGGCAAGGGTGGATTTTCGTGCTACGTTGTGCGCGCGCCGGGCGTGGGGGTTAGAATGAAAATCCATCCTCCTCCCCGGAACCCTTGCAAAGCGTAACGTTAATACTATAGACCTGAAGGAATTGATTTTCAATCTCATTGATCCCTTGAAACAGGATTTCGGGTCAAGCCCGAAATGACGGCATTTTTATCTGCACGGTGGCAGGAGGGCGGAAGACGGTCCCATCAGGCAGGCGCAAGTTGTGATCAAGCCCATGCTGCGCGCCTATAACAGGCTCTTGGCAGTCAGCGCGCCCGCCGGGCTTCACAACTATTGGGTCACCTGTTGCGAACAGGCGGCCCGGCCCGCCAATTAACCTTGCCACAAGGTCTGCACTCGGCACCCCGGCAGACACCTTGACTCTCCCTTTTATATGATTATCAATATCGTGACATGATTTTCCTGCCCGATTACTCTTGTTAAAGGACAAAAGCGATGTCCGCGTCGGAATCTCAGGCAGGCTCGCTGCATTCCTGGGCCTACCGGCCCCGAAACCCCAAGGCCGGTCGCTGCTGCCGGTGCGTGGATGCGCACTTCGAAAAGCTCCGAGGGATTTGGGAAGATCGCTATGCCGCCCGGCGGCCCTATGTGTCTGATGGGATCGATCGGTACCTGGATTGCAGGGATTTGCATTGCGGATTGGCCGGCGTGAGATGCATGGATTGCGGCCATGAGTTGCGGCTCCCATTTTCGTGCAAGCGGCCGCGTTTTTGCCCGTCCTATCATCAGAAGCGGGTGATTGAGTTCGGGGAATGGCTCTGCGGGCACGTACTCAAGCATGTCGCCCACCGGGGCAGTGGGGTGTTCAGCATTCCCATGCGGCTTCGCATCCATTTCATGCATGGTTCATGCTGGACCGAAGGCTTGTGACCAAGCTTGGCCGCTGCGCGTGGAAACTGCTCGGTGCCTATCTGACGCAGGGCCTTGATCATCGTTTCGGCCACATCCGACCAAGTGCGGAAGAGTCTTTTTGGTGGACGGTGGCCACCCTACGAAAACCCAATTCCAGCGCGCCGGCCCCTCGCCCTCTGGGAGAGGGCCGGGGTGAGGTGATAAGCTGTTTTGCAGGAAGCGAGTCGATGGGCACTGAGGTTCTGTCGGACTGCGAGGGTGGGCTGCGGCGGCTCCAACCGCCTGCATTTTTCTAAGAATCGTTCGAAAATACTTGTTAGCTTTAGTTTGTCAGATGAAAATCGACAATTGAAGGTGAATCAATGAAGCACTGGGTGGCAGAAAAACTTGTCTGTCCGGACTGTTTGCCGGCAGAATACCGTCTAAAGACCAAGATCAGCAGGCAGACTTGCGACGATATTGTCGAGGGTAAACTCCATTGCCTGAACTGCAAACGTGCCTATCTGATCGCTGACGGTATCGCTGTGGTGCGGCCGGAAAGAACAGCCAAAATCGAAAGCCCCAATAACGGGTATAACGAGCCGGTGATGCTGTCGGCTTACATGTGGAGCCATTTCGGGGACCTGCTCGCCGATCCCCGGGCCACGGACGCCTATCGTGTGTGGTCTCAAAGCTTCTGCCCGACTTCCGGCGACGCCCTGGATGTGGGCTGCGCTGTGGGGCGGTTGACGTTTGAACTTTCCAGGAGCCACGAGCGGGTGATCGGTATTGACACGTCCGCGGCCTTTATTGCCAACGCCCGGGAAATTGTACTGAAAAAACAGGTTGATTTCGATTTGGTAGTCGAGGGCAACCTCACGGAAAAGAAGCACCTTTTTCTGGAAAACGGCTGGCATTTGGAAAATGTGGATTTTCTGGTAGCCGATGCCCTGGCCCTGCCCTTTGCCCGACACGATTTTTCCGGTGTGGCAGCCATCAATGTTTTGGAAAAAGTGCCGGATCCCTTAAAGCATCTGGCGGAAGTCAACCGGGTGCTTCGCAAACAGGCGGCCATGTTTCTGTTTTCCGATCCGTTTTCCTGGGATCCGACCTTTTCGCCGCCAAAATGCTGGCTGGGAGGAAGCAACAACGGCGGCAGCCCGTACAGCAAACGAGGCATTGATACCATGCGCCGGATGTTTGCCGGCGAATTCGGGGTCTTTGACCCGCCCTTTGAAATTGCGGCCCAGGGCGATGTGTCCTGGAAGATCCGGAAAACCGAAAATCTCTGGGAGCACATCACCTCTCAGTTTCTGGTGGGTCGCAGACAAGAAGTTTCTGCCTGAAAAAGCAAAGGAGCATTGGTTTTGAAACAGCGGCAAGCCATTTGCGGTTTATGCTTTCACAGCCCGGGATGCGGGGTGATCGCCCGTCTTGACGAAAATGACCGGATCGTTGGGTTGGCACCGGATCCCGGCGCTCCCCTGGGCCGGGTGCTGTGCCCCATTGCCGGAAGCGTAGAGCAGATCGTCTACTCGGAAAAACGGATCACCCGTCCCCAAAAGCGTGTGGGGCCCAAGGGCACCTATGAGTTCGAACCCGTTTCCTGGGATGCGGCCTATGACCTCATTGCCGAAAAACTGGCTGAAATGAAGGATCAATATGGCCCGGAGGCGGCCGGCTTCTACGCAGGAACCGGGTCCTACGAGCGGTCGTTCAAGGATGCCTTTCAACTGAAGGATTCGGAGATTTATCTGGCTTCCAGCATCTTGTTCCCCTATGGCTCGCCCAATACCTTTGGGGTGGGCGCCCCGTGCTATACTTCTCTGGGGGTGCTGGCGCCCAAGGTCACCATGGGATGCCGGCACATCGACATGTTCTCCGATGTGGACAATGCAGACCTGATCCTGGTTTGGGGAACCGATCCGTCCACGGCTACACCGCCAGCCATGTTCGAGCGCCTCAAAACCGCCGCTGAGGAAGGTGCGGAAATCATCGTGATCGATCCGCGAAAAACCCGGTGCGCCGATTTGGAAGGCAGCCGATGGGTCCCGATTCGCCCGGGTTCTGATGGGGCCCTAGCCCTGGGCCTTTCCCATGTGCTGGTCCGCAACAATCTCTACGACAGGGAATTTGTGGAAAACTGGACCCGGGGATTTGATGATTTTGCCCGGTACGTGCAGGATTTTGCACCTGAGCGGGTGTCCCGGCTGACCGGTATTTCCGAAGAGGCCATCGAGGATCTGGCCGAACGTATAGCAGATGCCGAAGGCGCAACATACATCATGTACACGGGCCTGGAGTACACCAAGAGCGGAGTGCAGAACATCCGGGCCGTGATGGTGCTCTGGGCCATTGCCGGCCAGCTCGACGTGGAAGGAGGGCGGTGTTTTCTGGGCCCGGACCGTGTGTTTCCCCTGCCGGATGCTCATCGGCTGGCCACGCCGGGTTTTGACAAGTCCATCGGTAAGGATCGGTTTCCCGTATACGCCCGTTTCTGCGGGGGTGAACCCCATGCCAGTCTTCTGCCCAAAGCCATTCTTGAAGAAGATCCCTATCCCATCCGGGCCCTGCTGGTGCTGGGGGCTTCCTTGGCCACAGCCTGGCCCAATGCCGCCATGTGGCGGCAGGCCCTGGAGAAACTCGAGCTTCTGGTTTGCATGGATCTTCAGATGACAAGGGATGCGGCCTATGCAGACCTCGTGTTGCCGGCAGCCACTGCGTTTGAGCATGCTTCGTACTGCTATTACGGTAACGCCGTCCGGTATCGCGAGCAACTCATCGAGCCGGTGGGCGAATCCAAATCCGGATTTCAGATCCTCACCGGGCTGGCCGATCGCATGGGCTACGGACACATGTTTCCAAAGCACCCGGATGATCTGTTGGCGGCCATCCTTCGTGAATCCGGATATACCATGGACGAGCTCATGGCCGCAGACCGCAAAACCCTGTCTCTGCAAGAAGCACCCATGACCTGGCGCAAATGGGAGCAGGGCCTCCTGCGAAAAGACGGTCAGCCCGGATTTGACACCCCTTCGGGCAGGTTTGAGGTCTTCTCCGAAATTCTGAACGAGTTAGGCTACGATGGCCTGCCCAAATATGAAGAATCCGATGAAACCCCGGTGAGCCGGCCGGATCTGGCCGAGCGCTATCCGTTGATCCTCGGAACCGGACCGTTCAAGCCCGACATGAAATCGTGTCTGCGGGCCATCCCGGATTTCATCAAGAAATATCCGTATCCGGCCCTGCAGATCCACCCGGTTGATGCCGAAAAACGGAGAATCAAGACCGGTGACGGGGTCAGCATCAAGACTCCCCGGGGCGAGGTGGTCATGCGGGCAGACGTGACCGACCGGATTATGCCCGGGTTTGTGTATGCCCCTGTGGGCGGCGGCGGGCCCTTGGGTACCGCCGAATGGCAGCAGGCCAATATCAATGAGATCACCGATGACGGACAGTATGATCCCATTTCCGGGTTTCCGGTCTACAAAACCCTGCTTTGCGAGGTGAAAAAGAAAAAACGTGTGCGAAAAGGAATGGCCTCGTCGGACCCTAATCTGGGATGTGGGGGATGAATGAAGGGATGTCAGGGGTGAGGGCATGAAAAGCCTGATTTTGTGGACACGCGAGGTATAAAGCCTTGACAAGCTCGTCGCTGCAAGATAGGGGGTTGGAATGGCAGGAGCGTTACGGATGGAGCTTGAAGGTACTCTGCTTGCCTGGCGCAGCTTTTGTGGTATATCTATGCTCATTGCCTCCGTACAAGATTGGTAGATCGATCGATGCACTATGCATGGATGAGCTACAAATACTTTGGATACGAAGTACAGTCGTGTTCATGACTCGATACGGGATTGATCTTGTCGTTACTTCCGGGCTCGAGCCCTCTTTGCACCTATCGGACAAGAGTGCAAAGGAGTGCCAATGAGGACAGGAGGTTGGGGGGGATGTGCGTTACGGGGTTATCTTTGTAAGGCGGAGGTACATGGACCAAATCAGGTCCAGATACTTGACGGGACATACCCCAAGCGATCATCCGCAATCGAGCCTGATTCTCGAATCCATTCCACCCTGCATTACACCATATTGCCGTCATGCAATGGAGAATGAAGACCTATGAGTATTCTGAGAGTAGAGAACCTCAGTGAGTTGTCTGATGAACGACGTGCGGAGATACTGGGCCGTTCCATGACCGACGTGGGCGACGTTTACAGCGAGATGCGTGCCATTGTAGAGGATATCGGCCGCCGCGGCGACATGGTCAGCATAGAGCACTACCGCAAGTACAAGCCTGATATAACGGTCGCCGACATCACCGTTACCGAACAGGAGGTTCGCGACGCTTACGAACAGGTCCCGGAATCGGTGATCGCAGGCCTGAAGCTCGCGGCCGCCAATATCGAGAAGTTCCACAGAGCACAGCTCGAGCGCGAAATGTGGTCCATAGAGATCGCTCCCGGTATCATCGCCGGTCGGATGTTGACCGCCGTCGAGAGCGCCGGGTGCTATGTCCCCGGGGGCACCGCTGCGTACCCGTCGAGCGTCCTGATGAACATCATTCCCGCAAGGGTTGCCGGTGTCGAGTCGGTGGTGGCCTGCACGCCGCCCAAAGCAGGGATGGTAGCGAACCCGGCGACCCTGGTGGCCGCTGACATCGCCGGCGCGGAGGCCGTTTACAAGATCGGCGGGCCCTGGGCCATCGGCAGCATGGCTTTCGGCACCGAAACCATCCCGTCGGTCGACAAGATCGTAGGACCAGGTAACAAATACGTGACCGCGGCCAAACTTGCGGTGTTCGGCAAGGTCGATATCGACTCCCCGGCGGGCCCGAGCGAGGTGTTGATACTTGCAGACGGTTCGCCGGAAGCACGATTGGTGGCCGTGGATCTCCTGGCCCAGGCGGAACACGACCCGGATGCGGCCGGGGTGCTGGTCACGACGTCTGCGGCGCTGGCAGCGGCGGTGGCCGAGGAGCTCGATCGCATTCTCGAGGAGGTAGAGCGGCGTGACGCGATCGAGAGTGCGCTGCGCAACAACTCGGCCCTCCTTGTGGCGGATACCTTCGAAGACGCACTGGCTTTCACCAACCAATACGCCGCCGAACACCTTCAGGTGCTCACGGCGGATCCCATGGCGGATCTGCCCCGCATTCGTCACGCCGGCTCGATCTTCCTCGGCCCATATTCACCTGTGCCCTGCGGGGATTACGCCTCAGGCACGAACCACGTCCTGCCCACGGGCCGGTGCGCGCGCATGTTCAGCGGCCTGTCCGTTGACGATTTCGTCAAGCGTCCCACTTTCCAGTACTTGACTAAGGACGGGCTCGCAGCCTTGCGCAAGACGGTGACCGACCTCGCCCGTGCCGAAGGCCTGCCTATGCATGCCAGGGCCGTCGAGGAAAGATTCGCAAAACCATAGAAGCAGCGGGTGTTCCGCCGAACATCCGGTGTGGCCAGGGGTCATCTGATGGTCTTGTGCGGATAGACTACCTGGCCCACAAGCTTCAGGCAACAGGCGCGAACCATTGTATGCAGGGGGCCCTCGTGCCTCCCCACCGTGATCCTTCGCGTCCGGGAGACAATCGAAGTAAAGGAGGTGTAAAAACGTGTGGAGCGAGAAGACCGTCCGAACCTTTCGGTAAGAAATTCCCTCGCACTGAACCCTATGAAGCCCCTCCTATCATCCCTCCGAAATAGCCGGCTTTTCATGAGCTTTCAGGGCTTGACAATTTACCGCGAGCAACACTAAATGTTTTCCTTTTGCTGTTCGATGGCCTACTTTCCGGCTTCGGGTTGCCGAACCAAAGACTCGGCTTTCCTCCATTTTACCTCACCATACCAGAACGCATCTAAAACCCCTTGTTTTCAAAGCATTTCTCACGGTCCCTTTTTTCTTGACTTACTTTTTGATACCCTGATATTTGCTTTCCAGGTTGGAAATGCGGTTGGAAAATTAAGTTTTTGGGTTGCATGTGGCAAAATGGGCTGACGGGCTATAAAGTTTTCGGGTTTATCATCAAAGGAGGTCGGCGACATGAGCAGCAAGCGGATAAAAACCAGTTACTTAGGCGTCTACTACAGGGATGTGAATCGCATCGGTGGTAAAGGGGTGGAACGAGTGTACTACATCACTTTCAAGAGGGACGGGAAGATGATCGAAGAGAAGGTGGGCCGACAATATGCGGACGTCATGACTCCGGCGAAGGCTGCAAGAATCCGGGCCGAACGCATCGAGGGCAAACGTGCTTCCCGGAAAGAGCTTCGAGAGGCCGAGCAGGCACGCAAGGCGGCCGAGGAAGGCCGATGGACCATTGCCAGGCTATGGGCCGCATACCTCACGAACAATCCGGACTTGAGGGGCGTGGTGGCCGACACGAACCGATTTGACAAACACTTACTGCCTGAATTCGGGGACAAGGAACCGCACGACATCCTTCCTCTGGATGTGGACAGGCTCCGGCTCCGACTCCTGAAAGAGAAAACCCCGGCGACGGTCCGTAACGTCCTTGAGCTTCTTCGGCGTATCGTGAACTTCGGGGAACGCAAACGCCTTTGTCACGGCCTTTCCTTCAAGATCACCATGCCGAGCGTCAACAACTTGAAAACTGAAGACCTTGACCCGGACCAATTGGCGCGTTTGTTTGAGGCCATCGAGGGTTCACCATACATCCAGGCTGCAAACATAATGAAGCTTGCTTTGTTCACCGGCTTGCGACGCGGGGAAATGTTCAAGTTGAAATGGGTGGACATCGACTTTGAGCGCGCCTTCATAAGGCTCCGAGACCCTAAAGGCGGACCCGATCAAACAGTACCCATGAGCGACGGCGCACGGCAGGTGCTTGATACTTGTCCCAGGACCGACAGTGATCATGTCTTTCCGGGCCGAAACGGGAAGCAGCGAACGACCATCAACAGACACGCGAACGCCATCAAGGAAGCTGCGGGCCTTCCCAAGGACTTCCGGCCTTTGCATGGGCTCCGGCACACCTACGCTTCCATGCTCGCATCGAGCGGGCAGGTGGATATGTATACCCTGCAAAAGCTTCTCACACACAAGAGCGCGGCAATGACTCAGCGCTATGCTCATTTGCGAGACGACACCCTCAAGCGTGCTTCCCAGGTGGCCGACAACATCATCAGTGCGGCGGCAAACACAAACGGAAGTGCTGCAAAGGTTGTCAACATCAAAGGTAAGAACAGCGGCAAGTAAACGAGACTTCCCAGGGATAGGTGGACGCACCGAAAAGCCCGTAACCCGGCGGGCCTTCCCTGGGATAACGCACCGGGGCGTCCGACGGGAGGGCGAACATGGATCAAGAACGCATCGACAGGCTCAAACCGGTTTATAAGTTGTGGCGCGAGTATTTGAAACGCAGCAACGATTACAGGGATCTTTGCGACTATTTCAGACGACGCCAGCAAGACCCGTCAACGCAATTGCCAGATAAATTCCGGAACCCTCCGGGCCTTTCCCGCGAAGAAGACGTTTTTCTGCATCCAACAGTCAGGGTGTATCTATGTTTTTCGGACGTATTCTCTATACCTTTTGACCGGTGGTGGGACCAATTCTCACCTAAGCTATCGGAGCTTGAAGCACGCAAGCAGGCGCGAGGTATCATTAGCGACTATGCCGAAATGATCGAGTCAGACATTGACGGAGCTGTAAGTTTATTCGAGCAGGAAGAAGGCCGGCAACCGACTATTCAAGAGCTGAAGACCCGTCTTGTGCAGGAAATCAATACTCGCCAACAGCTTGGAGTTGGGTTTTACGCCGTCAACTTCATAGGCCATACTGCAAAAGACATAGTGGCTTCCTTCAAAAGCGTTGTTGATAAGGTCAAGTCCGACCCGATCCACAAGAAGCTTGAGAGATACAGTTTGTCGGCAATGTGGCCAACAATTGATGTCTTACCGAAAAACTGCGCAATGGAGGATTATCTCACCGTTTTTGACGCGAAAGAACGCGAGAAGCTACCCTGGAAAGCGGTCATCAACAAACTCAGATCGGGAAACAAAGGAGCCGACTGGGACATCAAACGGGACCTTCAGGACAAACTATCAAAGGCAAGGCGCATCATCAGGAACGCCGAAGTCGGGTCTTTCCCTGGCAGCTATTGAAAGGTGGGGGGGGGGGGTGAGAACTTGTTCGGGGATGTAACTTCTCACTGAGAACATAGAGCGTTGTAAAAAGTATCACTGAGGGCGTGAGTGGGCGATAAGGTTCTCACTTACGCCTTTTCTTTTTGTGCCTTAAAGTGCCTCCAAGAACGGCGAAGCAGTTCTCAAGAAGCCGGGATGGAAAACCAAAAAAGAATGGAGGCATTTCTATGGAAGACAAGCAAGACAAACGTTATCTTCGCGAGCAAGAGGTTGCCAGACTATACAGCATTTCGGTTTTCACGCTCCGGAATTGGAGACACGCATGCAAAGGACCGGCATACTCAAAGGCCGGCCGTGCGGTTCGCTATTCCATGGCGGAAGTCGAGCGGTTTTTTTCGGAAAACACAGTGCGTCCCTACGGCGAGGCGCGCAAGTGAGCACCACAACGGTCGATCTTGCTTCTGTGGTAGCGGCACACGGCGTCGAGCTTCAACAGCGCGGAAACCGGTGGTGGGCGCTCTGCCCGTTTCACCAAGAGAGGACCGCTTCCTTCACTGTCAAGGAAGGCAGGTGGCATTGTTTCGGGTGCGGCCTGGGTGGTGATGCGATTGACTTCCTTCGGCAATTGAGGGGGCTCACCTACCGGGAAGCCTTGGCGGAGCTGGGCGGCGACCTGCCCACGGAGACCCGACAGGAGAGGCGCAGAGAAGAGGAACGGGTACAGCACCAGAAGGCGGCGACGCGGGCTTGCACGATATGGGAGCGAGCGCGGCCGGCGGACCCTGGGCATCCATATCTTGTCCGAAAACAGGTGGGGGCACATGGGCTCCGGCAAGCGGCCGACGGGCGGCTTATTG
>Ga0068712_1003628_pt1 | contig 14145 bp, 2 predicted proteins | sample MTBAKSrepl1MetaG_FD_62987 | JGI IMG/M metagenome (GOLD analysis project Ga0068712, IMG submission 62987) | Enrichment culture microbial communities from Arthur Kill intertidal strait, New Jersey, USA, that are MTBE-degrading - MTBE-AKS1... | ecosystem: Environmental > Aquatic > Marine >... | reverse complement strand
GCTTCTGCTTCCTTCCCTGACTGTTCCCTGTCATCACCGCCTGATCCGGTGCTGCACAGCCGCAGGAGAAGGTTAACCGCCCTGTCACTGTCTGTATTTTCGTCAACCATCTTTATATTGATTTCTGACTTTTCATCTGTCCCTTGATCCCAACCTTTTCATCTGTCCTTTGGTTTGGCACTTGTTATCCGTACTGCGATCGCGTCTGGTTACCTGTACATTGATTTCTGCCGTGTGAACATAGTGAAGTATCTTCCCCCGGCTTTCATCAGCTCATCGTGAGTCCCGGTCTCCGCTATGCGTCCCCTGTCAAGCACTATGATGCGATCCGCATCCTTCACGTTGGAGAGCCTGTGGCTGATTATGATGCATGTCCTTCCACCCGAGATCCTCTTCATATCCGAGAAGATCTCATATTCAGAGTCGGCATCAAGTGATGATGAGGGCTCATCAAGGATCAGCACCGGAGCCTTACGGTAAAGCGCCCGTGCAATGGCAATTTTCTGCCACTCGCCCCAGCTCATCTCACGGCCACCCTCAGTTTGATGGCCGAGCATCGTGTCATAGCCCCCGGGCAGGCTCCCGAGCAGTTCCGAAATACCTGCCATGGCAGCAGCTTCCCTTACCCTGGCCGGGTCATCGTCGCCCTCATTTTCAGCCAGCCTGATATTATCACGGGCACTAAGGAAATAAAGCATGAAATTCTGGAAAACAACGGAGAAAAGCCTGCGGTACATTTCAGGGTCAAGGCTGGATGCATCGTTCCCATTCAGCAGGATACGGCCGCTGTCAGGGTCATACAGCCTGCAAAGCAATTTCACCAGTGTCGTCTTGCCCGACCCGTTCGGACCCACTATTGCGACCCTTTCTCCCTTCCTGATCTTCAGGTTTATGTTTTCAAGTGCCGGTGCGGATACGCCTGGATAAGTAAATGATGCATTTTCAACTTCCAGCTCTTTAAATGCCCCGGAATCAGGCGGTATCCCGCTGCCGGGCATGCTTCCCTCCATATCGAGGAAGTAAAAAAGATCCTGCAGGAAGAGCCTGTTCTCTGCCAGTCCCGAGTAACCTGATACTGCATCACGCAGGTAAACCAGCGCCTGCCTGAAAGCCACAAGGTACATTGCCAGTTCACCGGCAGTAATTTTCGAGTGCAGAAACGAGCCGGTGGCATAAACCAGTATGCCTGCAAAAGCGGCCACCTTGATTACCGATGCCAGGCTGTCCATGACCGCGTTCTTCCCCGCAGCCTCAAGCTCCGGTTTCCTTGCAGCGCCGAACCAATGCCTGAACAGTTTCTCAAGATAGTCTCCCATGCCGAACAGCCTGATTTCCCTGGCAGGCTTCTCACCCGTCATAAGCCAGCTGAAATATGTTGCCTGCCTTGTTGCCACAGTGACACTTTTCCTCGCCTCGTACACCCTCGAGGAGTTGCGGAACCTGATCAACAAAACCGGTAGAAACAGCACTACCAGGATAGCCAGCGGTATGATCCCGAAGGTGCGCAGTATGTACGCCATTACTGCAAATGAAATTACCCCGCGTAACAGAATGATCATGTCTGCCGCTATCGCTGCCGGTCTCCATGAGATATCCCTGGCTGCCCTCGAGAGCCTGTCATAAAAGACGGGGTCGTCAAAGAATCTCAGACCCAGTCGTGTGGCATGACTGTGTATCAGTGACGAAATATGGCCCTCGACCAGGAAAGCCTGTTTCCTGGCAAAGTACTGGCCAATGTAAGACAGCAGCTCATCGGCAAGAAGGGTAAGCGCCATGGCAATTATGAGACCGGCGACGGCACCCGGTGCTGACACAGAACCGGCACCAAGTGCAGAAACAGAATCGGCACCAAGTGCAGAAACAGAACCGCCACCCGGTGCCATAACGGGTCCGGATCCCGGACCCGAAAGCGCCGAACCACCTGAACTTCCCGTTAACCTGTCAACATAAAACCTTATAAGTAATACCGCAACCAGGGGGATGACGGAGCGAAGCACAAGCACAGCCACGCTTACGGCTGTTTCCCTGCCGGAACTGTTCAGAAGTACCTTTAAAGCCCTTGATGTGACCCTGTCTGATGCTTTCATTTTGCCGCGAATTATACAAATATAACAAGAAGAGATGATTAACAACTCGGAAGGCATTGTTGATATCATTGCAATTTTGACCTTGACAAGGCTTTTATAATTCTTACTTTTGTGACAAATACTGTGTTGCGCCCGTTTAAATAGTGTCATTTTGAAACCTTTCACGAGGCGTAACGTTATATTATTTCAAAGTGCCAGTAATGAAAAGGACAATTCTTTTTCTGACTTTATTGTGTTTCATCGGCCTTGAGTCAAATGCCCAGATTCTTGGGAGCGGTACTATTGCCGATCCTTATCATGGAATCAACAATGGCAACTTCTTGATAGGCGGCACCAAATACTTCAATGCCAACCTGGGCGTGTCAGCAGGAACTCTCACATTGTTGTCCGGAACCAAGCTTATTTCTATCAGCAAATATGCATGTCTCATCATAAGCGGAACCGGTGCAATAGAGGCCAGGGGTTCTGCATTAAGGCCAATTACAATTACAGCTGATACCGATGTTGACGGTATCACCGGCGAGAGCACCGATTTCTGGGGTAATATCTACCTCACATCCAGCAACAAGAGTATTCTGAATTACACCACCGTTGAGAACGGACAGCGCACGAGGTTCAGGTTTCTTGATCTTGGCGGAGCAATTTACATAGGCAGCCCGACGACTACCATAAGCAATTGTACTATCAAAAACAACCTGGCCAGGGTGGGTGGAGCGATCTATGTCGCATCCGGCTCTGCTCCGGCAATCACAAATACCACTTTCCTGGGCAATACGGCAAATGATAATGGCGGTGCCATTTATATAGATAATGGCGCTGCACCGGTAATTACTTCATGCCTCTTCAGAAACAACCAGTCACTTTCAGCCACGCTTAAGGGAGGAAGTATAGCAGCTGTCTCCGCCTCTCCCGTCATTGTCAACAGTACAGTGGCATACAGTAATTCGCCAGCAGGAGACGGCACCTCGATTTACCTGGAGAATTCACCCGGTGCAAAGGTTGTCAATTCGGTATTCTGGGGTGGATCGTCACATATAGGCCTCTCCGGAACTCCCTCATCCGTATTCGATTACTGCGCCATTGAAGGAGCCAGCTACAGCGGATGTCTTAACCTCAACAGCAACAACACTGCCGCCGACGGTCCGAACTTCGCTGATCCCGCAGGCGGTGATTTCAATATAACTTATGTATCTCCATTGCGCGATATCGGGGCTGACAGCTATGCCGGAACAGTTATCCCCGTGACAGATATCATCGGGTCACAACGGGTATTTGTGACTGACAGGGGAGCCTATGAGATGATTTACAGCCGCTGGCATGGCGGAAGCACTGACTGGACAGCTGCCGGTAACTGGGACGGAGGATATATTCCCGGATCAAGAAATGTAGTTCTGCCTTCAGGAATGGCAACATATCCTGTGGCCGCTCCGGGACCTGCCTTTACGCTTAACTCCGGTCTTGAAATGATATTTGAGCCCGGCGCGCAGGCAACATTCACATCGCTTACACACAATGGCACTATTGAGCTACACGCGAATGCGTCAGGCATGGCCTCTCTCCTCACCGGCAGCTACACCGGATCAGCCGGCAACATTAATGTTGACCTCTACCTCAAGGGTGCCCCGGAAAGCACCGATATCTGGCACTATATAGCCGCACCCGCATCGGTTTCCAAAACCGTTTTCACAGATATCGAGCCATATAACCTGCTGAGTTACGATGAAAGCAAGGTACTGACAGATGTCGGCGAAGGCTGGCAGTGGCATGACGGGTATGATGGCACCACCGGTTTCAACACCCTGCTTGCTAAACATGGGTATGATGTCCTGGTTTCCGAGGATACCGTTATGGTGTTCAGTAACCTGCAATCACTGACAACCTCTCTCGGTCAGTTCAGCCTTCCTTTCAGCGGTTCAGGCGGTGACACAAGCCTTTACGGATATTCCCTCCTGGGTAACTCTCTTACCTGCGGTATAAACTGGGATGCCGTAACCGTTTCTGATTCCAATGTAAGAGATGCATATTACCTCCAGACCGAAAACGGCGAGGCATCATATGTCAACGGTGTTGGTACCAACGGTGCCACGGCACATCTGCCGGCCATGCAGGGGTTCTTTGTCAAGACACGTGCTACCGGCACCTACCTCACAATTCCGAATTCAGCACGCGAGCACAACGCAACCCCAAGGTTCAAATCGGCAACATCAGCAATTCCTCTGGTAAGGCTGACGCTCTCCTCACCCACTTCCAGCGATGAGATGGTGCTGAGGTTTGATCCCCAGGCCTCACTCGGTTTTGATGGTGAATTTGATGCCGGCAAGATCTTCAACCCGGTAATAAAAACAGTGAAAATATTCTCGGTCATGCGCGGAGAGATCTATTCCATCAATTCCATACCATGGCCTGAGAAGAGGACAATAATTCCCCTTACGGTGATCTTTCCTGAAGCGGGAACCTTCAAGATACGCAGAAGTCAGCTGCAGGCAACAGGAAATAACACGATCACCCTTACCGACCGCCTTGCAGGTAAAAGCATAGACCTTAATTCATCCTCCGAATACGTTTTCTCAGCTCCTGCCGGGAAGATCACAGACAGGTTCACACTGACGGTCACTCCTGCTGTCAGGGCGGCTGTTGTTCCTGTCGATGATAACGGTTCCGCCGGAGAAGTTATTCCGGCTTCCCTGAATATCTACTCTGCATCCGGAAAGATATGCATTCTTCCGCAAGGAACCGAATGGAACGGCATCAGCGGAAAGATACGCATATACGACATAACCGGAAGGATTATCATTGCTGCAAACGATGAAAGGTTCAACTCAGGGGAACTGATGGAATTTTATCCACAGTCGACCGGCGGTCTTCTCATTGTTGAAGTAATGGCCGGTCCGAAGAGGTTCCTTGAAAAGGTCGTTCTCACAAAATAGCAATAAACAGGGCCATAGAACATTCCCGGTTAATAAATGTTTATTGGGTGAAAAGTCAAATATCTTATATTTGATGCACAATTTAAGCTGTCTATGAAGAGGAAGAAGAGAAGATATGTCAGGCCTGCATTGATCCGCGTAGAGCTTGATAACTCTATCTCCCTTGTCATGATGACCTCAGCGCCGCCCAACCCGCCTCCCAGGAGGAGGGACGGTAGCAGCGAACCTGACAGTCCGTTTGCCTCACCGTTCTCGGATAAACCATTCAGCTAGATTACTATAGCTTAGTCTCACCATTCTCGGATAAACCATTCAGCTATATTACTATAGCTTAGTCTCACCATTCTAAGACAAGCCGTTCAGTCAAGCTACGGTCGGTTAGTCTGACCACGTTCAGCCAATAGGCCCCTGCCGGTTAGTCTGACTACGTTCAGCCAATACGCCCCTGCCGGGGCGCAAATATAAAAGGCTGCCACCCGGGCCGACTCACTTTCTGGCCCGCTGCAGCTGCAGCGGGCCTTCCTGCTTACTGCCACTCGCTGGTCGCTAAGAGAACCATACTTTCTCTTATTGCCCCACCCGGGCCCTGAAGAGAACCATCCTGATCTACCGCGACGGGTTGGGGCCAGGTATGTACTGATAAAAGATACCGGCCTTATAATAGTAAAGCCAGGCTTGTGACCTGGCTTTACTGCATCATTGCACAAATCAAACTGTTACTCTGTCATCAGTGCAGCAGCGTTATATCTCCTGCCTTCTTGTACGGCCTGCCATTGGCATACTTGCCCTCAACGAGCCATACGTAGACACCCTGTGCACACAGTTTGCCCTTGTAATAACCGTTCCATGGCCTGTTGATGTCATAGGTCTCGAAGATAAGCGTACCCCACCTGTTGAATATCTGCAGATGGTACTCAAGCACCGTCTCCCTGACAGGCGGGAAGAAGAACTGATCCATGGCCTCACCGCTTGTAGGCAGCTCATCTATCTCTATCGGACCTTCAGCATTGGGCTTGAAGACCGAGGCAAATATCAGTTCACCGAAGGGCTCGACCGTAACCGCGGGTGACAGTGTATAGCTGTCATAGCACCCGTTCGACGAATATGCATGCAGGGTGATGTCATATAAACCTTCGGTGGTGTACTTATGGAACGGATCACGCAGATGAGAGGTGTCGCCGTCACCAAACTCCCAGATAAAGCTATCGCCTCCTTCGGTGAGATTATACAACCTTACCTGTTCGTCGTTGACATAGACCTTTACAGGTGATACTTCGAAATAAGCCCTGGGTGAAGGATAGACATGCACGATCCTTGATCTGACATCCGTTCCTCCCGGACCGGTCACCGTCAGGGTGATCTGGTAGGTACCAGCCTGCACGTAGGTGTATGTCGGATTCATTGCCTGCGATGTGTACCCGTCGCCAAAGTCCCAGTGATAGCTGGTTCCATACAGCGAAGTGTTGTTTACCGAAATGGTCCATGGGGCACAGCCCGATGGTATTGAGTCAAACTCAGCTATTGGAGGCGCGGGAAGCACGCTGACATTATGTACAACCTGTTCCGTACAGACACCATTGCTTACTGTAAGGCTCACTGCAAACTCACCCGGAGCGGCATAGGTATGCACCGTAGACTCATCCGTCGAGCTGTTGCTGTCATCGAAGTCCCACAGCCAGGTCCACGTACCCGGATTAGTGCCGTTGGTGAAGCTGACGGTAGCTGACGGGAAGGTCTGTGAGGCCGGGGTGGCTGTAAAGGCCGGTACAGGCGTCGGGTAAACAACCAGCGGCATTGTTGTCGTACTGGTGCACCCAAAGAATGATTCCGTGGTCAGCGTCACATCGTATGTAACCGGACTGATTGTCGCGTTGACATAGATATGGTTGATGACATTCGATCCGTATTCTGATTGTCCGTCGCCATAGTTCCAGTAATACCTGAAGGCACCAGGCAGTGTTGAGAACATCACGCTCTCTCCCGAACAGATTGTATCATCACTCATCGAGAAGTCAGACAGGATCTCCGGATATACTGTTATGTTGTTCTCCATCGTCGAGATACATCCGTTGGCCGAAGTGACCTCAAGACTGGCTGTGTAATAAGCCAGCGACGGTCCAGGATTGGCATAGGTGTGCGACGTATTGATATCCGTGGAAGTGTCACCGTCGCCAAACTGCCACAACAGTGATGTATATCCTGATGATCCGTTGATGAAGTTAACCGTCAGTGGCTGACATCCCGAAGGAGCATCAAGAGTGAACATGGCTACCGGCTTCTCTACCTGTATCACGAGGGTATCGAGCCCTATGCATCCCTTGCTGTCGGTCACCTGGTATATAAGCCTGTAGTAACCTGCCATGGAGGTGTTGAATACCGGGTTCTCTATGTTGTACTGGCTCAGCGGCCCTACATCTCCGAACCACCTGTGAACACTATATATAAGTGATCCTCCGGCCGGATGGCCATGCAACTGAGTGGGTACGCCTCCACATACGAGCAGCGTATCAACTGGTTCAATCTGGGCCGTGGGCGGCGGATTAACCGTAAGCAGAGCCGCACGCGTGTAATACAGTCCGCACGGACCTGTTATTTCAAGCCTGTAATGCCAGCCGTTCATTGCAACAGTCGTGTTCATCAGCACAAGCTGGGGAGTCTGTGTACCCTGGTACAGGACTCCGTCTGCCAGGCTGTTCCAGCCTGAACCTTCATTGACCTGCCATACTGTGGTCTCACCGGCGCCGGTATTGAATACCTGTGCATAGTAAGCCGTTCCGGCATGTTCGCAAACCCCTGCATCAGCAGGCTCTGATATTATCGAAGGCTCCATGTAAACCCTCAGCGGTGCAAACGAAGACGTCACCGGTGGCAGGCATGTGCCTGAGACAACGACCCTCACGAGGTGACCATTCATAGACAGGGTCAGATTGCTGATAAGCAGGTCTGGCGTGTCTGTGCCTGAATAGGTGCCGTCATTGGTTACATTCACGAAGCCGGAACCACTGTTGACCTGCCATTGGTAAGTCAGGTTCGTTCCTGCAGCCACGACACTGAAAGTCGCGTTGCCGCCCGGGCAACCCCTGAACTCATCAGGATGGTCGGACAGTTCCGGAGCAGTGTGTACGGTCAGTACAGCTTCATCAGATACCATATCGGCAGAGCAGTTGCCCCTGATAATCACCCTGTAGCGCGTACCGTCCATGGTACGTGAAGGACCGAAGAGCATCAGCGTAGGGGTCTGAACGCCGAGATAGATGCCTGTATTTGTCAGGTCAATCCAGGCGCTGCCGTTGAAGACCTGCCACTGATAGGTGAGGCTTGCGCCGTCAGCCAGTGCAGTGAAGCTGGCCGTCATGAACTCGCATATTGCAGTGTCTGCAGGTTGCGTATTGATGATGGTCTCAATGGCCACGTCAAGCTGCACAGTATTCGAGATAGCCCTGGGCGGGCATGTGCCCTCAACCTCAACGCGGTAACGGTAGTTGTCGTAACCTCTCGGAACAGTGGTAAGAACCAGCGTGTTCGTCGTGGCGCCGGAATAGACTCCGCCGTCAGTGATGGCAGTAAAGCTTGTCCCGGTGCCTGTGATGTCAACAAACCACTGGTAGTTGATGGCAGTACCCTGGGCGCTAACCGTGAATGAAGTATTGGTATTCTCACATATCGATGATGCTACCGGCTGTGCCAGAATCTCAGGCGCCGTATTAACGGTGAGCAGTGCAGCGTCAGAGGTGTCAGGAGGAGTACATGTACCGGATACTATGACCCTGAACATGTCTCCGCTCATGAACCTTGTGGTGCCGTTCACCTTGAGGTTCATCGTAGTCACACCGAAGTACGTTGCCGTCTCGGTAAGGTTATTCCATGTCGTGCCGCTGTCAATGCTGCGCTGCCACCTGTACGTGGCGCCTGTGGTTACACCTGCATCGACGAAGAAGTCAGCTATGGTATGCTCACAGATGGTCACATCATCAGGCTGGTCAACGATCTCCGGAAGCTCTCTTACGGTCAGGTAGGCCGGAAGCGAGGTGATATTCGATCCGCAGCTGCTGCTCACAATGGCCCTGTAGGCTGTATTGTTGTCAGCAGTGGCGACAGCAGCGATAGTGTAGGAGGAAGCTGTTTCACCAGGAATAAGCGTCCAGCTCATTCCACCGTCAGTGCTTATCTCCCATTCATAAGCCGGGTTGGTTGTAAGACCGGCATTGACAGTGAATGTGGCAGGCTGACCCTCACAGAGAGTGAGGCTGACGGGATGCTGGGTGATCTCAGCCTGGCGCGTCACCGTCAGTGTGACAGGAACAGATTCAATATAAGGTGCACAGGTGCCCGACACCCTTACCAGGTACCGGTAACCAGACATTATCTCAAGCGTGCTCACTACCGTCAGCGTGGCCGTCGTGGTTCCCTGGTAACGGGCGCCCACGGCCTGTGTCCATCCGCTGCCGGTATTCACATACCATTGATACATCGGGTTGGTAGTTACTCCGGCATCAACAGTGAAGATAGCATCTTCACCGGAGCATAGTGTCACATCAGCGGGCTGAACAGCGATCTCAGGCTTTTCATTGACAGTGAGCGCAACTATGTCAGAAACTACCGGTACCGGACAGTCACCAGATATCTCAGCCTGATAACTGTACCCGTCAATTGCAGTGGCTGCCGTTACTGACAGTGTTGCTGCAGTCTCACCGGGCATCAGGGTCATACCTGAACCCGAGTCAACATACCACTGGTAATGAGCATTGGTTGTCATTCCGGCATCGGTCGTGAAGACTGCGACATCATCCTCGCAGGCTGTTACATTGAGCGGCTGCAGTGCGATCTCCGGCACCACCTTTACATCAATGGTAGCCGAACCTGTAAGATCAGCATGCGGTGCAGAGACCGTACAGCCCTTGTTGTCAGTGACCGAAGTAATGGTGTAGGTAGTCGGTGCCGTCGGATTGACTGTTATCGGGCTTCCGCTGGTATAGCCGGCAATTGTTGTGCCGTCGCTCAGAACAACTGTATATGGCGATTCTCCCACAGTGACCGTAACCGTCAGTGTGGCTGCGTCACCCGGACAAACGAAGTCTGTTCCGGAGATGGAAGCAACCGGCAGTGGGTTGACTGTAACGATAACCGTACCGCTGTATGCCGGGTCACATGTACCGGAATTTACACGGCGGCGGAAGTATGTTGTCTGAAGTATGCCTGCCGGAGGATCGTAGGAAGCTATGGTTGCTCCCGGTACGTTACCCCAGCTAAGGCCGGAATCAAGACTGCGCTCCCACTGGAACAGTATAACAGCCGGACCACCTGAAGGAGGAGAGACCTCATTCAGCGCCCCCGGATTACCGAGGTAGCATACCTCCTGCGTACCGTTAATGGTTCCGGGCAACAGCTCGTTCGGCTGCGTGATTATTATCGAAGCCTGGGCATAACAGCCGTTGTCGTCAATCACACCTGTTGTGATGGTTCCGGCAGCAGCGCCGGTAAAGGCAAGCGAAGTGCCTGTGATGGTGACGGATGCTCCCGTATCATCACTCACTACACTGAGGGTGTAAGGAGCTGTGCCTCCCGATACGGTGAATGAACCGGTTGCGGTGGCATCACCGTAACATGAAAGCACGACATCAGGTGTCTTGCCAAGGGTCAGAACAGCCGGTTGCAGAAGCACGGCCGATGTAACGGAAATGCAGTTGTTTGCATCGGTGACCGTGACATTGTATGTTCCGGCTATAAGTCCGCTGATATCCTCAGTAGCGGCAGTATACCCTGCAGGACCGGTCCAGGCATAGGTGTACGGCGCTTCACCGCCGGTGACGCCAAGGTCTATGGCTCCGTCAGATGCACCGTTACAGGTTATGTTGTACCCGCCGTTATAGACAACCGGCGTGGTCGTCAGCACGATAGGCGGATTCACCGTGATGGTTACGTTGTCAGATGCCGTACATCCGTTCCTGTCGGTGATGACCACGGTATAGGTGGTTGTTGCGGCAGGCCTGGCTGTCGGACTGGCAACATTCGTATAGTTCAGCCCGGCTGCAGGTGACCAGTTATAAGTATAGTCTCCTGACAACAACAGCTCGCCTCCGCTGCCAACAGCAGTAAGATGAGCTACCGATGACGGGCAGGCTCCTATAATATAGTCGTCAGCGCTGGCAGTAACTGTCAGCGGCGGAGCAACATTGACCTGCACCTGTGCCGTTGTGGTACAGCCGTTCGAGTCTGTTACAAGTACGGTATAGAGCGTTGATGCTGCCGGTTTGGCCGTCGGGTTGGCTATCGCGGCATTATTAAGAGTAGCTGCGTTATCCCACAGGTAAGTGTAACCACCCTCACCACCGCTGACGGTGGTGCTCAGGTGAGCAACCGAGGAAGGACATGCACCTATCGGATCATCATCAACGGCTGCCGTAGCCGTGAGAGGCGGCGCTATATTGATGGTCACGTCAGCAGTAACCATACATCCGTTGGCATCGGTGACTGTAACAGTGTATGTCGTATTGGCCGACGGTGCGGCAACCGGACTCTTGACAGCCGGATCACTCAGTGATGCTGACGGAACCCAGTTGTATGAATATGGCATTTCTCCACCGGTGACGGTCACGTCAAGGGTGCTCGACTGGCCCGGACATGCACCTATAAGGTAGTCGCTCGCCGTCGCTATGGCGGCAAGAGGCGAACGTACCTCTATGGTGACGGTATTGGTGGCAGTACAGCCATTGTTATCCGTGACGGTGACAGTGTAGGTCGTCGTTGAGGAAGGCTTGGCTATCGGATTCGGAATATCAGTGGCGCTCAGTCCTGCCGAGGGAGCCCAGCTCCAGATGTAACCTCCGCCGGCAAGCTCCTCACCGCCGGTGGCGGTTGCTGTCAGGTTGGCCACTGAGGTCGGACAGGTGCTGATGATATTGTCATCTGCTACTGCGCTGACAGTAAGGACTGGCTGGACAGTGATGGTGATGTCATCCGTAGCCTGGCAACCGTTGACGTCAGTTACAGTGACCGTGTAGGTTGTTGTGACTGCTGGCCTGGCAACCGGGTTGCTGACATTCGGGTTGTTTAGTCCCGTAACGGGTAACCAGCTGTACGTATAACCTGCTTCGCCGCCTGTGACTGTGACATCAAGGTTTGACCTTGAAACGGGACAGGTGCCTATGAACAGGTCATCAGCTGAAGCCGTGGCAACAAGGTCAGGAAGAACGGTGACCGTAACCGGTGCAGTTGTAGTACATCCGTTGTTGTCAGTTACAGTGACAGTATATGTTGTAGTTACTGCAGGCTTGGCAACCGGATTCTGTATCAACGGATCACTGAGACCGGCCACGGGTGACCAGCTGTAAGACAAATATGGAGTCTCTCCTCCGGTCACAATGACATTGAGATTGCTGACAGATGTCAGACAGGTACCGATGTTCGGGTCACTGGCAGATGCTGTAGCCGCAAGTGCAGGCGCAATGGTTATGGTGACCGTTGTGGTTGCAGTACAGCCGTTGACATCCGTGACAAGGACTGTATAAGTTGTCGTCACTGCAGGCTTGGCAACGGGGTTGGCAATGTCAGTTGCGCTGAGTCCGGCAGACGGCGACCAGAGATATGTATATCCCGGTTCACCTCCGGCGGCAACAGCAGTGAGCTGCGCCTCTGACGACGGGCATATACCTATGTTGTAATCATCAGCCGATGCGGTAACCGTCAGTGCGGGAGCCACAACCACCGTTACGCTTGCGGTTGCTGTACATCCGTTGGCATCAGTGACAGTGACAGTATAGGTAGTCGTCACTGAGGGCCTGGCTGTGGGTGTCTTGCTGTTGCTGTCATCCAGACCCGCTGTCGGGGTCCATTTGTAGGTATATGCAGCTTCGCCTCCCGTAACTGTAGCGTCAAGATGAGAGACAGACGATGGACAGGTGCCAATGAGCATGTCATCGGCCGTGGCGGTCACTGCAAGGTCCGGAGCCACGTTGACGGTAACACTTGCCTGGTCTGTGCATCCGTTGGCATCTGTCACGGTAACCGTGTAAGTCGTGTTTACCGCCGGCTTTGCTGTGGGGTTGGCCTTTGTGGCATCATCGAGGGTGCCGGCATTGTCCCACAGGTATGTATATGCGCCTTCACCTCCGGTGGCTGTTGCACTTAGATGTGCCACTGAAGTGGGGCATGTGCCTATCAGGTTGTCATCAACAGTAGCGGTCACATCGAGGTCGGGTGCAACGGTGATTGTGACATTTGCGTTGGCAACGCACCCGTTGGCATCAGTGACAGTGACGGAATAGGTTGTCGTCGCTGCAGGCTTGGCAAGCGGATTCTTGATATTCGTTGCGGAAAGTCCCCCGACGGGTGTCCAGTTATAACTGTACGGCGCCTCACCGCCGCTGACGTTGACATCAAGCTGTGCCTCAGATGACGGACATGTGCCTATCAGGTTGTCATCGGCAAAGGCGACAGCCGTGAGGACCGGGGCCACGTTGATGGTCACCGAGCCTGTCTTTATACATCCATTGGCGTCAGTGACAGTGACGGTGTACGTGGTAGTAGAAGCCGGAGTTGCCACGGGATCAGCGATATTTGTTGCGCTGAGCCCGGCTGCTGGCGACCAGCTGTAGATATATCCGCCGGCAGGCATGACACCGCCGGTTACTGCTGCATCAAGCTGTGCCGATGAGCAGGTGCCGATAAGGTTATCGTCTGTAGTCACTGTAACTGCCAGTGCGGTCGGCTGAGTCAGGGTCCATGACCCGTTTGCTGTGCAGCCGTTGGCGTCGGTGACGGTCAGGTCATAAGTGCCTGCCGTCAGGCCGCTCTGGTTGGAGGCGCCGGCTGTAAGGCCGCTGCCGCCGCCTGAGGCGGTCCATGTATATATATAAGGTGCAACGCCGCCCGTAACGGTAGTGATTATTGTGCCGTTGTTGCCGCCGAAGCAGAGTATGTTGGTTGTCACGGCACTTATGCCAAGAGCCGGCGGCTGGGTGACGGTAATGGTTGATTCGGCAGTACAGCCATGGGCATCAGTTGCCCTGACGGTAATGGTTCCGGCAGCGGCATTGGTCACTGTTACTGAGGCAGGATTCATGACAAGGGTGGCACCTGAGGTATTTACCAGCTCCGTAAATATGTACGGTGCCGTGCCTCCGGCGGCGGTG
>Ga0068712_1003627_pt1 | contig 14150 bp, 11 predicted proteins | sample MTBAKSrepl1MetaG_FD_62987 | JGI IMG/M metagenome (GOLD analysis project Ga0068712, IMG submission 62987) | Enrichment culture microbial communities from Arthur Kill intertidal strait, New Jersey, USA, that are MTBE-degrading - MTBE-AKS1... | ecosystem: Environmental > Aquatic > Marine >... | reverse complement strand
AAATACATCTAAACCGGTCCTCTGGCGTCATGCACCCCAGAGGACCGGTATTAATAGGGGGTATCACCATGGACCGAATCGAGGGGTTCATTGAATCAAAACTTGCCGAATCGATAGAAGAACTGAAAGCCCTGTGCGCGTTTGCCAGCGTTGCGGTGGCTGGAAAACACATGACCGAAACAGCCGATTTTGTCGCGTCATTGCTGGAAGGCGCGGGTCTGAAAACCCGAATGCTATCGGTTCCGGGGTCTAACCCCGTAGTCTTTGGAGAGATGAAGGGACGCTCCGACAAAACACTTCTATTCTACAACCATTACGATGTGCAGCCGCCTGAACCTCTGAATCAATGGAAAACGGATCCCTTTAGCCTTACCGAAAAAAATGGCTGCCTATTCGGGCGGGGGGCAGCAGACAACAAGGGCAACATCATTGCCCGTCTCTTGGCACTAAAGGCCTGGAAGGCGGTTAACGGAGAGCTTCCCGTGACGGTCCGATTTTTCATTGAAGGGGAAGAAGAAATCGGCAGCCCTAACCTCGGCCCCGTTGTCAAAGCCCACGGGGAATCTCTTCGATCCGACGGCTGCCTTTGGGAAGGTGGATCCAAGGATGTTGAGGATCGTCCCACGCTCTACTTCGGCGCCAAAGGACTCTGCTATCTGGAACTGGAAGCAAAAGGCTTGGAAAAGGAACTACATTCTTCCATGGGCGCGATCATCCCCAATCCCGCTTGGCGTTTGATATGGGCGCTGAACGCACTGAGGTCCGCCGAAGACAAGATAACGATCGATGGTTTTTATGACGATGTCAGTGAGCCTGGAGAAGCGGAATTTGAGGCTGCCGAAGCCCTTTCCGCCATGGGAGACAGGTTGAAAGAAAGCCTTGGAATGGAGCGTTTTGTGAAGAGTTTAGAGGGAGCCGAGATGAGCCGGGAGCATTTCTTTGGGCCCAGTTTCACGATTTGCGGTCTGGAGGCGGGCTACACGGGGCCGGGCCCCAAGATGGTCTTACCCAAAAAGGCGATAGCCAAGATTGATTTCTGTCTGGTTCCCCGGCAGAAAGCTGCCGATATTGCCGCGAAGGTCCAGCAGCACCTTGCGAAGGCAGGCTTTGACGATATCGTTGTGACCGTGCACGCCGATACGGTGGATCCCGGCGCAACCCCCCTGAATCATCCTTTTTCCAGAATCATGCGCTCAGCTGCCGAAAAAACTTACGGTTTGAAACCAACGCTATTCCCCCTTATGCCCAGCCCGGGGCCTTACAGCTGGTTTAGAAATTTTTTGGGCATCCCGACGGTGTCGATAGGGGTCGGGCATTTTCAGTCAAATATTCATGCCCCCAACGAAAACATCAGGATTTCTGATTTTACTCAAGGCGCCAGATTCGTCGCGACAATGTTATCCGAATTTTCCAAGTGAACTCCGGATAGAAAATTCAGGAGAAAAACAGATGGCCGAGATAAATAATTCGGTTTCGACGATGATCGATTTTGTGACCGGAGAAACTATTCCGGATATCGGTGCTGAGGCCAATCGTCAGGCGCTTGAGCAGGTACTGGTAAATCGCCTGGAATACGAAAAAAAAGATATTGCCGTAGACGTCGACATCGAAATGACCATCGGCGGGGAAATTTACCGTTCCCAGATCGATCTGGTGGTTTCCGTTGACGGCATCCGGTTCATGGCAATCAAGTGCGCCGCCGGCTCCCTGGGCTCACGGGAACGCGAAATTTTAGCAGCCGCCCGGCTGCTCGATACCTATCAGATCCCGGTAGCCGTGGTTTCCGACGGAAAAACCGCCATGGTTCTCGATACGCTCACCGGAAAAAAAATCGGCGAGGGCCTCACGGAGATTCCCACAAAAGTTCAGGCACGTGAAATCATCCGGTCGGAGGGTTTTCACCCTCTTGCGCCTGAACGGATCGACCGGGAAAAACTCATTTTTCGCTCCTATGACAGCATGAACGTGAATGTCCGGCGTAATTTATCCGAAGGGCGGCGTTTCAGATTGTGATGAAACGCCGCCCACATGTGTTGCTATAGCCTCCGTTGCGCGTTGAAAACATCCGTCAGCTCCGTGGCGGTTATCGCTTCCCGATCATCCGATTTGCTGTTCAGGATGTGCGTTTCAGAAGCCCTCGAAGACGATTATGCTACGAGCTGGCGAGGTCGAAGCGATCAAGGTTCATCACCTTGTTCCAGGCCGCTACAAAGTCATTAACAAACTTCTCCTGGGAATCCATACATCCATAAACTTCAGCTATAGCGCGAAGTTGGGAATTTGAACCAAAGATGAGATCGATACGCGTGCCGGTCCATTTGACTTTGCCCGAGGCGCGGTCGCGTCCTTCAAACACGTCAGCGTCTTTCGAGGCTGCCTTCCACTCCGTAGCCATGTCGAGCAGATTCACGAAGAAGTCATTGGTAAGCGTCTCCGGACGATCGGTAAAGACGCCGTGTTTCGATCCGCCAAAGTTTGCTCCCAGAACACGCATGCCGCCGACGAGGACAGTCATCTCGGGAGCGGTCAGCGTCAACAATTGGGCCTTGTCTACAAGCAGCTCTTCTGCCGATACACTGTACTTGGCCTTCTGGAAGTTGCGGAATCCGTCGGCCTTCGGTTCAAGAACGGTGAAAGATGCCGCATCGGTCTGCTCCTGCGACGCATCCGTTCGCCCCGGCGTGAAGGGAACGGTCACATCGCGGCCGGCATTCTTAATCGCCTGCTCGACGCCGGCGCAGCCACCCAGGACAATCAGGTCGGCCAGCGACACCTTCTTTCCGCCCGACTGCGCGCTGTTGAACGCCTTCTGGATTCCCTCAAGGGTCTGCAGCACCGTCTTAAGTTGAGCCGGCTGGTTGACTTCCCAATCCTTTTGCGGGGAAAGACGGATGCGCGCTCCGTTTGCCCCACCTCGCATGTCAGAGCCGCGGAAGGTGAAGGCCGACGCCCAGGCGGTTGCGACCAGTTGGGAGACAGACAGTCCCGAAGCCAGGATTTTGCCCTTGAGGTCGGCGATGTCCTTTTCAGCAATCAGCTTATGATCGACGGCGGGCACCGGATCCTGCCAGATCAGTTCCTCGGCCGGGACCTCCGGGCCAAAGTAACGTGAGCGGGGGCCCATGTCGCGGTGGGTCAGCTTGAACCACGCCCGTGCAAACGCATCTGCGAATTTCTGAGGATTCTTCAAGTAGTTTCGGGCAATCGGCTCGTAGATGGGGTCGAAGCGTAAGGAAAGATCCGCCGTGGTCATCATGGGCCGGTGCTTTTTGGACGGGTCGTGGGCATCCACAATCATGTCCCTTTCGTCCACATCCTTGGCCAACCATTGATTGGCGCCGGCCGGACTCTTGACCAGTTCCCACTCGTATTTGAACAGGACCCTCAGATAGCCCAGGTCCCATTTGGTCGGGTTCGGCTTCCAGGCGCCTTCAATGCCGCTGCTGATGGTATCGCCGCCTTTGCCGCTGCCGAAGCTGCTCCTCCAGCCGATTCCCTGCTCTTCGATGCCGGCCGCTTCGGGCTCAGGGCCCACGTGGGTTGCAGGGCCGGCACCGTGGCATTTACCGAAAGTGTGCCCGCCGGCAACCAGGGCAACGGTCTCCTCGTCGTTCATGGCCATGCGCGCGAAGGTCTCGCGAACGTCAAGGCCGGAGGCGACCGGATCGGGGTTGCCGTCCGGACCTTCCGGATTTACATAAATCAGGCCCATCTGCACGGCCGCCAGGGGATTTTCAAGGTCTCGGTCACCGCTGTAGCGGCTCTTGGGTTTGTCGCTCGTCGCCAGCCATTCCTCTTCGGAACCCCAGTTGATGTCCTCTTCCGGCTCCCAGACGTCCTCGCGCCCACCGGCGAAGCCGAAGGTCTTAAATCCCATGGACTCAAGCGCACAGTTGCCGGCGAGGATCATGAGATCGGCCCAGGAGATTTTCCGGCCGTATTTCTGTTTGATGGGCCAGAGCAGGCGGCGCGCCTTGTCGAGGTTCACATTGTCGGGCCAGCTGCTGAGCGGCGCCAGACGCTGGTTGCCGGTCCCCGCACCCCCGCGGCCGTCGCCCATGCGGTAAGTGCCGGCGCTGTGCCACGCCATCCGGATAAAGAGCCCCCCATAGTGACCCCAGTCAGCCGGCCACCAGTCCTGCGAGTCGGTCATCAGCGCATAGAGGTCTTTCTTTACGGCCGCAAGATCAAGCTTTTTGAATTCCTCAACGTAGTTGAACTTATCCCCCATGGGATTGCTCTTGGCAGAGTGCTGATGAAGAATTTTGAGGTTTAACTGGTTCGGCCACCAGTCCCGGTTCGACCTCCCACCTCTGGCAGTGGAGCCCATTACAGGGCTTTTGCTCTTTTCATTCATAATGCAACCTCCTTTTGCTCATTTGATTTTAGAGTTTGTACTGGATGATAACGACTATCACTAAACAGCTCCGTCACCTCTCCTATGCAATGGTTTGATTTAGGACCAAGTCTTCAGAAGGGAGATGGCAGTTCCTTTTATGAAATCCACTGAATCTCTATCGCTCCCCTGCGAATGACGTTTTCGGTTTAAAGTCAGGGAGTGAGGGGAAGCCCTGCGTTGGACCAGGCAAACACGCCGCCGGCCAGAGACTTAACCTTTAAAAAACCGGCATGGCGTAAAATGCTGGCGGCAATATTGGACCGATACCCGCTGCCGCATTGCAGAACGAGTTCCTCATCTTTTTTTGCTTTCGGCAACCGATTTTCCAGTATCTCGGAAAGCGGAAAGTGTTCCGCCTGTTCAATATGGCCGCTTTCCCACTCGGACGGCGTACGCACATCAATGATGCGAATACCACCCTTTTTTATACTAACAGCCAACTGCTGCGGAGAGGTCTGTTCCAGCTGATCCACGGGCCTGCCGCTCATGAGCCAGGCCATAATTCCACCGGAAAGATAGCCAAAAATAAGATCGTAGCCGATGCGGTGCAGCTCCGTCACCATCCGGTCATAGTCGCCCGGATCATCCACCACCAGAATGATTTCGGAATGGGGATCCACCGCCATCCCGACCCAGTTGGCAAGCTGTTTCTCAAAACCGATGTTGATGCTTCCGGGAATGTGAAATCCCCCAAAAGCGGCAGAATTTCGCACATCTATAATCGTTGCGCCATCGGCCATCATCTGCTCAAATTGCTGCGGCGTGAGGCGCTTGTCCATGGGACAGGCATCCAGCGCAGGTGCCCCCTTCAGATTCGTCTGGATGATGTGCGAAAAGCTTTTGGGACGGACCGGAAAGACGGACAGAACTTCGGTCTTAAAGGCCTCAAACGATGGAAAGCGCAGCATGGGGTTGGCCCGACGTTCGTAGCCAAGGGTCGAGCTTTTCTTAGCACTCATACCGCGACCGCAAAGAGAACCCTGACCATGGGCCGGAAATACTTCCAGATGATCCGGGTAGTCGGCCAGTTTGACATACAGACTGTGATACAGGTTTTTCACCTGTTCATCCAGGATATCCTCCCCGGGCAAATCGGGTCTGCCGATGTCTCCCACAAACAGCAGGTCGCCCGTGAGCAGCATCTGAGGTTCTTCGGACCTGACCATATCGGTCACCAGCAGCGAAATTGCGTTGGGCGTATGACCCGGTGTATGTAGAACTTCGATTTTCGCCGCCCCGATTTCAAAAACATCCCTCTCTTTGAGATCCTTGTGACGGTATTCTACCGGTGCGCCTTCATGGATATAAATATCGGCACCCGTTGCAGCTTGCAGTTCCTGATCGCCACTGATATGATCGGCATGCACGTGGGTGTTGAACACATGCGTAATCCGCATCCCCTCTTCCCGGGCGATATTCAAGTAATCCTGAATATCGCGTTTCGGATCGACAACGGCCATGGCTTTCGCTCTTGGACAGCCAATCGTATAGGAAAGACATCCCAAGCCCGGCACCGCAATCTGATTGAAATACATAACGAGAACCTCCTGTTTATTCAACCAACGCTCATGGATATAAGAATAACAATATCACTTTTCTTTCTTCAAGAAGTCAGTCGGTTATGATTTCCACTCGTTGATTTATGCCATCGGAACCCGTGAACATGTCGATGGCCGCAACTATGTATTAAAAGATAATCGTTATCAATAACTACAAAAGCAAATCGTGTCAAGAATAAAACATTTTTTCCGTTTGAAGAACAGGCCTGAAATTTGGGATTGTGCAGCTCTCGCCAGGGTCGTGAATGCATGTCTGTTTCTTGTTTCTCAACAGCCCGACAGAATTCAGGTGAATCCCGATCTATTGCCCCCCCACCTCCCGGCCGCAGTGCTTGCAGATACTGGCCCGTTTCTTTATGATCTCCGCACAGAAGGGGCATTCACGCGTGAAATATCTTTCATGCAATGTCTTAACGGCCTCATTGACTCTGGTCTGAAGAACATCGTTGCCGAATTTATAGCTCCGGATGGGGTCGATCGCTTCCAGCTCGCCGATGTCTCCGACGATTTCAGCCGCCTTTATCCGGACCCGGACCGGCTCGGTTGGATCCATCAGCATTCTCAGCGCCGTAGACCAATCTTTTTTGACGTAAGTTTCGGCCAGAACTGAAAACCCCCTTTTAATGGCTTCCTTCAGGACATCCTGCTGGGCGGCAACCTGGTCGTCAATGATTTGAGCGGTTCCCCCCATTGAACTAAAGACCGGCATACATTCAAACGTTTCCGTACCCGGATAACACATGCAGCGGTATGAAGAGGTATGGCCGTAGTTTTCTTGAATATTTTTCCAGCCTTGGACATACAGCGGACAGTTGTCATTGAAGCACAAATATAAATACGGGGTCCCCCACCCGAGACCGTCGCTGAATGCAACCGGTGGGACTTCCCATAGTTTCATTTCTTCTTTACAGTGCGGACATACCGGTCGTTTTTGAACAATGATTTTTTCTAATACCTGCTCTTTGGTTTCAAAAGCCATTGGCTTCCTCCCATTCTGGCGGCTTATATTATCTCCATTAGAATTCCCTGCCTGAGCCAATGGAAATTACAATGGATATGATAAAGCACACGTGAAAAATTTAGTTGGTTTTAAATAAATATGCCGAACTGAAACAGCAGCAAATTAAGCACCTTTTAATTATTGTCAACAATGGAAGCGACAGGCGCAGGATCTACCGTCGGCAATCAGGCATCCTGAAACCGCCGGGTATATGCTCGCATCCCAGACCGTAAAAAAACCCGAATCGACATACATGAACCAAGCCTTAAAAAATAAAATTGAGCACATGAACCTTGCCGGTATCTTTTTCAAGGAGTTGCAGACGCAACTGTTTTGCTGAAAGCGCCTCTCCCGGAAAAAAGATAAATCCATGAGCCAAACTTTTTGATTCAACCGCTTGATTTTGCAGAGACTTTTCGCGCAAATCGTTGGTGATTTTCCTGCGGGCGTCGTTGGAAGCGTACCCCCCGGCCCCACCGATAACGGCGCCGCCGGCCGCACCCACGGCCGCACCCTTTCCGGCCGTGGCCGCCACATTATCGCCGGATACGATCCCGATGGCGGCCCCGACGATGGCGCCGGCAGCCGCCCCCAAAAACCCCTTGTAGGCGCCTTCCGAAAATATCTGTTTGGTCTGGGCGTATTTGGCAGCGCGCTCATAGGCCATCTCCCGGCCCAAAATCGGCCAGAGATTGCCGTCCTTGTCTTCCAGGAAGGTTTGCAACCCGTTTATTTCCAGGGGATGGGAGCCCTGGTTGTCGAATATCACCTGGACCGGAAGCATGCCCGCGCCGCGGATGTCAAAACCAAAAGCATCAATGGCTTCGGCCGGATCGGCATAAGCCCGGGCGGCCACCTGAGCGCCGGAAATTTCAACCACATTCTCAAACGATGCCGGTGACTTGAACGGCAGGGGCTTTGCCTGGTACGACCGGGAGCATCCGGCAGAAACAACAAAACTCATGATAATTATTAAAATCGAAACATTTCGATACATGTTGACGCCTCCATCGCATAAAAAGTTGCCGGTTTTTAGAATAAACATAATACACCTGAATGCTACAATCAAATCGCCATGTCCATAAAGGGTTCACTACTTTATGGTTGGCGGCCTATGGGACTGGAAAAAAAGAAGCAGGCTTTGCACCAGACGGGACATAAAGTTAAAGTCCAGGGTGTCCATCGCGTCCGATAAAAGGTGATAGTGCGGATTGCGGTAAAACGCTGAATCGGTAATCATTACGGCCTTAAATCCCTCATCCCAGAAGGATGCATGATCGCTGAGCCTGACAGACGGCAGGATCCAGCCGTTTAAAGGGACCGTTAAACTGACCACCGGAAGTTCCGGATTGTTCAAAAATGCCTGTGCCAACCCCCGGGCAAAACGTCGCGATTTAAAATTCCCCACAATTCCAATGAAATTTCCCTTTTGAGGATATCCGAAATACATCAGGGGAAATGGATAATCCTGACAACCGGGCGTGTGGCAGGTATACCCGACCATTTCCAGGCAAACCATGCCGTCAATTTTTTCTTTGGTTTTTCCGGCATTTCGTGCATAGACCCGACTTCCCATTAAGCGTGTGCCGTAAACCGGCGGCTCTTCCAGGGCAAAAGCGACAAATTTTACTGAAATATCGGGGAATTGATCTGACTTCAGCGACGTCAATTGCCGGGCGGTTTCAAGCATTACCGCTACGGCGCTGGCATTATCATCCGCCCCGACCGTTCCGTCAACCGAATCGTAATGCGCCCCCAGGACATATCGCTTAGAGGGATTGATGCCGGCGGAAACCTCCGCCTCAACATTGGCTACCTCCATTTGTTCGTATTGATATGTTTGCCGCCGGGGATATAGGCCGATATCACGAAATATCGAATGGATATAGTCTTGCGCCTTTTTCAAATTTTCCGGTCTGTAGACACTGCGCTCCCCGATGGCCCGGGTCAGTACGGTCAGATGCACTTTCAGGCGGGCAGACACCTGTTGAATGTCGAGCATGCTAACGTCCTTATCTCCGGCAAGTGCCGGGGCCGGCGGCATTACCAGGAGCAGAATGGCAACCCCTGCCGTTACCCGAAAGAATTGTCCGCACACAAATCCTTTGGACATCATGATGATATTCCGTTTATTAACCCGAAGGCAACTGTCTATTTTCCTTCAGGGTCTAATTGATCCAACATTTGCAAGACGGCTTCGCGGTTTTTCAGATCGGCAAGCCAATCCGCCGGAATCGCACCCATTCCCAGGTAAGCCCCCAGAATCATTCCGGTGATCATGCCTCTGGCGGCGGAATCCCCCCCGGCCATTACATTTTCTACCAGCGCTTCTTTTAAATTGTCCTGGTAGCGGGTAAGCAGGTGAATCACTGCCGGAAAAGCCGCTCCGATATCACACATTTGCCCGAATCGGGATATGGCTGCGCGCGTTTCCCTGCCTGCGCTGGTGACTCCTTCGGATACCCACTGCCTGAACGGGTCCCGGTTGAAATGTTCCTCCAAAACCGATTGAATGGCTGCTTCCGGAGAGGTTTTGTGGAACGCCTTTGCCGCAACCCGTGCAAAGTATTCGGCGCCGTCGATGGCATGGGAGTGGTTGTGCGTCATTGCCGTCTGTGCCCGGACAGCAGTGGCAAGCGCGTCCCCGTCGCCCCGGTACCGATACACCAGCGGGCTGATTCGGGCGGCTCCGCCCAAGTCTGAAGAAGACGACCCGGATTCAAGGGGGCCTTTTCCGCTCCGGAAATTTGCCAAAGTCTCACGGGTAGCCTGGTCCATGTATCCCGGATAGGTTTTAAAAAAATCCTGCCAGTTTCGTGCAAATGCATCCGGTGTAAAATTGGAACTTTCAGCCAGGGTCTGAAGCAGCACCAGGGTTTGATCCCCATAATGGGTCAATTCACCCAGATCCTTGGTGGGGTGATAGGATTGGCCGGTCGGTTTCAGCAAACGCTCGATGCGACCAAACTGCCTGTGGATAAGGGCCGTATCATAGATCCAGTGTGCTCCCAGAGCCAGTGAATCCGCAGCAAAAGACGCCAGTACCATTGCCCGTGCGTTTTTTTTCAATAAAACCTCTTTTCAGGAGTTTGCGATCAACCGGATCTGGATACTGAAGAAATTCGTTCAATTTGATTCTTCATAACCCTTCCTTGTCCGTCAGGAAAAAAGCCTTTCCATATAGGGTGACCATCGCGCAGAGGCTTCTCCACGCAAGGATGCTCATTGACACCGGCCTGATATTATTTAATACTGAGACAAACTGCACATGCTGAATATATACAGAAAGCGACTGAATGACAATATAAACCGGGGTCTTGTTTATATTCACACGTTTTACCAAACCTTCGGGAGGCAAGCATGGAAGACAGAAAAATTTCTGAAATCATCACTATGGCTATCCGGCGAGAAGAAGAAGCCATCACATTTTACAGGGAACTGAACAAGAAAACCCATGACCAGAGCGTCAAAGATACCATTGAATGGATTACCGGCGAAGAAAAAAGGCACAAAGCTTTTCTCGTCAATTACCGGGAGGGCCGCCAGGGACCGGATGCCTTGAAAATGCATGCGGCGGTCAATTACAAAATCGCCGAACATCTGGAAGAACCCCCGCTTGAAGCCGTCCGGGACGGCGCGGATGTTTTCCTGATGGCTTCCCATCGAGAGCTGAAATCATACAAATTTTACAGCGAACTGGCCCACCTTCACCCTGAAGGAGACCTCCGTACGACCCTGCTCAAAATGGCCGGGGAGGAACTGGCCCACAAAGAAAAAATGGAATACCTTTACAGCAACACCGCCTTTCCTCAAACTGCGGGGGGGTGAGTCTGCAAAATAAATATGCCGTGATCCCCTTGTACAGGTTTTTGCATCGATTTAAAAATTTTAATTAACGCCAAAGATATCTTCAAAATCAGTATTAGTTTTTTTCTTCATGACGCGTGTTTTGCGCTGTAAGGATTTATCTTCTTAACTTCTTGAATAAAGTCCTCGAAAGCTTTTTCCAGGCTATAATCAGGTTCCCACCCCAGATACTTTTTTGCCTTTGAAATATCAAGGGGCTGAGTTTTTGACAGGGGCGGTTCGCTGGCTTCAACCTCTACCTGAAGGCTGGGAATAAACCGCCTGACAGTTTCAACGATATCTTCAAAAGGAGTAACGATACCACTACCGATGTTAAAAATTGTTTCAGCCGGCAGCTGAACGGTTGCAGCCAGATCCACGGCCTTTCCCACATCTTTTGCGTACACATACTCGTTTGCCATGGTCTGATTAAACGGAATTTTAACCGGCATACCCTCCAACCCGTCTTGCAGCAGGCGCTGCATCTTTTCCCCCCCGCGTGACCCCGACCAGAAATGGCCAAAACCGAAAACAGTCGCAGGGCGCAGAATAATCATTTCAAAACCATACTGTTTCTGGCAGGCTTCCAGCAGTAACTCCTTTGCTGTTTTCAAATTTCCGTAAGCTCCTCCCGGCCCTCTCGGGAAGTCTTCCGCGACAGGCCCGATCGTATCCCTTCTCCGGTCGTAAACTCCAAAGGTACTGATATGCACCAGCCGTTTTACATGGGTTAACCGAATGGCTTCAGCCACATTAAGGGTTCCCCCAAGGTTGATCTGAAAGCCGTTATAGATCGAGTCCGCCACCCGGTTTCCAATCAAACCTGCCGTGTGGACAATGGTGTCGACATGATGCAGCTGAATGAGATTCACTAAAGCCGGCAGGTCTCTTATGTCTTTACGAATCAGCTTAAAACCAGCACTACCCAGTTTCATTTGAATATAATTCTCTCTGGGTTCAGAATCCAAAAACAGAACCGATTCGGCTCTCCGGGTTGCAAATTGTGCAAAAGCGGTGCCGATAAGACCGGCGCCGGTTATTAAAGTAGGCAAGGTTGATCTCCTTTAAAATATTTTTATGAAATATCCGGGGTGATTTGAGGCCCCTTTTTTGACACATCCAATAATCTTCGGGCCTTTTCTCTTTTCTTTTTAACGATGATAAAACAGATCGTAACGGTAAAAAGTATCAACATGGGCAATAAAAGCTCTGCCAGCATTAAATGTTCTTCACCCGGAGCGGCGCCGGCCGATTCAATTTTAACGGCGTCGCCTTTTTTTTCGACCTTTGACTGAATGCTAAGCGTGACGGCGCCCAGATAAATAATCACAAAAACAAGGGCCAGCACACACAATCTTTTTTCAATTCGACTCATCAATTCTCCCTGAAATTTCATCGGTTTTGTTTAGTGTATGGTTCCATCACATAAAAATCAAATGAAATATGCCCGGCAACTCTTAAAACAGGCGGTTTCTGAACCGCAACAGCGGGGGCATCCCCCGCTTCACCCAGGCGCGGCTGCGGGGGTCTTTAATTATGATCTCCATTGAAATTGACGCCTTATACGCTGCCAGGGTGCAAATTCTTCTTGACCCGTCAGGCGAGCTCAATTACTAATGAGAGCAGCTTTGCCCTGATGTTGCGGGGTTTAACGCAACCAACCATAATATTTAAGAAATTCCGGCCACAGCCGGTCTAAGCTGAGGGAATAAAATGCGGATATATGTCTGCGCCAAGCAGGTTCCGGATACGGCCGCCAGCATCACTCTTCTAGGACCTCGGGAATACGAAAACCCGGCCAAGCTTGTGATGAACCCCTTTGACGAGTTTGCCGTTGAACAGGCCATTCAGGTTAAAGAGCAAGCCGGAACGGGAGAGGTTGTCATCGTCACCGTCGGCGGGATATCGGCTGAATCAATGCTGCGTACCGCCTTTGCCATGGGTGTCGACCGCGGAATTCTTGTAATTGCCGATATCCGGCAGATGGACAGCATCGCCACAGCCGAGGCGCTGCATCAGGCCATTGCGCAGGACGGCTCACCCGACCTGATTTTCACCGGCAAACAGTCGGTTGACAGCGAGGGGATGCAAATTCCCTATCGTCTGGCCGCCGCGTTCAATATGCCGATCGTGAATGAAGTGGTCCGTTTCCTGCTGGAAAACAATACCGTTTCGGTTGAACGGGAGATCGGGAGCGGAATCCGCGAAGCTGTCGACCTGACGCTGCCCTGTGTTATCGGCACCACCAAGGGATTGAATGAGCCCCGCTATACCCGCTTGCCTGAAATCCTGAAGGCCCGAACAAAGGAATTGAAAAAGATCGATATCAATGAACTGGAGCTTGCACCGGCCGCCGGCAAGGTGGAATTAATTAAGTTTTTCCCCGAACCTGAGCGGGACCAGGCCGTGATGCTCCAGGGTTCGATCCGTGAAATGACGCTGCAATTGGCCGAATTGATAAAAAACACTGAACGCAGTCTTTAAGAGGCAACCGCTTATGATGAAGATCGGCATTCTCATTGAAACCGCCGCCACTCAATTAAAAAAAACAAACCTGGGTGCAATTTCCGCCGCCTGTCAGAACGGTGCAAATGAACTCTTTGCCCTGATATTTGCTGGCGGTATCGCAACCCATCAGGAAATCTTACAGACCTACGGCATTCATAAGGTTGTAACCATATCCGTTAGCGGGGCCGATGTCGACCGGAGCCCCGAACTGAAAGCCCGGGCGCTTATCGACGTGATGAGCGCGCTGAAACTAGACGCCCTCCTGGGCATCAGCAGCACGGCCGGCCGCGACCTGCTGGCACGGATTGCGGCCGAATTGGATGCACCCCTTGCCCTGGACTGTGTCGGCGTGGATTTTACCTCCGCAACAGTCATCAAATCCCAATTCAGCGGCAAGACACTTGCCCTTTTCAAGCTATCGGGAACACCCTTTATTTGCGGCCTGCGACCCAACGTGATCCCGCCGAAAATGTTTCCGGTTATTGCCGAAAACATCTCTTATCATATAACGATGGAGGACACCCGGCGCCTGCTGATCCGCACCATAAAAAAAACCGCTGCCGATGAAATCGATTTGACCGAAGCAGAAATTATCATCTCGGCCGGGCGTCCCATCGGCTCGGCCGAAAATTTTAAAATTCTGAAAGACTGCGCCAAAGCGCTCGGCGCCGCCGTGGGCGCCTCCAGAGCCGCCGTGGATTTAGGATTTGCGCCGCATTCCATGCAGGTGGGGCAAACCGGCAAAACAGTGAGCCCCAACCTCTATATCGCCTGCGGCATATCCGGATCGGTTCAGCATTTTGCCGGAATGAAGGGCTCCCGTGTCATCGTGGCCATC